>Ga0080064_1002765_pt1 | contig 28298 bp, 17 predicted proteins | sample Subgrocontami54m_FD_69260 | JGI IMG/M metagenome (GOLD analysis project Ga0080064, IMG submission 69260) | Subsurface groundwater microbial communities from S. Glens Falls, New York, USA - GMW46 contaminated, 5.4 m (SPADES assembly) (version 2) ...
CTTGAACGCCGAAACTCATTGTGAACAGGTCAAGTTTTCGAAAACACATCTTGGCTCGAGGTCCCTGGTCTCTGGTCCCTGGTCTTTGGTCTGAGGCGAAGCCTCGCTAGTCTCTGAGTCTTTGGTCCCTCACCCATGCCGCGCGCCGCATCGCTGCTTGCCGTCCTCACGCCGTCCGAGGTGCGCGACTTTCTGCCCGAGCCGCTGCTGTCGCAGGTCCGCGATCTCGCGGCCGGGTTTCGGCTGATCGACCCGACCGCACTGAGCGATTCCGCGTTCAACCGGGAGTTGCACGCGATCAATCCGGACATCGTCCTGGGCTGCTGGAAGACGCCACGCCTGCCGGACACGCTGCCCGCGCGGTTGCGGTACGTGTGCTACATCACCGGGTCGGTGAAGAAACTCATCTCCCGGCGCCACCTCGAGCATGGACTGCTGGTGACGAACTGGGGCGGGTCCATCAGTCGCACGGTCGCGGAAGGCGCGCTGTTCCACATCCTCGCGTGCCTGCGCAACGGCTCGCACTGGGCGATCGCGATGCATCAGCCGGGAGTCGCCGCGTGGAAGAATGGGTTCACCGATTCGCGCTCGTTGTTTTGCCGCAGCGTCGGCATCCATGGTTTTGGGCCGGTGGCGCGCGAACTGGTCCGCTTGCTGAAGCCCTGGGAGTGTCCAGTGACGGCGCTGGCCCCGGATCTCACGGCGGAACTCGCGCGCGCCTACGGCATCGAGCGCGCCGCCTCGCTCGAAGCCTTGTTCGGCGAAAACGAAATCGTGGTGGAGCTGGCACCGCTGATTCCCGCCACGCAGGGCATCGTGACCGAACGGCTGCTCCGGCTGATTCGCCCCGGCGGCGTGTTCGTGAACGTCGGCCGCGGTGCGGTCGTCGATGAAGCGGCGTTGCTGCGCGTGGCGGGCGAAAGCAAAATCAGCGTGGGGATCGATGTGTTCACCGTCGAACCACTCCCTGCCGACAGCGGCTTCCGCACGTTGCCGCGAGTGAGCCTTACCCCGCACACCGCGGGACCGACGATTGACCGCTATCCCGATGCCGGAGTATTTGCGGTGCGCAACCTCCGGGCGCACATCGAGGATCGACCGCTCGAGGCGGTGATCACGCCGGAAATTTACGACCAGAGCTCGTAGCGAGCCAAAACTCAGCGCGAACTGCGCCATCGGCCGCCGCCGTCGACATAAATAGCAACATTCAGGTAGCGGCGAGCACCAGCGAGCCGAGAGCCGCGCCGGACGACTCGCTGGCGCTCGTCGCTACGAGTCGGTTTCCTCTCGTCCGGAGCAAGACGCGTTGATCTGGGACTGCATGGCTACGGCCCGGAAACGCTCGCATCGCGATCCGGTTTCGTGCGACGGTACGCATTGGTCGCAGCTGACCTGAAATGAACCTCCGCACCGGCCTGCTCGCAGTCGCATGCGTGTATGCCGCGGCCTGCGCCGCGGAGCCGGCGGCAATTGTGCCGGCTGCACCGCCGCGCACGCTCGTGCTCACCGGCCAGCGCGAGGCCTTTCGGCGGTTCTGCACCACCGGCGAGGGCGCGAAGGCGTTCGCGCGGATCAAGGCCGACCTCGATCGCGAGTACCTCCAGGCGCCGCCGCCGCCCGAGCCTCTGACCTATGGCGATCCGTCGCCGTCGAAACGCACGTCGGACAAGGCCGACCTTTGGCGCGGGCAGCAGGATACCACCGGCCGCATTGCGGGCATCGCCGAGGCCGCAGCGCTTTGCTGGCTCGTGACGGGCGAGGAGCGCTACTTCGCGAAAGCGCGCGAACTGTTGCTCGCCACCTCGGCGTGGCAGCTCGGTCCGCCGGGGAAACCGGTCGATTGGCGCTCCGGCCCGGTCGTCGGCGCGGCCGACATCTATTACAACGACGAGGCTCACTTTCGCCTGTGGCGCAAACTCCCGCTGGTGTACGACCAGGTGCGCAAGCAGCTGTCGGCCGCCGATCGGGCGACGATCCTCGCCCACTTCCGGGCGCGCGGCACGCGATCGGTTCAGTGGATCGAGAAGCAGGGCGATATCTCGAAAATCCGCCGCAATTCGCTCGAGTCGGAAGTTTCGTCGCACCCCGTGCGCTTCATGCCGATGACCGGCCTGGCCGGCCTCGCGTTGTGGGACGATCTGCCGGAGGCACGCGAATGGTGGGCGTTCGCGTACAGGTTCTACCGCGATCAATTCACGCCGTGGGGCGGAGCGGACGGCGGGTGGGGCGAAGGCAGCGCGTACTGGCGCGGGACCTTCGAGCATGCGACGTTCCAGGACGCGCTGCTGGCGTTGCACGATCCGCTGGCGTACTCGACCGAGTTCTGGCGCAACTCGCCCTACTTCTGCCTGTATAACGTCCAGCCCTACCTGCACACGATCTTCGGCGATGCCTCGAACGCCGGCCGGTTCAATCTCGAGCCGACGACGGCGGACTACTTCGAGCATATGGCGCGCGTGCAGCAGAACGGATTTTTCCGCAGCTACGCCGCGCTGTGCACGGACGAGCGACCGCGCCCGATCGACAAGGGCCTCGCCGGCCTCGACCGCGGGTATCCGACCGCGGCGGAGTTTCTCGTGCGCAACTTCATCGTCGCGGATCGACCGCTGCCGCCGCCGCGGGCGTTGAGCGAGCTGCCGCCGCATCGCTACTTCAAGGATGTCGGCTGGGTTTCGCTGCACAGCGCACTGGGCCGGCCGAACGACGACATCCAGCTCACGTTTCGCGCCTCGCCGTACGGTTCGTTCAGCCACAGCCAGGCGGACCAGCTCGGCTTTATCCTGAACGCCTTCGGCGAGGGGCTGGCGATCAACTCGGCCTATCGCGAATACCACAACTCGCCGCACCACGACCAGTGGACGCGCCAGTCGCTCTCGAAAAACGTCGTGTTGCTCGACGGTGTCGGCCAGCTCGCGAAATCGAAGCAGGCCAAGGGGCGCATCACCCGCTTCGCGCGGCAGCCGCGCGCGGTGTGGACGACGGGCGATGGGACGGCAGCCTACCAGGCGGCGCAGAAACAACCCGGACGCGTGCAGCACGTGTCGCGCGACGTCGTGTTCGTGGATCAGCGCTACGTGGTGCTGCGCGACCGCGTCGTGCTCGGTTCGCCCGCAAAACTTTCCTGGCTGCTGCATGCGGAGAAACAAATCGACTGGGACGACGCGACGGCGACGGCGACCATTCACGGCGCCGAAGCCAAGGCGACGCTCGTGGCGCGGCTGCATTCTCCCAGCACAAGCTGGCGCGGGAGTGTCACGACGAAATTCCCGGTCCCGGTGGATCCGAAGTATGCGGCGGCCGAGGCCGGCTCACCTTACATCACGGCCACGTGGCACGACCAGGCGCACCTCTCCGCTGAAACCACCGAAGCACGCGCCGAATTCACGGTTTTTGCCGTGTTGTGGCCGGAGCGCGGCGCGCGCGGGCCGGCCCTCACTGCTGCGCTCGGAGAAGGCGGCCTGCTCACGATTCGGCGACCCGACGGAAAGACCGATGTGGTGCAGCTCGACGACAACGTGCTCGCGTTCAAATAATCCCCCATGTCGCCCACGGTGCCCCTGATTATTCTCCTGCTCGTGCTCGTGCTGGTGGTTTTTCCACTCTGGGCGCTGATTCGGATTCTCTCGTTGGGGAAGGAAAACGACTTGCTGGGCTGGCGGGTGGGCGAACTTGAACGCGAATTGCGCGACCTGCGGGACAAGGGCCAGCCCAGTGCCCGCGAGCCGGAGCCGACATCACGGGACCAGGCCGCAGCGGCGAGTTCGACCGCGTCCGCGATCGCCATGGAGCCTTCGCCGGCGCCGGCCATCGCCATCACGCCCCCGCCGGCCGTGGAGCCGCCCGCGACGCCGCCGCCGCTGCCTCAAGTCTTGACCGTTTCCGCGGCAGCGAGGTCCGAACCCATCGCCGTCCAGTCGCAGACTCCGCCACCGCCAGCGCCCGATGCCACGGTTCCTGCCTACGAACCGCCTCCCGCCCCCGCCGGGATCGATTGGGAGCAATTCATGGGCGCCAAGCTCTTCGCGTGGCTGGGCGGGCTGGCGGCATTTCTCGGTGCGGCCTTTTTCGTCAAGTATTCATTCGATCACGACCTGATTCCGCCCGAGGTGCGCGTGGCGATCGGCTATTTGTTCGCGCTGGGGCTCATTGTCGCGGGGCTCAAGATCCCGCGCCCACGGTATACGCCGACGGCGCAGACGCTCTGTGCGACCGGCGTGGTGTGCCTCTACGCCGTCACGTTTGCGTGCAATTCGATCTACCACTTCGCGTTCTTCGGGCCGCTGGCGACGTTCGTGTTGATGACACTCGTCACGGCGGTGGCGTTCGTGCTCGCCGTCCGGCTGGAGGCGCAGGTCGTGGCGATTCTCGGCATCCTCGGCGGCTTCCTCACGCCGGTGCTCCTCTCGAGCGGACACGACAATCCCGCGGGGCTGTTCGGCTACGTTGCGCTGCTCGACCTCGGTCTCATCGCCGTCGCGCTGCACCAACGCTGGCATTTTCTCGTGCCGCTGGGTGCCGTCGGCACGGTGACGATGCAGCTGGGCTGGGCGACGAAGTTCCTCAACGCCGCGAAAGTGCCCACGGCGATGGTGATCTGCCTCGCGTTCTGCGCGCTGTTCCTCGCGGCGTACCTGGCGGCCCGATGGTGGAGGGCGACCTCCGGGCGCCCTCCGGAAACGGGCGCCGAAGAAAACGCGCCCGGAGGTCGCGTTCCACCCGAGCTCACCTGGTCCGCCGTCGCGTTCCCGTTCGTGGCTTTCGGATTCGCCGCGGCGTTTCTCGGCTACGGCACGATCGCGGCCCGACCGGCGCTGCTGTTCTCCTTCGTGCTCGCCGCCGATTGCTGCCTGCTCGCGCTGGCGTGGTCGGAAGAACTGCTGCCGAAACTCCACCTCTTCGCCGGCATCGCGGTATTCGGACTGCTCGCGGGCTGGACGGCCGAGCGGCTGACCGCCGAACTGCTGCCCTGGGCGCTCGCCGGTTATCTTGTGTACGCGGCGCTGCACACCGCGTTTCCGCTGGTGCTGGAGCGACATCGGCCGGGCAGCGCACCGACATGGTGGAGCCAGTTGTTTCCGCCGCTCTCGCTGCTGCTGATGCTCGGGCCGCTGTTCAAACTCGATGCGTTGTCGCTCGTGTTCTGGCCCTGCGTGCTGCTAATCGATCTGCTCGCCATCATGCTGGCGCTGTTCACGGCCTCGCTGATCGGCGTCGCCGTCGTGCTCGTCCTGACGCTCCTCGCGACCGGCGTTTGGATTTTCCAGATTCCCGCCACGACCGCCGCCACCCCTGCGCTGCTCCTGGTGATCGGCGGGTTTGCCGTGTTGTTCTTCGCCGCAGGAATCTACCTCGTGCGGCGGCTGGGTGACTCGTCCGAAGGGCCGGCCGCTCGCGGCGCCGCCGTCTTCGATCCACGCGGACAAATCCCCGCGTTCTCCGCGCTGCTCCCCTTTGCGCTGCTCGTCATGATGACGCAGCGGCTCGCGCTAACGAACCCGTCGCCGGTGTTTGGCCTGGCGCTGCTGCTCACGGTCCTGACGCTCGGGCTCGCCGTGATCCTGGTGGGGCCCTTCGACCAGCTCAGGGCATTCGACTCCGCCGCCGGTGCCCGTCGTAGCGGCGGAGTCGAATGGCTTCCGGCCTGCGCGCTGGTCGGCGTCGCGGCGCTCGAATACGCGTGGCGGGCACGGCACTTCAATGCCGACAACGCCGCGCTCGCGCTCGGCTGGTACCTTGGGTTCTACCTGCTGTTCACGCTTTACCCCTTCGTATTCCGGCGGCGGTTTGCGGCGTTGACCGGCCCGTGGGCCGTCGCGGCGCTGGCGGGCCTGCCGCAGTTTTATCTCGTGTACACGGCGGTCGAACGCGTTCGGCCCAACGACGTGATGGGCGTGCTGCCGGCGCTGTTTGCGCTGGCGCCGCTCGCGAGCCTTTTTGCCGTGCTGCGCACCCCCGCGACGCCGGCGGCCGCCACCGGCGTGGAGTCGCCGACGCCCGTTGATCGCGCGCGCATGAACCAGCTCGCCTGGTTCGGCGGGGTGGCGCTGCTGTTCATCACGCTGGTTTTCCCGATCCAATTCGCGCGGCAGTGGATCACACTCGGCTGGGCGCTCGAAGGCGTCGCGCTGGTGTGGCTCTTTCATCGCGTGCCGCACCCCGCCCTGCGCGCGACCGGGGTCGTGCTGCTCATGGTCGCATTCGCGCGGCTGGCGCTGAACCCCGCGGTGCTCGAATACCGCGTCCGCGGCAGCACGCCGATCTTCAACTGGTACCTCTACAGCTACGGCATCGTCATCGCATGTTTGTTCACGGGCGTGCGGCTGCTCTTCGCGTCGCCCGACGGCGAAACGCGCGTGTTCGGCGTCAACGCCCGCGCGGTGCTGGCGACGCTCGGCACGATTCTCGCGTTCCTCCTGCTCAACCTCGAGATCGCCGACTACTTCAGCGTGGCCGGCGCGCGCGTGCTCAGCTTCGAGTTCTCCGGCAATTTCGCGCGCGACATGACGTATACGATCGCCTGGGCCCTGTTCGCCCTGGGCCTGCTCCTCGCCAGCTTCTGGAAAAAGACCGCGGCGGGCCGCTACGCGGCCATCACGCTGCTGGCCATTGCCCTGCTGAAACTGTTCTTTCACGACCTCGCGCGGCTGCAGGCGCTGTACCGGATCGGCGCGCTCTTCGCCGTCGCGATCATCGCAATTGTCGCCTCCATTGCCTACCAACGCTTCCTGCCCGCGGGGCAAAAGAACGATGCGCCTCCTCCCTGATTCCCTTGCGGGTTGCGCCGCGGTCGCGCTGGCGGTCGTCATCACCTCGCCGCTCCGCGCGCTCGATCCGGTGGAATGGAAATTCCGGCAGCCGGTGAAAGTCGATGCCCCCGGCATTGTCGCGATCGCCTTGCCGCCGGCGACGCTCGACGCGGCCCGCGCCGATTGGGGCGACCTGCGGGTCGTCGACGCCCAAGGCCAGGAAATCGCCTTTGTCGTGCAGCGCGGTGCGCGGTCCATCGTCCGGTCGGTCGCCGTGGATTCGTTTCGCAGCCGGCTGACTGACACGGCGACGGAACTGTTGATCGCCTGCGGCGAGGCCCGGATCGAGGAGCTGTCGCTCGCGACGCCGGCGCCGGAATTCGTGAAGCGCGCGCGGGTTGAAACCTCCGCGGACGGCGAGAAGTGGCAGGTGGTCGACGAAGGCGTGCCGTTGTTCCGCCAGCGCGGCGCCCAGCAGTTGAGCGTGCGCGTGCCGGGGCCGCATGTGCGCATCACGATCGACGATACGCGATCGCGACCGGTGCCGTTTACCGGCGCGCGATTCACCACCGGGCGAGACATTTCGACCGAGCGGCCGGCGCTCGAGGCCCGGATTGCCCGGCGGGAGGAATTCGCCGGCGAAACCGTGCTCACCCTGGAACTCGCGGCGGCGCATGTGCCGCTCGATACGCTCACCGTCACGACGCCGGAACGCTTGTTCACCCGTCGCGTCACGGTCGGCGTCCGCGAATTGCGCGACGAAGCCGCGGTCGAGCGCACGATGTCGGGCGGCACAATCTACAACGTCGCGCTGGAAGGCGATCTGCGCTCCGACCACCGCTCGGTCCCGCTCGGTTTCGATGCGCCGTCGCGTGAACTGCTCGTCCACATCGCGAACGACGACAGCCCGCCGCTCGCCGTGAGCGCCATTCAAATTTCGCGCTTCGAGGCCAGGCTCTACTTCGATGCGGCATCGGCCGGGGAGTACGCCCTGCTGGTTGGCCACCCGCACGTGGCCGCGCCGCGCTACGATGTCACGCGGCTGCCGCTCACGAAGACGGCGCAGGCAACCTTGCTGACACCGGGCGCACTCGGGCCGACGCCCGGGTATCGTTCGCCGGAAGCGCTGGCCGGCGTCGCCCTGCGCGGTGCGCCGCTGGATCCCGCCGCGTGGCTCTATCGCAAAAAGGTTCAGGTCGCGGCGAAAGGAGTGCAGCAACTCGAACTGGACCTCGACGTCCTCGCGCACGCGCAAGCGAACTTCGGGGACGTTCGATTGCTGGCCGGTGGCACGCAGGTGCCGTACCTGCTCGAACGGCCCGCGGTGTCACGCTCGCTCCAGCTCGAAGTCACGCCGGCGAACGATCCGCGCCGGCCCCGCTACAGCCGCTGGGCGCTCCGGTTTCCGCGGGCCGGCCTCCGCGTCGCGCAACTCTCGGCGGCTTCGTCGACACCGCTGTTCCAGCGCAGCCTGCGGGTCTTTGAAAAAATCACCGACGATCGCGGCAATACCTTCGAGCGCACGCTGGGATCCGCGGAGTGGAAGCGCACTCCGGGCGAACAGCGGCCGCTGCTCATCCCGCTGCCGGTCCCGCCCGCCCAGGACACGGTGCTGGTCGAAACCGACAACGGCGACAATCCGCCCATCGTGCTCGACGCGGCGAGCGCGACCGTTCCGGTGGCGCGGCTGCTTTTCAAGACCGAGGCGCCCGGACCGGCGGATCCGCTGCTGCTCTATTATGGCAACCGGGAGGCCGCGGCGCCCCGCTACGACCTGGCCCTGGTGGCCCGCCCGATTCTCGCCGCGGAAAAACAGATTGCCACGCTCGCACCGGAGGAAGCCATCCGCGCGGAAGGCTGGACGAAATTGATCGTGGCGCGCGGCCGCGGCGCGGTGATCTTCTGGAGTGTGCTCGTGCTGGTCGTGATCGGGTTGCTCGCGGTCGTCGCCAAGCTGCTGCCGAAGCCGCCGGCCACGTGACCCGGCCGGCTACCGGTCCACCGGTTGGACCGTGATCTCCTGGGGGTAAGGCGCGGACCCGAGCGTGATCACCTGGCCGTTGATCGTGCGAAAACGCAAACGGCCGCCGAACGAGATGCGGGCTTCGAGCGCGAGCCCGCGACGCAGCATGGCGTCCTCGGCGAAGTATTGGAGGCGAAACGGAACCGGATCGCTCGTGGAAGCGGAGAGTATTTGCGTCTGCTCCCCCAGCACGCGCTCGACACTCTGCGGCATCGGTCGCGTCACGACCGGCATGTCCGCCGCCGTCGCCGGCCGCGCCATCTCCTGATTCGTCGCCGACGCGAGCACCCGCACCACGACTTCCGTGCCGACCGGCAGCGGCACGCCCGCGTTGACCGTTCCCGTGAGCACGCGATCGGGATTGCCGGCCGGCGCGACATCGATGCTGCCGCAGCCCGCACCGATCAAAACAACGGCCGATACGGCAAACGGGGCCAGGCGAAACAATTTCATGGCGAAGGGGGATTGAGCTGGAAGCGGCGCAGGGAGTCAGCGCGGCGATTGAACTGTGCCAGGAGTTCCGTGTGTTCGCGAGCCTCGATCCCGTTTTGATGCACGAGGCCGCCGGCGAACGGCGGTTGTTCCGCCGGGGCGTCCTGCCACTGTGCCCAGACGTAGCCGACGACCGCGGGATTGCGCGCCAGGCGATCGAGCCCGCTGCGGCCCCGACGCAACATCCACTCGACCGACGTGAGTCGCAGCAGCCGCGCCGCCGCCGGCAGCTTCAGGAATTCCGGCGTCGTCCAGCTCACATTGCCAGCCAGGATCGGATTCGCGAACGCCAGTCCGCCGGGCCGCGTGGGTGGAGCATAGGCCCCCAGCTCGCGCCAGTCCGGCAGCGCGACATCGATCGCTGGATACGCACACTCCGCCAGGATGGCCGGCCCCGCCACGTCGGAGAAACGGCAGCCCAGCACCAGGTGATTCGGATCGACGCGGCGAACCGCCGCGGCGGTCCCCGTGAAATACCGCCGCGCAAACTCCCGCGTCCACCGCGCCTCGTCGCGCAGGTAACCGCGCGTGCCGAGCCCCTCCTCCGCGCGAGTGAGTTCCCGCACGACTTCCTTGTTGGGCAGCGACGCCCCCCACGCGCGCGCGAGCGTCTCGAGCCGGCCCCCGTGCAAGGCGAGCACGAATTCCCACGCGGCGTGGTACGCGGCAAAGCTCGGTTCGAGGCTGAGGCAGATTTGCAGCAGGGACGGCCGGCCGGCCAACGACGGCTGGGCCCACCCGAGCGCGCTGTCGGTCACCCAGCCCATCAACGCGGGATTTTCCTTCAGCACGCCGCAGCGTTCCCGCGCGTGGTCGGCCGCGCGCCCGGGCCATTTGGGGTCGAAAACATCCGGCAGCCGCATGCCCGCGGCGGTCAGCGTCAATCCCGCCTCGCAAAACTCGACCGCCGCCAGAAAGGGCAAGCCGTCATCGCGACCAACCGAACCGCGCGTGAGACTGACGGCGTTGAAACCCCAGTTGCGCAAGCGCACCGCGGAGTCCATCGGCATCCCACCGTCACCCGGTGGCTCGCCGGCCTGCACATCGTGGACCGCCTTCGCGAAAAAGGGCCGGCCGGCCGGATCCACGAGCCACCAGCGATCGCCCGCATCCTGGGCGACGCGGAAAAATCCCTCGGTGCCGCGAACCGTCTCCGCGCGGAATCCCTGGGGCGCGGTCGCGAGTCGTGCCTCGGCCAGCGCCATGAGCGCTTATTTGTCCTTCGAGCCGCTGCTCTTCTTGCCGCCCGCACCGCCGCCGCTGCCGACGGCCAGGATTGTGCCGGCCAGCACGCCGACCGCGAAAACTCCGAAGAAGATCAGCGCGGCGGAGGTATGAATCGGCGCCTGCGCCGTCGTTCCCGCGACCGGGAAATGAAAATCGATGACGTGGGTGTTGTTCATGCCCACGTAGAGCATCACGAAAAGGATCGCGAGCAGCGCGATGGTTTTGACGACGGCTTTGAGCATGGCGAAGGGAGGCTGGGCTTTACGGCGTCGAGGGCTAATGCCCGCCTCGGGCATTCGCAAATGGAAACGCGCACGTGTTGTCGTCGCGGTCGCGGACCGCGGTTGATCTCCGCCGGATTGCGTCGCGGCCGGCCGTGCGCAACGGTCGGGCCATGGCCGATGTTGCCGAACTCGATCGGGCGAATCCCCTCGCGCGTTTTCGCGAGGAATTTCACCTGCCCCCTGGCCGAATTTACCTGGACGGCAACTCGCTCGGGCTGCTCTCGCGGCGGGCCGCCGCAAGCCTGACGCGAGCCATCGAACAGTGGCGCACGCTCGGCATCGACGGCTGGCTCGACCCGGCGTCGCCGTGGCTGACGATGGCTGACACAGCCGCGAAGCAACTCGCTCCCCTGATCGGCGCCAGCGCCGACGAAGTTTGCGTCACCGGCCAGACGACGGCGAACCTGCACCAGCTGCTCGCGACGTTGTTCGAGCCCACGCATGCCAGCCGGCGCATCATTGTCGGCGATACGTTGAATTTCGCGTCGGACACCTATGCATTGCAGAGCCACCTGCGGCTGCGCGGGCTCGACCCGGCGACCTCCCTGCGGCTGATCCCCTCGCGCGACGGCCGGATTCTCCGGCTCGATGACGTGCTCGCCGCAATGACCGACGACGTGCAGGTGGCGGTCCTGCCGGCGGTGCTGTTCACGAGCGGACAATTGCTCGACGTGGCGACGCTGACGCGGAAGGCGCAGGAGCGCGGGCTGCTGATCGGCTGGGATCTCTCGCACAGCATCGGCGTGGTGCCGCACGCGCTCGACCGCGCCGGCGTCGACTTCGCGTTTTGGTGCAACTACAAGTGGCTCAATGCCGGCCCGGGCGCGACGGGCGGGCTTTACCTCAACCGCCGTCACTTTGGTCGTGCGCCGGGGCTGGCCGGCTGGTGGGGCGTCCGGCCCGACCGGCGATTTGCGATGCCCCTTGCGCACGAACCGGCGGACGGCGCCGCCGCGTTGCACATCGGCACGCCGCACATTCTCTCGCTGGCGCCCTTGCTCGGTTCGCTCGAGCTGATCGCGGAGGCGGGCGGGATCGCGGCCTTGCGCGCGCAATCGCTCGCTCTCACGCACTTTGTCCTCGAACGAGCGGCCGCGGAACTGGTCCCGCTGGGCTTCGAGATCGTGACGCCGGAAGGCGCACTGGCCCGAGGCGGGCAGGTTGCCCTGGCGCATCCGGAGGGTTGGCGGCTCAGCCAGGCGTTGAAGGCCGCCGGGGTCGTGGTCGATTTCCGTTTTCCCGACCTGATGCGGATCGCGCCGGCGCCGCTCTACAATTCGTTCGCCGACTGCGCGGAGGCGATCGCTCGGCTCCGGCGGTGTCTGGAGCAGCGCGCGCACGAGAAATACTCCGCCGCGCCGGCACTGGTGCCATGAGACTGATCGACGTTTCCCGGGTGCTGCATTCCGACGCACCGCATTGGCCCGGCGACACCCCGACGGACTTCCGACTGACGGCGCGAATGGCCGAAGGCAGCTCCTGCAACGTCGGCGCGCTCGCACTGAGCGTCCACAACGGCACGCATGTCGACGCGCCCTTTCACTACGACGAACACGGCGCCACGATCGATGCCGTGTCGCTCGAGCGGTTTGTCGGGCCCGCCCGCGTCATCGATGCCCGCGGCCAGCCCACGCTCGGAGAAAGCCTTTTCGCGAGGATTTCCCGCATGGAGCTCACGGCGACGCCGCGGATTCTATTCCGCACCGACGCCTGGCTGGAGCCGGCGAAGTTTCCCGCGAACTGGCCCCGCTGGGATCCGGCGCTGCCGGCCTGGCTCGGGCGCAACGGCGTGACGCTCGTCGGGGTGGACTTCCCTTCCGTGGATGAACTGACCAGCCAGGACCTGCCCGTGCACCATGCGCTGAAGGCGGCCGGCATCCTGATCTTGGAAAACTTGCTGCTCCGCGACGCGGAGCCCGGCGTCTACGAGCTGCTCGCGCTGCCCCTGAAGATTCGCGGCGGTGACGCTTCGCCGGTGCGCGCGGTCCTGCGCACATCGGGTTGAGGCGTGGAACTGGGTGCGGCCCGCGAGGTTCGCGCTGCCCGCGCTTGCTCCGAAAACCGCAGATCGGCGGGGGCGAAGAACCCACCATCGTTGCACCCGGTCCGCTCCCGACCGGAGAAACGGCCGATTCCGCACGGCACTTCCGAGCGGCTACGGTGACAAGAGCCGCACGCCTGCAGGTGATTCTGCTGCGCAGGGCCGCGTCGCGCAAAGACGCGCGGGGCTGGCTGCCTTGCGTGGCGGGCGAACAGGAAAAATTCCACATGAAAACTCTCGGGATCAAATTCAGCACCACCTCCTTGATCGCGATCGCCCTCGGGCTCGCGCCGCTCGCCGGTGCGCCGGCGAATCAACCGGCACAAACCTCGGCGCCAACGCAACCGGCCGCCTCCCCGCAACCGCCAGCAGCCAACGCGGCGCAACCGCAAAAGCCGGCGGCCGCCCAAGCCACCCAGGAGCAGGCGGCACAGGGCTCGGCGAAACAGGTTCAAGCGATCACCGCACCGGTGAAGCCGCCGCGCATCGCGTCGAAGGACATGCAGGACCACACGGCGCACAGGCTCGCGGGCAGCCGGATTCGCGGGAGCGACGGCAAGTCGCTTGGCAAGGTGAAGGACTTCTTGATCGACACGGAGTCGGGCAAGGTGGCGTTCGCGGTCGTCGTGTCGGGCGGCATCGCCGGCATCGGCGATGAACTTCGGCTCATCCCATTCAGTGCGGTCCGGCGAACGGGGAGCGAGCAGAAGTTCAGCGTCGATCTCGACGAGGCGCAGTGGAAGGAACTCGTGGTGGTCGACGAAAAGGAAATGGACCAGCCAAACATCACGATCTCCGATGCGCAGCGGCACCGGATCGCGCAGGCGTTCTCGCGTGGCACGGCGGCGACCGCGGACGCCGACTCGTCCTATTACACCGCGGCGATTTCGGGGCACCTTGTACGGGCCAGCGCGCTCGAGGACCGGAAGATTCGATCGGGCAACGGCTATGCGGGGAAAATTGAGGGAGTGGTCATCGACGCCGGCACGAAGGAAGCCAGCGCGCTCTTCGACCCCGCCCGCGACTTCACGGGTTCGCCACAGAAGTTCCTCATCCCGATCGAGGAACTCAGCATCGGCGAGGGCAAGCGTTCGGAACTCGCGATGGCGTTCACGCCACAAGATTTTCGCAATGTGCAGACCGGCAAAAACGCGTCCGCGCAGCAGGTCGCCTCGAGCAACGGCCAGATGAAAATGGACCGCGGGGCATCGGTCGCAGCCAACGCGGCCAGCACCCCAGCGAAAGCCGCCGATTCTTCCGGAACGGTAACGAGCACGCCGGAAAGCCAGGACGTTGCGCTGGGAACTTCGAAGAAGTCCGGTCATGACCAAGCCTCATCGTCCAACGCGAAGTCGCCGGCGGAACAAGACAGCTCGAAGCTCGCCTCGCACGCTCAGCCATCTTCCGTCGCGTCGAAATCGGCGGCGGGCGAACCAAAGGGCGGCCAGCAGCAAGTCGCGTCCGCGACCACTTCGTCGTCTGCGGTCCGCGAGGATCAGCCCAACGAGTCGGACCAGAAGACCGGCCGTTCGGCGAAGTTCGCCGCGAACAACGAGCCGTCGGCAGCGCACTCCGGTTCGAAGCAGACGAGTCCGGCGCCCGACTCGACCGTCGCACGCTCCGATGCCCAGCTTTCGCCAACCGGCAAGACCGCCGCGGAACAGACGCCCTACGGCAACAATGACGCCGCGCTGGTCGATGCCGCGAAGGCCGTGCGGACGGCGCTCGACGACGATCCGTCGGTCGCGCGAGCCGATGTCCGCGTGATGCCGGAACAGGGCAAGCTGTTCCTCCGCGGTTCGGTCAAGTCCGCGGAGATCAAGCGGTCGGTCGAGATGCTCGCCAAAAAATCCGCCGGCGACCGCGAAATCCAATCGGAGATTACCGTCGGCGCCAAATAGGGACGCGTTTCATCAACCCGAATCCATCCTACCGCGGTCTGCGGCCGCAACCACCCTGTCGGGCGACTCGTCCGCTTCGGAGCGCGGACGCATCGCCGACGGCGCAACGGTTGGGATCGGCGGAAGAAAAGCCGAGCTTGACCGCGGATCACGCGAAATACGCGGAATGAGCGGGGTCCATGTCCTCGTGTATTTCCGCGTGTTCCGCGTGCTCCGCGGTTAAAACGATTGCGCTGGGTTCGGCGGAAGAACAGCCGAGCCTGACCGCGGACTACTCGAAATACGCGAAGTAAGCGGAGCCCATGTCCTCGCGTGTTCCGCGTGATCGGCGCGGAGCGTCGGCCCGAAATCTCAAAAAACTGGGTAACCATTCGGCGGCCGGGCGGTTTCCCCGGCAAGATCAACCATGTCCCGCTGCCGCCGTGATTGCCGCCATCGACGAAATTCATGTTCATCCGCCCCAATCCTTGGTTAACCGCGTGTCAGCAGCGACCGACGTGGAACCGACGACTGACCAACGCTCTGATCATGCCCTCATGCTTGCCGTGCGCGACGGCGAGCTCGACGCGCTCGGCGAACTGTTCGAACGGCATCACGGGCCCCTCTTCGGTTTTCTGGTCAAGCTCACCGGCAACCGCAGCGCCGCCGAGGACATCGCGCAAACCGTTTTTCAGCGGATGCTGAAATACCGCCACACCTACCGCGACGACGGCAGTTTCACCGCGTGGATGTACCACCTGGCGCGGCGTTGCGCGGCGGATCATTTTCGAAAATCCAGCGCGGCACCTCACGCGACGGATCCGGCCGACCTGTCCGACCACGCCGACGAAACGCCGCACGCGGCCCATCACGCCACGACGCGCGACGACCACGCGTTGCTGCACACCGCGCTGGCCCAGCTCGACCGCGATGCCCGCGAAGTGCTGCTGCTGTCGCGTTTCCAGGAACTCTCGTTCGCCGAAATCTCGGGCATCCTCGAGTGCTCGGTGGGCGCCGCCAAGGTGCGCGCCCATCGCGCGCTGCGCGAGCTGCGCGACATTTATCTGCGTCTGCTGGCACAGGGACCAAAGGACCAAGGGACCAAAGGACCAAACGACCTTTTCTCCCGCGGGCCCGTGGTCCCTTAGTCCCTTCGTCCTTTCGTCTCTTGATCCCTTCTTCTCACCATGAACTGCCAAAGCGTCCGCGACCTGCTGCCTGACCTCCTGGACAACCGGACGGCAGCGACCACGCACCTGGAAGCACGCGCGCATCTCGCGCGTTGTCCCGATTGCCAGCGGGAGTTCGCCGAGCTGAGCCAGGCCGCGCAGGCGCTCGATGCCATCCCAACACCGGTGCCGTCGCCGCAGCTGCGGACGAATTTCTACACGATGCTCGAGGCGGAAAAACAGGCCGGCGTCGCGCCATCGCGCCGCGAGCCACGAGCGCGCCGGAGGTTGCATTGGGGATGGATTCTCTCCCCGCTCGCGGCGTGCGCTTTGGTCGCGCTGGGTTTTGCGCTCGGCCATCGCGCTACGCCGGCCGTCAGCCGCGGCGAGCCGTCGGCCGAGTCCATCGCGATGCAGGCCGAGCTCAAAAAGTTGCGGGCCGACGTAAACAAGATGACCACGGCGGTCGCGTACACGCTCTTTCAGCAGCAACAAGGCCCGGCCAACGAGCGCCTGCGCGAAATTCTCGTCGCCGCGAAAGCCGAAAACCCGAGCGACAAGATCCTCGATGACCTCGTGCTCGCGCTGACGCTCGATCCGAGCGCCAATGTCCGGCTCCGCGCCATCGAGGCGCTGTATCCCCATGCCGAACGCGAACTCGTGCGCGCCGGCGTCCTGGCGGCACTGCCGCGCGAGCAAAACCCGCTCGTGCAGATCGAGCTGATCGATTTCGTCGCCGCCGCGCAGGATCCGAATGCCGCGCCCGTCCTGGCGAAGATGGCCGACGACGAAGCCATCAACACGTCCGTGCGCGACGCCGCCAAGATGGCGCTGGCGCAACTCTGACCCGGACTGACGACCACAGACTCGCGGCCAGGAACCAGCGACCTGGGGGCTCGGCCGAACCGCCAACCTTAACTCTCACTCTCACTTTCACCCCTGACTCTATGAAATCACGCCTGTTTCCCTCGTTCCTCGTGGCCTTCCTTTTCGCGAGCGCGCTGCTCGCGTTCTCGCGGGCCGACGAGACCCCGAAGACCATCAAGTTTTCCGATCCCGCCAAACCCGGCACGGTGCGAATCAACCTCGGTCGCGGCGACCTCCGGGTCCAGGGCGGCGACACCGCGGAAGTCAGTGTCGTGTCCAATATGAACCTGGCGACCGAGAAACCGCGGAAAGACGGTCTGCGCGTCATCTCCAGTTCGGCCGGTTTTTCCATGACCGAAAAGGACAACGTCGTGACGATCGATACGTCGCATGAACTGGGTCGCACGAGCGCCAACCTCAAACTGACGGTACCGCGCAACACGACGGTCGTCGTGGAAAACGCCTGGAACGGCGACGTGACTTGCGCGGCGCTTTCCGGCGACATCGAAATCAACAGCATGCGAGGCGCGATTCACCTGGACGACGTCGCGGGCGGAGTGGTCGCCAGCACGATGAGCGGAGAGATCGAGGCGAACATCCGCGAGCTGCGCGACGGCAGGCCGCTCTCGTTTACCTCCATGAATGGCGAGGTGGTCATTCGCGTGCCGGAAAGCGCGAAAGCCAACATCCGGCTGCGGACGCAAAACGGATCGGTGCTGACCGACTTCGAGGAAACGGCGCTGGTGACGAAAGCCGAGGGCAGCGGTGGAATTCGCGGGAAGAGCGCTTTCGTCTACAAAGGCATGCCCAACGGCAAAGTCATCAGCGTCGAAATCGAGGATGCGCTGCGCGAGGCCACGCGGATCAGCGCCACGGCCACCAAGCAGGCGCTCGAAGCGGTGAAGCAAGGCTTCGAGGCCGCGCAAATCGACACCGAAGATGCCCGCCGGCAGCTGGAGGATGCGAAGAAGGAAATGGAGCGCGCCCGCCGCGAGGCTGACCGCGCGCGCCGCCAGGCCGACGAGAAGCGAAACCGCGGCAACGACACGGCTGTGGACGATGTGGCGCCAGCGGCACCGACACCACCCGCGATCGCGCGGAGCGCGCGGCCGGCGGTGGCGCCGAGAGCGCCGGTCCCGCCGAGGGTCCCGACCATCACCGGAGGCAAGCTCGTCACAGGCACCCTCAATGGCGGTGGACCGGAGATCAGCGTTTCGACGATGAACGGCGACGTGGTTCTCCGAAAGCTCGGCGGCAAGCAATAGCCGCAGGCCACGGCACGGCCGCATTGCCGGCCACGCCGCAAAAAAAACGCCGTGCGGCTGAGGGCTGCGGCTGAGAGGAAACCGGCTCGTAGCGACGAGCGCCAGCGAGTCGTTTCGGGCGACTCTCGACTCGCTGGCGCTCGTCGCTACAGTAAGGCGCAACCCGTCGTCAGACGGGATTTTGCGTCCAGGAATGCAGAAGTCACAGCAGGAAAGTGTCGGGCCGCTCCTGGAATAAACGTCGTATGAGCGGGCTCTGACCAGCACAGCGCTGCATCTTTTATGGGCGGCTCAACGTATTCTCTTTTTATCGAAACCTTCTACACTGCACCGTTTCCCACGTCCCGCGCCATGCTCTCAATCGTGATAGTCCTCGTGCTCTTAACTGCCTTGGTGGCGACCGAACCGTCGTCGCCCGGCGACAGCGACCAGTAAGGCGGCGAGCCGGCGTCTACGGAATGAAGCGTCTTGGCCTGCGGTGGAGGGACGGCGTCCCGTGGTTGCCCGGCGGTCTGCGACGCGGCGAGCGGCAAGTGCCCTCCAGCTAAGCAACAGGGGCGCCCCCGATGGGAGCGCCCCTGGGTTTGATGAGCGGACTTGGTTTGGTTAGTCCCGCGCGGCCAGCCGGGGACCTTCCGGCGTCGCCTCGACGATTCGCACCGGCAGCGCCACTTTCATGGCGACGGGCGTGCCGTCGATTTCGGCGGGCTGAAACCGCCATTGCCTGACGGCTTCAACCACCTTCGTGGCCAGGATGTCGTCGGGCGCCGATTTGATGGCGAACTGACTTGGTTTGCCCTTCGCATCCACGACGAACTCGAGGTGCACGGACGACCCTTCGTATTCGGCGCCCACGCTGGGCGCGACGACGACGATGGGCACCGGCACACCGGGATCCTTGCGGCATGTTTCCAGATACGACTGTTCGGACGTCGTCGCAGAGGCGACGGCGACCAACAGCGTGCTGGTGGTGAGGAGGACGAGTTTTCTGACTGCTTTCATGGTATTAAACTCCGCGGATAAGGCGGAGAGTTTGGTGTTCTTTCTGTGGGAACGCCGCAGCGCCGCGCGCAAGCGCGCGCGGGCCTTGGCGGTTTTCGAACGCACGACGGAGAGCCATGGTGCGCCCAAAAATTCAGCTCGAGAGGATCGTCGGTTGCCCTTTTGCCGCACGCACACGGGATGTCGCGCAGCGGCGGCGGCCCGAGGGCGCTCCACCCCCGACCGGCGCGACCAACGACTCAAAGAACTCCTGGCGGAATTTCAGAGTTCTTCGAAAGCAGGTGGGGACTGAGCAGTCGTTGTGCCGCTACCCGGCCCAAATGCCGCCAGGTCGCTCCTATGCAAAGATTGCATCCGCGCCCCCGGACCAAGCCGCGGAATTCATCCGACGCCTGGAAAGGCCTCAGTGTTTTTCCTCGAAAGCCGGCTTGCGCGCGACGATCGGTGGCTGTTCCCTACCACGTTTCGCATGCCCTCTGTTCCATCCGCCCACCCACGCCCGCCGCGCCCATCGCTCGTTCGCCATGCTCTTACCGCAGTCGCCCAATGGGTTGACTCCGATTACACGTCAGGCGGCGCGGAGAAAATGCGCAACGAGCCGGACAAAGTGGACTGGATGCGCTGCCTGCCGTTCATCATCCTGCACGCCGGCTGCTTCGGGGTGCTGTGGGTGGGGTTCAGCCCGGTGGCAGCGTGGGCGGCCGTCGCCCTTTACTTCCTGCGGATGTTTGCGGTCACCGGCATTTACCACCGCTACTTCTCGCACAAGACCTACAGCACGTCACGGTTCGGCCAGTTCCTGCTCGCGCTCTGGGGCGCCACCACGGTGCAGCGCGGCGGACTCTGGTGGGCGTATCATCATCGTCATCACCACCAGCATTCCGATGAACCGGAGGACGCGCATTCGCCGCACGTGCATGGTTTCTGGTGGTCGCACATCGGCTGGATCACGAGCCGGCGTAATTTCCCGACCGACTACTCGAAGGTGAAGGACCTCGCGAAATTTCCCGAACTCGTGTGGTTGAATCGCTTCGACACGGCGGTGCCGCTCGTCTTCGCGTTCGCGCTGTTCGGCCTCGGCGCGCTGCTCGAACATTACGCGCCCGGCCTGGGCACCAATGGCTGGCAGATGCTCGTGTGGGGTTTCTTCATCAGCACGACGGCGCTGTTCCACGGCACGTCCTGCATCAACTCGATGGCTCACCTGATGGGCCGCCGCCGGTTCAACACCACCGACGATTCGCGCAACAGTTTCATCCTGGCGCTGATTTGCCTCGGCGAAGGCTGGCACAACAATCACCACCGCTATCAGTCGTGCACGCGCAACGGGTTTTACTGGTGGGAAATCGATCTCACCTACTACGGCCTGAAGTTCCTCTCGTGGACGGGGCTGATCTGGGGGCTCAAGCCGGTGCCGAAATCGGTCATGGAAGAGGCCGCGCGCGCCGACCATCTGGCGAGCATCGCGGCGGCGCAGCACGCGCAGCAGGCGCATCCGGAATATTCTTCGTTGAAGAAGGTCGTGCCGGCTGCTGCCGCCATCGCGGTCGCGACCGCCGCCGCCGCGCAGGTAACGCTGCCGAAGAGGGCCGACGATCCCGCGATCCACAGGGACGTGACTGAGCTCGCGCACGACCTCGCGAAGCAGCAACCGCCGCCTGCGCCGCGCGTGATTTAGTTAGTGCGGCGCGGGTGGGCCGCGGAGCGCGGGCTCTGTTTCTCCGCGGGATCGGCGTAATCCGCGGTGAAGCTCCCAAACCATTTTACCGCGGACTACACGGACTGCGCGGAGCAGGAGGCGTGCGCCGGCGCGCACGTCCAGAGGGCCGGAGGTTCCGAGGTCCGGAGGGTCAGGCAAGAACCGATTCCCTCGACTGACTCCGGGAATGGCCCGGAGGCGGATCTCCTCGCTGGTTTGTTTATCCGTGTGATCGGCGTAATCCGCGGTGAAGCTCCCAAACCGTTTTACCGCGGATTACGTGGATTGCGCGAAGGATCGAGGGGCGTACGCTCGTGGAGCGGGGAAAGCGGATGCGCCAGGAAGAAAAAATGTCATTCCGGAGCGGAGCTTCGCCTGCTCGTCCAGCTTCGAGACTACGAATACTTCACGCCCCGGAATGACAAAGGGTGGGAACTCAGAGTGAGGGTGAAAAGGGTGGTGGGGGGGGCCAGACCGAACCGACGCAGGCGGCAGGTTTCACAATCCTTTTTCCACCTGCCTGTCCAGCCTTCCCTCGTCACTTCGAAAAAGAAATGTCACTCCGCCCGGGAGGGTCCACCTGCTCGTCCAGCTTCGAGACTATGAATCCTTCACTCGTGCGAAGTGACAAAGTCGCGGGAGTGAAAATGAAGGTGAAAGTGAAAGTGGTCATCGTGCCAGGGCAAGTGGCGGCACTCGCATCCCCACTCTCACCTTCAATCCCACTCGCGCAGAAAGGAAATGCCATCCCGAGGGAACGCTCCACCTGCTCGTCCAGCTTCGAGACTATGGATTCATTACTCACTCGGGATGGCAAAGGGTCCGGGCTTCGCGCCGCTCAGGCCGGCGCGAGCGTGAAATAAAAGGTGGCGCCCTGATCGACGACGGACTCGGCCCACACGCTGCCACCGTGCCGTTGCACGATCTTCTGCACGATCGCGAGGCCGATGCCGGTGCCGTCGAACTCCTCGCGGCGATGCAGCCGCTCGAAGACGCCAAAGAGCCGGCTGTAGTACTTCATGTTGAAGCCGACTCCGTTGTCCTTGACGTAGTACACCGTCGGCGAGCGATCGGTCAGGCAGCCGATTTCGATTTCCGCCTTTTCGCGGAGCGCGGTGAATTTCACCGCGTTCGAGACGAGATTCACGAGCACCTGCAGCACCATCGCCGGATCGCCCTTCGCCGGCGGCAGCGCGCCAACCTTGAATTCGACCTGCCGCTTCGCGTCGACCTGCACCGTCGCGATTGCCTCGCGGGCGATCGCGTTCATGATGATCTTCTCCTGCTTCACGTCCTTCCGCGCCACGCGGAAAAACGCCAGGAAGTCGTCCATCAATTGGGTCATCCGTCCGCTGTTGCGCTGGATGGTGCGCACCATCTTCAGCGCCTCGGCCGACAGTTCGCCCGCCTCCCCGGCCGCGATCATTTCCGAGTAGGCCGTGATCGAACGCAGCGGCGTGCGCAGGTCGTGCGCCAGCGAATACGAGAAGGATTCGAGCTCCTGGTTGAGCATCTGCAGGCTGAGCGTGCGCTGCTCGAGGTCGGCGTTGAGCCGCCGAATCTCGTTTTCGCGCTCGCGGCGCTCCGTCATGTCGCGCGCGAAGATATACAGCAGCCCTTCCACCGCGAACGGCGCGATGGTCCAGCCGAGCCAGTGATAGGTGCCGTCCTTCGCGCGAAAGCGGTTCTCGAAATAGAGCGACGTCTCGGCCTTGAGGATCTTGCCGATGGTTTCGTTCGTCGCGCCAATGTCCTCCGGGTGGATGAACTCCGACAAGGAGTGGCCGTGCAGCTCGTTCTCCGCATAACCCAGCGCCTTTTGCCAGGTCGGGTTGGTCTGGGTGAACACGCCCTCGTAGTTCGAGATCGCCAGCAGCTCGATCGACAGCCGGAAGAAATGGTTGCGGCGCGTCTCCCACTCCAGCCGCGCGTTGGTCTCGTCGAGCTGACGCTGCATTCGCTCTTCCTCGACGCGGCGCAGCGCCACCGCCTGGCGTTGGATTTCGCGGTTCTTCTTCGCCAGTTCGACGAACACCGACACCTTCGAGCGCAGCACCTCCGGCGTAACCGGGGTAAACAGGTAGTCGACCGCGCCGAGCGAATAACCGCGATACACTTCGACGTCGGCCGTGCTGAAGGACGTGATGAAGATGATCGGCGTGTGCGCGCTCGATTTCCGCTGGCGGATCAGCGACGCCGTCTCGAACCCGTCCATCCCCGGCATGTTGATGTCGAGCAGGATCACCGCGAACTCGCGCTTCAGCACCAGCCGCAGCGCCTCGCTGCCCGACTCCGCCTTGACCACGGTCTCGCCCAAATCGCTCAGGGCGGCCTCGAGCGCCAGCAGCTTGTCCGGCGTGTCGTCCACCATCAGGATCGCAATGGCGTCGTCGTCGGTGCGTTCGGCGGAAGTAACCTGGCGGTTGGAGCGCAAAGTGGCGTCGCTGGGATCGGCAAACGGGGCGGCAGATCCGTTGCGCCCACGCGTGCCGCTGGACACACGAAGCGGAGTGGCGGCGGAGCCGGGAGAGTTCACGGACATGCGGCGCCCATGAGCGCGACTCCGAGCCTGGAGCGGCGCTCCATGAGCGCCGTTTGCCCGGCCCGGCGGTCATAGACCGCCGCTACCGCACAGACGACCTTGCGACAGTCGTGCTTCATCGATGGAGCCAGATCCGCAGCAGGGAGAGCAGGTGCTCGGTGTCGACCGGCTTCGCGATGTAATCGGACGCGCCGGCCTCGATGCACTTCTCCTTGTCGCCCTTCATCGCCTTCGCCGTGAGCGCGAGGATGGGCAGGTCGCGATACCGATCCATCTTCCGGACACGGCGCATCGTCTCGTAGCCGTCCATGTCGGGCATCATGATGTCCATCAGGATGACGTCGAATTCACTCTCGCCCGCCTCGAGCAGCGTGAGCGCGTCACGGCCGTTCTCGGCGGAGCGGATGGAAACGTCGTAGCGCTCGAGGAACGACGTCATCGCGAAGATGTTTCGCATGTCGTCGTCCACGATCAGCGCGCGCTTCCCCGCGAGGATGTCGCCATCCCTGTGCAGGCTTTCGACCAGCTTGCGCTTGTCCTCGGGCAGCTTGGTGACGTTGCGGTGCAGGAACAGCGCGGTCTCGTCGAAGAGCCGTTCCGGCGACTGCACGTCCTTGAGGATGACGGTGCGCGCGAGTTTCTTCACGTGCTCGACCTCCTCCTTCGGCAGTTCGCGGCCGGTGTGGACGACGATGGGAAGGTTCGCGAGCCCGGCGGACTTCACCTCCTCGATGAACTTCGAGCCCGGCATGTCCGGCAGCCCGAGATCGAGCACGACGCAGTCGAAGGTCTGCTGCTTGAGCAGGTCGAGGCCTTCCTGGCCGGTCGCGACCGCAAACGTGTGCACGTCGGAGTTGCCGATTAATTCGATCGTGCTGTTGCGCTGCACCTCGTTGTCCTCGACCAGGAGGAGGTTCTTCACCGGTCGTTCGATGAAGTTTTTCAGCGCCACGATCGTTTCGGTGAGCCGCGCCTGCTGCACGGGCTTGGAAATGTGCGACAGCGCGCCGTATTTCAGCCCGGTGTCGTCGCTGTCGGTGGCCGACAGAATCATGACCGGAATGTGGCGCGTGATCGGATCGTCCTTCAGCCGATAGAGCACCCGGCGGCCGTCGATGTCCGGCAGCATGATGTCGAGCGTGATCGCACTGAAGTTGTGCTTCCGCGCGAGCTGCAATGCGTCGCTGCCGCGGGTGGCGACGACGCCCTTGAAGCCCTGCGCGCGCGCGACCTCGAGGATCTGCGTGGCGAACACCGGATCGTCCTCGATGATGAGCACCGCGCGATCGTCGCTGCCGATGTTGTCACGATCGTCCTCGACCGCAATCGCACTGGCCGCGACCGGCACGAATTCGCGCGTGACGCGCTGCACCTGGCCCGAGGGACCGCCGGAGGACGACAGCACGTACGAGGAGGATTCGACGCGTTCCGACGAGCCGATGACGGTCGGCAGGTACAGCGTGAACGTGGAGCCTTCGCCCACCACGGAGGTGAGTTGAATCTCGCCGCCGAGGAGCCGCGCAATTTCGCGCGATATCGAGAGGCCGAGGCCGGTGCCACCGTACTTGCGGTTCGTCGAGCCGTCCGCCTGCTGGAACGCCTCGAAGATAATTTGCTGCTTTTCCTTCGGAATGCCGATCCCCGAGTCGCGAACGCGGAATGCGATGACCTCCGGGGCGCCGCCCAGCGTCGTGTGATCGAACGACCAGCCGCCTTTCGCCAGCTCGATTTCCAGCGTGACGCGGCCGCGCTCGGTGAACTTGAACGCGTTCGAGAGGAGATTCTTGAGAATCTGCTGCAGCCGCTTCGCATCGGTCCGCATCGTCCGCGGGACCTGCGGATCGAGCTCGACGCTGTACTCGAGTTTCTTGTGCTCCGCGATCGGCGCGAACGTGCGCTCGACGTAATCCTTGAGGTCGTGGAGCTTGAGGTCGCTGACTTCGACCGAGACCGTGCCCGACTCGATCTTGGCGAGGTCGAGAATGTCGTTGATGAGGCGCAACAGGTCCTGCCCCGACGAGTGAATCGTCTTGGCGAACTCGATCTGCTTCGAGGTGAGGTTGCCGTCCTTGTTGACGCAGAGCTGGTCGGAGAGGATGAGCAGCGAGTTGAGCGGCGTGCGCAGCTCGTGCGACATGTTCGCGAGGAACTCCGACTTGTACTTGGACGTGAGCGCGAGCTGGGCGGCCTTTTCCTCGAGCGCCTGGCGCGCCTGCTCGACCTCCATGTTCTTCTTTTCCACCTCGACGTTCTGCTCGGCGAGCAGCTTCGCCTTGTCTTCGAGCTCGAGGTTCGTCTTCTGCAGCTCCTCCTGCTGCGACTGCAGCTCCTTCGCGAGCGACTGCGACTGCTTCAGGAGGTCTTCCGTGCGCATGTTCGCCTCGATCGTGTTCAACACAATGCCGATCGACTCGGTGAGCTGGTCGAGGAAGATTTGGTGCGTCGGGCTGAACTGCTCGAACGAGGCGAGCTCGATGACCGCCTTCACCTGGCCCTCGAACAAGACCGGGAGCACGATCAGGTTGAGCGGCGTCGCCTCGCCGAGTCCGGAGGAAATCTGCACGTAGTCGGACGGCACCTTGGTCAGCAGGATGCGCTCCTTCTCGAGCGCCGCCTGGCCGACCAGCGTCTCGCCGAGCTTGAGGTCGAACGATGAGTGCTTGCGGGCGCGGAACGCGTACGACGCCAGCAGGTGCAGGCGCGGTTCCTCGCCCGAGGTGATCATCGTGTAGAACACGCCGTGCTGCGCGCCGACGACCGGCGCCAGCTCGGACAGGATGAGCTTGCCGACCGTGAGGAGGTCCTTCTGGCCTTGGAGCATGCGCGAGAACTTCGCCAGGTTGGTCTTCAGCCAGTCCTGCTCGTTGTTCTTGATCGTCGTGTCCTTCAGGTTGCGGATCATCTCGTTGATGTTGTCCTTGAGCGCCGCGACTTCGCCGGACGCCTCAACCTTGATCGAGCGCGTGAGATCGCCCTTCGTCACCGCCGTCGCCACTTCCGCAATCGCGCGCACCTGCGTGGTGAGATTGGCGGCGAGCTGATTGACGTTGTCGGTGAGATCCTTCCACGTGCCGGCCGCGCCGGGCACCTTCGCCTGACCGCCGAGCTTGCCATCGACACCCACCTCGCGGGCGACCGTCGTCACCTGCTCGGCAAACGTGGCCAGCGTGTCGATCATGTTGTTGATCGTGTCGGCCAGCTCGGCGATTTCGCCCTTCGCCTCGACCGTCAGCTTCCGCTTCAAGTCGCCGTTCGCCACCGCCGTAACGACTTTCGCGATACCGCGCACCTGCGACGTCAGGTTGGACGCCATGGAATTCACGTTGTCCGTGAGATCCTTCCAGGTGCCCGACACCCCGCGCACGTCGGCCTGGCCGCCGAGCTTGCCCTCCGTGCCGACCTCGCGCGCCACGCGCGTCACTTCCGAGGCGAACGAGTTGAGCTGGTCCACCATCGTGTTGACCGTGTTCTTCAGCTCGAGAATCTCGCCGCGCACGTCGACCGTGATCTTCTTCGACAGGTCGCCGTTCGCCACCGCCGTCGTCACCGCCGCAATGTTGCGCACCTGGCCGGTCAGGTTGCCGGCCATGAAGTTCACGTTGTCGGTCAGGTCCTTCCACGTGCCCGACACACCGCGCACGTCGGCCTGGCCGCCGAGCTTGCCTTCGGTGCCGACCTCGCGCGCCACGCGAGTCACTTCCGACGCGAACGAGTTCAGCTGCACCACCATCGTGTTGATGGTGTCCTTCAGCTCGAGAATCTCACCGCGCACGTCGACCGTGATCTTCTTGGACAAGTCGCCGTTCGCCACCGCCGTCGTCACCGCCGCGATGTTGCGCACCTGCGCCGTGAGGTTGCCCGCCATCGAATTCACCGAGTCGGTCAAGTCCTTCCACGTGCCGCCGACGCCCTTCACGACCGCCTGGCCGCCGAGTTTGCCCTCGGTGCCAACCTCGCGCGCCACGCGCGTCACTTCCGAGGCGAACGACGAGAGCTGGTCAACCATCGTGTTGATCGTGTTCTTGAGCTCGAGGATTTCGCCCTTCACGTCGACGGTGATCTTCTTGCCCAGGTCGCCCGCAGCCACCGCCTTCGTCACGTCGGCGATATTGCGCACCTGCGCCGTCAAATTGCCGGCCATCGAATTCACCGAGTCGGTCAAATCCTTCCACGTGCCCGACACCCCGCGCACGTCGGCCTGCCCACCGAGCTTGCCCTCGGTGCCGACCTCGCGCGCCACGCGCGTCACTTCCGAGGCGAACGAGTTGAGCTGATCGACCATCGTGTTGATCGTGTTCTTCAGCTCGAGAATCTCGCCCTTCACGTCGACTGTGATCTTCTTCGAGAGGTCGCCCGCGGCCACCGCCTTGGTAACGTCGGCGATGTTACGCACCTGGCCGGTCAGGTTGCCGGCCATGAAATTCACGTTGTCGGTCAGGTCCTTCCACACGCCCGACACCCCGCGCACGTCGGCCTGGCCGCCGAGCTTGCCCTCGGTGCCGACCTCGCGCGCCACGCGCGTCACTTCCGCCGCGAATGACGAGAGCTGGTCCACCATCGTGTTGACCGTGTTCTTCAGTTCGAGGATTTCGCCGCGCACCTCGACGGTGATCTTCTTGGTCAAGTCGCCGTTCGCCACCGCCGTCGTCACCGCCGCGATGTTACGCACCTGGCCGGTCAGGTTACCGGCCATGAAATTCACGTTGTCGGTGAGATCCTTCCACGTGCCGGCCACACCGCGCACATCGGCCTGGCCGCCGAGCTTGCCTTCGGTGCCCACCTCGCGTGCCACGCGCGTCACCTCGGACGCGAACGAGTTGAGCTGGTCGACCATCGTGTTGATCGTGTCCTTCAGCTCGAGAATCTCACCGCGCACGTCGACCGTGATCTTCTTCGAAAGGTCACCGTTCGCCACCGCCGTCGTCACCGCCGCGATGTTACGCACCTGCGCCGTGAGGTTGCCCGCCATCGAGTTCACCGAGTCGGTCAAGTCCTTCCACGTGCCGGCGACCCCAGGCACCTGTGCCTGGCCGCCGAGCTTGCCTTCGGTGCCGACCCCCC
>Ga0080064_1002767_pt1 | contig 28284 bp, 27 predicted proteins | sample Subgrocontami54m_FD_69260 | JGI IMG/M metagenome (GOLD analysis project Ga0080064, IMG submission 69260) | Subsurface groundwater microbial communities from S. Glens Falls, New York, USA - GMW46 contaminated, 5.4 m (SPADES assembly) (version 2) ...
GGCTCCTCGCGCGCAGCCTTTCCTTGCGGCCGAAAGGCGAGGTGCGCTGCGTGCTGCCGTAGCACACCAGCACCGCGTCGCACACGCCGGCCGCGAGCGCGAGCATGGAGGGCAGCAGGTGCGCGACGAAGGCCGCGCCGCCGATGTTGGTGCCTTCGACGAACTTCGGCCGCAGCTTGAGGTACTCCACCACGTTGAACGGCCACATCGCGGCTTCGAGGTTGGCGGTGCACAGGCCGTCGATGTCGCGCATTGACAGGCCCGCGTCCTGGACCGCGGCGTTCGCCGCGAGCGCGAGCAGCTCGATGTCGGTGTAGCCCGGCGCTTCGCCGCAGCCCGCGGTGCCCACGCCGGCGATGGCGACCGCGCCGCGCAGCTCGCGCGGGTTCATTGCTGCGCTCCCGCGGGCTCGAACACGACCATGTTGCCCGTCTTGCCGGCGACGATCCTGGCCTTCACGCGCATGCCGATTTTCACTTCCTGCGGCGGCACGCCCTCGACGCGGCTCATCATGCGCACGCCCTCGTCCAGGTCGATGAGCGAGACGTCGTAGTCGCCGCCCGCCTCGGGCTTGCGGCGCACGGTGGTGGTGGAATAGACGGTGCCGGTCCCCTTGGGCTCGACCCAGGCGAGCGACGCGCCGCCGCAGTGCGGGCAGAGCTGGCGCGGGTAGAAGACATGACGGCCGCAAGCTTCGCAGCGCTGAATGATGAAGCGGCCCGCGTCGAGCGCGGCCCGATGGCGCGCTTCGGCGCCGGCGGGCGCGGTGGAATCCATGATCGCTCCTTTTCGAAAAGTATAACAGGCCGCGCGGCACGGCCGGCCGGGTGCGCCGCGAATCTGTGATATCGCAACCGTGAAGGAAGGCGCGCGCTGAACTAGAATGTCGCTCGCCACTTGATCGCGGGCAAGGAGAGGAGGTCGATGATGAGGACTATCCTGGCGGCGCTCGCCGCCGCGGGCGTGTTCCTGGCGGGGGCCTGCGCCGCGCAGGCGCAGACGAGTGCGCCCTGGCCCTCGAAACCGCTGCGCTGGATCGTTCCGTTCCCGCCCGGCGGCTCGGCCGACGTGATCTCGCGCGTCGTGGCGCACAAGCTCGCCGAGCGCATCGGCCAGCCGGTGGTGGTGGAGAACCGCGCCGGGGCCTCCGGCAACGTGGGGCACGAGGCGGTGGCGAAGGCCGCGCCCGACGGCTACACGGTGCTGTTCGTCGTGCCGGGCATCGTCACGAACCCGTACTTCTTCAAGGCGAGCGTGGACCCGTTCAAGGACCTGGCGCCCGTGATCCATCTGGACAGCGTGCCCATGGTGCTGCTCGCGAACCCGGCCTTCCCGGCGAAGTCGTTGGCCGAGGTGCTCGCGCAGATCAGGGCCAAGCCCGGTGCGGTGACTTGCGCGGTCTCGAGCGCCATCCCCATGGTGGGTTGCGCGCTGCTGCAGTCGCACGCCCGGGCCGATATGCTGCTGGTGCAGTACAAGGGGCAGGCGCCGGCCATGAACGCGCTCATGGGCGGGGAGATCAACCTGATGTTCGAGGTGATGAGCCTCGCCGTCGGGCAGGTGAAATCGGGCCGCGTGCGCGCCATCGCCTCGACGGCCGCCAGGCGCGGCAGCGGGCCGTTCCCCGATCTGGCGCTCGCTTCCGAAGCGGTTCCGGATTTCGAGCTGATCACCTGGCACGGCGTCATGCTGCCGCGCACGGCGCCGCGCGAGCTGGTGCTGCGCCTCAACCGCGAGCTGGCCGCGGTGCTCGAGCAGCCCGACGTTCGCCAGCGATTCGCCGACGGCGGATTGGAGATCGCGGGCGGGTCGCCCGAGGTCTTCGACGAACTGCTCAAGCGCGAGTACGCGAAGTACGGCAAGGTCCTCAAGGACGCGGGCGTGAAGCCCGAATAGACGGGGACATGGGCGAGGGCACACGATGACGAAGCCGGTCAGGCGGGTGGTCACCGGGCACGACGGCGCGGGCAGGGCCGTGGTGCTGATCGACGCCCCGGCGGGCAACGTCAAGCTGAGGCAGGCGAGCGGCGGCCTGGTCTCCACGCTGGTGTGGGCCACCGACGAGTCGCCGGCGGACATCTCGGGCCGATCGGACCGCGCGGAGCGGAACATGGGCGTGGCCCCGCCGCCGCGCGGAACGGCGTTTCGCATCGTCGACTTTCCCCCGACCGCAGACGCCTCCGCGCTGGACAGCGAAGCGGTGGTGCGCGAGATGGGGATCGCGGGCGAGCGGCGCCAGGACGGGGCGCCGTCGCGCCATCCCCTGATGCACCGCACGCGCAGCATCGATTACGCGGTGGTGATATCCGGCGAAATCGACATGCTGCTCGACGATACCGAGGTCCACCTGAAGGCGGGCGACGTGCTGGTGCAGCAGGGCACCAACCACGCGTGGGTGAACCGCGGCAGGGAGGCCTGCTGCATCGCCTTCGTGCTCGTCGACGCCGAGGAGCCCGCAGCGCCGCGCGGGAGCGAATAGCGGCATCGCCATCAACGACGGGAGACCGCAGTGGGCAATGAAGACTGGAAGCAGCGCGTATCGCAGCCCGAGCACGCGATGCTGGAGGAGAAGAATCGTTTCGTCGCCATGCGCGACGGGGTGAAGCTCGCCTGCGATGTGTTCCGGCCGGATGCGCCGGGCAGGTATCCCGCGCTGCTGTCCTATTCGCTCTACGGCAAGGACGTGCAGAAGGTGGCCGAGGTGCAGCGGCCGCTCAGCCCGCGGCACGGCAACGGCGGCCAGGAGGCCGGCGACACGCGCTTTTTCGTCAGCCGGGGCTACGTGCACGTCATCGCCGACACCCGCGGCGCCGGCGATTCCGAAGGCACCTACAACTTCCAGGGCAAGACCGAGCAGGAAGACGGCTACGATCTGATCGAGTGGATCGCCGCCCAGCCCTGGTGCGACGGCAACGTCGGCATGCTCGGCATGTCCTATTTCGCGGTGGTGCAGAACCTCATCGCCGCGGCGCAGCCGCCGCACCTGAAGGCGATCGCGCCCTACGAGGCCTACACCGACCGCTATCGCCATTCGGTCTACCACGGCGGGGTGTTGAACGAGGGCTTCTTCCACCAGTGGTGGGGCCACGTCAGCATCGGCACCATGCAGCCGCTCATCTACAAGTACGTGTCCAGGGAAGAGGTCAACGCGCGCGTCGCCGCGCTGATGCGCACGCCCGAGGTCCAGGACAGCCCCTATCTGCACATCCAGTTGAAGTACCCCGAGAAGAACCCGCTGGTGTTCGACTTCCTCGTGCAGCCCCACGACGGACCCTACTACTGGGAGCGCTCGGCCTATACCAAGTTCGACCGCATCAAGATCCCCGTGCTGCTGATGGCGCGCTGGAGCGGCTGGCCGATCCACCTCGCCGGCGCGTTCCAGGCCTGGGAGGGCATCGGCGCCCCCAAGAAGATGATGATCATGGAGACCCAGGAGACCTCGGGGCCGAGGCGTCCGTGGCGCGACCACCAGGACATCATCCTGCGCTGGTACGATCACTGGCTGAAGGGCAAGGACACCGGGATGATGGAGGAGCCGCCGATCCGCATCCTGGTCAAGGGCAGGAACGCGTTTCGCGACGAGCACGAATGGCCGCTCGCGCGCACGCAATGGACCAGGTTCTGGTTGCAGTCGGGCGGCGCGCTCGCGAGCGACGGTCCGGGCACCGACGGCAAGGAGGGCTTCAGCAACGATCCCTACATCGTGCAGGGCAAGCTCGCGCCCGGCCCGGATTTCGCGACGGCGCCGCTCGCGAATGACCTGGAGATCACCGGGCCCATCGCGCTGTACCTCTCGGCCGCGATCGACCGTCCCGACGCCACCTGGGTGGTGACGATCAAGGACCAGTCACCCGACGGGAGCGCGCGCGTGGTGACCAAGGGCTGGTTGCGGGCATCGCACCGCAAGCTCGATCCCGCCCGCTCCAGGCCCTACAAGCCCTATCACCCGCACCTGGAGAGCGAGCCGGCCCCGGTGAACGAGGTGGTCGAATACGCCATCGAGATCCGCGAGACCTCGATGACCTTCCTCAAGGGGCACCGGCTGGTGCTGGAAGTCCGCGGCCAGGATACGCAGACCGAGGACCCGATCTGGTATCACCTGTGCAGCCCGGTCGAAACCCGTCACACCGTCCACTACGGCGTGCGGCACCCGTCCTATCTTCTGCTTCCGGTGATACCGGGCTAAGAGCCCGTTTCAAAATGAGTTGTCATTCCGAGGCTGAAGGCCGAGGAATCTGCTTCTTCGACGATTCAAAAGCAGATTCCTCGCTGCGCTCGGAATGACATTGTTAGGCGTCGTCATTTTGAGACCGACTCTAACTATTCCGCCCGGATGCCGGCTTCCTGGATCATCTGGCGCCACTTCGCAGTGTCGGTGCGCAGGATCTCGGCGTAGCGCTCCGGGGTCGTGCCGACAGGCTCGATTCCGGAATCGCGCAGCGGAGCGGCGACGTCCTCGCGCGCCATCACGCGGTTGATGTCGGCGGAGAGTTTCTCCACCACGGCACGGGGCGTCGCGGCGGGCACGAGCACGCCGAACCAGCCGACCACGTCGAGCTTCGGGTAGCCCTGCTCGGTGAAGGTCGGCACATCCGGGAGCGCGGGAGATCGCGCCGGTGCGACGACGCCGAGCGCGCGCACCTTGCCGGCACGGATGTGCGGCGAGGTCAGGCCCACCGATCCGAAGCTCGATTGGATCTGTCCGCCGAGCAGATCGGTGAGCGCGAGCGCCTCGCCCTTGTAGGGAACGTGGATGAGTTCGATGTTCGCCGCGCGCTTGAAGGTCTCGCCGTAGATGTGGTAGCTCGACCCGTTGCCGAAGGTCCCATAGCTCAGCATCGCGCCCCCTTTCGCTGCGTTCACGAAATCGGTCAGCGTCCGGAAGGGCGAATCGGCGCGCACGACCAGCATGATGGGCGTGCGGGCGACGAGGGACACGGCCTGGAAGTCGCGTTCGATGTCGTAGGGAACCTTGGGCAGCAGTGCCGGGGCCTGAATGACCGAGGTGAACGCAAACAGCACCGTGTAGCCGTCGGGCGCCGAGCGGGCGACGTACTCGCTGCCCACCGTTCCGGTGCCGCCAGGCCGGTTCTCCACCACGACCGGAACGCCCCATTGCGTGCCGAGGCGATCGGCGAGCACGCGGCTGACGCGGTCCGGCGCGCTGCCGGGCGCGGCCGGCATGACGAATTTCACGAGCTTGGCGGGATAGGTCTGTCCCACAGCGGCCGTGCTGCCCGCGAGGACGCAGGCAAGCAGCGTTACGTATTGCGCAAGACGATATGGGCGCATTGGCGAATTATAGGGGACGGACCACGATTTCCTCCAGGAAATCGTGGTCCGTCCCCTATTTTCCGGTAATACCCGACTGACGCTTGTCGGGCCGGCGCGTCCGGGCTACCCTTATCCGGTACGGGCAACGGAGGGAGCATGTTCGCTGTGGTTACCTTGCCGCTGTGGCTGGTCATACTCGGCGCGCTGCTCGCGCTCTGGGCGGTGCTGGCGAGCGTCATGCTGCCGGGGGTGCGCTGGGTGTTGCGCAGCCGCGCGAGCAAGGTGCTCGAAGAAGTCGGCAGCCGGCTGCAGATCGAGATCCGCCCGTTCCAGCAGACGCGCCGCCAGGCGCTGATCGACCTCCTGACCTACGACGCCAAGGTCCAGGACTCGGCCGCCGCCCTTGCCCGCGCCGAGAGCCTGCCGCGCGACCTGGTCACCGCGCGCGTGCGCGGCTACGCGAGCGAGATCGTGCCGGCGTTCAACGCCTACTTCTACTTTCGCGTCGGCTACCTCGCCGGCCGGGCGCTGGCGCGCTCGCTCTACCGGGTGCGGATCGGCTATTCGGATGCCGAGGGGTTGTCGCGCATTCCGAAAGACGCGACGGTGGTGTTCGTCATGAACCACCGTTCCAACATGGACTACATCCTTGCCGCCTACCTCGCCGCGGACCAGGCGGCACTCTCCTACGCGGTGGGCGAATGGGCGCGCATCTGGCCGCTGCAGCAGCTCATCCGCTCGATGGGCGCCTATTTCGTGCGCCGCAACTCGGGCGACGATCTGTACCGGCGCGTGCTCGAACGCTACGTCGCCATGGCGACCGAGAACGGGGTCACGCAGGCGCTCTATCCCGAGGGCGGCCTGAGCCGCGACGGGCGCATGCGCGAGCCCCGCTTCGGGGTGCTCGACTACATGCTGCGCGGCTTCAAGCCCGAGGGCGAGCGCGACCTCGTGTTCATCCCGCTCGGCCTGAACTACGACCGCGTGCTCGAGGACCGCACGCTGCTCATCGGGCTCGACGCCGGGGCGAAGCGGCCCGGACTCGCGCGCTCGATCGGCAACACGCTCGGCTTCGCCGCGCGCCAGGCCGCGCTGATGGCGAGAAGCCGGTGGCACAGGTTCGGCTACGCCTGCGTCAACTTCGGCACGCCGATCTCGATGCGCGAGTATGTGCGCGAGCGCGGGCTCGATTTGCGCACGCTGTCCAGGGAGGCGCGCTTCGAGAGCGTCGCCGAGCTGGGCAGGCACCTCATGCGCGCGGTCGGCGGGCTGATCCCGGTGCTGCCGGTGCCGCTGGTCGCCACGGTGTTCGTGCGCGCGCCCGAGGCGCGCTTCTCGGACCTGGAGCTGAAGACCGAAGTCGCGCTGCTGATTCGGTCGCTGGAGGCCGCGGGCGCGCACGTCTACGTGCCGCGCCGCGACCGCGACTACGCGATCGTCGCGGGAATCCGGCACCTGCGGCTGCGCCGCCTCATCGACGAAGCGGACGGCCTGTATCGCGCACGTCCGGAAGAGCTGCCGCTGCTGCGCTACTACGCCAACTCGATCGCGCACCTGCTCCCGCAGTCTGATGTGGAGCTGGAGGGGCTGAGCGCAAGGCGCAAATCGGCTTGAGAGCGCAGGTCACGCCGACCACAGCGGCGGCTCGTCCATCAGCGCGATCTGCTCGCGCAGCTCGAGGATGCGGTCCTGCCAGTAGCGCTGGGTGTTGAACCAGGGAAAGGCCGCGGGAAACGCCGGGTCGTCCCAGCGCCGGGCGAGCCAGGCGGAATAGTGGATGAGCCTCAGCGTGCGCAGCGCCTCGATCAGGTTCAGCTCGCGCGCATCGAACTCGTGGAAGTCCTCGTAGCCGGCGAGCACGTCGGCGAGGCCCCGCCCCATCGCTGCGCGGTCGCCCGAGAGCAGCATCCACAGGTCCTGCACCGCGGGCCCCATGCGGCAGTCGTCGAAGTCGACGAAATGCGGGCCGCGTTGCTCTCCTTCCTCGGTCCAGAGCACGTTGCCCGCGTGGCAGTCGCCGTGCAGGCGCAGCGCTCGCACCTCCCCGGCGCGCTGGTAGCAGCGCGCGACGCCCTCGAGGGCCTGCTCGACGACGCTTTTCCAGGCATCGAGCAGATCGTGGGGAATGAAGCCGTGCGAGAGCAGGTACACGCGCGGCTCGGTTCCGAAGCTCGCGATGTCGAGCGCGGGCCGCTCGAGGAAGGGCTTCAGCGCGCCGACGGCGTGGATGCGACCGATGAAGCGGCCCATCCATTCCAATGTCTCGCGGTCCTCCAGTTCCGGGGTGCGCCCGCCGCGCTTGGGATAGACGGCGAAACGGAAGCCGCCAAAAACGTGCAGCGTTTTTCCAACGCCGGAATGCAGTGTCCTGGCGCCATCGAGCACGAGCGGCGCGACCACGGGGATCTCGCGCTCGGCGAGCTCCAGCGCGAAGCCGTGCTCTTCGAGGATCTGCGCATCGGTCCAGCGGGCAGGCCGGTAGAACTTGGCCACCACCGGCGGACCTTCCTCCATCCACACCTGGTAGACGCGGTTCTCGTAGCTGTTCAGCGCGAGCAGCCGCCCGTCGCCGCGGTAGCCCACGCTCTCGAGCGCGTCGAGAACGAGGTCGGGCGTCAGGCCGGAATAGGGCGTGAGTCCGGAGTCGCCTGCGCCTGCCATGGTTGCCATAGCGCCCATTGTAGTACGGCCGGGAGGAGGCACTGCCCACCCTCTCCGAAATGGGTTGTGCAACTCTATGATTTCCTAGCGAGTTTCAGGCACTTGGCCTATTATTCCCGAATCGCTATTGAAAGGTTGACAATACCTCTGTAGCTATTGACAATACGAGGACCTAGGGTTGTTAATATACCCTCAATGAGTTGACAATTCTTAAGATGCCGATTTACAAATGACCAGGCTGACGACGCACGGGGAAGACGTTCGACGGTTCATTCTCGAGCACGTTGAAAAGCATCCGCACGATATCAGCAAGCTCACGGCCGAGCGATTTGGAATTACCCGTCAAGCGGTCAATAAGCACCTGCAAAGGCTCGCTTCGGAAAAAGCACTGTCCGAGAGCGGAAAGACGCGTAACCGATCCTATGCCCTGAGCCCGTTGCTGGAGTGGCGGATGCGTTCTCAGATCTCGCCCGAGCTTGCGGAGGACCTGGTCTGGACTAACGATGTTCGCCAAGTGATCGGGCAATTGCCGGACAACGCGCTGGACATCTGGCACTACGGCTTCACCGAGATGTTCAACAACGCGATCGACCATTCCGGCGGAACCGAGATTCTATTGCGCGTAAGAAAGACCGCCATGAGCACGGAAATGCTCCTGCTCGACAACGGCGTCGGCATTTTCAGGAAGATCCAAACGGCCATGAATCTCCTGGATGAGCGCCATGCGGTGCTCGAGCTTTCAAAAGGCAAACTCACGACCGATCCAAGAAATCACACCGGGGAAGGCATTTTCTTTACGTCCAGGATGTTCGACTCCTTCGACATCGTGTCCGGAGGGGTCTATTTCACTCACAAGTTCGGAGATGACAGGGATTGGATTCTGGAATTGGAGCAGTTTCAGACGGGCACCGCTGTATGGATGGAATTGAATAACCATACCTCAAGGACTACCAGGAAAATCTTCGACCAATATTCTTCCGGGGACAACTTGGGCTTCAACAAGACGGTCGTTCCCGTGAAACTCGCTCAATATGGGAACGACAAGCTCATCTCCCGCTCGCAAGCCAAGAGAGTCCTCGCTCGAGTTGAGTTATTCAAGACCGTCGTTTTCGACTTCGAGGGGGTCGAAACCATAGGGCAGGCTTTTGCGGACGAAATCTTCCGGGTCTTCGCTCTAAAGCATCCCGATATCGCGCTGCTCACGATGAAGACGAACTCGGCGGTACGAAGAATGATCGAGAGAGCCAAGTCCGGATCATCGCCTCAATCCTTATCGGGGTCCTGAAGCGCTCGAATGCCTGATCCGCGTCCCGCCACCGCACCGGGGATACTCCGGGAAATCTTCGGCTATCCGGCTTTTCGCGGCCGGCAGGCGGAGATCATCGACGCCGTCGTCTCCGGGCGCGACTGCCTGGTGCTGATGCCCACGGGCGGGGGCAAGTCGCTGTGCTACCAGATCCCGGCGCTGCTGCGCGAGGGCGCAGGCGTCGTCGTCTCGCCGCTCATCTCGCTGATGCAGGACCAGGTCGCGGCGCTCCGCGAGCTGGGGGTGCGCGCCGCGTTCCTCAATTCGACCCTGTCAGCCGGCGAGGCGGCCGCGGTCGAGCGCTCGCTCGTCCGTGGCGAGCTCGACCTGCTCTACGTCGCGCCCGAGCGCCTGCTCACGCCGCGCTGCCTGGAGCTGCTCGCGCGCTCGCGCATCGCCCTGTTCGCGATCGACGAGGCGCACTGCGTGTCGCAGTGGGGACACGACTTCCGCCCGGAGTACCTGCAGCTCTCGGTGCTGCACGAGCGCTTCCCCTCGGTGCCGCGCATCGCGCTCACCGCCACCGCGGACCGCGCGACGCGCGAGGAGATCGTCGCGCGGCTCGACCTGGCCAGGGCGCGGATCTTCGTCGCGAGCTTCGACCGGCCCAACATCCGCTACCGCATCGTCGAGAAGGCGAACGCGCGCAAGCAACTGCTCGACTTCATCCGCGCCGAGCACGCGGGCGAGGCGGGCATCGTCTATTGCCTGTCGCGCCGCAAGGTCGAGGAGACCGCCTTGTTTCTCGAGGAGCAGGGAATGCGCGCGCTGCCCTATCACGCGGGGATGGACGCGCAGACGCGCGAGGCGAACCAGTCGCGCTTCCAGCGCGAGGACGGCATCGTCATGGTCGCGACCATCGCTTTCGGCATGGGCATCGACAAGCCCGACGTGCGCTTCGTCGCCCATCTCGATCTTCCGAAGACGATCGAGGGCTACTACCAGGAGACCGGACGCGCCGGGCGCGATGGCCTGCCGGCGGACGCGTGGATGGCCTACGGACTCGCCGACGTCGTCCAGCAGCGCCGCATGATCGCCGAGTCCGAGGCCGACGAAGCGTTCAAGCGCGTCGCCTCGGCCAAGCTCGACGCGATGCTGGGGCTGTGCGAGACCGCGGGCTGCCGGCGCGTGCGCCTGCTCGAGTATTTCGGCGAGGCGAGCGGGCCCTGCGGCAACTGCGACACCTGCCTCGACCCGCCGGAGGTGTGGGATGGCACGACCGCGGCGCGCAAGCTGCTCTCGGCGGTGTATCGCACCGGCCAGCGCTTCGGCGCGGGCCACGTGATCGACGTGCTCCTGGGCCGCGCGACCGACAAGGTGAACCAGTGGCGCCACGGGGCGCTGAGCACCTTCGGCGTCGGCGCCGAACTCTCGGATCAGGAATGGCGCGGCGTCGCGCGCCAGCTCGTAGCCTCCGGCCTGCTCGAAGTCGACCACGGGGCTTACGGCGCGCTCAAGCTCACCGAAGCGAGCCGCGCGGTGCTGAAGGGCGAGCGCGAGGTCGCGCTGCGCAAGCAGGTGCCCAGGGCGCCGGCGAGAAAGAAGAAGCAGCGCCTCGTCCCGGCCGGGGCTCCGGCGGGTGCGGAGTCGGGGCTGTTAGAGCGCCTGCGCGCCTGGCGCGCGGACACCGCGCGCGCGCACGGGGTGCCGGCCTACGTGATCTTCCACGACGCGACGCTGCGCGACATCGCGCACGCGCGCCCCGCCTCGCTCGAGGCGCTGCGCGCGATCTCGGGCGTGGGCGCGCGCAAGCTCGAGGTATACGGGGCGGAGGTCCTGGAAGTGGTCGCCGCCGAGCGCATGGCCGGATAGCGCGTGCCGCGCTGCTGTCTTAGCCCTTGCTCGAAACGCGCCACGGAATCAGCATGGGCACTTCGCGCTGGTACTTCCGGTACGGCTCGCCGAGCTGGCGAACCAGGTCGCGCTCCTCGAGTGCCGCGCCAAGCACCACCCAGGCGGTCCATATGACGTTGAGCAGCAGTCGGTCCCCGGACAAGTCGGGGAAGCACCACAGGAGAAGGAGGACGCAGGTGTACAGCGGATGGCGAACCCACTTGTAGGGGCCGCGAATCGTGAAGCCCAGGTCCCTGGGTTCCTTGCCGCGAAGCTTCGCCATCACCGGCCGAACGCCGAATGCATCGAAGGAACCCAGTGCGCGGACGCCCCAGGCCATCCCGAGGATCGCCGCGAACGCGAGTCCGCGCAACAACCAGCGGCCCGCGCCATCCAGGCGCAGCAGATCCGGAATTGCGCCCTGCCAGAGGATCAGCATGGCGAGCAGCACGCTGCCGGAGACGATGGCATAGACGGCGCCGTGATAGTGAACGGGAACGGCGGCCTCGAGGCGCCGGCGAAAGCGCTGCCTCACCATGCCGCTGTGTTGTACCGAAAACGCGAGGCACAGCAAGGCGTCGACGAAAAGCGAAGCAGGAGTCGAGAGGCCGAGATCCACGAGCTGGAACGGGCCGCGGACCAGGAACACGCCCAGGAGCAACAGGGACGCGCCGCCCAGGACCTGGGCCGCGGCCACCGCCAGGTACGCTACGGTCTTCGAAGTTCCGTTCATTTGGCCCTCACCTTCCGGTCTGGGCACGCCTCTTCCTCGCGATGAGCGTCGAGAAGCGCTTGAGCGTGCCTCCCGGCGCGTCGAACTCGCTCGCCTGCGACTGGAGTATGTCCCAGCCCGCGAACCGGGATTCCAGTTCGGCGCGCGCAAACAGGCAGTAGCGCGCGGGGTCGAACATCTCCAGGTAGGTCGTGCCTTCGATCAGAACGTTGACGACGGCGATGCTGCCCTCCCCGACGTGGGCCTGCAGGTGGGCGAGGGTCCTGAGGGCGGTGGGGCAGTCGAAGAACATCAGCAGCCCGATCGCAACGACCGCATCGAAGTCGCCCTGGATCTCGTAATCCCCGAGATCCGCGAGCACCGCTTCGACCGGCGCCGACTCGGATGCGGCGCGCTGCCGGATGTGCGCGACCCCCGCCGGACTGGCATCGAGCGCGAGCACCGTGCAGCCCCGCGCTGCCGCGGCGAAGGCGAGGTTGCCCATGCCGCAGCCGAGGTCGAGCACGCGCCCGCTCAGGTACGGCAGCGCCGCCTGCTCGAACGGGTTGAGCTGATACCGGCGGTCCTGCGCCTGCTGCCGGAACTGCCTGTCGAAGAAGTCGATGCTGCGAATCGCATTCACCTGGGTCCCCCGGTTTCCCGCGCCGGTGAAGGAGCGGCGGCTTCGCGCGCGAGCGCCTCCCTTTCCTTCGTCGAGGGATGCGAGGAGAGAAAGCCCGGGAGCGTGCCGCCCTTGGACGATTCTCGTTCCACCTTCTGCAAGATGGCGACGAAGTGGCGCGGCTCGACGCCCGTGCGCCGCAGCACCTCCACCGCATAGCGATCGGCCTCGCGCTCGTTGTCGCGCGAGTACTTGGTCTGCAGCAGCAGCGCCGGGGCCGAGGCGGCGAGCGAAGTGGTCGCGGAAATATCGCCCGTCACGCCCGCGATGATCAGCGCTGTCGCGGAGCCCTCCAGCAGTCGGCGCATGGTGTGGCGGTGGTGCACGTGGCCCAGCTCATGCGCGAGCACGGCGAGGATCTCGCGATCGTCCCCCGCGAGTCTCACCAGCTCGTCGGTGACGACGACTATCCCCGCGGGCAGGGCGAAGGCGTTCGGTCCGATGGCGGGGCTCGCGCGGAACTCCAGGCGCCGCGGCGCCGTCTCGCCGCCGGACCGCGCCATCCGGTCGAACTGCGCGCGCAGCGCGGCCTGCCGCGCCGGCGGGACCCTGGAGGCGCGCAGCACGTAGCGATCCATGCCGGCGAGGGTCTGCTCGCCCAGCGCCGTTTCGGCGGCAAGCGGGATCTGCCGCGCGATGTGCTCGACCGCGAGCGGCACGCCGCGATCGATCAGGAGCCAGAGCGCGAAAACGACCAGCGCGACCGCGAGCGCCGCATAGACGGGCCGGGACTCCAGAGCGTGCAGGCCGCGGGCGAACCCGGTTTCGCGCGCGAAGCGATCGACGAGATCGTTGTCGGCGGTGACGCACGCGCCGCCGTCGGGCAGGTAGAGCCAGCGCGGCGTGTTGCCGATGCGCTGCGATGCGCGCACCCGGTCCGCGTCGAAGTCGCCATCGACGTCGCGCCCGATCACCTTTACGCGTCCGCCCGCGAACAGGACGCTGACCGGATGGCGCAAGGCGCGCTTGCCGTCGAAATAGTGCGCCTGCAGGGCGTTCACAGGCCGAAGTCCAGGTTGAAGATATCGCCCAGCTCCTGTCCGGCAGCGCCGACCGGCGCGAGCGCGGGACTCGCCTCGTGCACGACCTCCTCCTCGAGGATCATGGCGAAGTTCTCGAGCCGGTAGCGCAGCGTCCGCACGACCGCCCAGGGAATGAGCAGCCCCGCGCTGCAGGCTACCGCGAACAGGTTGCCGACGTAGAGCCGCGTGAGCCCCGCGGCGGCCAGCGTGCTCTCGAAGCGCAGCCCCGGGCCGAGGGTGTTCGCCCACAGCAGGTTCGTGGTCCGCGACTGCATATAGGCGTAGGAGACGGCGTAGCCCGCATAGAGAAGGATCGCCGGCAGCACAAAAGCGATCCAGGACAGGGACCCGAAATGCACGAGCTTGGGAAGCAGGAGCGCCGACAGCCCGCCGAGCACCGCGCCGGCGGCGGACAGAATCAATCCAGCGCGGATGTAGATGCCGAAGAACCGGCGCGCCGGGAGCTCGCACGCGAAACGCGTGGTGCCGAATGCATGGTGCGAGACGACGAAGGCTTTCTGGCGCGCCATGAACCACGGAAAGACGAACCCGAGCGTGAGCGCGACGACGGCGAGCTTGCCGATGTACACCCATGCGGCGTCCTTCGCCGTCGCGGTGAAGTCGAAGCGCAGGCCGCGGTACGCAGAGTTGCGCGCGTTGAAGGTCAAGGCCCTCACGATGAGCCAGGGCAGCAGCAACAGCGCGAGTCCCCAGAAGGCGTAGCGGGACGCGGGATAGAGCTCCCCCGCCAGGGCGTAGAGGACGAACGCCGCGATCGCGATGATGCGGCCCTTCAATATGGCCTTCGGATTGCCGAAGTAGTCGAAGCTGTCGCCGTCGAGCCGCGTGTTGCCGTAGAAGTACTTCTTCTTCCTGACCTTCGCCCAGGCCGAGTACACGCCGAGCGTGACCAGGGTGAAGAAGAGATTGACGATCCAGATGCGGAAGTACTCGCCCGCCGCGCCGGTGAACTCGGGACGGATCGTGCGGTTCTGCGTCGCCGCGCCGGCGGCGACGCCGCTCTCCGCGATCGCTGCGGTCTTGCCGATGACCCGCCTCCCAGGCGCAGCCGCTGCCTCGGTCCGATGCCGGCTGCTTTCCGGCCGATTATGGGGAAGCCCTCTTGCAGCGTCAAGGCGGAGGGACTCATCTCCGGGCGACGAAATACGGCATGACGGTGAACACGCCGAGTGAAGGACTGCGTGCACCCGCCGCCGCCCCGAAACACAGGTACGCCAAGGCAACGGTCAGGCAGCCGGCGTCCGCCGCGCCAGCACGCAACGAATCCCACCGCCGGGGTCAGCGACATCGCCAACGTACCGGGGGATCAAGTGCACGTGGACATGCATGCGTGATTGACCTCCGGCTTTCCCGATGTTGACGCCGATGTTGTATCCGTCGGGCGAATGCTTGCGCTGGATAAGACCTTGTGCCTCGTTCAAGAGGCCAAGGACAGCCGACTGTTCTTCAGTCGTCATGTCGAAAAAGCCTGCAACATGGCGCCTGGGAATGACGAGTACGTGTCCACGGCTCAGCGCGTTGTTGTCGAAACGCGCGTACGCGAGCTCGTTCTCCAGCACAACATCAGCAGGAGTACACAGCTCGCAAGCGGTTGATTCGGCTGCGCTGGTCATCGACCCATGGCGCCTGGCTGGTCATGGCGGACATTGCAGAAAGGCTACATCCATGTACCGCCATATGCAAATCGCTACGGGTATGGGAGCCATCTCCCGCCGGCAAAGTGCAATAGAATCACTTGGAAGACGAGACATGGGATGAACGCGGAACTTATTCTCGGCCGGGGATTCCATGCGATTCCCGACTTGGTCCGCGCGCACGCCGCGCGCCAGCCGCGCCTCGCGGCGCTCGTGCACGAGGCGCGCACGCTCGACTACGCCGCGCTCGATGCGCTCGTGGACCGCGTCGCGGCGTCGCTGCAGCGCGAGGGCCTCGCGCCCCGGGACGCGATCGCGATCTGCGCCGGGACTTCGCTCGAGTACGTGGCGGTGTTCCTCGGCGCGCTGCGCGCCGGGGTCGCGGTCGCGCCGCTCGCGCCTTCGGCCACCGCGGAAAGTCTCGCCGGCATGCTCGCCGACGCCGGCGCGAAGCTGCTGTTCGCGGACGGCGCGGCGGCGGACGCGCTCGCGCCCGTGCGCGGGCGCATTGCGGCGCGGCTGGTCGCGCTCGAGGGAGCGGCGGGCGAGCCGCTGGAGGCCTGGCTCGCCGCCGAAGGCGCGGCACCCCGGCCGGTCTCGATCCGGCCCGACTGGACCTTCAACATCATCTACTCGTCGGGGACGACCGGTGCGCCCAAAGGTATCGTCCAGCCGCACGCGATGCGCTGGGCGCAGTTGCAGCGCTCCGCGCCCTTCGAGTACGGGCCCGAGACCGTGACGCTGCTCGCCACGCCGCTGTATTCGAACACGACGCTGGTGGCGCTGTTTCCAACGCTGGGCATGGGAGGCGCGGCCGTGCTGATGGGCAAGTTCGACGCGGCCGCCTACCTCGTCCTGGCCGAGAGGTGCCGCGCCACGCACACCATGCTGGTGCCCGTGCAGTACCGGCGCATCATGGCGCTGCCGGATTTCGATCGCTACGATCTCGCCTCGTTCCGCTTCAAGCTCTGCACCAGCGCGCCTTTTCCCGCCGCGCTCAAGGCCGAGGTCCTCGCCCGATGGCCCGGGGCGCTCTTCGATCTCTACGGCCTCACCGAGGGCGGCGGCACCTGCATACTCGACGCGCGCGCGCATCCGGACAAGCTGCACACGGTGGGCCGGCCCGCGCCCGGGCACGACATCCGCCTGATCGACGGCGAGGGCCGCGAGCTTGCCAAAGGCGGGACGGGCGAGGTCGTCGGCCGGTCCTCCGTCATGATGACGGGCTACCACAAGCAGCCGGCGATGACGGCGGAGGCGGAGTGGTTCGATGCCGAGGGCACTCGGTTCCTGCGCACCGGGGACATCGGCCGCTTCGACGATGAGGGCTTCCTGACGCTGCTCGAGCGCAAGAAGGACATGATCATCTCGGGCGGATTCAACATCTACCCGAGCGATCTGGAATCGGTGCTGCGCGGGCATCCCGCGGTGGCGGAGGTTGCGGTGGCCGGCGTTCCCTCGGAGCGCTGGGGCGAGACGCCGGTCGCCTTCGTGGTGCTCGAGGCGGGGTCCCCCGCCACGGCCGCCGAGCTGCTCGCCTGGGCGAACGCGCGCCTCGGCAAGACCCAGCGGCTGGCGTCGCTCGAGCTGCTCGAAGCGCTGCCGAGGAGCGCGATCGGCAAGGTGATGAAGCGCGAGCTGCGCGAGGCCTACGGGCGCGGGGTAAGATGAGCGCATCGCCCATGCCCGACCCGACGCGCCCCAGCTATCCGGACATCGCCGCGTGGTGCCTCGCCGCAGTGGGGCTGCTGCTCGTGCTCCGGCTGCACCTGCTCCCCGCGCTGCTCTCCGGCCTGCTCGTGTACGAGCTCGTGCACGCGATCGCGCCGCTGCTGCAGCGCCGCCTTTCGAGCCGGCGCGCGCGGCTCGCCGCGGTGGTGGCGCTTTCCACGCTGGTCGTGGGCCTGGTCGCGGCCGCCATTTTCGGCGCGGTAGCGTTCTTCCGCAGCGACGTGGGCAGCCTGCCGAGACTCTTCCAGAAAATGGCGGACATCGTCGAAGGCGCGCGAAGCGCGCTTCCCGCATGGCTGGTGGAGTCCCTGCCGAGCGGGGCCGACGAGCTGCGCGAGGCGCTCTCGCACTGGCTGCGCGAGCATGCGCCCGAGCTGCGGCTGTTCGGCACCGAGGCGGGGGTCGCGTTCGTCCACGTCCTGATCGGCATGGTGATCGGCGCCATGGTTACGCTGCGCGAAGCGGCGCCGGAGCAGGCGCCGGCGCCGCTGGCGCGCGCGCTCGCCGGGCGCGCCGAGCGGCTGGGCGCGTCGTTTCGTCGCGTCGTGTTCGCGCAGGTGCGCATCTCCGCGATCAACACGGGCATCACCGCGGTCTACCTGCTGGTGCTGCTGCCGCTCGCCGGTATTCACCTGCCGCTCACCAAGACCCTGATCGGCGTGACCTTCGTCGCGGGCCTGCTGCCGGTGATCGGCAACCTGATTTCCAATACGGCGATCGTCGTGGTGAGCCTCGCGGTTTCGCTGTACGCGGCGCTCGCCTCGCTCGTGTTCCTCGTGGTGATCCACAAGCTGGAGTATTTCCTCAACGCGCGCATCATCGGCTCGCAGATCCGCGCGCGCGCCTGGGAGCTGCTGCTGGCGATGCTCGTGATGGAGGCGGCGTTCGGCCTGCCCGGGGTCGTGGCCGCGCCGATCTATTACGCCTACCTCAAGCAGGAGCTTGCGGACCGGGGACTGCTTTGAGCAGCGCTCATTTCTCCGGCGGAATCTGGATCCGGGGCGCCCATTGCAGCCATTCCTTGCGCGGGCCACCATACAGCGGGAACACCGTCCCGTTGTTCACCTGCCGGGCGTTCGGTTCGTTCGGGGTGGCGAATTCGATCCCGCCTGCCAGCATCGACCGCAAGGATTCCATCTTGATCTGCAGGCCGCTGAACAAGCCGGCGCTCACGCTTGCGCCGCTCACGTTCCAGAACACCGAACCGTTTCGGACCAGGACTGCGTAACGTTGCCTGATCAGCGCGTGGACGTCCGCAGTGGTGGCGTTGGGTCCGAGATCGACGTTCTGCACGACACCCACTTCGACGCCGTGGTAGTAGATGGGCGTGTTCGGCTTCAGCGACCGCGGCCGGTCGGTGCGCAGAACGAGCTTCAGCCCTTCGGGTTCCGAGGCGATCGGCGCCCTGTCCAGCCCCAGGAACTCCGTTCTCGCTCCGCCATTTCCCGGTAATACCTGGATCTCCGGTCCGGTGATGACCGTTCCCAATCCGGTGATGTTGCCGAACCCCACCTCCGGACGCACGATCCAGAAGATCGCTCCCTCCCGCGCGATCGAAGCCGCCGATCGCTGCAGCCGCGCGGTCACCAGCACCTGCTCCCGGTTCTCGCTCAACTCCACCGCCGACACTTCGCCTATCGGGACGCCGCGATACTTGATCGGCGTCTGGCCTGTCCTCAAGCCGCTGCCGTCCTTGAACTTGATGGTGATCTTCGGTCCGAATTCCTGCACGCGGTCAAACACGAGATAGCCTGCAACGAGCGCCGCGATCAACGGAACTACCCACACGACGGGAAACATCCACCGCCGGCGCGTCAGCTTCGCCTTGGGCAGTTCTTCGGCGATTCGACCTTTCGCTTGCGGATCGCTCATGACGTCTTCTCCGGTGGTTCCCAAATCAGCTTAGGGTCGAAGCTGGCCGACGCGAGGGTCGTCAATACGACCACGGCCGCGAACGCAAACAGCCCGGGCCCGGGGAGGACCGTGGCAAGCTCGCCCAGCTTCACCAGCGCCACGAGGACCGCAAGCAGGAACACGTCGAGCATCGCCCAGGGGCCGATCGCGGCGATGATCCTGAACAGCCACGTCCGCTCATGCCGGCCGCGCGCAGAGCCGGCCTTGGCCGTGACGACCAGGAGGAAAAGGGCGATCAGCTTGACCAGCGGTATGGCAATGCTGGCGAGTAAGACGATCGCGCCCACCAGCAACTGGTCGTGGCGAATGAGGCTCACGCCGCCGTCCCACACGGTGCTCTCGGAGTACGCGCCGTGAAGCTGCATGCGCAGGATCGGATAGAGGTTGGCCGGCGCGTAGAAGACCAGCGCAGCCAGCGAAAACGCCGCCGTACGGCCGAGACTGCCCGGCTTGCGCTCGCCGATAACCGAGCCGCAGCGACAACACTCCGCCACGGTCTCGGGTTCCAGAGCCTCGATGCTCTGCACCAGGTCGCAGGTCCTGCACGCGATGATGGTTTCCATCGTTTCGCCCGCGCATGGGGAACGGACAGCGCACGCGATGCGCGGCATCCGATCACGCAAGACCTCCCCGTTGCTTCGACAGGAGTTCTCCAATTCGGTTCTGGCGCAGGGACGCGCCTCGCTTTGTCGCGGCGCGGCGACATCGAGTCGGCTGGGAATTCAAGGCCTTCTTCGCTTGCGCGCCGATACCGTCGCCCCCGGACGACAGTATCGGGTCGGGGCGAGGCCCGTGGGTTCAAGCCAAGGCCTTGGAATTACAGTGATTTCGTTGTTCGGCAGGCTTCTTGCCCGTGTTTGGGTTTATCGCCGCAAGGTCGATGAAAAGGAGGTGTCGAATGAAGATAATCCAGACACAAGCGGTCAGGGCTCTTGCCGCCGCGCTGGTGGTGAGCCTGAGCGCCTGCGCCGGAATGTCGGCGCGCGAACGCAATATGCTCGGCGGTGCCGCCATCGGCGGGGTTGCAGGTTCCGTGCTCACCAACGGCAGCGCCCTGGGAACCGTAGGAGGCGCCGCGGTCGGCGGCGTGATCGGCAATGAAATCGGCAAGGACAGGCAGAGACGCTGAGCGGCGCACGCCGCGCCATTTCCTCCGGCGGCTGCGTCGTCGCGGTCCCCGCGTGGACCCCGCGGACGTTCCGCTATCCGGGCAAGCCATTCATAACCAGAAAAGGAGTCCTGCAATGGAATGGGACGTGATCGAAGGCAACTGGCGGCAATTCATGGGCAAGTGCAAGGAACACTGGGGCAAGCTCACCGACGGCGACCTGGAGACGATCGCCGGCAAGCGCGAGCGCCTGTGCGTCAAGATCCAGGAACTCTATGGCGTGAGCGTGGAAGCGGCCGAGATGCAGATCCGGACCTTCGAGGAACGGCAACGCCCTCCCAAGCGCCCGTGAGAGTTCGATTCCGCGACGATCACCGAGCCGATGTAGCGGCGGTCGGCGAGCTTGTCGATGCGCAGCGTCCGGGCGATGCGCCAGCAGGCCTGCGCAAAGACATTCGTACTCTCGACGCGATCGTCCTGGTCGCGGCGCAGCGCGCCGTCCTGCGGGCTGTGGGCGCGTAGGCGTGAGCCCATCATCGCCTCCCGGATATGTGCCAGAATGGCCGAAAAAGAAGGCCGGACCGCGGCCCGGGCACACCATCCACAACCAAGGAGGATACGTCATGAGTCCTATTTCCCCTCAAGGGGTCAGTCGGTATTTGCCAGCGGCATCGACGTTGTTCGCGGCCGGTCTCTTGTGCTTCGCGCTCCCCGCCTGGGGCCAAAAAGCGTCCGAGGGCAAGGAAATGGTCGATGCCCTGTGCAACTCCTGCCATCCGCTGACCGCGCGCGTCGGCTCCGGATACACGGCCAAGGGCTGGAGCACCGTGATGCGGATGATGACGAATCACGGAGTTCCGGTGCCGAAGGACCAGCTCGCCGCGATGACGGCCTACCTGGCGAAGACCTACCCGGAAAAGGGCAAGCCGGCCGCGGTACTGGTCAAGGGCCCCGCGAAAGTTTCGATGAAGGCGTGGCAGGCGGCCACGCCCGGAACGCGGCCGCACGATCCGCTGGCGACGGCGGACGGATCGCTCTGGTACACGGGCCAGATGGCCAACGTGCTCGGCCGGATCGATCCGAAGACCGGCAAAGTCAAGGAATTTCCGCTCACGACGCCTCACTCCGGACCGCATGGATTGGTCGAGGACAAGGACGGCAACATCTGGTACACCGGAAATACCGGAGCGTTGATCGGCAAGCTCGAACCGAAGACGGGCGCGGTCACCGAGTACAAGATGCCGGACGCGGCGGTAAAGGATCCGCACACGCTGATCTTCGACCAGAGCGGAATCCTGTGGTTCGTGGCGCAGAATGCCAACCGCGTCGGGCGGCTGGACCCCAAGACCGGCGAGATCAAGCTGCTCACGCCGCCGACGCCGAAGGCGCGTCCTTATGGCATGGCGGTGAATTCCAAGGGCACGGTCTTCTTCGTGGAGTTCGGCACCAACAAGGTGGGCAGCGTCGATCCGAAGACGCTGGAAATTCGCGAGTACACCTTGCCGGATTCGGCATCCCGCCCACGGCGCATTGCAATCACGAGCGACGACATCGTCTGGTACGCCGACTATTCGCGCGGCTACCTGGGTCGTCTCGACCCCGCGACCGGCAAGGTGACCGAGTGGCAATCCCCGAGCGGGCCGAAGTCCGCGCCCTACGGCATCTCGGCGATCCACGATGTCATCTGGTACAGCGAGTCCGAGGCGACACCGAATACCGTGGTGCGCTTCGATCCCAAGACCGAGAAATTCCAGAGCTGGGCGATCCCCGGTGGCGGCAACATCGTGCGCAACACTTCGGTCACGAAAGAGGGCAACTTCGTGCTGGCCAACAGCCTGGTCAATACCGTGACCCTGGTCAGAATCCAGAAGTGAAGTAGGCAAGAGCGACAAATCGCCGGTGGAGCCGGGCCGCGCGGGCGGCCCGGTCGGTCCAGGACGGCGCGCGGCACCGACATCGCTGCATCGTGCTAAATTGGCGCCGTGAACGACAAGGACGCGATCGATGTGAGCGACTCCGGCGAAAACGTCGTCGAGGTCGTCGACGTCAAGATCGCCTACGGCGCGCGCGAGGTGCTCAAAGGGCTTTCACTGAAGATCCCGCGCGGCAAGGTCGTCGCGATACTGGGCGCGAGCGGCTGCGGGAAATCGACGCTGCTGCGCATGATCGGCGGTCAACTGCGGCCGAAGCGGGGGCACGTGAAGGTCGGCGGCCGGGTCGTGCACAAGCTCGACGCGGACGGGCTGTACGCGATGCGCCGCAAGATGGGCATGATGTTCCAGGTGAGCGGGCTGTTCGGCGACCTGACGGTCTTCGAGAACATCGCGTTTCCGCTGCGCGAGCACACGACGCTCCCGGAGGACCTGATACGCGAGCTGGTGCTGATGAAGCTGAACGCGGTCGGCCTGCGCGGCGCCCACAAGCTGATGCCGGCGGACCTCTCGGGCGGGATGTCGCGGCGCGTGGCACTGGCGCGCGCGATCGCGATGGACCCGATGCTCGCGATGTACGACGAACCCTTCGCCGGCCTGGACCCGATCTCGCTCAACGTGATCGCCGACCTGATCCGCCGCTTGAACGATTCGCTCGGCACGACCTCGATCGTGGTCACCTACGACGTCAACGAGGCGCTCAAGATCGCCGACTTCATCTACATCATCGGCGACGGCGTGCTCGCCGGCGAAGGGACGCCGGAGCAGATGCGCGACTCCGAGGACCCGTTCGTGCACCAGTTCATCAACGCGCAGCCCGACGGTCCGATCAAGTTCCACTACCCGAGCCGTCCCATCGGCGTCGACCTGGACCTGAACTGGGCCGGTTGAATAGGACGGTTCCATGTTGACTATTCCATCGGCGGCGGTAGAGTGCGGGGCTGCATTCGCCCCCAAGGAACACTCATGCCGGATGTCGATCGAGGCCTGATCGCCGCTGCGGTGGCCGCGCACGTGCCGAGCCTCGGCTCGGAGGCGACCACCCCGGATTTCCAGCGCAGCCTGGTCGGGGGCCTGCGCGAAATGGGCGCCGAGATCCGCGCGATGAAGCCTGACGTTCTGGTGGTGGAATCGGCGCACTGGGTGTCCACGTTCAACTGGTTCGCGACGCTGCAGGACCCGCACCGGGGCGTCTGCGTGGCGACCGAGGCGCTGGAGCTGATTCCCGGAACGCCGTACGAGCGCAAGGGCGACCCGGAGTTCGGCACCGCCCTCATCGAGGCCTTCAAGCCGCATTCGGTCCCGGCGTTTCCCAACGCCTCCGAGCACTATTCGTGGGACTACGCCGGTCTCATTCCGCTGCTGTACCTCGATCCGGACGCCGAGGTCCCCGTGGTCCAGATCCCGACCGTGCTCGCCGCGGACTACAGCGAGTGCAGGCTCGCGGGCCGGCTGGTCGGCGAGGCCGCGCGCGCGACCGGAAGGCGCGCGGTGTTCGTCGCGAGCTCCGCGCTCACGCACGCGGTGGTGCGCGGGCGGCACAACTGGCCGACGCCCGCGCGCATGGAGCTGGACCGCAAGTTCATCGACCTCGTCCGGGCGGGCGCGCTGGACCGGATCGACGCCTGGTTTCCAGAATACGCTGCTGCGGTCAAGGCCGAGATGGGCGGGCGCGTCATCGCCACGCTGCTGGGCGCGATGCAGGCGCTGTCCGCGGGCGGCAGCAAGCTCTCCGGCAGGCAGTTCGGCGAATACACCCAGTCCTCCGGCAGCGGCAACGTCAACCTGCTGATCACGCCCGTCCACTAGCCGAGCAGCGCGCGCAGGGCGGCGGCTTTCTCCAGGCTGAGCGAGCCGCGCTCGACCCCGAGCGCGACGGTGCGAAGCGCGAGCTGTCGATACAGTTCGAGGAGCTGCGGGTCGAGCGCGGCGAGCGCGCGGACGTGCTTCTCCATCGTGCCGAGGTCGCCGCGGGACGCCGGCCCGGCCATGCCGAGCGCGGGGCCGGAGCGCTCGATGGAGTCGGCGGTCCCGCGCAGCAGCGGCAGCAGCGCGCGGATCGCCTCGGCCTCGGACAGCCCGAGCGGGGACCACACGGCGATCGCATCCTTCACGAGCGCGTTGACGAACGCGGCCACGTAACCGGCGCCCGCGTGGTAGAGCGCGCGCGCTCCCGGGGGCAGGCGCAGCGTGTGGCAGCCGAGCGCCTCGGCCATCCGTACGAGCGTCTCGCGCAGGGGAGGCTCGGCTTCGAGCGCTATCGTGCAGCCCGGCAGGCCGCGCAGGGCCGTCTCCGGATCGGTGAACATCTGCAGCGGGTGAAAGCCGCCGGTCAGCGCGCCGGCCGACGCCGCGGGCGCGAGCGCCGAGAGTTCGGTGGCACCGCTGCAGTGGACCACCGCCTGGCCGGCGCGCCAGCGCAGGCAGGCGCAGACCTGCGCAATGGCGTCGTCGGGGACGGTGAGCATGACCAGGTCCACAGCGGAGACGAGTGCCTGCGCGTCGGTCGTCGCGCGGCAGCCGGGAATGCCGGCGGCGAGCTTTTCGGCCGAACCCAGGCTGCGGCTCGCCGCCGCCGCGACCGCGTAGCCCTTGCGGGCAAGGCCCCAGGCGAGCGCGGTGCCGATCCGGCCGGCGCCGACGATTCCGAGGCTCGGAGGTTCGGGCAAGGTCATGCGAGGCTGTTCGAAGGTGATGATCTTGTGCGCGGCGGGGCAAGCGACCGGGCGCGACGCTAGGTTAGCACGCGGGCATGCCGCCGGCAGCCTGCCTGTTTCCTCCCGCGGCATGCTGGAGTAAGCTTTTTCGAATCCGCGATCTCCCCAGGAGGGACCATGCAGACCAAGGACATACTGCGCATCAAGGGGAGCGTGCTCTACACCATCGTGCCCGACAGCACGCTGTCCCATGCGGTCGGAGTGATGGTGGAGAACGACATCGGCTCGCTGGTGGTCATGGAGCACGGGAAGCTCACCGGCATGCTGAGCTTTCGCGAGGTGCTCAAGGCGATGCACGCCAACAAGGGCTCGGCGGGCGGCCTTCGCGTGCACGAGATCATGGTCAAGCCCGAAGTCGTCGGCCCGGACATGGAGGTCGACGACCTGCGCCGCGTGATGCTCGAGAAGCACACGCGCTACATACCGGTGGTCGAGGGCGCCGTGCTGCTCGGCGTGCTTTCCTTCCACGACGTCGCGAAGGCGATGCTCGAGGAGCAGGCCTTCGAGAACCGCATGCTGAAGGGCTATATCAAGAACTGGCCCGCCTAGCTGCGCGCAGACGGGTCCTGCGCTCGCGAGGGGGCGCGGCCCTATGCTAAACTCGGACGGAACATCTCGCGAGCGCCTGCATGTCCGGGAATACCTTCGGCACCCTGTTCTGCGTCACCTCCTTCGGCGAGAGCCACGGTCCGGCCTACGGCGGCGTGGTGGACGGCTGTCCGCCGGGACTTGAGCTCAGCGAGGCCGACATCCAGAAGGATCTCGACCGCCGCAAGCCCGGCACCTCGCGCCACGTCACGCAGCGCCGGGAGTCCGACCGCATCGAGATCCTGTCGGGCGTGTTCGAGGGCAGGACCACCGGCACCGCGATCGGATTCGTCATCAGGAACGAGGACCAGCGCAGCAAGGATTACAGCGCGATCGCCGAAACGTTCCGCCCGGGCCACGCCGACTACACCTACTGGCAGAAGTACGGCATCCGCGATTACCGGGGCGGAGGCCGCGCCTCGGCGCGCGAGACCATGATCCGGGTCGCCGCCGGCGCCATCGCGAAGAAGTGGCTGCGCGGGAAATACGGCGTCGAGGTGCGCGGCTACCTGTCGCAGATCGGCCCGCACCGCATCGAGCTGAAGGACTGGAACGCGGTGGGCGGGAACCCGTTTTTCTCGCCCGATCCGGACATCGTGCCGAAGCTCGAAGCCTACATGGACGAGCTTCGCAGCGCGGGGGACTCGTGCGGCGCCAAGGTCACGGTGATCGCCACGGGCGTTCCCGTCGGCTGGGGCGAGCCCGTCTACGGGCGGTTGGACTCGGACATCGCGAGCGCCATGATGGGCATCAATGCGGTGAAGGGCGTGGAGATCGGCGCGGGCTTCGCGTGCATCGAGCAACGCGGCAGCCAGCACGGCGACGAGCTGACTCCCGGGGGTTTCCTGTCCAACAACGCGGGGGGAATCCTCGGCGGAATCTCCAGCGGGCAGGATGTCGTCGTCAACATCGCGCTCAAGCCCACTTCGTCGATCCGCATTCCGCGCCGGTCGATCAACGTTCGGGGCGAGGCGGTGACGGTGCAGACCACCGGGCGCCACGATCCCTGCGTCGGCATCCGAGCGACGCCGATCGCCGAAGGCATGCTCGCCTGCGTGCTCATGGACCACGCGCTCAGGCATCGCGCGCAATGCGCGGACGCCGGCACGCCGACGCCGAAGATCCGGTAGTCAGCCGGTCGACTTTCCCTCTTCTTCCCAGACGACGTCGCAGCGCTGCTCGGCGGCGGCTTCGAGCAACTCGACCAGGGGGAAGGCGCGCGTGCGGACGCTGACGCGCCGGCTTTCCTTGTCCTGCTCGTCCTCGCCGCGGTGCGGCAGCTCGCGCCGTGGCGCGGGCTCGTCGCCTGCGGACGCGAGGCTCTCCTTGAGTCGCCGCAGCGCACCGGGGACATCGGCTGCCTTCACGGCGCCGGGAATCACGCCGCTCATCCCCATCAGGTGCAGCAGCGCGACCGCGACCTCGCCGAACATCGTGACGCCCGCGGCGGCCTTGCTGTGGAACCGGACGAGCATGGCCCGATCTCCTCACTTTCCGAAAGCGTGAGCGTACAGCAATCGCAGGTCGAGGTCGGTGGTGCCCCCGACATCGCGCGGATAGCGGTTCCATAGCAGGGCCGCCTTGTCGCGCCGGCCGAGGGCGAGATGGCCGGTCATTCCCGCGGCGATCAGGTATTGGCGGCTGGAGCCGGGCAGGTCGCTGTCCTGCTCGAGCAGGCGCTCGGCGAGCGCGGCCATCCTCGCCGCGTCGCGCGCCGCGACTGCGCCGAAGAGGTCCATCCACGCCTTGCGCCCCGGCGCGATCGAGGTCGCGCAGGGCATGGCCCCGATCCGGTTCCACAGCGCCCGGCCGTCGGCCGCGGAAAGGTAGGGGCTGACGCTGCGCGAGAGCTGGTAGAGGGAATGGAACCAGATGTCGAAACGCTCCGGGTCGCGGCAGTCCGAGAGGCGCATGCGCGCGATCTCCAGATCCTTCTGCAGCGGCCTGGGAATGTTCTTCGGCTCGGGCGGAACGGCGGCGAGGAAGAAGTCGCGCGCATATCGGGCGCGCAGGGTGTTCTCGAGGCGGTCGAAGAAGTCCTCGCCGTCGAGGGAAGCCGCGTGCGCGGAAGGCTCGGTGCGGCCTTCGAGCATCGCGACCGTGGGGACGCCGGGTGTTCCCAGGCCGGTGATGTCGCCGGCGGACTGCTGCAGGAAACGGTAGCGCGCGGCATTCAGGTCGAGGTACGGGTAGTAGTCGGAGTTCGCGGGCACGCCGTAGCTCGCGAAGAAGGGCGCGAGGGTCCGCTTGCCCCCGATGCGGCGCAGCTCGACGTCGCCGAGCGACCGGATGTGCACGCGCCGCAGCTCCTGCGAGACGCCGGGCATCGCCGTGATGTTGGCCAGCGGACGCGCGAGCGTGCGCTCGTCGCCGGCGACGATCAGGAGGTCGCTGTTTGTCGAGGCGTAGATCGCGTAGTCGGGGAAATTCGCGCCCAGGGCCTGCATCACCGAGGCGAGGAGCGAGACGTCGATCTCGTAGAGCTGGAACCATTGCACCATGACGCCGCCGGGTTCGAGGTAGCGGCGCACGTGGCGGTAGAACTCGCCCGTGAACAGGCTCGAGACGCCGCTCACCCAGGGATTGGAGGGCTCCGAGACGATGATGTCGTAGCGGCGGTTGTAGGTCGAGAAATAGGTCTTCGCGTCGTCGAAGGCGATGTGGCTGCGCGGGTCGGCGAAGGTGTTCGAATTGAACGGCGCGAACAGGCGCGAGGCCTCGGCCATCGCGGGCTCGATCTCGATCGTGTCCACCGACTCGATCGCCGGGCCCGCCACCAGCGTGTGCGTGGTGAGCCCGGTGCCCACGCCGATGACCGCCGCGCGCTTCGCGTCGGGCTTGAACGCGAGGGGCAGCGCGCCGGTGAGCACCATCGTGATCTCGTCGGAAATGCGCGGCCCGGACTGCATGTTGATCGCGCCGTCGGACTTGCCGTTGGTGCGCAGGCTGCGGCCTTCCTGGAAGTCCATCAGGCTGACGCTCGTGGTCTTGCCGTCCCTGTAGAAGACGAGCTTCGTGTCGCGCTCGGAGAAGAGCTGGCCGCGGCGGAACACGCCCGAGGCCATCTTGTAGTTGTCCAGCGGCACGAGCGCGATCACTGCGGCGAACCCGGCGAGCGCGAGACCGGTGGCCGCCGCGCGCAGCACCCGG
>Ga0080064_1002768_pt1 | contig 28256 bp, 31 predicted proteins | sample Subgrocontami54m_FD_69260 | JGI IMG/M metagenome (GOLD analysis project Ga0080064, IMG submission 69260) | Subsurface groundwater microbial communities from S. Glens Falls, New York, USA - GMW46 contaminated, 5.4 m (SPADES assembly) (version 2) ...
CGCGGCGCTCGGACTGGCGCGCACCGGTTCCACCGCCCGGCACGGGAGCGGCGATTTCATCCTGGCCTTCTCGACCGGCAACGTCATTCCCCACTATCCCAAAGAGCGCACCTTCCCCTTCACGGCCTTCGCCGACACGCATCTCAATCCGCTCTTCGCCGCCACGGTCGAGGCCACGCAGGAAGCCATCCTCAACGCCCTCACGATGGCGACAACGGTCGTCGGCCGCGACGGCCACAAGGCCGAGGCCATGGACCTGAAACGTGTGCGGGAAATCCTGAAGAACTACGGCGGGAAAGTTAAGGAGTAATAACCGGCAGGAGTTGGCGCAGGGTGGCGCCGGCGATTTCGGGCACGCGGCCTTCCAGGACGGCGGGATCGTCGAACGGCACGAACCGCGCGAGCTTCACAAACGACCGGCGGTCGAGCAGGGCCTGCAATTCGCTCTTGCGCTCCCACGTGAGTTCCATCGTATAGCCCTCGCCGCGTTTCCACTCCCAGGGCGTGCTGCCCAAACAGAGCGACAAACCCCGGTCGGCCACGTCCCCGTAACGGTTCATGAGATTCTTCTTGTACTGTGCGAGGCGCCCGCCCTCCAGGATCAAGGCAAAGACGAGATGGTGCCCCCACCATAATAGGGTGCGGTATGTGAACTTTACCTCGCCGTCGAAGTGCTTGAAGCAGTCCAGGTACTGATAGGGGAAGTCTTCGAGGTGCTCGCCCTTCACAAACTGGTGGGTGCTCGGATTGAAGCCCTCCGGCGCAAGCAGCTCTATGCCCGTTAGTTCCTTCTGCAATCCGCCGTGGACGCCATCGAGGATCGCCCGCATCTTCTTCATGATCCGGGCCTTGGCGCGGAAGAACTGTTCGTCGCCGAGCAGGCGCAGCTCGTCCGGCGTGAAGATAATGGGAGCAGCGGAACTTTCCTGGTCCACGTGAGAAGCGATTAATCGCCGTGGCCGTTGCGGGGAATGGGTTTACCGTCTCGGATAACGACATCCTTGCGCTGATAGACAGCATTACCCTTCAGCTTCTTAGCCGCATCCTTTACGCCAAAGGTATGCGTCCTGCCGCCTCCTCCCTCGCCGGCGCCGCTTTTTTCGTATTTCCAATCGGCCTTCTGCAGAAAGGTCACATCCACGCGCCAAATGATGACCGGCTTGCCGCGTTCGAGTGATTCCGTTGGATCGACCAGATACCGCCAGATGATGTACCAGCCTGAATGGTCATAGTGCGATTGAATGGCCCACGGACGTTTGCTCCCCTTGCTTTCAAGTGATTCTTTGGGAGACGGCTTCTGGCCGGAGCCGCGCCTGCGAAGATCAGGGAACCGCTGCTGCGCTGTATCTATGTTGCGATGCTTTTCATAATTGCTGACCGAATCAAGAGCTTTCGTGCCAAAGATTCCCACAATAGCGCTGAAGACATTGGCCTGCTCATAGTAGATATCGACCAATTCGGCCAGCTCTCGCTCAATGTAGTCGATCGCGCGGCGGATCGCCGCTATATCGAGGCCAGAAGGAAGGGAGGCCGTTAGATTGAAATCATCCTTTCGTGCCATTCCCATTGCCCTCCGTCGGTGCGAACCTTGCAAGTGCAGGAATGGCTTTGGCTGCAAGCTGATAGTACTCGGCGTTGGTTTCCAAACCGATGCTCTGCAGGCCGCATGCTGAAGCAGCGGCGATGGTCGATCCTGATCCCATAAACGGATCGAGGATCACCCCTTGTTCGAACGGCAACGCCGCACGGACGATCTGTCGGATGAAGTGTTGGGGCTTGAGCGAAGGATGGGGGGCGACTTCCCGTTCGAAACCGCGCGCAGGCGAAGAGTAAATCAGATCCTTGAAAGGCTCGCTCGGAGAGATGCGTCGCAGTCCGCCGGTTTTCCACTTCCTCAAGTTGTCCTGCACACGACCTTCACAAGGCTTGCGGAAGAGCCCCCACGGCTCCCAGCATGACTTCGGCATGACGGAAATATCCGGGAATTCCTCGTGTGCATTTTTAGGGCGATCACCACCACGCAACGTATAGACGACGCGGATGATCTCACCACGCTTCTCAAAGCCGGCGTCAATAAATGGCCCATACACGAGATGCGAGACGAGAGGATTGGTCGCAATAAACACATGCGCGCCAGGCACAAGAACTGGTAGCAGCCGTTCGGCCAGTTGCTTAAAAAATGCTCGTAATCGCGTCCTATCGTGACTATCCAGAACCGTAAACCGCGGCAAAGGCTTTCGCTGACAGCCATCAAAAGACGGCGGGATACGCCACACACCACCACGTCCATTGCGCATTTTCTCCAACTCGCGCGGACTGTACTCAACAAGTCCGTAGGGAGGATCCGTCACTACTGCATGTATCGAGTTGGGTTTGGCGTGTCGAAGCCATTCGAATGCGTCAACATGGAATATTTTATACGGGGCAAGCTTCGGAAGAGCCGATGGAGCAAACGCGGCGGTATCTCTTCTGACTACATGCTTCGCAGCTCTTTGAAGTACGCGCATGTCCCAGAAAGTCAGTGTGGCATCGGTGGACTGAACACGAGGATTACGTCGCATGCTAACATGTCCCCCCAATGGGTTCAATACAACGTTAGACACGGCACACGGAAGAAAGTTAAACGGCAGGTATCCCGCCGCTCTTGACGCCTTCCGCACGGCCCCCTATGATGCGCGGCATGCACGAGATGCCGCCCTCATGACCACGCCCACGCGCCGCGTGCTCGCGCTGGCGCCCATGCCGCCGGAAAAGTCGGCCTACGCGCTGGCGCGCTACAGCCGCTCGTCGGACTCCATCGAAGAGAGCCTGCGCTGGGTGCACGGCCACTCGTCGGAGAAGTTCTGGGAGCAGTTCTATTTCGATTACGGGCACGCCTCGATCGCCGACCTCGGCCACGTCATCATCTGCTTCGAGGGCATCTCCGAACTGGCCGCCATCCACATTGAAGACGAGACGCTCTGGGACGGCCAGGCCAAGTCCTCCCGCTATCAGGATTTCGGGTCCGGCGGCATGGTCGTGCCTGACGGCATTCACGGCACGCCGGTCGAAACCACGTACCGCGGCATCGCCGCGCGCCTCCAGCAGGCCTACACCACCCTGCACGCCCCCATCAAAGACTTCCTGACACGAACGACCCCGAAGCCGGACGACATGAAACCCGTCGTGTACGACCGCACGATGAACGCCCGCGCCTTCGACGTCACGCGGTACCTGCTGCCGCTCGCCGCGCCGACGAACGTGGGCCAGGTGACCAGCGTCCGGACACTGGAAAAGCAGATCTGCCGCCTGCTGTCGCTGCCGGTCGCCGAACTCCGTGCCGTCGGCGACGACCTCAAGCGCGCCTGCGCGAATCCTCCTTTGAATGTCTGGGGGGACCTGACCGGCCAGGCCGCCGGGCTCAACGAGCCGCTGGCCCCCACCTTGGCCCGCTACGCGCGCCCGAACGAGTACGTCATGAACACCTACCCGGAGTTGAAGCAGGCTGCGGCCGAACGCTTGAAGCTCGGCGCCATCGAGGAGAGCGAGCCGGTGGAGCTGATCGACCCGCACGCTCCTCTGAACGAACTCTGCGCAACGCTGCTGTACCGGGTCACCGCCTATCCCTACCGGCAGATCCTGGCGGCGGTCCGGGACTGGACCGAGAAAGAGCAACAGGAGCTGGTCGAGGTCGCACTACGTCGGCGCGGCCCATACGACGAACTGCTGAAAGAGTTCCACTGCGGCTACGGCTTCATCTTCGATATCTTCATGGACCTGGGCGGATGGCGGGACCTGCATCGGCACCGCCGCTGCCAGCAGGTCAGGCAGGAGTTCACGCCGATCCACGGCTACGAGACACCCGCGCTCCTCAAGGACGCCGGCGTCGCCCGGCCGTACCAGGAGACGATGGATCTGGTGCGGGAGCAGGTGGAAAGCCTGGCGCTCTCACACCAGGAAGCCGCCACGTACCTGATTCCCTTCGGCTGCCGCACCCGCTGCCTGTTCAAGATGGACTACGCGGAAGCGGAATACATCGCGCGGCTCCGGTCCGGCGTGAAAGGGCATTTCTCCTACCGCAGGATCGCCTGGCTCATGCAGCAGGCCGTCCTGGCGCGCCACCCCTTCCTGGGCTCGCGCATCGCGGCCACTCCGCCCGACATCGAAGATTCGCTGGCCCGCTAGGACCGTCGTGAAAAAAATCAAACGGAAGTCGGCGGGTAAAGAACTCCGGGTTCCTGCCTTTGTCATCGGCTATGCCGCGTCCGAACCGCCGCCGCCTGGATTTCTCGCCGCGTGGTTCAATCAGGAATACGGAGGGCCGCTCACGATCCGCCTGTCCGGCGATCCTGGCGCGACCCGGTTCGAAGCCCATCATGGTCCCTGGGCCGCCCTGGTCGACACGGACCTCCCGCCCGCCATCGCCGAGGCCTGGCGCGATCGCGTGCACTGGGGCCACAAGCGCGCGGCCCAGATCCTGCCGCTCAAAATGACCAGCCGCGAGAACCGGGACATCGTGCTTCTCCTCGCGCGATTGGCGCGCGGGCTGACCCTCCTGACCGGAGGCACCGCCTACGACACGGCGACCGAGTCGTACATGAACCCGTCGGATTGGACCGACCGGCCGTTGCACGCCTTCCAGATCGCCGACCATCTGCGGATCGAGCAGGTGGACGGACGCGCCGAGGGCCGGGTCTGGTTCCACACCCGCGGGCTGTCGAAATTCGGCGTGGAGGATCTCGAGACCTACCGCGCCCGGGGCCTGTCGGAACGGCCGGTGATCGAAGCGTTCACGGAGATGGCCGACGCGCTGACGCTCTTGGGCAGGGCGCCCAACGTCGGAGAGAGTTTCACGGTGCCGGGACTCGCCCGGTCCGTGCGCGTGGTCCGCCACCGGACCGATCAGTCGTACAGCATCCGGCTGAACCTGCGGGAAGTCGAGTGGGAGTAGCGGGGCCGCCTGCCTTGACCACCCGCCTCCCAGACCTGTATAACGTGCAGTGTTCTCCGTAGTTGCACGTCTTCCCGGCAACGCACGCCGCGCGCCCGTAGCTCAATGGATAGAGCATCTGACTACGGATGAATCAAGAGGGGGTTGCTCAAGTCGTTGATGACCTGGGCAATCCCCTTGTCATTCCTGCATGAAAGCGTGGTCGGTCTCTTGCTTCTCTTTGTCGCTCCCTCTCGTTAATCCCGCCAGTTTGTCGGTCTTTCTAACACCTATTTAACACTTAACTCTATGGCCTACAGGTTAGGAAACGGGGGGACAAACTTAGCTTGGAGCTTCACCAAAAACTACAGCCGGAAGGCAACTGCACAACTACCTGTATCAATTTAGGTGGGCAGTACATGTCATGGAGCTTTCTCCAGAAAGAGGGCTTGCGCCTTTTTGATTTCCCGGGTTTTTGAAAGAATCATCTTTTGGCCAGCATCAACGAGTAGTCTGATATCCTCATCTGAGAGCGTCCATCTTGTAGGTATGAATCCTGGACGTTCTTTGATCTCCTTGGGTACGTCCTCTTCTTTCAGGCCGACTCTAAATAATACATATTGAACTCCCCATTGATCTAGAAGATCTGTATACCTCACCACCAGATTTGATAAGGACCCCTGTACCTGCTGTTCCAATGCCACGCCAAAGGCTCGTTCAAGGCGGGATAGCAATCCAGGAGATTGAGAGGAATGCTCAAATTGTGGCGTAAGAGGAGCGCTTCCGTCTACTCTTATATAGATTAAACCCTTACTCAATTTGCGCGGTTTCCCTTGTGGGTTCCCTATCAAAAATCCCTTCTCTAGCAATTGGAGATACGGCCGGATTGCCAAGTTATCAACAAGACCACCATCAGAGAGGTTAACAAAACGCCCCTTTTCTCTGTTTAAGGACATCGCAGAAGAATCTGGAGGATAATTAAAATTCTTCAATGGAATTGTGCCGAAGAAAATCGGATACGCTGCAGAGGCGGCTACAGCATAACTAAGCGGATACTTCCCAATATCTGATCCAATACAACGGAATTGAGCTTCAGTAAAATTGAATTGCATCCCCCTTGTTAGGTCAGTTGCCCCAATCACAAGAAAGGGCCATTTCGGAAGGTCAGAAAATGTACTATTATCAAAAAGTATATCTCTAAAATACTTAGCTTCAATGACAGCTGAAGAAGTGAACCAGTTGGACGGATAAATAGACCGGAGCGTTAATGCAAGTTCACTGTCGTCATAGAGAAATTCCGTGAATCTGTGAAACCTCTCAGGGGAAGACTTGTTTAACGTATAGAATGCTGCCATAGTTGCGCCGCCTGAAACTGCACTGATGAAATTAACTTCCTGGAGAAGATTCGTTTTTCGACCACTGGGGAACTCCAGTTCAATCTTTTCCAAACCCAACAGGACACCATAGCTGAAAGCTGCTGCACGTTTTCCACCCCCAGACAAGCTCAGGATTACGACAATATCACCTGTTTCGTTCCAATCCCTATCTATATCTCCGCACTTCGCTGAAGATCCTTCGAGTTTTTCGTTAATTGTGTCAGGGAAAGATGGAAGCAAGATCTGGCAGCCACAGATGGACAACAGAACTAACAAAACAAAAAAATGAAAAGATTTCATTTGCCCCCAGTTCCCGGCTTAGAGCGTGGTGGCCGCTTTGAACTATACAGAAAATAATCGGTAGGAGATTGAATCGAAAGCGAGTGAATTACTCCATTATCGTTAACATCTGCAATAATAGGCGTGCCATTCTTGATTTCTTGCCACGCAGACTTTTTTGAAACCCTACGTTCTACGAGCGATGTACATTCCCCTTCGTTCGTTCCAAAGAGCTGTAGAGTGAGTTGCGGGGGATCTTCCTGCTTTGCCTCAACCACCCCCATGCTCCTCGGTTTCGGACACATTTCTGCGCTAGCCACAATAGGCAGCGCAAGCATGAGTAATGGGAGAATTCCTAAAACATAGTTTTTGATACGTGGATAGCTACTCATAACGGAAGTCTCGCCGGAACTTTCCAGCTCGTACTTGAGAAACGCAAAAAGGCCTAGGTTATAACAGCAGGTACAATGCAGGCTAGCCATGCGTGGCAAATCTGTCAAGTGAATCCACAAGGAGGACGGTCTCTTAAATTTATTAATGACTTATGCAATAAGACTTAAGCCATGCCTGATCACGCCACGTGATGGCAGTAGACTTAACGGATCATTATGGGGACAGCTCATACCTGGCCAAGCCAATTTCGTAATAAGCCTATACATACGGAGCTTCTATACTTATAGATTTTTAAAGTGACTAGGCGTATTTTGGACTTGCCTAACTGACCCGCACCCATATTTCTGAGATCATACCCATGAGGGTTGTTTCTGTAAAAAAAGGTTTCTTGCTGGTGACCCTGAGCTTCATATTTGTCCTGTATCAACTGAGTTGTCCCCCGCAGATTCAAGCCGCATCAAGTGCAAATCCGCAAAGGGAATCACTAGGAAATAAGTTTAAGGAAGAAGAACTCATTCCGGTTTTAACCCTTATGCGCAAGTATAGCCAGAGGCGTCCAGACTTGTTCCGGCTCTTGAATTCCGCGCAAATCATTGTGCCAGGATTTTATAGTGATCCCGGCGCATCATCCTTTAAAATTGAGGGTTACTATATTGTATCAATCAATCTGGATCTGCTCCTCGACTATACCGCCTTATCTGAATTGGTAGCTCTTTCAGTCGCAGCTCATCCCCGGTTCGAATCCATCTACCAGCAAACTCTTTCTTACTATGAAACATTTCTGAGCGCTTTCCGCCCGGGATTGGGCGCTGAGGGTTATCTTATTATTAGCAACGTGAGACGATTTCTCTCAGATGCTACTGAAATCGACTATAACCAGGAGATGGGCAAGATAATTCGGCGCGATATCATCGCCTGGGTTGTCCTGCACGAAATCTCTCACCACATTCTTAAGCACACGTCTCAAAAGCAACTTTCCCTTTCAGAAAAAAGAAATGCAGAATTAGCCGCAGACTTATCCGCTGCTAAGCTATTAAATGAACTGGGACTCAATTTGACCTACGTTAAGTCCTTTCTTCAGGTTAAGGCACGCATGGAACCCGTTCTGATTCAGAACGGATACCAAGCTGACGAGGATAAGAGCGACCATCCCAGCTGGACAACAAGGTTTAATGCGTTGAAAGACTATATGGATCACAACCCACCTATACAGAATGCGTGGATTGGTTTCGGGGGAGAGAAATTCGTTGAAGAGGAGCTACTTGATCGAGAGAATAAGAAACTCATCAAGACAGGCAAATACGAACTCACCCAGATGCACTTCCTCTTCCCGGCTGATCCTGCCTCCTGGAGTCACAGGGGCTTTGACATACCAGCGCGGCATGAATTCGGGCAATGGGTTCATGCGATTGCAGTGTCATTTGAAAATGGTCAGGCACACTTATATTGGCGAAGCGACGTTTTTCTAAATCACGTCATTATCGAAAGTCCTTATACTTATACATCACGCATCACCTTTTCTATAACAACCATTGCTAATGGAAAAAAATATGACGCACAGACAATATTGAACAGGGATTCAGCTTTTAGATGGCACCAGTCAAACAAATCATTTCATGGAATTCCTCTCGTTGAAGTTCAATCTGTTTCTCAAGGAGCTCTTATGCTTAAGCATCTCTCCGAGATCGTAGAAGACAAGAGTGTCCTATCCCTCGCAGAGCGGATTATTAATCAGGTCGTCAAATCCGAAGGAGAACTATTTCTGGACTATATGAGAGGAGAGATCTCTAGAGAGCGTTACGCAGAAGCTTTGCGTATCTCTGCCAGTAAAATGGCGGATGAGTTGACACCACTTATTGGAAAAGACCGTTCCGATAGATTCATATCTGCAGAGTTGAAAAACCCACTTTACCGTTCGGATATTGGTGAATAACGGTTTCCCTGGTGGAGTATTTCAGGGACCAGTAGAAAGGGGGACAGGATGCTATTCCTGAGCATGCAAGTCGAGCGAGGTTTCCATATCTCCTTGGGCATCGCACTAGGAGTGATGCTACTAGCCCCGAGTGTCATGGCGGCGGGCAGTGGCATCGATGATGCGTTCCGCGCGTATCGTCAGAAGGACTACAAGACTGCATTCGCCATTGCTCAGCCACTCGCCGCAAAAAATAATACCGACGCGCAGTGGCTCCTCGGGGTATTATACCGAGACGGCGCTGGCGTACCGGTTAACTTCCGGGCTGCACTCTCCTCCTTTATCGTGGCCGCCGAGCAGGGGCATCCGCAAGCCCAATTCGATTTGGGCGGGATGTACCTCTTGGGACAAGGGGTGCCAAGCAACCGCTTCGAAGCCTATGTTTGGTTTTCGCTGGCACTGGGCAGTGGCGTCGGGGAGGCGCGAGAGCTTGTCGAAAAAGTTTTGCCCCCTAATATGACCTCCGAAGAACTTCGTGCGGCTCGGGTGAAGATACAGATGTGGCAGCCCATGAAGCCCTAAACGCAATGGTGACATGTCGATGGCAAATGACGGCGTGGTGTCTTAGGGTCAGTAAATGGTCAATGGAGATACAGCTTTAACACTTGCCCACCGGAGCGAAATCAGCGATACTCATAAGTCCGCGATAAATCACGCCGCGCGCCCGTAGCTCAATGGATAGAGCATCTGACTACGGATCAGAAGGTTGGGGGTTCAAGTCCCTCCGGGCGCACCATCTTTGACGCATGCAGCAGTCGGTCGGCATCCAGGAAGTCAGGGCCCGACTGGCCGGCGCCCGCGCGGTCACCGTCCTGACGGGAGCCGGCATCTCGGCGGACAGCGGCGTGCCGACGTTTCGCGGCACCGACGGGCTCTGGCGGAACCACCGGGCCGAAGAGCTGGCAACGCCGGAGGCCTTCGCGCGCAATCCCCGTCTCGTCTGGGAATGGTACAACTGGCGGCGCGAACTCATCACCACCAAGAGCCCCAACCCCGCTCATCATGCGCTGGTTGAGCTGGAACAGCGGGTTGAGCGTTTCTGGCTGATCACGCAAAACGTGGACGGGTTGCATCCCGCCGCCGGCTCCCGAAAACTCTCCGAGATTCACGGCAACATCTGGAAGGTCCGCTGCACGCAATGCCGGCAGGTTCAGGAGAACCGGGCCGTGCCGATCCCGATGCTCCCCCTCTGCCCCGCGTGCGGCGGGCTGCTGCGCCCGCATATCGTCTGGTTCGGGGAATCGCTCGACCCGGACGACCTCGACCGAAGCGTGGCCGCCGTCGGCTCGTGCGAGATGCTGCTGATCATCGGCACATCGGGCGTCGTCTATCCGGCGGCGTCCTTTGCCGCGCTCGCCAAGCAGGCCGACGCATTCGTCGCGGAGATCAACCTGGATCCCACCCCGAACTCGCAGGTCGTCGATATCACAATCGGAGGCCGCGCCGCAGAAGTCGTGCCGGAACTGATTCGGTCGTAGGGGCACGGCATGCCGTGCCCCTACTTGAACACCTGCGGGGATTCGGGCTAGGATATCAAGAGGGGACGATCATGCGGCACCAGCTACTGAGACGGGCGATCTTGCAGTTGCTCTACCAACGCGCCGTGGACGCGCCGCCGTCGCTGATCGCCGGCGTCGAAGCCCGCGAGATCGTCCTCCAGCTTGACATCACCGCCCAGGAATTCGCCTTCAACGCGCTCTACCTGGACGGGAAGGGCTTGATCGCCAACGACCGGTCCAGCCACGGCGGGGACCTCCAGTTCAACGCCATCATGATCACGCCGGCCGGCATCGACGTGATCGAAAATCCCGATCACATGGCGCGCATGATTCCCCTCACGCGACACGCGGGCACGCGCAATCGCCGGCTCAAATCATAACCCTGAGTGTCTGGGGCTAGGACGCGCTCGGTTGGGGGCCCTTGCGCACCATGAACACCGCGATGACCAGGGCGACAATCACCAGCACGTTGACGCTCACATCCAAAAGATACCGGTGAAACGATTCAGTCGCGAGATGTTCCGCGTAGGCGGCCTCCGCCCCGGTGGTCAGGATGCGTCGCGTGGATGCGATGATGCAGATGTACAGGAAGGGCTCAAGCGTGATGATGTGGGTTTTGAGGAAGTTGATGATGGTCCGAAACAGTTCCAGCAGAATGATGACCAGCAGCAGGTCATGGAGCAGGGACAGCACCGCCGGCAGGACGCCTGAAGACGCCTTCAGCAGGAAGGCATACCAGGAATGGGTAAAGACCACCATGCCAAGTGCCAGGAAACTGAACCCGACCGTGATGTAGCCCAGCCCATCGAGGGTTTCCATCCATCGGATCCAGAGATTCTGGCGGGGTCCGTTCTCCATACGTGAGCCGAGCCTACCATAGTCCCCCTACGTGGTCAACCACCGCGCCCGGGCTCCCGACATTGTCGCTCGGCGCTTCTCTATGCTAGGCTTTCCCTGCCTGCCGGTATGATCAGCCGCATGCCCGAAAAACTCAGCCGACCATGCAGGGTCTCGCCCTTCATCGCGGGGCTTGCCTGCGCCGTCTGGCTCGTGAGCACGGTGCCCGCAAATCAAACCTCAGCGACTGAATTCCGCCCGGCCCTTCCCGGCTACCAGTTCCGATTCCCGCACGATCACGGCACGCATAACGATTTCCAGACCGAATGGTGGTACTACACCGGCCACCTGCAAGCTCAGAACGGCAAGACGTTCGGCTTTCAACTCACGTTCTTCCGGCGAGCCGCCGCCCCCGAGGCCGCGGGTCGCAACCCTTCGCACTGGTCGATCCGGCATCTCTACTTCGCCCATTTCGCGCTCACGGATGAAGGGGAACGCCGGTTCCACTTTACCGAGAAGATCTCCCGCGCGGGAATCGGCAAGGCCGGCGCCGACACGGGACGCCTGGGCGTCTGGATCGATGATTGGCGCGTCCAGGCTGACGGCGATGCGCACGTCCTCCAGGCGCAAGCCGAGGGGATCGCGCTCAGCCTGAGGCTGACGCCGGAGAAGCCGCCGGTGATCCACGGCGCCGACGGCATCAGCCGCAAAGGCAAAGGCCCGGGCGAAAGCTCACACTACTATTCCTTCACCCGGATGCGGACGGAAGGCACACTCGTCCTGGGAAGAACAGTATTTCCCGTCACCGGCCTGAGCTGGATGGATCACGAGTTCGGCAGCAACCAGTTGGGCCGCGAGCAGGTCGGATGGGATTGGTTCTCGCTGCAGCTCGCCGATTCAACCGAGCTGATGGTCTACCAGATACGCAGGCGGGACGGTTCGGTGGAGCCTGTTTCGGGAGGCACGTGGATCAGGGCCGATGGCGCAGCCGTTCCTCTTCCCCGCGACGCCATCGTGATCGACGTGCTCGATCGCTGGCAGTCCCCGCAGAGCGGAAGCCGCTATCCCGGCCGATGGCGCATCAGCGTGCCGTCGCTCCGCCTGACGGCCGAGGTCACTCCGACGATCTCCAACCAGGAACTGATCACGCGCCACAGCACACAGGTCACGTACTGGGAGGGCAGCGTGACCATCACAGGGGAACGGGAGGGGCGGCCCGTCTCGGGTCTCGGATACGCGGAATTGACGGGGTATGCTAAATTGAATTGACTGTACCCTGCATTGGGAATTCAGGAGACCGCTCAATGATCGTTTTCATGCGTGCGCTGATGCTTTTCTGCCTTGTGCTGTCGGCCGCCGCCTGCGGCGGCAAGAGCGACACCATCGTGGCGATTGCGCCGCATCCGCGGAACCCCGACATTGCCTACGTGGCCACCAACGAATCGCTCTACAAGACCCGCGACGGCGGAGCGACCTGGAACAAAGTGACGACGGACCTGAGCAGCTTCCGCGTGCTGACGCTGGGCGTGGACCCGCACAGCCCCGCGAATGTGCTGGCCGGCACCATGGGCGACGCCGTCTACAAGAGCCCCGACGGCGGCCAGAGCTGGACGCCGCACAACGGGGGCCTGAAAGCACACGTCTCGGTGGTCAACCAGTTCGTGTTCCACCCCAGCGATCCCGATGTCATCTACGTGGCAACGACCGTCGGCGTTTTCCGGACGAAGGACGGCGGCCGGTACTGGGAAGAACGCATGCGCGGCATGAAAGAGGTCCACTACGTCGTGACCCTCGCGATGGACGCGAAGAACTCCGACGTGATGTACGCCGGCACGACCGGCGGCGTGTATAAGACCACGGACGGGACCGCCCATTGGGGACTGGTCAACAACGGGCTGATCCCGAAAGAAAAGCTCGACGCGGCGATGGCGCTGGGCGTCAACAGCCTGGTGACAGACCCCCAAATGCCCGGCACGGTCTACGCAGGCACCACCAACGGGCTGTTCAAAACCTCCGATGCCGGGGCGTCATGGAATCGGATCGAGAAAGGATTGGCAGACACCTACATCAGCGCAATACTTATCGACCCGTCAAATCCCAACATCCTGTATGCCGGCACGCGCAAAGGAGTCCACAAGACCACCGGCGGCGGCCAAACCTGGGCCGAGGCGAATGCCGGCCTCACAACCTTGAATATCCGCGCCATGGCTCTCAGTCCAATCGACCCGCTGGTCGTGTTTGCCGGAACCAACGGGAGCGGCCTGTTCCGCAGCAGGGACGGCGCGAAGACCTGGCAGCATGTCCCACTCACACCCACACAGAAACCCTCTTCACCCACCCCCACAACGTAGAATGCCGCAGCGCCACGAGCCCCGTTTTTAATTACGTACAATAATCTGAGTAAATCAGCGTTTGTTTAAAGCAGACTTGTGGCTGTTTGATAGCTTACCACCAGCTATTGTGAGGTGACGATTTAAAGCACGCTTCGCACTAAACCTGTTCTCCTTACCCAAACCATTTGATTTTATATGCCTTCACTGGTCTGCGATTTAAAAAAATAATCAAAACAATAAAATTCTATTGACATGCTTTAAAGCACCTGCTATACATTTCATCGCACTCTGAAGACCATCTGCCTTGGACGAACTAAAAGACATCACCGTCGGCTTGGATCAGCGGATCACTGCCTACAAGTCCAGGCTGCAAGAACTGCAAAAAAAACGCGACCGCATAGACGACGAAATCGCCACCATTAAGAAGTATCTTGAACTCGCGGAAACCCTCTTCCGGCTTGAAGCGGGGCGGGCCAAGCTCCCCAGCCTCCCCAGCCAGATGACAGCCGACACAACCGATAGACGACGAAATCGCCACCATTAAGAAGTATCTTGAACTCGCGGAAACCCTCTTCCGGCTTGAAGCGGGGCGGGCCAAGCTCCCCAGCCTCCCCAGCCAGATGACAGCCGACACAACCGATCAATCTCGTGAGATCCTCCTCGGCCGCTCCAAGTACGTCGGCATGAGCGTGTCCGAAGCGGCGTGTCTCGTTCTTCGTGATGCCGGTAAGGCCATGCACGCTAAAGACATCTGCCACCGTCTGATCGAAGGCGGGCTCCGCATCAAGACCAAGACTCCGATCACCTCAATCGCCACCTCGCTGAAACGGGACCGGCGATTCCGAAAGGTGGCGCCGAACACGTTTGAGGCGGTGGAAGAAAAGCTGCAGGCGGTGTGAACGGATGCGCGGCGGTCGTGACCGCCGTGAACACAGGTGACCGAACTACGATGAAAGGAGGTGAGATTTATGCCGGCTAAGAAGAAGGCTGCAAAGAAAAAGAAGTAAGTTCCTCTCTAGCATCGCGTGCTGGGGGCGAGGCCCCTCGCCCCCAGCACTCTTAATCTCTCTCCCAATTCCACACCACAGAAAGACCACAGAAAGCTCTGAGGCGGCATCAGGTTCGTTGCAGGCGCTGTAGCGCGGAGTGCTTTGGAAGTCTTAGTCGCGTTGAGGAGAGGCGACGAGAGACGGCGGCAGTTCGCGGAGGCGACCGGCTGAAATAGGGGCTTGCGACGATACGAGGACCCAATTGTCCCGAGACTCAAGAATGCGGGCGACAAGGCGGGCGTGTAGAGCATGGCCCGAGCGTACCGCCTCAATTTCTCCGATAACGGGGAGGCCCAGCAGCATCATATCGCCGATCAGATCGAGAATCTTGTGGCGGACGAACTCGTCGGCGAACCGGAGGCCGTCCTCGTTGAGGAGTCCCTCCTCGGACAGAATCAGCGTGTTCTGGAGAGACCCGCCGAGCCCCAATCCCGCTTCCCAAAGCGCCTCGACTTCTCGAAGAAAACCAAACGTCCGGGCCGGAGCGATGTCTTCGACAAACGCATCGCGTGACCAATCATAGTCGTAGGTCTGACGACCGATCAGCGGATGTGCGTAATCGATGGTATAGGTAACGCTCGACTTGGAGGCCGGGCGGATGGCGATGCGCTTGTCTCCGTCGATCACTTCGAGAGGCCGCACGACCTTCAGATAGTTCTGGCGCCTGTCTTGCGCGACAATCCCAGCCTTCAGCATGAGGCTTACGAAGGACTGCGCGCTCCCGTCCAAAGCCGGAAGCTCCGGCGCGTCTATCTCAACAAACAGGTTGTCGATGCCAAGTCCGGAAGCGGAGGCCAGCAGGTGTTCGATGGTCTGTACCTGGACACCATCAATTCCGACAGTGGTCGACAACAAGGCGGGACGGATATTCTCGATCGCAACCGGGATCTTGGGACTGCCGCTGACGTCTTTACGCATGAAGACAATGCCGGTATCCAGAGGGGCAGGCAGGAGGGCGAGCGAAACCCGGCACCCGGAATGAAGACCCACCCCGGAGCAAGTAACCGGCTTTCGAATCGTCTGCTGGAACCGCATAAATTATTCCCTCTAGATGAAGGCCTTTACAGGATAAGCAAGTCATGTACCATGATAAACTATTTCATAACGCATTGATAATAAATTGTTATTATAACATACGCCATCGCCAATCAAATTCCATATACTTTGAAAATGTTGTAAAAACACTGCATTTGTAGCATTTCAGACTAAGCCCTCCAAAGCCCGCGGCCCAGCCCAAGCACCTGGTTCCCTGCAATTTGTAACCGTGAGGAGCCCTGTGATACCGTCGCATTACACGGAGGCCGGCCATGGAGGAGATCAACGAGCGCCTGGTGAATCGGAAAGAGGCCTGGGCGCAGGCGAAGCGAGGGTTGACGGAAGAAGGCGTTCCGCCGGACACCCGGGTCAGGGCGAGCCGCCTTCCGCCGGGCCAGCATATCACGAAAGGCTGGCCCGTTCTTGACCTCGGCATCCATCCGACGACCTCTTTGAGCGACTGGGCGCTGACCATCGGCGGCGCGGTGACCCAATCGGTAACCTGGACCTGGGAGGATTTTCTCAAACAGCCTCAGATCACGTCCATGTCCGATTTCCATTGCGTGACCACGTGGAGCACCTTCGACAACCACTGGGAAGGCGTAAGCTTCCGACATATCCTGTCCGCCGTCCGGCCTCTCTCTGCGGCCCGCTTTGTGCTTTTTTCCTCGTATGACGGGTATACCACCAATCTTCCCCTGGAGGCATGCGATGCCGAGGACGTGCTCCTGACCTGCAAGTGGAACGCCGAACCCTTGACGAAAGAACACGGCGGACCGGTCCGGGTCATTGTACCCAAGCGCTACGCATGGAAAGGCGCGAAGTGGGTGAAGGAGATCACCTTCACCGAGCGCGACAAGCCCGGCTTTTGGGAAGTCCGCGGGTATTCGAACACCGCCCTGCCCTGGGAAGAAGACCGCTACGGCTACTAGCCTGCCGCGGTCCTACCGTTTCGGATCCAATTCAATAAGTCCCTTGCGGATGGCCAGAATGGCGGCCTGCGTGCGGTCGTAGACCTGCAGCTTGTGGAAGATATTCCGCACATGGTTCTTGACCGTCTTTTCGCTGAGGTCGAGATCGTTGGCGATCTCCTTGTTGGTCTTCCCGTCGGCCACAAGACGCAACACCGTGATTTCGCGTTCGGTCAGGTCATGCTCGGTCCGGGCCTGCTTCTTCCCCTTTCCCTCGGACAGCAAGGAAAACTCCGCCAGGATCTTGCTGGCTACCGACGGGTGGATGAGCGATTCGCCTTTGGAGATCGACCGGATGGCTGCAATGATCTGGGACGAGTCGGAATCCTTCAGCAGGTAGCCTGTCGCGCCCGCCCGGACGAGATCGAAGATGTATTTTTCCTCATCATACATGGTCAACGCCACGATGCCGATGTGGGGGGATTCCCGCTTGATGGCGCGCGTGGCCTCCACTCCGGACATCCGGGGCATGCTGACGTCCATCAGAATGACGTCGGGCGACAACTCCCGGGCCTTCTCTACGGCCTCCTGACCGTCGCGGGCCTCGCCGACGACTTCAAGGTCGTCGCGGGCGCGCAGGATCGCCGCAAGGCCTTCACGGACCACCCGATGATCATCCGCGATCAGGACTTTGATCTTCTCCATCGCGCTAGGTCTCCCGTGCCGACGGAATGGGGATGTCGACGAGCACACGGACTCCCTCCCCTTTCCGCGACTCCACCCTGGCCGTTCCGCCGACAAAGCGCGCCCGCTCCAGAATGCCCTTCAAGCCGAACGACTGCCATTTGGTCGGATCCTGCGAAACGGCCTCCACGTCGAAGCCCACCCCGTTGTCTTCGATCACCCCTTTGATGTGGCCGTCCGCCACCGTGAGAGTAATCATGACACGATCGGCCCGGGCATGCTTCTGCACGTTGCTGAGCGCCTCCTGGACGATCCGGAACAGGAAGATCTTGGCTTTCGGCGACAGCACCGACTCGTCGCCCGAGCAGGCAAACTCCGTCCGGATATGCGATTGGGTTTCGTACGACTTGAGAAAGGTCTTCAGCGCCGGAACCAGGTCCATCGACTCGAAATACAGCGGGCGCAGGTTGAAGATCACCTGCCTTGACTCCTCGATGGCCACCTTAAGCTGGGCCTTGGCGTCGCTCAACAACTCAAAACACCGCGTCGGGTCCGAAAAAATGAGCTCGCGGCAGAGGTCCAGCTTGAGGTTGATCCCGGCCAGGGTCTGCACCAGGCCGTCGTGGATTTCGCAGGCGATGCGGCTGCGCTCTCCCGTGACCGCGGATCCGGCCTCCTGTTCGTAGAGCCGGGAGAGATCCTGGAACTTTTTCACCTGCCGTTTGATCTCGGCGTTCGCGCGCACACGCGCCTCGATCAGCTGCCACATGAACTTGGCGCTGGTTCCCCGAATGATGGCCACCCCGACCCGATAGAGCTCGAAGAGGGCCTCCTCCACCTCCAGGTTCCCGGTCACATCAATGACCAAGTCCACTTCCTCGGACGACACCAGGTCGCGGAAATTCCGCGACACGGGAATGCCGTAGCGCTTGGCAAGGCGAAGGCCCTGGGCCCTGGGATTGACTTCGGCGATTCCTACGATCCGGACCAGCGGGTCCGGCGCCAGGATCGACAGCAGGGCCGACCCTCCTTTGCCCGCTCCGATAATCGCCACGTTCGTCACGGTGGGAACCGCTGCCGTCTGACGGGAAGGGGGCCGCCCTGAGGCGGGGCGACGACGGGATGAAGATTTGGTCTTGACGGGCATGGAGCGCACGCTAACCCGACCCGTCGCCCTTTTCGCGGAGCAGTCCTTTCACCTCATCCATGAACTGCTCGACGTCCTTGAATTCACGATACACCGACGCAAAGCGCACGTACGCCACCTGATCGAGTTGATGGAGTTCGGCCATGACTTCCTCACCCACCACGCGGCACGGCACCTCGGCCTCCCCGCGCTCCTGGATACGCTTTTCGATCCGATCGGCGACGGTTTCCAGCGTCGCCATGCTGATGGGACGCTTCTCGCAAGCTCGCTTCAGGCCCGCCAGGACCTTTGCCCGATCGAATGGTTCCCGACGTCCGTCCTTCTTGATGATCATAGGGAGGATTTCATCCACCCGCTCGTAGGTGGTGAACCGCCGCTTGCAGCCCAGGCACTCGCGGCGGCGGCGGATGGCCTCGCCTTCCTTGGCCATGCGCGAGTCCACGACTTTGTCTTCAACGTGGCTGCAGAACGGGCATCGCACGGACGGCTGCGCCTCCGAGGTTACCGAATGCTTCTACCGATAGTCGTCGAAGATCGGGAATCGCCCGCAGAGAATCCGCATACGGGATCGGACTAGCTTGCGGACAGTCGGATCGCTGGGATGGGACAGGACGTTGTCGATCGCGTCGGCGATCTCGTCCATCTCGTTTTCGCGCATCCCGCGGGTGGAGACGATCGGGGTGCCGAGCCGGATGCCGCTGGCGACGGCCGGCGGCTTCTCATCGTAGGGGATGGCGTTCTTGTTGACCGTGATGCCGGCCTCATCGAGCGCAACTTCGGCTTCCTTGCCCGTGATCCCTTTCGACGTGACATCCACCAGCATCAAGTGCGTGTCCGTTCCGCCCGAAACGATCCGGAATCCCCGCTTCTGCAGGCCGGTCGCCAGGGCCTTCGCGTTCGCCAGGACCTGCGCCTGGTATTTTTTGAAGCCCGGCGCCAGCGCCTCTTTGAGAGCCACGGCCTTGGCGGCGATGACGTGCATCAGCGGCCCGCCCTGCAGACCGGGGAAGATCGTCTTGTCCACGGCCTTGGCATGCTCGGCCTTGCACAGCACCATGCCGCCCCGCGGGCCCCGCAGCGTTTTGTGGGTGGTGGTGGTGACGAAGTCGGCGTAGGGCACGGGACTGGGGTGCAGGCCGGCGGCGACCAGGCCCGCAATGTGGGCCATGTCCACCATGAGATAGGCACCGACCGCTTTGGCGATTTCCTGGAACTTGGGAAAGTCGAGGATGCGGGGATAGGCGCTGGCGCCCGCCACGATCAGGCGGGGGTGGCATTCCTCGGCCAGTTTCCGCAGCGCCTCGTAATCAATGCGCTCGGTGGCGCGGTCCACGCCGTAAAAAAAGGAGCGGTAGAGGATCCCGGAAAAACTCACGCGGCTCCCGTGCGTCAGGTGACCGCCGTGCGCCAGGTCCATACCCAGGATTGGATCCCCCGGCTTAAGGACCGAAAAGTATACGGCCATGTTGGCCTGCGATCCGGAATGCGGCTGGACATTGACATGCTCGGCGCCGAAGATCTGCTTGGCCCGCTCGATCGCCAGCGACTCCACGACGTCCACATACTGGCAGCCGCCATAGTAACGCCGTCCGGCGTACCCCTCGGCGTACTTGTTCGTCATGACAGAGCCCTGGGCGGCCAGCACGGCTGCGCTGGCGAAGTTCTCCGAGGCGATCAGCAGGATTTTTTCGCGCTGCCGGCGGCCCTCCCGCCGGATGGCCGCGTACACTTCAGGATCGGTCATCCGTAACGGGCTGGCCATGGCGGCATTAACCTTCCAGGGCGGGAGCGGCGGCTTCCGCCGGCGCCTCGGCTTTTGCGACCGTGACGCTCACCGTCGCCGTCACTTGCGAATGCAGTTTGACGGAAACGGACGTCGTTCCCAGCTCCTTGATCGGATGGTCAAGGTGTATCTTGCGCTTGTCCACCTCAATCCCTTTGGCGGCCAACGCCTCGGCGATGTCCTTCGTCGTCACAGACCCGAAGAGCTTGTCGTCCTTGCCGACCTGCGCCGTGATCGTCACGGCGGTGGCGCTGACTTTCTTCGCATACTCTTCGACCTCGGCTTTCTCCTTCTTGGCCTTCTCGGTGATCACCCGTTTGGCGTGATCCACCGCCTTCAGATTGCGGCCGGTCGCCTCCACCGCCTTGTTCCGCGGCAACAGGTAATTGCGGGCATACCCTCGAGCGACCTCAAGAACATCCCCTATGTTTCCCACTCCTTGCACGTCTTCTCTCAGGATCACTTTCATTGCGCAAACTCCTTGTGATTGGAAGCACAGAATACTACAAGAGCGAGGGGGTAAAGTCAATGAACACCGGCTTATGAGATTGGCACAAAAAGAGGCCTGTCATACTGTCTGTCTGTATGTTTTGAAGAAACATTATCATTGTAAGTTTAGTCTATTAACGGAATATATTTCACTAAGTTTACATTTTAAGCAATTTAACTATTTGATTTTATTGTTATTTATTAAACAGACTATTTTTATAGTTTATTTCTCATTGACAGACTTTTTTAATTTCTGTTATTCTAAGAATTAAAATAAGGAGGATACTCCATGCCTAAAAACGATGTCCCGCGCCGAGCTCTCCCGCCGTACATCTCCATGAAAACATTTTTGGGGTTTATGGAGAAGTTGCAGGAAACCACCGTACCTGAACGTGTTGATGGCAGCGTGTTGAAGAACTACGCGGGCAGCACTGCCGCGCAGATCACCGCTGCGCTGCGCTTCCTTGGTTTTATCGAGGAAAATGGAAAGAGCACAGAACTGCTCGGACAACTCGTTAACGCCTACAAGACTGACGTATGGCAGCAAGAGATTGGGGAAGTAATGGTGGAGGCCTATGCGCCTATCGTGAAGGACCTCAAGCTTGAAACCGCTACGCCAGGCATGCTGAACGAGAAGTTCCGTGAGTGGGGAGCTGACGGTGAGGTCTTGGAGAAGTGTGTTCGCTTCTTTGAAGCGGCCATGACAGAAGGAGGCATCAAGCTTTCTCCACACATTCTCAATAAAGTCCGTAGCAAGCCTGATAGAACCAAGGTGCGCCAGAAACGGAAAGAGACTGAGGAAGAAGAATCTAACGGAGACGGCAGCAGTGGAGATGCAGCTCCTATTGGGACAGTGCGCTTTCCATTCCCGATCCCCGGAAAGCCGGACGCGGCACTGTATCTTCCACCAGATGTGACTGTGGAAGATTGGGAGCTGGTTGACGAGATGATGCGGTTGTATTTGAAGAAGCGGCAGAAGGAATAGCGTGGGATCGGAAACTATATAGCGGGGCGTTGCAATGGATCAGAAACTCAGCGTGACTGTTGACGTTAAGACCTGTAGTCCACAGCAACTTGTCGAGTTATCGCGCCAATTGAAGGGGAGCAGACACACCGCCCTTCTGCTTGAGGTGAGAAAGGAAATGGTGGAGCGCCTCAGGAAAGCTGGGGCTAGTAATCAGAAAATCGTGGATACGATTATTGTGAATATGTGGAAGGGGGATCGGGCGAACCTAATCACGGAATGGAGCGAGGTCTTAGGAATTAGCGAACAGGAATTCAAACGGCTTGCTAATATCAGGTAGGCTTTGTGCCGTTCTTGCGCGTCATTGATTCAAGCAACGCTGCTAGGCGCTCCATTGGCTGCACAATAACCCGCTCATGGTAGTCAGGACGTTTAGCCTTTACTGGCCTTTCTACTGACTTCTTTTTTTTAACTAGCGTCGCCATATTCTCCAACCGTTAATAACCGGCGATAACCGGCAATACTCAGCACCTACCCTACACATGATATACAAGCTTGCATTGTCAAGCAATAAGGAAAATTCATATGTATAAAACTCAGAAAAAGTATTACTAAATCAAAAACTTGCATAATGTAATAATCTAAATACCTATTTCCAAAGACCCCACAACCGGCTTGTTCTGGCGGCCCCGCTTCGCTAGAATACGGGCATGATTTTCCGCATTCTTGGGGTGGTTGCCGCGATCACCTTTGTTCCCCTTCCAGGCGCCACGCAAACGGACTTCGATCCGCTCCTGTTGAACATCCGCATGAGCCCCGGCGCTCTCCACCCGCCCGCCGACATGATCAAACAGCAGTGGACGCTGGACGGGTACCGCCTGGGGCTGCTCGGCCCGCAGGCGCCCCGGGCCGCCATCATCGAGGATGACGCCCGCCGGCGACTGCTGGTTCTGTCGGCCGCCGCCGATGGGACGGTCTTGGTCTATCGCCTCGGGGACTTGCCGATGGACGTCGCCCAACAACTGCCGCGGACGCTGGCCTGCAGCCGTGCCCGTCAGTGTCAGCACAACCAGAGCGATCCCGCCGGCGAACTCGGCTGCCTCGCCCTCTGCCTCCTGGAGCGCCTGCGCGAGTGAAGTCCTTCGAGCTGCTCCCCATTCTGATCGGGCTCGTGGCCGACGAAGCGAAAGGCGCCTCAGACCCGGCCGGTTTCCTTGCGACAGTCCGCCAGCGGCTGGACAATATCCTGCATCATTCGTCGGCCTATCACTTCGGTCCCGCGGATCGCCTGATGCCGTGGGTGGCTCCGGAGACGCCCGTCGCCGATCCGACGCTCCGCTCGACTGTCGTGACCTCCGTGCTGACCACGATCTGGGACGCCGACCGGGCGACGCGACGGACGAAACTGGCAGCGGCGATCACCGACCTGGTCAAGGCCCATAAGCGGGTCCTGCTTATCGCTCCCGACAACCGGACCCTCACGGACGCGCTCCTGGCCGCCGCCAAAGGCCTGCGCGGCGCCGGCCTCCAGTACCGCAGCTTTCTCTGCTGCTACGACCCGCCCGCCGTCGCGAGCGAAGGCGGCATCAACTTGCGCGACCTGCTCTTCGACGCGCAGGTGTCGGCCTTCCTGGGAAAGTCCCAGTCCGACAAGGCGGGCCTCCGGCGCAAGCTTGAACGCTACCTGGAACTTACGCCCATCCTGCGGTACAAGGCCGAGAAACAGAAAGACCTCGACGAGGTGCGCCACCTCGAATGGCGCCTGCTCACGGCCCTCGGCGACACCCAGGCCCAGATCAAAAAGCTCCAGGGCCTGCTGACGGCTTACGAAACCCTGCCCGTCTGGCAGCGCCTCAGCATGCAGGTGATGGGCAGCAACGTGGCCACGATGCACGAGAACTGCGTGCTGTACGAGGCGCAGAAGCGGGAGTACATGAACGAGCTGGAGATCATACAGGCGCGCATCAACGAGCTGAAACCGGAAGCCTATGTCGATCCGGAAATGCGCCCCGAGTACGAGGACCTCAAAGACGAGATCGAGCGCCTGGGCGGCGCCGCCAAGGTGCGGGACGTGCTGGCCATGGAAGAGGACACGAAGCGCCTGCCGTTCCTCCAGGCCAAACGCGTGCTGGCCGCGACCGCGGCCCGCGTGGTCGGCGATACCATTTTCCGTCCCATCCGGTACGACGCGCTGGTCATTGACGAGGGCCCCCGGCTGCCCCTCCCGCTATTGCTCGCCTGCGCCTGCCTCGCGCGCGAACGGATCGTGCTGGCCGGCGATCCGCAAGACATGCCCCCTCCGCACCCGACCGAGGCCGGCGTCTCACTCGGCTGGCCGACGGCACTGGCCGGACCATCGGGATCATCGGCTCGACCAATTCCAACGTAGGGCAGACCCCAGTGCCTGCCCGAATTATGGGAGGCCATCAAAACGGGGCGCGGCAAGCGGCGCCCCTACGGGCAAGGATAGGGGAACGAGGCCTCCGGTGGCGCCGGGACGACCAGATGGACGGTGCAGGGCGTGCGCTCCATGGTCATCTGGCGGTTGGATGAATAGACGATCTCTTCCACCGTCCAGGCCGGCCCGTACCGGATCCGGATCTTGTCCACGCCGATGTCGCTGGTCACGCGCGTCCGGCGGAGAAAGACCTGCGCGCGCGCGCTCCGGTCCGGCTCCTCCGCAAGCTTCCCGCTCCACGGAATAAACACGAGCGCGGCCCGTGACAACTCCGGCCAGAGCGATCGCCGGACGGCGGCATCCGTTTCGGATAGATAGCGCGCCGCCTCGTCCCGGAGTTTCCGATGCCGGCTCCGATCCGTCGCCATGGAAATCGGCAGCGACGCGTTCAACTCGACGAGGCGCCGTTCCACTTCAACGCGCGGCAGACCGACCGGCATCGCGCCCACCGCGCGCGTGACCGCGTCAACCGTCCTGTCGTCGAGATTAAAGGCCGCCGGATAGAGCCCACAGGAGACGGGGTGCAGAAAGGCCAGTACCCAGATCCCAAGGGTCGTACGCCAGCGCACGAAGGGCCGTGAGCCTGGACGCGTCTCTTCGTCGTCGAAGCGCTTGCGTATCCAACTCAAGAGCAGAAACAGAATCAGGGAAACAGGGGCGAGAAACAGGTGCGTCGTGGCGACTTCGTTGATGTCGGGCAGACGCGACGGGATATCCCACGCCCCCCAGAAGGACAGCACCGCCACCAGCAGGATCCAGACCCAGGCGGCAGGAACGCCCGCGCGCCCTATCCAATAGGGATTCTTCAGACTGGACACAGGCGAAACTGTACCATATAATCCCTTGGCTTCGCTTCTGTGCCGAAGTGGCGGAACGGCAGACGCACTAGATTCAGGGTCTAGCGCTCGAAAGGGCGTCGGGGTTCAAATCCCCGCTTCGGCACCAATAAAACGCTGCTCGGCCAAGACCTCGCAGCTACGGAAGCCGCAGGCGCTCCTCGCTTGCTCCATCCAGTAAACCCTCTTATTCGATGACGCCGCTCCAACCCACGACGCTCCACGCCATCATACGGATCTTCGATTCCCTGGACTACGCCGCGCTGGGCGCCATTTACTGCCACGAGGGCGGCGACGCCTTTTGGGCGGAACGGCGGGAGCCCTGCCGGACGCTCGGCATCAATCTGGCCGAGGTGCTCCGCGACCGGCTGGCCCCGAACGGGCGGAGCCTCTATATCGGCGCCGGCGTCGCCGAGCTGCCCATGCTGGCGATGGAGACGCTGGACTTGCACCGCACGGTCGAGGCCTACAACCTACGCGCTGAGGAAGTCTCGCTGCTGAACCAGGCCTGCGCGGGCCTGCCCTTCGAGTTCCGGGCCGGAGACGCGCGGGAGGCGGTCGGGACGTTCGACCACGTCTGGATCGTCAGCGTGCTCAACGACCCGGAATGCTTTCCCGAGCTCGGCGCGCTGTCTTCCGGCCGCGCCAACCCCGTCACGTTCGATCCCGCCGCATTCACCGTCGAGCGCCGGGCCGTCTTCGCGCTGGCCGCCGGCTGTCTCGCGAAGGCTGCGCGCCCCGGCCTGGTGACCACGTCGGTCGATGAAATTCCCTGGGTCACGGACTGGTGCGAGCGCCAGGGCCTCGCCTGTGCGGTCGAAGACGAGGACTACCCGACGGCGATCGTCACAGACCCCGTCTGCTTCATCCGCATCGGCGCATGACGCCGCCCCGCGCCCGGCGGTATACTACCCCCATGCCCTCCTGGTTCAAGAAATGCGGCGCGAGCAGGAGAACGTCTCCAGGCGATCTCGTGCCCACGGAGATCGAGGAGTACGCGGCGGCCCACTCCGTGGCGGAGTCGGACGTCTGCCGGATGATCCGAGAGGAAACCTATCGAACCCAGGACTGCCCGCAGATGGTGGTGGGCCCGCTGGAGGGCGCGTTTCTCAAAGTCATGGCGCTGGCTGTCGGCGCCAGGCGTATCCTTGAGATCGGCACGTTTACGGGCTACAGCGCGCTGGCGATGGCGGAGGCGCTGCCGGACGATGGGATGGTGCTCACTTGCGAGATCGATGCTGACTCGGCGGCCTTCGCGCGCCGACACTGGGACAAGAGCCCGCACGGCAAGAAGATCCATATCCGCGTAAGTCCGGCGCTGGAGACGCTGGCTGCCCTGAAAGGACCGTTCGACCTGATCTTCATTGACGCCGACAAGGCGAACTACGTGAACTACTACCGGCGCGCGCTCGCTCTCATCTCGCCAACTGGCGTCGTCCTGATCGATAACGTTCTCTGGAGCGGGCGCGTCCTCAACGCCCACGATCCTGATCCTTCCACCGCCGCCATCCAGGAGTTGAACCGCGTCGTCGCGTCCGACTCCCGCGTCACCGCTGCCCTCCTCACCCTCCGCGACGGCATCTTCGTGATCAAGCCGAAGACTCCCTAACGCTCAAACAGCCTGACCTGGCCGGTCTCGGGATCGTAGCCGACGGTGAGCCGGCCCTGCAGGACCTTCAGGAGGTGCTCGCCGGCGAGCGCGCGCCGCCAGCCTTGCATGAGCGGGAGCTGCTCGGCCGGGCCCTTGCCGTGATGCAGGGCAAAGACTTCCAGATCGGCCGACGTGGCCAGGAGCTGCGGCGCAATGGAAGCCTCGACCGCTCTGACTTTCAGCGCCGTCCCGAGCAGATCGGCCAGGCCTGCCGTTTCGGGATCAATCCGCTTGCGCTTCTCGACCTGCGGGATCTCGTGGTCTTTCACCGCCAGGCCCTGCTGCACCGCCGCCACCAGCGCGGCGCCGTACTTCTCGACCTGCGACGGCTGGACACCGCGTAGCGCCCCCAGCGCCGCCACCGTCGCCGGCGCGCGCCGGGCAATCTCGACCAGGATCTCGTCCCGCAGGATCCGCCCGCGTGGCCGATCCCGCCGCTTCGCCTCGTGCTCGCGCCAGGCCACGATCTCCCGCAAGACGGCGCGCGCGCGCGGATGTAAGCCCTCCCAGCCCTTGATCCGCTGGTAGCGGAGCCGCGGATTGCGCGTCTCCTCGTCGGCCAGTCCCTGCAGCCGGCGGAACTCCTCCTCCACCCACTCCAACCGCCCGAGCGTCTTCAGCTTGTCGTGCAGATGGTCACGCAGAGCGAACAGGTGCCGCACATCTTCGAGCGCATAGACGATCTGCTGCGGGGTCAGCGGCCGCTGCGCCCAGTTCGTAAAAGTCTCGGACTTGTCCAGCGCGACCCCGACCACCTGCTGGACGAGCTGAGCATACCCGACCTGCGGCCCGTACCCGACCATCGCCGCCGCGACCTGCGTGTCGAAGATGGGCGCCGGCACGGACCCGGACAAGACCGAGAAGATCTCCAGGTCCTGACGCCCGGCATGGACCACCTTCTGGATGTGGGGGTCGCCGAGCAGGTCGAAAAAGTGGTCGAGCTCGGCTACCGCCTGGTGGTCAATGATGGCGGCCACGTCCCCCGCCGCAACCTGGATAATTTCGAGGCGGGGATGGAACGAATCCTCGCCCATGAATTCCGTGTCCACTGCCAGACGCTCGTGGTCGCGGAGCCGCTCGCAGAGGGCTTTTAACCCGGCCTTGTCTTTGATGTACGCGGCTTCCGCGTGCTTCTTCGTCACAACGACATTATACGATGGACAGGGCGGTCATGGGTATCAAACGACAACGCGCCCCCCGGAGACCCCGGAACGGCGCGTTGACGACCGCACTGCGGAGAGGGTTGTCTACTTGCGCAGAAAGGGCTTGGTATCTTCGCCCGTGGCGCCGGTCACGGTCAGGAGCTCAAGTCCCTTCTTGCCGTTCGTCACCGTGGCCGTGATCGTCTTATCGTCCACCTGGGTGAATTTGGACGGACTGCCGGGTCCAAAGGAGACCACGCTGACGCATCCGGCCTCGCCGAAGCTTTCGCCGGTGATCGTCACCTTGTCGCCGGGCTTTCCTTCGTCAGGAGTGACCTTTTTGATCTTGGGCGTCTCACCGGAGCAGACATGGCCCTTCGTCAACCGAGGAGACTCGGAGGCCTTGGCCTTGTTGCTCTTGATCCCGCCACCGGGCTGCGCGACTGCCGGGGCCTCCTTGCCCTTCTTTTCCTTCTTGGGTTCGTCCTTCTTGGGTTCATCGGCCGCCA
>Ga0080064_1002769_pt1 | contig 28244 bp, 21 predicted proteins | sample Subgrocontami54m_FD_69260 | JGI IMG/M metagenome (GOLD analysis project Ga0080064, IMG submission 69260) | Subsurface groundwater microbial communities from S. Glens Falls, New York, USA - GMW46 contaminated, 5.4 m (SPADES assembly) (version 2) ...
GTAGTTTGTAGTTTGTAGTTTGTAGTTTGTAGTTTGTAGTAATTCGTATTTTTTTACTACCAACTACCCACTATAAACTACTAACATGATATTATACCTTAATGATGACCGGTAATATCATAGGGCGTTTTTCTGTTCGCTGAAATAAAAATTTTCCAATATCATCCCTCAGTTTTCCACGCATGGAGTTCCAATTTTCAATATCGGCGATATTGTGGTTTTCAATAATCTTTTTTACCAAAATCCGCACATCATGCAAAAGCGCATCTGCTCCTTTTACATAAATAAACCCACGAGAAATGATATCGGGTGATGATACTAGTTTACCAGCCCCATCAACGGTTGCAATAACCACAACCATTCCATCTTGCGCAAGTACTTGTCGATCACGAATAACCACGTTACTGGTATCGCCAACGCCAAGCCCATCAACCATTACATAATCGATCAGTAATTTTTCATGCGCAAGGCGCGCATCGCCTTTCGAATTAAATTCCAGCATATGTCCGTTATCCATCACAAAAATATTAGAATCCGGTATGCCGATTTGTTTTGCGATATCTGCGTGATGCATCTGCATATATTTTTCACCATGAATCGGCATAAAATGCCGCGGCCGCACCAATCCAAACATCAATTTTAATTCTTCTCGGTTCGCGTGGCCCGAGGTATGCACGTCAAATGTTTTGTTATACACGACATGCGCACCCAGTGCAAATAAATTGTTCATCAAATTCGTAACCGCGCGCTCGTTTCCCGGAATTGGCGACGAAGAAAGAATAACGGTATCGCCCTTTTGTATTTTGATATGGCGATGTTCCCCCCTGCTCATCCTACCTAATGAAGAAGTTTCTTGTCCTTGGCTGCCCGTTGCAATAATAATGAGTCGTTGCTCCGGATATTCCCGCGTCTGGTCTATTTTAATCAACGTACCTTTTGGAATTTTGATATAGCCAAGCTCTGAAGCAAGCGCTACAACTTTTTCCATACTCATGCCAGACACTGCAACTTTTCGCTGAAGTTTTTCTGCGGCATTAATAATTTGTTGGATGCGACTTACCAGTGATGAAAAGGTGCCAATAATAATTCTTCCTTGCGATTTTGAAAATAGATGCTCTAAATTCTGTTGAATCTCTTTTTCAGAAATGCAATAACCGGCTTTTTCTGCATTCGTACTATCTCCACATAACAGTAATACTCCCTTATCACCGAGCTGTGCAATTTTTCCAAATTCCGTCGGGCGTTGGTCTTGGGGCGTGTGGTCAAATTTCCAATCACCGGTATTAATAACAACACCGTAGGGAGTATGGACGGCAATACCGATACTATCAGGAATATTATGATTCACGCGGAAAAACGTACATTTAAATACGCCGAGCTGAATCGTATCATCGGGATGAATTTCGATAAGCCGTACATGGCGCTCAAGACGAAATTCTTCCAACCGTTCTTTAATCATGCCGTTCGTGAGGCGTGTTCCATATACGGGTGGTGACCCAAGTTCACGAATGAAGTAAGGTATTGCTCCCGTGTGATCAAGATGCCCGTGCGTAATAAATACGCCACGGATTTTATCTTTGATTTTTCGAGCGTAGGAAATATCCGGCAAGACATAATCAACACCGGGCATATTTTCTAATGGAAACATGAGACCCATATCGATAATGATGGCATCGTTTCCATATTCAATAACCATCATATTTCTTCCAAATTCCCCAACGCCACCAAGAGGAATGACGCGCAGTAATTTTGCATCGCCCCCACGTGGTGCGGCGAGAGGTAGTGGCCGTCTTTTAAAAGGAGTGTGTTGTCTTCCCTGTGGCCGAGAAGAGCTTTGTTGATGCGACTGAGTGCCGGGAGTGTGTTCTCTTCGTTGCGCAAAAGACCGCGGTTGAGCTTTCTTTAGGCTCGAGAGTTTTTCTATACGTGGTACCATGTTAAATAAAATTAAGAATTAAAAATTATGAATTGTGAATTATGAATAGACATGAACTCGCAATTCGAAAATAAAAAGTTAAAAATTTTTACAGGACATTCTTCTACTTTCATGGCTGTGCCATTTGACTAGAGCCCTTCTTCGCACAAGGCAACGAAGGGCAGCCTTCGCCAAATCTTCTTGCTGGCTGTGCCAGCCGAAGCCTTGGCGAAGGCTGGTGGGCAGGGAGGGACTTGAACCCTCATGAGATTGCTCCCGCTAGCTTCTGAAGCTAGTGCGTCTGCCAATTTCGCCACCTGCCCCCGTACTACTTTAATGTACGTTTTGTCTTAATAAACCACCCCGTACTATCAATAAAACGATCGGAAGGATAGATAATTTGTTTTTTGTCTTCTATTCCCTTCACCCGTTTTGAAACAACATAGTTATAGCTTGGATTGAATAAAAATAACGCGGGCAATTCTGCAATAAGTAATTCCTGTAGTTTTCGGTAGGCTTTTGCCCGGCCCTCATCATCAAGTGTTCGTCTACCTTCTTCAAGAAGTTTATCAGCTTCTTGATTTGAGTATAATGAAAGATTTAAACCCGGTGAAAGTACTTGTGATGAATGCCAAAATGGATACAAGTCCGGGTCAGACCCAATAATTTCACCATATAAAAATACTTCGTAATTTCGCGGATCAATAATTTCTTGTTTCACTCGTGCAGAATCACTTAATACCAGTTCAACACGAATTCCCAAAGCCTCCCAGTTCTTTTTTATCTCTTCGGCAAGCGCAACCCCTTCTTGGTTTTGCACAGTGGTAAGCTTTATCGTTAATCCCTTTTGAGATATGCTCTCTTTTTTTGAGGTATTCTTACTTGGTATTAATTTCTCATTTTCCCATAATCCTTCACTATTTTTCTTCCATCCGCCCTTTTCTAATTCCTCAATTGCGCGCGCTGGATCATAGGGGAATGTTTGAATATCTTTGTGATACCCAATATAGCGCTCAAGAAGCGGTGCATGAATAACAACTCCTTCGCCTGCCAATACATTTTTAACAAGCAATTCTTTATTGAGCCCGTACGCCAACGCCTTTCGAAGTGATACATTACTTAATGATTGGTTCTTTTGTTGATTGAAAAAAAGTGCCGTATATTGAGGAAGATTAAAAGTGTAATATGCCAAGTTTGACTGTTTTTTTAATCGATCACGGAGTGAACGTGGCAAAAAACTTACGCCATCAACTTGTCCATTTTTTAAACTTTGAATTGCAGAATCGTTATCAGGATAAAATTTAAAATTTAATTTATCTAAATACGGTTCTTGATAATAATACGTAGTATTGCGTGCGAGCGTATAAGAAAGAATTGCTCCGTCCTTATCACGCTTCAACGAATGAAATTTCCATGGGCCCGTGCCAATTGGTTTTAAATTATAGGCGGCTAAATGAAAACTTTCACTTGATACCGTATTCCAAATGTGCTCAGGCAAGATAGGTAGTGTTGCAAGATCAAGAAATGGCGCAAATGGCTTATCAAGCGTTAATCGAACCACATTATCTGAAACCTGTTCCACTTTTACATCCCGAAAACTTACCAGAAGTGGGCTTTTTACCTGTGGATCTTTTAACTTTTCAATGGTAAATACCACATCGCGCGCACTAAAAGGTTTTCCATCATGCCACACAACATCTTTTCGCAAGGTGAATGTATACTCCTTTCCATCTGAAGATACTTCAAACTTCTCGGCTAAATCAGGAATAATTTTTCGGTCTTTTGAAAAACGAACCATTCCTGAATATACAAGTGCAACCAAATCGCGGTCAACATCATTATGTTGTAAATAAAGTGGATTTATATATTGGGGTGACCCAATCAATCCTTCGGTATAGGTTCCCCCCTTTTGTGGAATTTCACGCAATACTTGCGAAAAAAGACTCCATGCCAAAAAAAGTCCGGAACACACAAATACAATCGATAATCCACTAACCACGATACGTTCCTTAGTTGAAAGTATTCGCGGAAGATATCGTAATTGTTTTCGGCTTGGTAATTTTGGTGAGTATTGCGATGAAACAAGTTTGCGATCAAGAAGGGTAATACTGTGTTGTTTTCGCGAGCGTCCTAAAAAATCAAGAAAAGACATAATAATACAAAAAGCAAATTCCAATTGTTCAACAATAACAACAAATACCTACAAAAAGCTAACTATTATAAAAAGAGCTTAGTTCGAGAACAGATGCACTATCCTTTAATGAAAACTGATCCGAGAGATGAAGCAAAAAAAAGAAACGCTAAAAGTATGGTAAAATAAAAGAGTATTTTTTCTACACCACGTTTTGTTCGATAGATATTTCCTTCTCCGCCAAATGTCATTGAAAGGCCGGTTCCACGCTGTTGTAACAATATTGCAATAATAAGGAAAAATCCTGATGCTGCCTGTAAAATAGTAATCAACGTTTTCATATCACTCTAGTAAGAGTATCATATATAAAGTGTGAGAACAATAGTAACATTCTTTCTTGAAAGGGTCAAGTACACGTAAGTCTATGACACAAAAAAAGTTTTCCCATAAAGAACTTATTCTTGTTTCTTCCAGTATTGCCGTATTGGGGGTTGTACTTATTCTTCTTATTGGTTTATTGCAACATGAATTATCAAAAAAGCCAACCCAAGTAAAACAAACGTCACCAAACATGACTAAGAGCTTGTCTGATGGTAAACAAAAAGAAAAAGCTGCCTTCACTCGGCCCGTCCACGAAATTGCCTTTCATGACCAATCGTTTTCCGTTGGCTCAAACCAACCAAAAGTAACAGTTGTGGAATTTCTTGATTTCCAGTGCCCCTTTTGTAAACAAATGGTGCCCGTCTTTCATCAACTCATACGAGAGTATGAAAATAAACCAGTTACCTTTGTGTTTAGGCATTTTCCTATCATAACCAAACACGAGTTTGCATTCAACTCTGCACTTGGGGCAGAATGCGCTCGAGACCAGCAGGCATTTCTCCCTATGCATGATTTATTATATGAAAATCAAGATGGATTTAATAATGCAACCATTAGTGCAAGCGCAAGTGCGCTTAACCTCAATTTAACTAATTTTAACACCTGTCTTGCTGAACGGAAATATCAAACACGCATCACGAAAGATCTTTCGGACGGTTTTGATCTGGGAGTAAGTGGAACACCGGCAATCTATATTAACGATCATATTATTATTGGAGCAACCCCTTACGAGGAACTAAAAAATATTATTGATCATGAACTACAAAAAAATAGTAGTCAATAACAAGTAGTAAGTAGGCGGTTATAAAAAGATATAAAAAATACATTTATCAAAATGTATTTTTTGTTTTTACTTGCTACTTACTACTGACTACTTACTACTGATTACTGATTACTGCCCTTCGGGTTGCTTTCTCTCGTAACCCATGATATACTGCGAGCTAATTGCCAGAAGAATTTAGAGCAATAGATAATCATAATCAACAAGCTCTTATGATCAAAAATATTATTGTTCGCGGAGCACGTGTTCACAATCTTAAAAATGTTGATGTTGATATTCCGCATAATAAGCTTGTGGTCTTTACCGGCCTTTCAGGTTCTGGGAAATCCTCTTTAGCATTTGATACTATTTACGCTGAAGGGCAGCGACGCTTCATGGAAAGCCTTTCAAGTTTTACCAAGCAATTCATGGAAAGCATGGATCGTCCCGATGTTGATCAGCTCGAAGGCCTCCCGCCAACTATTGCGATCAACCAGCGAACTTCTTCAGCTTCTCCTCGCTCAACAGTTGGAACGGCAACTGAAATTTATGACTATCTCCGCCTGTTGTATAGCCGTATTGGAAAACCGCATTGCCCCTCATGTAAACAAGAAATTATAGCCAAATCGCGGCAACATATTATTTCAGAAATTCAAGCGCTTTTAAAAAAGAGACCAGCTGAAACACTTATCCTTGTTCCTTTTTCCCGCATCTCTCAAGATGCAGGCCATGTCATTGATGAACTCCAACGGCTTGGCTATCATTTTGTACGCAAAGACAAACAACGCATTCATTTGCGTGAGCTCATGCAGTTTTCTTCTGCTCAATTGGAAGACAGTAGTATTGAAATTGTCGTTGACCGCATTGAAAAAGGAGAGATTGAAGCGGTTATGCATAACCGGCTTATCGACATGATTAAAAATGCGCTTGATTTAGGAGATGGCACTTTTTTAGTTGCCGCAAGCGGTGAAAAAGATATATTGTTTACCGAACAGCTGTTGTGTCCAACGTGTTCACTTACCATAAAGCCTCTTGAACCACAATATTTTTCATTTAATAATCCCGCTGGCGCATGTGAAGAATGCACTGGTCTTGGATATTTACTTAAATTTGACCCTGAACTTTTAATACCGAATAAAAAATTAACTATTGCCCAAGGTGCGATTCAACCGCTTAACAAGCTGTATGCAAATACTGCCGCCTTTCTTACGCTCGTAGAACAAATGGTAGCCAAGCACGGATTTAGCGTTCACACAGCGCTGCAGGATTTAACTGAAAAGCAACTTGCCATTCTATTACATGGTGAGGCCTCAAAAAAAACGTCTGCCAAAAAACATGAGGAATCCCAAGAGAAAAAATTCTCAGGCATCATTCCTTATTTGGAAGAAAAATATCGCGACACGGATTCTGAATATCTTCAAAAAGAACTTGAGGATTATATGCGCATCTTTATCTGTCCCTCATGTAAGGGTAAGAGACTACGGCCGGAAATGCTTTCGGTAACCGTGCTTGATTATACTATTGATACGTTTGTTTCATTTCCGCTCGCAAAATTACGCGAGGTGTTACACTCACTCGATGTCACGAAGTCTAAAAAAAATCTCATTGAAGCACATGAGCAAAAAATAGCGCAACCGCTTCTCAAAGAAATGCTCAGGCGAACAGAAAGCCTTATTGAAGTTGGGCTCTCCTACCTTACCCTTGACCGTAGCATGACAACCCTTTCCGGTGGAGAAGCACAACGGGTAAAGCTTGCAAACCATATCAGCTCTTCCTTGGTTGGTGTGGTATATGTTCTTGATGAGCCTTCCATTGGGCTACACCCGAGAGATACTGAACAGCTCATAAAAACACTGCAAAAACTTCGAGATAATGGCAATACCGTTATTGTAGTAGAACATGACAAAACAATTATTATGCAAGCGGATATGGTTGTGGATGTGGGGCCTGGCGCAGGAAAACAAGGGGGGCATATTATTGCTGTTGGCACGGCCGAGCAGGTCATGAAAAGCCCCAAATCAATCACTGGGAAATACTTGTCAGGAGAAGCTGAAATTTATGTCCAGAGAAAATTACGCGGAAGTGGAAAAAGTATTGATATAAAAGATGCGTATGAGTTTAATCTTAAACACATTGATGTTTCCATCCCTTTGGGGAAAATGATTTTCATAACCGGCCTTTCAGGATCTGGAAAATCAACATTGATTATTGAAATATTAAGTAAGGCGTTATTGAAGAAATTTAATCACACAAAAGAAGAGCCCGGCAAACACAAAGAAATACTGGGAATGGAGCATATTGATAAAGTAGTGGTCATCGATCAAGCCCCCATTGGCAGAACTCCCCGCTCAAACCCGGTCACCTATACCAATATTTTTACGCCGATCCGTGAATTGTTTACTGAATTACCGGAAAGCAGAATAAAAGGATTCAAGCCGGGACATTTTAGTTTTAATGTAAAAGGCGGGCGCTGTGAAACGTGCCAAGGGGAAGGCATGATGCGCATTGATATGCGATTCCTTTCCGATGTATATGTTGAGTGCCGTGATTGCCATGGAAAACGATACAATGCGGAGGCGCTTGAAGTGCACTATGAAGGCATGTCTATTGCGGACGTTTTGGATATGACCGTTGATGAGGCAATTCATTTTTTTCTAAAACATTCAACAATAAAAGAAAAACTTCAAACGCTTTCAGATGTAGGGTTAGGATATATTCGCTTGGGACAACCCGCAAACACGCTTTCGGGCGGAGAGGCACAGCGCATTAAATTGGCAGCGGAGCTTTCACGCCGCTCAACAGGAAAGACGCTTTATATTCTTGACGAGCCCACAACCGGCCTTCACTTCCATGATATTAAACAACTCCTTAATATTTTGAACCAGCTTGTTGATAAAGGAAATACGGTTGTAGTCATTGAACACAATATTGATGTTATTAAAAACGCTGATTGGATTATTGATCTAGGGCCTGGCGCAGGAGATGAGGGCGGCACCGTAGTGGCACAGGGCCAACCGGCGGATATTATGAAAAGTGCAAAAAGTGTCACCGGGAAATATCTTAAAGAAGCATTTACCTAATTATGTTTGACCATAAAAAAATTGAAGAGAAATGGAAAAAGAAGTGGAGTGAGAGTGAACTCTATAAGACTTCTGAAGATCAGAATAAGCCTAAACAATATATTTTGGACATGTTCCCCTATCCATCAGGCGAAGGCCTTCATGTGGGACATCCAAAGGGGTATATCGCGACCGATATTGTAAGCCGTATGCGCATGATGCAGGGGTTTAATGTATTACATCCGATGGGATGGGATGCGTTTGGGCTCCCTGCTGAGAATTATGCACTCAAAACAAAAACTCATCCTAAAACAGCTGTCCAAAAAAACATCGAACATTTCAAACAGCAACTTGAAAAAATCGGATTTACGTATGACTGGTCGCGAGAAATAAACACGACTGATCCAGAATATTACCGCTGGACACAGTGGTGTTTTTTGCAAATGTTCAAAAAAGGATTGGCGTATGAATCATACGAACCAATCAATTGGTGTCCATCATGTAAAACTGGCCTTGCAAATGAAGACTTGGAAGGTGGCAGGTGTGAGCGCTGTGATTCAGAAATAGAACGCAAACCCATGCGGCAATGGATCATAAAAATTACCGAATATGCCGAACAGTTATTACAGGATATTGAAAAGTTAACCGAGTGGGAAGATTCTATTAAAGACATGCAGCGCGCATGGATTGGAAGAAGTGAAGGAACACTTATCGAATTCAAAATTATAAATTCAAAATTAAAAATTAATGTATTTACGACACGGCTTGATACGATCTATGGTTGCACGTATGTGGTTCTTGCGCCGGAGCACGAACTTATAACTACACTCCTTGGGGAAATAAAGAATCAAAAAGAGGTACAGGAATACATCGAACATACAAAAAAGAAAACGGATCTCCTGCGAACAGGGATTGAAAAAGAAAAAACGGGAATACAACTTGAAGGAGTAAACGCAATAAACCCATTCACTCAAGAAGAAATTCCTATTTTTATTGCTGATTATGTTTTGGGTAGTTATGGTACTGGTGCCGTAATGGCAGTTCCTGCGCATGATGAGCGCGATTTTTTATTTGCAAAAAAATATAACCTCCCTATTCGAAAAACAGTCGTACCACCAGCTCTTGCAATTTTGCCCCGCAACGCAAATGATATTGCCGCAGGTGCCGCACATGAATTACGAGTTGAAAGTGAATGTTATACTCATGAAGGAGATCTCGTTAATTCTGACCACTACTCGGGACTAAGCTCGCCAAAAGCACGAGAGAAAATGACTGAGTGGCTTACCCAACAAGGTATTGGACAAAAAAAAGTTACCTACCGTCTTCGCGATTGGGTATTTTCCCGACAACGTTACTGGGGTGAACCAATCCCCATTATTCACTGCAAAAACTGTGGCCCCGTTGGTGTACCCGAAGAACAGCTTCCTGTACTTCTTCCTGAGGTAGAAAATTATGAACCAACCGGCACCGGTGAGTCTCCTTTAGCTGCTATTACTCCTTGGGTTAATACTACCTGCCCGCAATGTAAGGGCCCTGGAATGCGAGAAACAAATACCATGCCCCAATGGGCAGGCTCGAGTTGGTACTACCTGCGCTATATCGACCCGCATAATGATTCCACACTTGTAGATCCCCAAAAGGAAAAATATTGGATGGGCTGCCAGCTTGCCACGCCGAATCCGCCAGCTGGCGGAGAAGGCGGAGTTGATTTATATGTTGGCGGCGCAGAACATGCAACCCGCCATCTTATCTACGCGCGCTTTTGGCATAAATTTTTAAAAAGCATTGGTGTCGTATCAACCGATGAGCCTTTTAAACGCCTCTATCATGTCGGACTTATTATGGGTGAAGATAATAGGAAAATGAGTAAGCGGTGGGGCAATGTCATTAGTCCTGATGAAATTATTGACCGCTTTGGTGCAGATACTCTGCGCATGTATGAAATGTTCATGGGCCCTTTTAGTAATTCAACCTCATGGAGCACAGATGGATTAGTTGGCGTACGAAGATTTCTAGAACGCGTAGACAACTGGTTTTCAGAACTTAAAAATATTGAATCACAGCCAAATCCGAGTCTACATAAAACCATTAAAAAAGTTACTGATGATATCCAACATTTTCATTTTAATACTGCCGTTAGTACGCTCATGATTTTTGTAAATGAAATGCGTACCAAAGAACTCTCAAAAGAAGATGCGGACACATTTGTAAAACTTCTTGCGCCATTCTGCCCATTTCTTGCCGAAGAACTCTATGAACGACTTGGAAATAAGAAAAGTGTTTTTACCACTTCCTGGCCCGTACCAAATAAAAGTCTTTTACAAGATACCAAAGTTACGCTTGTTATTCAAATAAATAGTAAGGTGCGAGAAACGCTTAGTGTTGATGCAAACATCTCAAAAGAAAAAACACTTACCCTTGCTACAAATTCTGAAATAGGAAAAAGATGGCTCAACGAAAAAACTATCAAAAACGTTATTTTCGTTCCCAAAAAACTTCTGAATATTATCACGGATTAATTTGACCTACGCACCATAAAAAGCTACCATACTGGTAGCTTTTTTACATATATGTCACAAAATCAAACCCCTACAATTGAACCAGAAATACCGGTAGAATCTGATACCGAAGATACAGGACAAATTGAATCTGTACGCATTACCCTTACGCCTGAAGCGCGCGACCTCATAAAAAGAACAACTCGCAAAGCGCTTACTATTTCGCTGCACCATGATTTTCAAATTGCACAAGAAGTTGAAATTTCTCTTGCAAAAAATGGTATTACTCCTACTCCTGAATCAGTAACAAAAATTAAAGAGAATTGCGAGAGACAGATTGCACAACTTGAAGAAAGTTTGGAAATCATAGAGCACCCAAGCGATGAATTTGCAGAACAACGAAAAGAACTGGAGGGACACTTGCATGTTGGTGCAGTTATAGAAAAATTACGAGCAGGCCAAGAACTTGACGAATCCGAACGTCACTTGGCAGCACAAACATTAGAAGAGCAGGGCTGGCAAAAACTTTTCACTGAATTACAACCCGGTGACCGGTTGGTTTCCGTATTAGTTCCTTCTGATAAACATGTAAGTATCAAACAGCTTAATGATACTATTTTCGGACCCCAGAAAACGGATCTTATTATTGATGAACGCAAAAAAGCGCTCCAAGAATTTTTTTCTAGTGCAGGACTTATTTCTCTTAATCAAAGTTATAAAGATGGATATTTTAAGATTTCAGATCCATCTTTTTCTGGCGAGAACATCAATAATCTTATAGCTCAAGTAAATGAACGAGTAACACAGAAAATTCGTACGATGCTTGTAGAAGAAAAAGAGGTACAGAAAAATAATCCGAAAAAACTCGAAAAACTTAAAGAATTTGAACAAGATCTTAATCAAAAAGGCTATGAGATAACATTCGGTGTAAGTACTATTGGAAGTACAGACACACCCAATGATCTTTCACCTATTGAATTAGCTGCATCGCAAAGCATGAAAGGTGCAATACTTGCACGTGAAGGAAGTTCACGTGACCAGGGGCTCTTAGGCGTTACATATTCTGAAGAGAAAATGAAAGTTGCTTTAGAAAAAATACAACAAAAACGAGATATTTTACTCACGTCTCATCAAAATGAGATACATGATGCGCAAGGACATAAATTCGCAATTTTTACCAAAGATACACAAGGAAATCTTACCTTAAACATTGATCTTATTCGTGATATCCGCAAAGGAGAATTCCAAAGCGCACCCGAACATGCAAAACGAATGGATAATATCAAAGACTATCTTCGAATGATTAATATATTGGATATCATCAAACCATTCACCCATGAAGAATTCTCAGGCTCAACACCCGTCAGAGGAACTGAAATGCAACTTACACAGCAAGTGGCACTCAAACAGGACCTTATTGGGTCATTACGCACTGGTAGCACCTTTGATCAAAAAACCCTATTACAATTTCTTTCTTCTGAGGGCAAGGATCAACATTGCACGTCTGCTGCACAATTTCATTCTCAAGCATTACAAGAACAAAACTGTAGCTATATTAGTATTGATGTACTAGATGTTGGGCCTGGGCTCCTGCAAGAGTTTGATCATTTACTTAATGGCGTACTTCAAAAAAACAAAGAATTTGATAGTATCAGTCTTGTGGCAGGAGATGCTACGACCCAAAAAATGAGATCATTTAGAGATAATGTCACAGAGATAGTAAATGCCCATACAGGAAGTAGTGAACGTCCACTCATGTCGGTAGGGGGTGATGAAGCGGTACTTGCAATCCCTACTGCTTCAATTAAAAATAATGAGGAACTATTACTTGCGTTGAGTAGCGGAACAGAAAACTCACGTGTTATCGAAACAACGGTTGGTCAAAGTACGAGAACCTCCCACGAAGAAAACAGACCAGACAACCGCAAAACAGAACACTTACGAGCATTGCGGGAAGCTGAAAAAGGTGCGGAAGTCGCAAAACACATTAAACGAGAAATTCACTTAGTAAGCCTTGAACTTGAGACTCTACCCCAAAATGATCCGTTACGAATTTCGGGTAACCAAGAACTAGCGAGTCTTTCACTTGAAACATTTGCAATTGACCAACAAGGGCAACACCTGGTTGTCATAAGAAAAAATGCAGAGCCAATTAGGACGGCAGCACTTCAAGAATCTTTTACCTCATTAACTACCCGCATCCAAGAACGTTTCGAACAATTAACAGCTGAATATCAAAAAGAGTTTCCAAATGCTGGGATCGTAGGAGAAAATATTAGACAGGTAACAAAACTTGAAAACCTTTTAGGAAAAAATTCTGAGCTGTTTAAAAAATTGATTAATCGAGAAATCTAATTACTATGGAGCCACGAAATTTTTTCAATGATGCATTCAAGGATCCCGGATTCATGCAAGAAATGGATACAAGACTACAAGCTATTATTCCACCGGATATCAAACAACAACTAGACGAGGACCAATGGAAAATACTTCTTGGCGATTATATGATTTTTTCAGTTACCGAACTTGAAGGTGATTTGGATGAAAAAATATTGAAACGCGCACAAGAATTAAGTATTAATCTAGAAAACAACCAATGATATGATGCACACGTATTTAAAAAACACCGACCCCGATCTTGCACATCTTTTACAACAAGAACTCGAACGTCAGCAAAAGGGCATTGAACTTATTCCGTCTGAAAATATTGTAAGTGAGGCCGTATTGGAAGCACTCGGTTCTATTGGAACGAATAAATATTCCGAAGGATATCCCGGCAAACGCTATTATGGAGGACAGGAATTTATCGATAAAATTGAAAAACTTGCGGTGGAACGTGCAAAAGAACTTTTTGGTGTTACTCATGCGAATGTCCAGCCTTACTCAGGATCGCCAGCAAACCAGGCGGTTTGCTTTGCGCTTCTTGAGCCCGGAGAAAAATTAATGGGAATGAATTTACTCTACGGGGGTCACCTCACGCACGGATGGAAAGTAAACTTTTCAGCAAAATATTATACTGCCGTTCAGTACCCGACAGGACCAGACGGTTTTTTGGATTATGACGAGATAGCACGTATAGCACGAGAAGAGAAACCAAAATTGCTTTTTATAGGTGCGACAGCATACCCACGCATATTTGACTTTGCCCGTTTTGCAGAAATTGCAAAAGAAATAGATGCTTATTTAGTTGCAGATATTTCTCATGTAACCGGATTAATTGTTGGGGGTGTTCATCCCTCGCCGGTTGGATACGCCGATGTCATTACTACCACAACACACAAAACACTTCGAGGGCCACGTGGCGCAATGATTTTATGCAATGGTGAGCCGAGTGACTTTTTAAAGCCACCGCCAGAAAAATCTCGAAAATTTCTTCCTACACTTATTGACCGAGCCGTATTCCCTGGCCTTCAAGGTGGACCCCATGACCATCAAACTGCAGCAATTGCCACAACACTTCTAGAAGCATCCAAGCCAGAATTCAAAGAGTATGCCGTCCAAATTGTGAAAAATGCAAAAGTATTAGCAGAAAACCTTTTACAAAAAGATTTTACTCTTGTTACCGGGGGCACTGATAATCATCTACTTCTTATAGATCTTACGAATAAAAACATGCCCGGAAAAATTGCCGAGAATCTTCTTGATAAAGTCGGACTTACCGTTAATAAAAATATGGTTCCTTTTGATAAACGTACCCCCTATGACCCAAGTGGCATTCGTATTGGAACACCTTCTATGACGACACGGGGAATGAAAGAACAAGAAATGGAGCTTATCGCGGAAATTATTGATGAAACACTTAAAAATCCATCAGAAGATAATCTTTTACTCCAGCATTCACGCATCCAGGAATTGTGTGCAAAATTTCTCATTTATCCAAATCTCTCGTATACAGATTAACTATGAATAACGTTTTTCTTTTTTACGGACCAGAGACATTTTTAAGTAGAGAAAAAATTAATGTTTGGAAAAATGTTTTTACACAAAAACATGGGGTATTAGGTTTTTGTAGTATCGATTGTGAATCCCATGATGAACAATCATCATTAATGGGAACGATTCGTCGAACCCTCCAACAACCGCCCTTGTTTCAAAAAAATGCATTCACGGTTATTTCCAAATTATCTTCATTAAAAAATCCTGAAGGGACAGATTCTATTCTTTCACTCTGCTCTTCCCTGCCACAAAGTCATGTCGTGGTTTTTTTTGAAGATGAACTATTAGATTCTCACTCATTTTTTAAAAAATGTGGTGTATTAGCAAAAAAAGGAACACTCACTATGGAATGTTTTGAAACACTTCATGGTGCACAATTACTTACCTGGGCTCGTGCACGGGCACATACGCATAAAAGTACGCTTCCCCAAAAAGAAGCGCTTCATCTCATAAAACTTCTTACTCCTCTAAAACCACCTTTTTCAAAAGAGCCTGTTTCCCCCTCACTGTGGCGCCTTGAACAGGAGTTATTAAAGTTATGTGCATACCGATTTGAAAGCACCATATCAATACAAGACATTAATGAGTTAGTGGTTGGAGAAAATCAATCGCATCTCTTTGATCTTACGGATGCATTATTAAACAATCCTCTCCCTATGACTTTAGGTATTTTACAAAATTTATTAAATGTTCCCAAAGCTGCGCTTCGCAAAGAAGGAATTTCAATTACCGGCTTCTTATGCTCGCAACTTCGGTCGTTTCTTATACTTAAAAACATGGAAGAAAATCATATTTCAAATCAAGAATGTGCAGAAAAACTTTCGTGGAACTCAAAACGGCTTTGGGTGGTTTCTCAAAAAATAAAAAATAACTCATCTCGGCAATTTCTAAAATGCTATGCTCTTCTTCTTAAAGAAGATAGTGATCTTAAAACAAAGTTTTTAGACCCACTCCATTCGCTCGAACGCACCCTCATAACTATTCATACCCTCTTACTAAAAAAATCCTCTTAAAAAGAGGATTTTTTATTACTTGCAGATTGTTTACTTGCTTTTAAGCAGCGAATTTATTTTTGCCATTACGCGAGATTTTTTTCGGCTTGCGGTATTTTTTTTCAAGATGTTATTTTTTGATGCCTTATCAATAGTTTTTTGAAGTTTTGTATACCACTCGGCGGCTTTTGAGTTGTCCTTTTTTTCAACTGCTTTCAGCGCCTGTTTTTTTAGAAAAAGAATGGTTTTTTTAACAGCGGTATTTTTTGTGGTTCTCTTTTTTGTTTGTCGAATTGATTTTAATGCGGCTTTTTTATGTGCCATATTCCTTAGGTTATAAGTATTATGTTTAAAAATTATTCATAATTACTGATTACTTACTACTGATTTAGCGGTGTCGAAGTGAGATAACAGTTTTTTTACGGTTCTTTCCATGTTTCTTCTTTGCAACTTTTCTCTTTTTATTCATAATACACTATTTTAATAAATTATTAATATCTACGATACATCAAAGCCATTATTGCGTTGGGGTTCGCAGTTTGCTTGCTTTCGTTCCGCATCCATTTTGATTCACAAAATGGATGGCGGACCGAACGGGTCTCGCCTACAAATCTTGACTCGCCGTCGCTCGTCAAGTTCGCAGGCCGCTGCTCGTGGTTTTGCCTGCTGGCAAAACATCACTCCGCCCTTCGAGCCCCGACGCAAGCAAAGCAGTTTGCTTGCTTTCGTTCCGCATCCATTTTGATTCACAAAATGGATGGCGGACCGAACGGGTCTCGAACCCGCAACCTCCCGCGTGACAGGCGGGTGCTCTAACCAATTGAGCTATCGGTCCAAAAATCAATGTTTCTAGTCTATCATATATAAAAGAGGTTGCAAGACCACCCACTACATTTCTTCAAAAAAATCAGCCCTGAAATATTTCAGGGCTGAAATAATGATTACTCTTAATAATCACTTACTTAACTTGGGCAACGCCATTCTTTACAATTTTTATATCATATTCAGCCCTGGCTAAATCACCGTTTTGATCGAGTGTAATACTGCCGTTTACTCCGCTGTAATTTTTTACCTTATACAGTTCATTTTTTATTTTTTCTCCTTCCGTACCAACTTTTTTCATAATTCCTGAAAGAATTTTTACATTGTCATACGCTGCTGGCGCGCACGTAGTTGTGTGCGCATTTTTTGCTTTCATTTTATTCGACCAATCAGTGTGATAATTCGCTTTTGGTAGTGTATACATTATGCCCTCTGCTGCCAACTCTTTATGGATTGTCGTATCATCCCACGCGTCACCACCAAGTATCGGAATAGTGAGACCAATATTTTTTACTTCTTTTAACGCAATGACGGTACTTTGGGTAAATCCAGGAAAATATAACATGTCAGGCTTTGATTCTTTGATTTTTGTAAGCTGGGTGCGGAAATCTTTTGAATCTGGTTGATACATTTCAAGGAAAACCACTTCTCCACCTAGTTCTTTAAATTTTTTACTGAAGGCATCTTGCAGCCCTACCCCCCAATCATTTTGTATTGCGAGTACTGCTGCTTTTTTCACACCTAATGTTGTATATGTATACTCCGCCGCAAAGGTTCCCTGAAATGCATCTGAGGGATAGGTGCGAAAAACATAGTCTCCACTTTCAGTGATTTTTGGAGCCGATGCGCAACTTGAAAGAAGAACGGTTCTTTTTTCATTTGCTCGGCTCGCGATAGAAAGAAGTTCGGGAGAGCACGTTGGCATAATAACTGAAACATTATCTATATTCATAAGTTTATTACCTGCATTCGCGCCATCTTTTGGATTACATTTTCCATCCTCAATAATAAGTTCTAACATCTTTCCGTTAATTCCACCTTGCTTATTTACTTCATCGGTAGCAATCTGTGCTGAAGCAAGTGCATCTTTTCCAATTTCGGCTACTTCGCCTGTTAGGGGCCCTATCCAACCTATTTTAATAGGACTTTTAGAATCTATGCTGCTTTTTTTGTTTTCTACTCGAAAGAAAATAAACCAAGTAATAAGAATAATTCCTATCACAATGACAATAAGAATTCCTTTGTTCTTCATATTTCTATAAAATTATTAATAAGTATTATGAGTTTACTTGAAAATGAACAAAAAGTCAATAATAGTGCACTAAAATTATAAGATATTGCATTTTTATTTATATATATAACGATATATTGTTGTCATTTATAATTGACATATAAATTACATTGTTCTATACTTAATTTTAGAAGTAACAAAAAACATATGAAAAACATACTGTCCCCTCTTGAATTCTTTTCCTTTTCTCCACAAGAAATTGAAATTTATCAAGCCGTTCTTCGTCTTGGCAACCCAAGTGTAAGCGAATTATCCCGAAAAATACAAAAAAATCGAACAGCAATTTATTTTCATATAAAAAATCTCCTTGAAAAAGAAATTCTCAAGGAAACCAGGAAGGGAAAAGTATTACGTTTTGTTGCACTTCCCCCTTGCGAACTATCTGAAAAACTTCAACGGGCAGTTACTGATTTTAAAAGCATCGTCCCCCAGCTTGAAGCACTTCAAAAAATAGAGCAAGAAATGCCGCTTATAGAAATTACCGAGTCACGGAAAGGGTATTTTAAAGTGTATGATGAAATTTCCTCAATGCCGCGCGGCTCGTATTTCCGGGTTATTGAAGGAAAAGATGCACTTATCAAAGAATTTCAGCTTCTTACAAATGAAGAATGGAACACATTTTTCACGCGCGTAATTGAACGGGGTATCGAAACCCGCGGAATTTTTACTAAAGAATCTCTTCTGATTCCACGTGATACCCTCTCGAAAGAAAATTTTAATCTTATTGGGTCTCGTATATGGCATTTGCGTACACTACCCGAACAGATATTACCCTTTCGACAACTCTTATTTATCTATGGGGAAAAAATTGCGTTTTTGTTTCCCCATACCGCACTAGTTATGACTATTACACATAAAGATATTGCTACTTCGCTTGCAGCGCTTTTTGACGGGCTCTTTACTCTTGCAAAACCAATCAAAAAAAGTTGGCGTTCATCACGTGAAGAACTGCAATCATTATGATTTCTTTAATACAACAATCATTGCCTTACGAGAAGCAGTAATGGGTTTATGTTCACCGGTAGGATAATCACGAATTGCATTTATTAATCTTTTTTCCCCGTATCGATAATTCTCACCCCTGCGAGTACCCGGATCATTGGTAATAAATTCATGGGTATCAAAATCGTATCCCTTCACAACCAACATATGCTGTAAAGGACCCGGCTGCTTAAAATTTGGATTTTTAAGTTTTATTCCGTTAGCAGGGACTATAACAAGATTCCCTTTTTCTAACTCATTGATAATATCTTGTGCACGTATATCGAACCTTACAAAAATATTTTTTAATTTAAAATACTCTTTTGCAAATTCTGCTGTGTCATACGCAGAGCTGTCATAATAGGAGCCGTATTTTTTCTTCATTGCACGCGCAGTAGTTATAATCTTTTTCTCTGCTTGCTTTTTTGTATAACTTTTTGCTTCGTGGTACCACTGATACGCCATCAATAATGAAGCTTCTTCACACGCATTTTGAAAAATTGGATTTCCCCATTTAGTTGTTGGCGCCTGTGAAATAAATGATGTTCTTCCTTTCACACCAATTGTTTCTGCACGCACCGGGTTTAGTGATACAAACAACATCACAAAAAATACTATTGGAATAATTAATCTTTTTTTAGAAGTTCTCGTTAAAAAATACATGATTGATATAAGTAAAAATAATATACTAAGCCACGCCGGTGCTCGCAAACCAGCTATTAGGGGCACACTATCAACTCTCAAGATTTCAAGAAAAAAGCGAACAGTTGAATATAATGATAAGTAGATAAAAAATAGTGTGCCCGGCTTAACTATAAGAGTCTGTGAAGCATGATTTTGTTTCACGTATCTAAAAAGGATGATAAAAATAAGAAACGAAAGAATAGATTCATAGAAAAATGTCGGATGAAACAGGCTTGCTTCTTGAAATTGGGGAATTCTTCGTGCGGGCTCTATAAAAATACCAAACCACTTGTCCGTGGGAAGCCCATAATTTTCCTGATTAAAATAATTCCCCCATCTTCCAATACCCTGTGCTAATACCAATGAAGGTGCTAAAAAATCAGCAGTCAACGCGAGTGGAAATCTTTTAACAAGCCAAAAAAATACTGCGCCTAGTATCCCTCCAATAAATCCCCCGTGCCACACCCACCCACCATTCCATACGGCAAATATTTCCCAGACATGTTCTTGAAAATAAGCAGTATGATATATCACGAATAAAAGGCGTGCCCCAATGATACCGCTTACGATAATACAAATGAGAAGCAGCTCAAAAGATTTCGATTCAAAAAAAGTATGTTTGAGAAGTGAATGTTTTATATTCCAAAATAAAAAAGACGCTCCGCAAATGAGCGCTAGTGAAATACATACGCCATACCATGAAACATGAATAGTGCCGAATGAAAGTAAAAATTGTGGAGGAACAAATGTCTGCCAAAACATAAAATTCAACTGACTACCGCCACCTTTGGCGGGGCAAGCTTACTATCACCGCCACTGGCGGGACCCCGCTGTAGGCGGTGGCTGTCTACTTATTTTAGAGTTTTTTGATCGTAAGTCCTTCTTTTCGTACAAATAAAAATTCATCTCCTTTTTTACCAATTTTTTCAGAAATAAGAAACTTGTGCACATCGCGAGAATTCGGAAAAACCCATACTCCACGCGCAAGCGCTAGTCTATTCCTTAAAACACTATCTGAAACAAGTACGATAATCTTTGTTTCTGGGCGGTGAGCCGCAATTTCTTGCGCAAGGGAAGCATTTCCATCCTCAACCACAATTCCGTGTACTAATTTTGTAAGTGCAATAATTGAAGCGGCATGTCCAATTACTTGGAGTGGGTTTTTTTCTTTACCAATATTTTCACATACATAATTATCGAAAATTGAAATTTCCGTTCGGTGAATAGTTCGCGCCATCATTTGTACGGTTTCAAGTGGATATTTTCCCGCCGCACTTTCTCCTGAAAGCATAACCGCATCCGTATGATCCATAACGGCATGAGAAACATCTGAAACCTCTGCGCGTGTTGGTATACGATGGCTTGTCATTGATTCCATCATTTGCGTTGCAACAATAACTGGCTTGCCTGCATACATACATTTATGGATAAGCTGCTTTTGGATAATAGGGACATGCTCAGGCGGAATTTCAATACCTAAATCTCCACGTGCAATCATAATTGCATCAACACATGCTAAAATATCATCAAAATTCTCAACTGCTTCCGGACGTTCAATTTTTGCAATAATGCCAACTCGTTTTGCATGAGGATATTTTTTTTCTTTGCCCTTTAAAAATAAACGAAGGGCCTTGATATCATTTTTACTGCGCACAAAAGAGAGAGCAACAAAATCAACCCCGTGCTCAATTCCAAAACAAACATCCTTTTTATCTTTTTCAGTAATACTGGGGACTGAAAAGGATGCACCCGGCACATTAATTCCTTTATGGGATTTTACGATGCCACCCGCAACGACGGTGGTATGAATTTCTATGCCGCTCATACGCGTAACTTTCAAATCAAGTTCTCCATCGGCAATAAGAATATGATGTCCCGGTTTAACCGAACGGTACAGATCTTTAAAATGCGTTGGCAATACTGTATAATCTTTTCGCTCGTGATATTGCATTTGAGGTACTATTGAAACATGTTCTCCTTCTTTTAGCTCGATTCCATTTTCCTTCACTTCTCCAACACGAATGCGAGGCCCCTGAAGATCTTGAATAATTCCAATGGTTGCCTTTTGTTCTTTTGCGGCACGGCGGATGCGTGAAATAAGCTTTGCGTGATGTTCATAAGTGCCGTGAGAAAAATTCAAACGTGCAATATTCATTCCCGCATGAATTAATTTTTTAAGCATGAGTGGCGTATCACTCGCAGGCCCAATCGTACAAACAATTTTTGTGTATTTCATAGTAGCAAATCATGAAACTTAAAAGCTGTATCATGAAGCATTAATACTAATATGTATAAGATTACCACAATTGAACTAAAAAAGAAATTCCTTCGCTTATGAAGGAATTTCTTATGTTTCATGCTTTATGATATGTGTCTCATGATTTTAGTAATCATAATCCATGCCGCCCATACCACCTGGCATACCACCATGACCTGCCGGTTCTTTCTTTTCAGGAAGATCAGCAATCACTACTTCAGTTGTTAATAACATGGAAGAAATAGATGCTGCATTTTGTAGTGCAGAACGAGTTACTTTTGTTGGATCAATAATACCTGCAACTACCAGGTCTTCAAAAATATCTTTGGCGGCATTATATCCTTCAGCACCCGTGCGATGCTTTACCTCATCTGCAATAATACTACCTTCTTTACCGGCATTTACTGCAATTTGTCGTAATGGTTCTTCAAGGGCACGTCTTAAGATATTTACTCCGATCATTTCTTCGCCTTCAGCAACTACCGCATCAAGTGCACCGAGACAGCGAATAAGCGCGACTCCTCCACCAGGGACAATACCTTCTTCAATGGCTGCCTTCGTTGCCGCCAAAGCATCTTCAATGCGATACTTCTTTTCTTTCATTTCTGTTTCTGTTGCAGCCCCTACTTTAATGACTGCCACTCCTCCTGCAAGTTTTGCAAGACGTTCTTGAAATTTTTCCTTATCAAATTCTGACGTGGTCTGTTCAATTTGTTTTCTGATTGCAGCAATGCGGCTCTTAATCAACTCGGGATCGCCCTTTCCTTCAACAATGGTTGTTTTTTCTTTTGTCGCAATAACTTTTCTCGCACGACCCAAACTTTCAAGCGCTGTTTGGTCTAATTTCAAACCGATTTCATCAGAAATAACTTTTCCTCCGGTAAGTGCTGCAATATCTGCAAGCATTTCTTTACGGCGATCACCAAACCCAGGCGCTTTTACCGCTAAACAATTAAAGGTGCCCCGAAGCTTATTCACAACCAGTGTCGTGAGTGCGTCGCCGTCTAAATCTTCTGCAATAATTACTAATTCTTTTTTTCCTGTTGTAGCAACTTTTTCCAAGATGGGCAATAAATCATGGATGGAGCTGATCTTTTTATCGGTAATTAACAAATAAGGATCTTGGTATTCTGCCTGCATGCGTTCGGCATTCGTAATCATGTAAGGAGAAACATATCCCTTATCAAATTCCATTCCTTCAACAACTTCGTCTTCAACACCAAAACTTTGGGACTCTTCAACGGTAATCACCCCATCAGGCCCAACGCGTTTCATAACATCGGCTATCTTTTGTCCAATCTCTGGATCATTAGCAGAAATTGAAGCAACTTGCGCAATTTCTTCTTGTCCCGAAACTGGTTTTGAAATTTTTTCTTTTAATTCTTTTACCACTGCTTCAACGCCCTTTTCAATACCGCGGCGAAGCGCCATAGGATTTGCGCCGGCTGCGACATTTTTTATTCCTTGAGAAAAAATGATTTGCGCGAGAAGCGTTGCCGTAGTAGTACCATCTCCTGCAACATCATTTGTTTTTGTTGCAACCTCTTTTACAAGCTCTGCACCGATATTTTCAAATTTATCTTCAAGGGTAATTTCTTTTGCAATAGTCACTCCGTCATTGGTAATAACCGGGGAACCGTATCCTCGTTCAAAAACCACATTTCTCCCCTTTGGGCCAAGAGTAATTTTTACTGCATCGGAAAGTTTATCAACTCCCCGCTTTAAAGCAGCTCGTGCTTTTTCATCAAATACAAGTTGTTTTGCCATATTATTTTTCTTCTTATTCTTGAACAATTGCAAGAATATCAGATTCTGCAATTACTAATAAATCTTCGTCTCCGACCTTAATTTCATCTGGACTATATTTTTTGAACATAACAATATCACCTATGTTCACATTCATCGGTGCCCGTTGCCCATTTTCTAAAAGTTTACCGGGACCAACTGCAATCACCTTACCTTTTTCTGGTCGTTCCTTATCGACCGTCTCGGGTAAAATGATGCCAGCAATCGTGCGTTCTTCGACTGAAACTGCACTGACGATAACTCGATCACCAAGAGGTTTGAGAGATGCCATATCTTTTTACAATTAAGAATTATTAAAAAAATAAACAATAAAAAAACAATGAGTTCGAAGATCATTCTATCAAAAAATCAAAATGTGTCAAGGCAAAAGGATAGATTATTACAAGAAAGCAAACACCCCAGGAACCAATTCCAGGGGCGCAAAAATGTACAAAAGCTACGAATAGAGATGATACAACCACATAGTAACGTCTTGGGCAAACCGGTTAGCAAGTATATGTTGTTCTCGCGGTTCTCCATCTTGAAAAAATGAATGTTGGGCAACAAGTTCACCTGTGCTTGTTTTACACGCAACATCAAGGCGCAGCACGAGCGTATTATGCTCGGTATCTATAAAGGGTGATTTATAAAATCTTCCTTCATACTCTCTATAGATGCGTTCAAAGTCTTGGCTATACTCAAGCGGAAGAATATGCAATACACTTGTTTTCGCAGCCCCAATAGGAGTTGTATGTAATGGTGTGTTGGTCCTATTGGCATTTGCTGGTAGCTGAAAATTTCCATATTCATACCATCGCCTGAAATGAGCGGTGTGAAATTGTGTTCTGCTTTTAAAAACATGCATTTTCTGCACAATTCCCGTAAGCGAAAGAATAACGCGCCGAGAATCTCTTTCTATACGCTTACCACGTTTCGCATCATTTTTTTGAGCTGATGAAATCCAGCATACCGCTCGTTTCTTTTCAATACAACACTGAAATAACATTTCTAGCTGCTTTACATCAATATCTTCTTCTCCGGACACAAACAATGCCGTGAGATACATATGTGAAAAAGACCGTCTACGCAGCGTTTTTTGCACAATCTGCTTAAAAAGAATATACCTTGTTATGCAAAAATGTGGTGTGGCTTTTAAAATTCGTTTAAAAAGAAAGCATAATGCGCCGAAAAAAAGCTGTATTTGTTCAACTTCGAAATGTTTACGCATTTGTTATGCTCCTTTTTTTGTTAAAGAACATGAAAAATCAAACATACCTTAGCACTCATTCCCAAACGCTGTCAATTTACATATAAATCCCAAACCAAAGCCCAACAAGATAATGCCGGATGCATGGCTTACAAAAAAATGATCAAGCGTCATGTTCCATAAAAGAAATATAGCAAGTCCACTTGCATACAATAATAATTCTTTTGAAATAGCTGAATTGCTTTTAACCATACCCCTTCCTATCCGCACACAAAGAATACCTACGAGCACCATAAATAATATAAACCCGCCAATTCCAAGTTCAACAGCCATCAAAAGGTACGATGAATGAACCGGCTGATAGGAAAATACATACTGCGGCGCACCCTTTTGTTTGTCTTTCTCAAAAAAAGCAACGGTAGTATTTCCTAACCCAACCCCAAGAGGGAATTGCTTTACTAATTCAATCCCATCATAGAAAGACGTGCGCCGTTCTTGCAAAGACCGCTGTTCAAGCTTTTGCCAACCTCCAATACCAAGCCGAGTCGTAACGATCTCAAAAAACATAAAACTAAGTGCCGCCCATACGCATACCACCACAAGGGTATATAACATCCATGGATGAATCTGTTTTTTCTGATTATTTTTGTGTATATTTTTTTTCTCTTTTTTAACGAGTAAAAAGACAACCCATACGATAATCATGCCCAACAACCCAATCCATGCATTACGGGAAAAGGTAAGAAAAAATCCGCTACTTATACTTATTGTGCAAAAAAGTACTATCCATAACTGCCATTTTTTTTGAACTGTTCGTATAAGATGCCAGGTACCTGCAAACGAGAGTACTAGAAAACTTGCTAAAAAATTTGGATGAGGAAAACTTCCATAGGCTCGTAGCCACCGATACTGTCCATAGGCAACAACAGAATCTCCGAGTTCTTGAGGAGAATGATAAGCAATTCCTAATAATGAATTTGCCGAAATATGTTGCGCAAAAAATTGCCACGTAGCTAAGATACCCTGGAGCGCACCGGCGCTCACGAAAATCCATGCGCATTTTTTGAGTGAGAGCGTGCTTGTTCGTATGACCTGAAAAAGAAAAAGTGCTTCAAAAAAACGAACGCCATACACCAGTGCTACTACTTTTTGAGATGCAATTACAATTGAACTGAGTGTTACTATACCAAGTAAAAAAATAACGATTGAAATGGCGTCAAAATGTAACTTATTAAACGAAAATTTTTTTTGGAAAACTCGTATACAAAAAGAGAGACAAGAAATACCAATGAGAAGCGCAATAAGAACATCAAAAAAATAAATACCAACAACCCCATACTGCCAGATAAATCCAAGGTCTTCCCCCCCGGCCCCTAGTTTTTCACGCCAAAGAATGTAAACCGTATGAAATGGTAGAAGAAATAATATCAAGTACAGGTTAAAATTTTTCCATGTGTTCAAGGAACGTGATATTACTAGTTGCATAGTACTTTCAATAACGTTTTAAATTTATCTCGAACTTCTTGTCTTCGATCATTTGAATGAAATTTTAATACACTATCATTCATCACAACCCGCGTATCTTTATTTACCATTTTTTTAATATCTAAAGCAACAAATTTCATCTGATACCACCTAGTTGCTACTTCCGTATATATTCCACCGATACTAAAAAAATATTCAACCGTCTTTTTTATAAATTTTTGTATGCCCGATAGCCGTACCGTTCTTCGCTCATGGGTCGTATAGGTAATGCGGTTGGGAACTAACTTTTCAACCCAACCATTTGTATCAACCAATCGTTTATAGACGCCATCCTCGTCATAGAGCGGAACAAACTGAGTAAGCCAGAGCGCAAAATGAATATCTGGCATTCCTTCATAATCACTGTCGAGCTGTAATGATTCCAAGGAAAGATTTTTATCACTTATAAAAAAACTTAAGCAAAGCGCATTGGAAACACTATGTTGGCCTGGACGCTTTCCCAAGACATGCATAAGAGTCGTACATAAAAAACGAACGAGCCACACATGTGTATCGCGGGCAACAATAAATAAATCAATATCGCCTTCTGGTCTAGAATTACTATAGGAAAGCCTATTCACCACGCATACAAGCCTCACAAAAGGAATACCCGCAAGCAGTCGAATTGCCTTGCGTGCAATAATATATTTTTTTTCTGCATCACGATACCGATCAAAGCGTACACTCACATCATTTCCCCGCCCTGTTAAAAAAATGAGTCCGTCCTTTTGTTGGGTTACCGAATGAATACGCGCAGAAGTTGAAATAATATCATCTATAGCATGAATTTCGCCCCCCTGTGGGGCACACAAAAGGTACTGCCAAACTTCAAAAATCGTAAGCGGATATTCAAATAATGCAAAATAAGCGATAGTCGCAATAATTGCATCTTCTTGTGAGGTAAAATGATATGATGTATCCATATTACTTGCATTGTAAAGAATATACCCAAGGTTGACAACATGCCACCTATTCTGGCATACTCATAGAAACTTCATGTGAAACGTTTTTTTATAACCTCAGCGATTCTCGGAATACGGGTGATACTTGGCGCAACAAAAAGAATACGTGTTTTCTTCATACGCGGTGGATCATTAATCTATCGCGTATTACGTTTGCTCGGAAAATGGCCACTTATTGGCTCCTATACGCTTTATCTTAAATTTCGATTTCGTCTCTCTCACCTTGGCATAGAATTTAAAAACCCAGTTCTTCACATCTTTTCAAGCAAGAGCCTTTCTCTTATTCTTGTTATTGTCGTTGCGGTGTTCACTGCTTGGGTACATGTATCAAGCCGTGAACTGGAACATGATATCCTGCAACCTAAAAATCTTGTTGCTCGTTTTATAGATCCTGATGGTTCAGAAATTGTTACTGAAAATACCACTGCACCCCAAGTACTTGAGGCATATAATCCGCTCACGGGCTTAAAAACAACCCCCAGTGCGCTCGAAGAAGAAGACACAAGCGCGCTTCTTGCTGAGCTTTATCCTGGAGCAATTTCTGAAAAACCAGGCGCTCTTTTGAAACCAACTATTCCCACAACCGAAACAGGGCTCCCTGACCGATCAAAAATACAAAACTACATCGTACAGCAAAATGACACACTCTCGAGTATTGCTGCAAAATTTAATTTAAAACTCATCACCCTGCTTTCTGCGAATAATCTTTCCTTAACAACGCCCATTCAAATTGGCCAAAAACTCGAAATACTTCCTGTTGATGGCATCAGATATCGTGTACAAAAGGGTGATACGTTAAGCCGCATTGCGCAACGGTTTTCAATTAATGAACAGGATATTCTTTCGCTTAACAATCTCACGCAAGACGGCATCCTTGCTATTGGTACCTCACTCATGCTCCCCGGCGCAGTTGCTCCTCGACAATCTCCGCAAGCACCGCGCGAACAACCCAAAACACTTCTTGCACGCCTCCGTAATTTGTTTACACCGGAAAAGAGTAAAAAAGCATCTGGTGCGCAAAACATCGTAGGCGGCGCATTAGGAAAATTGTTATGGCCA
>Ga0080064_1002770_pt1 | contig 28223 bp, 22 predicted proteins | sample Subgrocontami54m_FD_69260 | JGI IMG/M metagenome (GOLD analysis project Ga0080064, IMG submission 69260) | Subsurface groundwater microbial communities from S. Glens Falls, New York, USA - GMW46 contaminated, 5.4 m (SPADES assembly) (version 2) ...
CCCCCCCCCCCCACTGCCCCCCCGCCCCCCCGCCCCCGCCGGCCCCTCGCCCCCCCCGCCCCCCGCGCGCCCCCCCCACCCCCCCCCCCCCGGCCCCGCGCCCCTGCGGGGTGGGGGGGAGCCGCTCCTCCATATTTGCCGTGAAGTCCACGTTCAAGACGTCTGGGAAGTGCTCGACCAACAGATCGTTGACGATCGTGCCGAGGTCCGTCGGCTCGAGGCGCTTGTCGACTCGGACGACGTAGCCTCGATCCTGGATCGTCGAGAGGATCGGCGCGTAGGTGCTCGGCCGGCCGATGCCTCGCTCCTCCAGAGCTTTCACGAGCGTTGCCTCGGTGAAGCGTGGCGGCGGCTGGGTGAAGTGCTGCAGCGGGGACAGGTTCAGGAGATCGAGCGCCTCGCCGTCTTCGAGCGGCGGCAGCGGCTTCCGGTCCTCGTCGTCGATCGTGCTGTCTTCGTCCCGGGTCTCGGTGTACAGCGCGAGGAAGCCGGGGAACACGACAACCGAGCCCGAGACCCGGAACCGGTATCGCGTGCTCAGCCCCTCGCGATTCGCCAGAATGTCAACCGTTGTGATCTCGATCCGCGCCGAGGCCATCTGCGTCGCGACAAAGCGCTTCCAGATCAGATCGTAGAGCCGGGCCTGATCGCGGTTCAGGTAGTTCTTCAGGTTCTCGGGCGTCCGATAGACCGAAGTGGGGCGGATCGCCTCATGCGCCTCCTGCGCGAGCCGGCTGCGCGTCTGATACGTTCGCGGCGTCTCACTCACGTAATCAGCGCCGTGCTTCTCGCCGATGTACTTGCGCACCTCGTCCACCGCGCTCTGCGCAACCTGGGTCGAGTCGGTCCGCATGTATGTGATCAGACCAACCGACTCGCCGCGGGCGATTTCGACGCCCTCATAGAGCTGCTGAGCGAGCATCATGGTCTTGCGCGCGGTGAAGCCAAGCTTGCGGTTGGCCTCCTGCTGCAGCGTGCTCGTCGTATACGGCGCGGGCGGGTTGCGCTGCTGCTCGCGGCGCCGTACTGCCTCGACCGTGTACGTCGCCCGGTCGAGGTCAGCCACAACCGCGGCAGCGCGCTGCTCATCCTTGATGTCTGCCTTGTCGCGATCGATCTCCACGAGCGCAGCCACGAACGAGCGTGGCTGGTGCCGCCGGCTGTTCGCGGCCTCCTGTTTTGCCAGCTCCGCCTCGATCGACCAGTACTCGATCGGATCGAACGCCTCTACCTCGCGTTCGCGCTCGACCACCAGTCGGAGCGCGGCCGATTGGACGCGCCCCGCCGAGAGCTTCGGCGCGACTTTCTTCCAGAGCAACGGGCTGATCTGATAGCCGACGAGCCGGTCCAGGATCCGCCGGGCCTGCTGCGCGTCGACGCGTTTCACGTCGATCGCGCGCGGATGGCGCATGGCATCCAGCACGGCGCTCTTGGTGATCTCGTGGAACTCGACGCGCCGCACGGGTCGGCCGCCCGGATCGATCGTCTCGGCCAGGTGCCACGCGATCGCCTCACCCTCTCGGTCAGGGTCCGTGGCGAGGTAGATCTCGTCGGCCTTCTGCGCAGCGCTCTTTAGCTCTTTGAGATGTTTGCTCTTTTCCCGCGGCACCAGGTACTGCGGCTTGAAGTCCTGGTTCACGTCGACGCCGAGCTTGCTCTTGGGCAAATCTCGCACGTGTCCGAGCGACGCCCGGACGTGGTAGTCCTTGCCAAGGTATTTCTCGATCGTCTTTGCCTTCGTTGGCGACTCGACGATCACGAGTCTATTCGTCAATCAATTGCCTCTCACGTAGTTCATTCCGCCAGTCTGGCGGGCCAGACCCTTGAGCTCCATGATAGCGAGCCCGGAGCTCACGATGGACATGGGCAGTGAAGCCATTCGCGCGATCTCGTCAATGTGCAGAGGCTCGTTGCCCATCACGTCGAGAAGCGCGCGCTCCATTTCGTCGGCCGGTACGATACGCTCGGCGGCCATGGGCCGGGTTCCGCGCTGGGGCTCCAGCTCCAGCAGGATATCTTCGACCCTGGTGATCGGTATCGCGCCGTCACGAATCAAGCGGTTGGTGCCCACACTGGCGGGGCTGTAAATACTACCAGGGACGGCCATTACGTCACGCCCCTGTTCCGCGGCGAAGGCGGCGGTGATCGATGCACCACTCCGTTCGCCCGCTTCCACGACAAGGGTACCAAACGCGATCCCTGCCACAATACGGTTGCGCTGCGGGAAATTGCGCGCGTCCGGCTTCGTCCCCAGCGGAAACTCGGTGATGACGGCGCCGCGCTGGACGATTTGTTGGGCGAGGCGAACGTGCTGCGACGGATAAACGCGATCTAACCCGCTCCCAAGAACCGCGATCGTACGCCCGCCGGCCTCCAGAGCCCCGCGGTGCGCGGCCACGTCGATCCCGTATGCCAGCCCGCTCACAACCGTGACACCGGCCTGGGCGATGCCTGCTGCGAGCCGCTCGGCCGCCATCTTGCCGTAGCTCGTCGCCCCGCGCGTCCCGACAATCGAGAGGAGCGGGACGTCCGGCGGGTCGAGCTCCCCCTGGACGTAGAGCACCGGCGGCGGATCGTAGATCTCGCTTAGCAGCGGCGGATAACGTGGATCCTGGCGAGCGATCGCTTCGGCGCCGAGGGACCGCAGGTGCTGGATCTCCACCGATGGGTCGATCTGTGGACGCAGCTTCGTCATAGCGTCCGTGGTGCGCCGATCGAGCCCCGCGTCCACGAGGTGGCTGCCCGAAGCCTCCCACACAGCGCGAGCAGAGCCGAAGGCCTGCAGCAGCCGATCGAAACGCCGCGGGCCAACGCCGGTGATGCGCGTCAGAGCGATCCAGAACGGGAGATCCCGCTCCAGATCAAGCATAGTGGCCGTCATTGGGTCGGCATTCTAGCACGGTGGGGTCGGCTGCTCACGGGTCAGGTGGCGGACTCGGCTCCCCTTGCCTGCGCCTCGGCGTTCCGACCTCCCCGGACGCGCGTCTCGCCGAGCGCACGCCGCACGTGGGTCCAGAGAAGCACAGCGGCGCCCAACGCGGCAACGCTCAGGCTGAGGAACCCCGCTGCGTACGAGTGTTGCGTCGACAGCACAGCGAACATCGCCGGGCTGGCGGTCGAGCCGATCTCGCCGATGAGACGCCACACGCCGAAGAACCGCCCGCGCATGTGCTCCGGCGCGATGACCGAGCCAATCACCTGCATGTTGCCGGCGGTGAGACTCTGCGACGCCTGAGTCACGAACAACGAGACCACGAATGCGCTGAACGGAAGGTGGGCGAAGTCCGTCGCGGCGACGAAAACCAGCGCAACCGAGAGCAGCAGGAACCCCGGGACTGCCGTCACCGTACGCCCGAAACGGTCCATCAGGTGGCCGGTGCTGAACATGATGGGGATTGCGATCACGGCCGTCGCGCTGGCCAGCGCACCGAGAACCTCGGGTCCAACTGCGTACTGATAGACCGCGTAGAGCTGCACCGAGCCGCCGATGAGCGTGCCCCGCGCGAATGACGCGAGAAACTGCGCCACAAAAAACATTATGACGGGGACCGTCAGCAGGGCCGCCATAGCGCCAGTTCTCCGCTCGCCGGCCGGGACATCCGCCGCCTGGCGCGCGGCGCTGCCAGGCATCGACTCCTTGACCAGCTTGAAGCTTGGCGCAATCGCGAGGAGCGCAAGGACAGCATGTAGCAAGAAGGGCACGCGCACGTCCGTTGCTGCGGCCACGAACCCGCCAACCGCTGGGCCCATCAAACGGCCCATCCCCTCGAAGCCGATCATGCCGCTGATTTGCCGACCACGTGACTCGCTGGCGCCGGTGTCCGAAATGACGGTCAGGCGGCTCAGCATCCACATCTGCCGCGCCCAACCGCCGACAAATCGATAGACCAACAGCTCGGGAAACGAGTGCGCGGTGGCTACGAGCACGGAGGCGATCGCGACGAGGATCGGTCCGGCAAGCAGGATGCGGCGTCGCCCGAACCGGTCCATCATGAACCCGGTGGGGATCGTGGCGAGCAACCCGCCGACTTCATAGATGATGATGACGAGCGCCGCCACGCCAAAGTCGACGTCGAACGACTTGGCATAAACGGGTAGCGCCGGTGCCGCAATGCCATTACCAAGGGCAAGCGTGAAGGCGGGGAGGTACAGGGAAAGAAGGTTCTGCTGGGAGAAAAAGCGCTGCCGCAGCCGGTCGATCATGGACACGGGCCAGAGTATAGCCGGTAGCTGGATTCTATAATCCCCAGCCACCCCCACCTACCCTGCCCATTGATCGCTGCCAAATGAGGGCCCGTGATGCATCGCTCCGACGAATCTGGCCAGCTCAAGCCCGCCGTGTTCGTTGGGCGGCCGATCCCTGAGCCGGGCCTGGCGTTGCTCCGGCCGTCTTTCGAGCTGCGTGTCTGGCCCGGCCCCTTGCCCCCAACGCCGTCCGAGCTGCTGGACACCGTCCAGGGCTGTGCCGGCATTCTCAGCTTGCTCACCGACCGCATCGATGGCGCGGTCATGGACGCGGCGGGGCCCGGGCTGCGCGTGATCAGCAACTTCGCCGTCGGCGTGGACAACGTCGACGTCGCGGAGGCCTCGCGCCGCGGGATCCCGGTCGGCAACACACCGGGCGTGCTGACCGAGACGACTGCCGATCTGGCCTGGGCCTTGCTCATGGCGGCCGCACGCCGCATCGTCGAGGGCGACCGCTACGTGCGGGCCGGGGGCTGGCACACGTGGGAGCCGCAGGCGTTTCTGGGCCACGACGTGGCCGGAGCGACGCTCGGCATCATGGGCTACGGGCGCATCGGACAAGCCGTGGCCCGACGCGCCGCCGGGTTCGCGATGCGGGTGCTCGTCACGAATCGCAGCCCCGTCGCAAACCTCCCTGGCGCGACCCAGGTCGACTTCAACACGTTGCTCGAGCAGAGCGACTTTGTCAGCATCCACACCCCACTGACGCCGGAGACGCAGGCACTCTTCGACCACACCGCGCTTGCCCGTATGAAACCAGGCGCAATCTTGATCAATACTGCCCGGGGCCCAATCGTTGATCCCGAGGCTCTCGCTGATGCGCTCGCAACCGGGCGCCTCGCGGCCGCGGCCCTCGACGTCACCGACCCGGAGCCGATTCAATTCGACAGTCCACTGCTGCGCCTCCCAAACTGCATCGTCGTGCCCCACGTCGGCAGCGCCTCGATTCAGACGCGCGACCGCATGGCCACCATGGCCGCCGAAAACCTCCTCGCGGGCCTCAGGGGCGAGCCGCTCCCCAACTGCGTCAACCGCGACCAACTACCTGGCGCATCGGGGGATCGCTAACCGGCCTGAGATTCCTGGAGGCAAATCTCGCCGAGTACGTCGAGGTCTACGTTGCCGCCGCTCAGCACCAGCGCGACGCGCTTGCCCGCCACGTCGACCCGGCCGCTCAGCGTCGCGGCGAGCGCCAGGGCGCCGGCCCCCTCGGCCACGAGCTTCGCACGGCCGAGCAGCGCCACCATCGCGCGCCGAATATCCGCTTCGGAGACCGTCACCACGTCGTCGACGTATCGCTGGATGAGCGCGAAGGGCACCTCGCCAGGCCGCTCGACCGCGGTTCCGTCCGCCAGTGTCGGCCCAAGCTGGAGCGTCACCGGTGCCCCAGCCGCGAGCGAAGCCACAACCGCGGCCGCGTTCTCCGCCTGAACGCCGACGACGCGGGCTCGCGGCAACCGCGCCTTGATGGCAACCACGATGCCCGCGATCAACCCGCCACCCCCAACGGGCACGACCACAATATCGACGTCCGGCAACTCGTCGAGGATCTCCAGACCGATCGTTCCCTGGCCCGCGACAATGCGTTCGTCGTCATAGCCTGGCACCAGGATCAGGCCCCGCTCCCGCTGCAAAATGAGAGCGAGTTCTTTCGCCGCGGCGAAGTGGGTGCCGTGGAGGATGACCTCAGCGCCATAGGCGCGGCACGCGTCGATCTTCGTGTCCGGAGCGGTTTCCGGCATCACGACCGTTGCCGGGGTGCCAGCGAGGGACGCTGCGACGGCCACACCCTGGGCGTGGTTCCCCGCGCTGGCCGCGATCACGCCTCGGGCGCGCTCGCCCGCAGGCAACTCAGCGATCAGGTTGTAGGCGCCGCGGAGCTTGAAGGAGCCGGTTCGCTGCAGCATCTCCGGCTTCAAAAAGACCTCGCCGCCCAGCCGGCCGCTGAGGGCGTGCGTGAAGGCCAACGGCGTCCGACGAATCACCGGGCGGACACGCTCGCGGGCGCTCGCAATGTCTTCAATCGTCACCGCGACCACGGCGACCCTCCCGCTGTGGAGATCCCCTGTTGTGGCCGCGCTGTGCTGCGAATGAGATTAGCCGCCAATCAGCCGAGCAATCACGAACGCCGCCGCGGCAGCGAGTCCACCGACAAGGGTCGTCTGGAAGGCGCTGCGCACCTGCCCGGTCGCCGTGAATCGTCCCTTCACGAATCCAAACCCAAACAGAGCCAGCAGCGTACACCCCACCGAGACTGGTAATGCAACCTGCACATTCGCTGCGATCATGTACGGGGCGAGGGGAATCATCCCCCCAGCCGCGTAAGAGCCACCGATCGTGAGCGCGGATTGCAGGGCGCGTTTCGGGTCAGGCTGCTCCATCCCGAGCTCGAAGCGCATCATGAAATCCACCCACGCCCCCGGCTGGCCGCGGAGCGCGCTGAGGATCGGTGCGATCTGCGCCGGCTCGAGCCCATATTTTCGGAAGACACTGGCCACCTCAATTGCTTCCTGGCCGGGGTTCTCGTGCACTTCCTGCACCTCGCGCTCGCGCTCGCTCGCGTAGTGCTCGGCGTCACTTCGGGCTGCGAGATATCCCCCCAGCCCCATAGCGATCGATCCCGCGGCGATCTCCGCCAGCCCGGCCGTCACCACGATGGCCGTCGAATCGACGGCGCCGGATAACCCGGCGGCGAGCGCGAATGGCACTGTCAAGCCATCCGACATCCCGATTACGATGTCCCTAACGGTCGCCCCGGCCGTGAAATGGCGTTCCGTGTGCGGTGATTGCGGCATCGCCAATCTCCCAAGCTCGGTCACCAAAGCGTACCGGCAGCAACCGGGTGCCGGGGTGCGTGCACCAGGCAGTTGCCCCCTACCCTAGGGGGTGAACCCGACAACCACCCGTTTAGCTGGCCGTGTCACGTGCGCCCATTGTATAGAGTGAAACCTGCGAGACCCTTTGATGGGATCTCCAGGTCCGCACGAGAAGCAAACCGGGGGCTTCCCCCACTTGAGGAGAGTCCGAATGCCGGACCGAATCCTGGTTCCCCTGGACGGCTCAGAGCTCGCGGCGCGCGCCGTGCCGTGGGCCGAAGCATTCGCCGGCGGTCTCGGGGCAGAGGTCGAGCTGGTTACGGTCGTCGTGCCGGACATGCGTACGGAATCACTCGAGGCCGAGGTCGACATGAACCGGAGGTTCATGTCGCCTCGGCCCGAGGAAGCTGCCGTGGAACGCCGCTATGAGGAGCGCGTGGACCGAGAAACCGCCGCGGCGACCAGTGTCCTCGAGCAAGTCCGCGGGTCACTGCGCCAGACGGCCGGCGTCGTCATGACCGTGCTGCGCGGCGAGCCCGGCGATGCGATTGTCGCGCACATTCGCGAGCACGGCAGCCGGCTCGTCGTGATGGCCACGCATGCCCGCCAAGGGGTCGAGCGCGCGTTCCTGGGCAGCGTAGCGGGGGAGGTCCTTCACCAATCGCACACCCGTGTGCTGCTGGTCAACCCCCGGCTGGAGCTCGCCGCGCGCGTCCCGGGCCGGATCCTCGTCGCGCTGGATGGCTCGCCGCTGGCCGACGCGATTCTGCCCGCCGTCGTGCCGCTCGCACAACAGCTCGGAATCCGTCTCATTCTCTTTACGGTCGAGGAGCTGCCACCGCCGACCTTGCCGGTGCAGGGTGCCAACATCCCGCTCGGCCTCGCACCAGCCCGCCCGCCGGCGGAAATAGCCCAACACCTCGAGCAGGTCGCCGCAAATCTGCAAAGCCAGGGAATCGGCGCGGAGGTCGCGGCAGCGCCGGGCCCCGATCGCGGCGAGACGATCGCCCGCTCAGCGCTCGACCTACGGTGCGACATGATCGCGATGAGCACGCACGGACGCCATGGCGTGGGCCGTTGGATCGTCGGGAGCGTGACGGATACCGTCGTCCGCATCGCCGAGGTGCCGGTGCTCGCCGTCTGCCCGGCCGATGCCCGCGCGGCGAATCCGAGTTCTTAGCAACCCACGGGTGCCCGCGTCGTTGACGTACGCGCTGGAAAGGATGCCGGGCGCGGGCTACACTGGCGGCCAGGCCGGGCGGACGAGGAGGGAACGATGAGGATCGCGATCGTGGCGCCGCTGATCGAGGCTGTCCCTCCTCCGCTTTATGGCGGCACCGAGCGGGTCGTTTCTGTACTCACGGAAGAGCTCGTGCGGCGTGGGCACGACGTCACCCTCTTCGCAAGCGGCGACTCGCAGACCGCGGCCAAGCTCTTCGCATGCTGCCCGCGTGGCCTGCGCCTCGACCCGGAGGCCCGGGACACTGTCGCGTACACTATGGTCCAGCTCGGCGAGGCCTACGGGCAGGCGAGCGATTTCGACCTCATCCACAACCACATCGATTACCTTGCCTTCGCATTCGCCCGCCTCAGCCAAACGCCGACCATTACGACGACCCACGGGCGGATGGATCTAGCCGAGGTCCGCCGGCTCTACATGATCTTCCCCGAGCAGCCACTTGTTTCTATCAGCGACTCTCAGCGCAACCCGTTACCTGGCGTCAACTGGACGCGCACCGTCTACAACGGCATCGACCTGGATCACTTCCATTACGAAGCAACCGGGGGCGACTACCTGGTCTTCCTCGGCCGCATCAGCCCCGAGAAGCGACCCGACCGCGCAATTGAATTGGCCCGAGACGTCGGAATGCGGCTCATCGTCGCGGCGAAGGTCGATCCCGCCGATCAGGCGTACTACGAGCACGCTATCATGCCCTTGCTCCGCAGCTCATCGCTGATCGAGTACATCGGCGAGGTGAACGAGCAAGAGAAAAACAAGCTCCTGGGTGGCGCCTTCGCCTACCTGTTTCCCATCGACTGGCCCGAACCGTTCGGCCTCACGATGGTTGAGGCGATGGCGACCGGCACACCCGTGGTCGCGTATCGCGCCGGCTCCGTGCCGGAAGTCATCCTGGACGGGGTCACTGGCTTCATCTGCGACTCGTTCACGGATATGGCAGCGGCGATCCCGAGGGCCGGTAGCCTCGATCGTGCGTCGTGCCGGGCCCACGTCGAGCAGTTTTTCTCAGCCGGCGCCATGGCAGACGGCTACGAACAAGCGTATCAGCAGCTTCTCGCTGGGGGCGCAGGCCCGAGTACTTATGTCAAGTCAACTGGTCATTCTGAGCCTTAGAGAAGAACCGTAGCCGGGCGACGGATCCCTTGCATCGCTCGGGATGACAATCAATCGGGGATCAGATCCAGTTGCCGAAGCCAGGCCGTCGACTCCGCATCGCTCGGCGCGCGCCAGTCCCCGCGCGGTGACAACGAGCCGCCCGACCCCACCTTAGGAGCGTTCGCGATCGCACTGCGCTTGAACTGACTAAGACGAAAGAACCGATCCAGGAACGTCCCCAGGTGCTTCTTGATTTCGCTTAGGTCGTACTCATGCCGCCGGTCTTCGGGGACGTCGGGCCACAGGCCCTGCCCGCGGTCGCGCCAGGCCGTATACGCCAGGTAGGCAACCTTCGGCGGCGCGAACCCAAAACGAAGCGTGTAATAGAGAAAGAAATCGTGGAGCTCGTAGGGACCGAGAAAGGCCTCGCTCCCCTGCGCGGGCTCGCTCCCTTCATCACCCGGCACGAGCTCCGGACTGATCTCCGTCTCGAGGATCCGCCGCAGCGCATCGCTGGTCGCGGCGCCAAGCTGATTGGTGTCCGCAACCCAACGGATGACGTGCTGGATCAGGGTCTTCGGCACGCTCGCGTTCACGTTGTAGTGCGACATGTGATCCCCAACGCCGTACGTGCACCAGCCGAGCGCCAGCTCGCTGAGGTCGCCCGTCCCGACGACCATACCGTTATGGAAGTTGGCGAGTCGGAACAGATGACTCGTGCGCTCGCCAGCCTGAACGTTCTCGAACGTGACGTCATAAACAGGCTCGCCCTTGATGAACGGATGGCCGATGTCCTTCAGCATTTGCAGGCAGCTCGGGCGGATGTCGATCTCGGAGGCGGACGCGCCGATCTCCCGCATCAGCGCGTGGGCCTGCTCGCGCGTCCGGATGCTCGTGGCGAAGCCAGGCATCGTGTAAGCCAGGATGTTGGTCCGTGGGAAGCCGAGCCGGTCCATGACCCTGGCGCACACGAGGAGCGCCTGTGCAGAGTCCAACCCGCCCGACACCCCGATCACGACGTGTTGCAGCTTGGTGAATTCCAGCCGCTTCGCGAGCCCCTGCACCTGGATGTTGAACACCTCGTCGCAGCGGGCATCGCGCGTCGCCAGGTCCGCCGGCACGTACGGGAATCGCGGGTAGGTGCGCCGGGGGAAGAGCTCCTGATCTCTTGGCAGCTCCAGGGGTACGGGTACCGTGCGATAGCGATCCAGCTCGTCCCGATGCGCGAGCACGGACTGGGCGAAGGTACCCTGGCGCATCCGATCCTGGCTGAGCCGCTCGAGGTCGACTTCGGCCAGGATGAAGTCGGGCTCGGGGGTGAACCGCTCCGACTCGGCGAGGATCTCGCCGTTTTCGGCGATGAGCGCGTGGCCGTCCCAGGCAAGGTCCGTCGTGGATTCACCAGGCCCAGCCGCCGAATAGAGGTAGGCCGCGAGACAGCGCGCCGATTGGCTCGCCACCAGCTCGCGCCGATATCCGGCTTTCGCAACCGTGATGTTCGAAGCGGAGAGATTCAGCAGCACCGTCGCGCCGGCCAGCGCCGCCGTCGAAGATGGCGGGATGGGGACCCACAGGTCCTCGCAGATCTCGACGAAGCAGGTTAGCCGCGGATCGGACTCACTCTGCAGGAGCAACCGCTCCCCAAACGGAATCCCGTCCTGCCCGAGCAGGCTGATGCTGTCCTCGATCGCCGTGTTGCTGGAGGCGAACTGCCGAGCCTCATAAAACTCGCGGTAGTTCGGCAGGTAGGTCTTGGGAACGACGGCGAGGATTTTTCCGCGGTGGACGGCGGCCGCGCAGTTGTAGAGCGCGGAGCCAACCTGCAGCGGCAGCCCAACGACCGCGATAGTGGGTAGCGATTCGGACGCCTTCACGACGGCGGCCAGGCCGTCGATCGTCGCGTCTAGCAGTGCACGCTGGTGGAAAAGGTCGTCGCAGGTATAGGCCGAAAGCCCGAGCTCGGGAAACAGGACAATGGCTGCGCGCTCGGCGGCGGCGCGCCTGAAGAGGTCGATTGTTTGCTCCGCGTTGAACTCGGGATCGGCGACGCGCACCGCCGGCACGCCCACCGCGACGCGAAGCAGATCATGGCTATAGAGGTTGAAGAACTCGCCGGGGACGCTCATGTTGGCTTAGTTTACGCTCTCGCGGATCAGAATTGCCGCGTGTCTGGCGGCCCGGCGCTACGCCCCGTATAGTGCGCGCAATCAGGACCGGTGGGTGCAACCCGGAAAGGACGGGGCCGTGGACGCAGGCGTTATTGGTCTCATCGTCATCGTCGCAATCATCGCTATTGGCGTGTTCTGGGCGATCGGCGTCTACAACGGGCTGGTCGGCCTCCGCGTCCAGTCGCAGAATGCCTGGTCGCAAATCGACGTCCAGCTCAAGCGGCGATACGACCTCATCCCCAACCTCGTCGAAACGGTGAAGGGGTACGCCGCGCATGAGCGCGAGACGTTGGAGCGGGTGATCCAGGCCCGCAACATGGCGGTCTCCGCGCACGGCGTCGCCGAGCAGGCGCAGGCCGAGAATATGCTGTCCGGCGCCTTGAAAAGCCTCTTCGCGGTGACCGAAGCCTACCCGGACCTGAAGGCCAACGAAAACTTCCTCGGCCTGCAGGAAGAGCTGACCGCGACGGAGAACCGCATCGGGTTCGCTCGCCAGCACTACAACGACGTCGTCGCGCAATACAACAGCACCCAGCAACAGTTCCCGTCGAACCTGATTGCCAGCAAGTTCGGCTTCGCGGCTGCAGAGTTCTTCGAGCTGGATGAGGCGGAGCAGGCCGCGGCGCGCACGGCGCCCGCGGTTCGGTTTTAGGCAGTGTCCATCGTTGTCCTGTAGGCATGGCTCTGCCATCTCTGCAGGATAGCTGGGTCCGGGTCGGGTCATGAGCGCGTCCCAGAAGACGTTCCACGATCTCATCGCGGAGAACAAGCGGAACAGCGTCGTGCTCGTGGCCGCCTTCTGCCTCTTCACCGTCATCGTGATGCTCGTGCTGGGACTCGCCATCATTGGCTTCGCCGATCCGGGCGCCCTGTCCCATATCAATTTCGTCGAGGCCGGCATTATCGTGCTGATCGCCGTGGGGATCGCGCTGGCCAGCGCGCTGTTCGGCTACTATGCGGGCGATAAGGTCATCCTCGGGGTTAGCCAAGCGCACCAGATTCGGCACGACGACGACCCTGAGCTCTTCAACGTCGTCGAGGAGATGGCGATCGCGGCTGGGACGCCGACGCCACGCGTCTACGTTATCGACGACACGGCACCCAACGCGTTTGCGACTGGCCGCGACCCCGAACATGCGTCTATCGCGATCACGACCGGCCTCCGCGGCAAGCTGACCCGCGAGGAGCTGCAGGGCGTCATCGCGCACGAGATGTCCCACGTCCGCAATTACGACATTCGCCTGATGCTGCTCATGGCCGTGCTCGTGGGCACGATCGCCATGTTGTCCGACTTTCTCTGGCAGGCGATGCGCTGGTCGTCGTTCGGTGGCAGCCGGCGGCGGGACCGAGATCGCGAGGGCGGCGGCCTTGGCCCACTCGTGATCGTCATCATGGTCCTCGCCGTGATCCTCGCGATCGTGGCGCCCGTGCTCGCCCAGATCATTCAGCTCGCCGTGAGCCGCCAGCGCGAATACCTCGCTGACGCGTCAGCCGTCGAGCTGACCCGCTATCCTCAGGGACTGGCCAGTGCGCTCCGCAAGATCGATGCTGACTCCGACGTGCTGGAGGTCGCCAACCGCGGCACCGCGCACCTGTACATCGCGAACCCGATTAAGAAGTTCGAGAAGCGTGCCGGCTCCGTCTTCGCAAGTCACCCACCGATCGAGGATCGCGTCGCTCGCCTGGAATCCCTGCTCGTCTAGGAACCCCGGCCCGCCCGCCGCTTTACCCGCTGCAGCTTGTAGGGGGGCGAGCCCATCATTTCCGATCGCTAGCTACCGGTACGGCCCAAGCTGTTGCGTGGCCCAGTCCACGAACTGGTTGTCCACGACGCGGCTCAGATCGGCGCGCGTCGTCTGGGAGCCCTTGGCCATCCACCAGGTCTGGGACTGCTCCAGACTCTCGACGCTGACGCGACCGTTGGGGTCGAGGCCGGGCATGATCATGCGGTCATACAGCGCAGCATCTTTGACCGGGGTGTTCTTGACGAGGATCTCGACCACCTCGGCCTTTTTCGCAGAATCCTTCTTGGCAAAGGCATCGTTGTAGTCGCGGAGGCCCCTGACGTACGCAGCCATGAACCGGCGCGCGACATCCTGCTTCTCCTCCACGAATTTCGGGCCGTAAAGAATGACGGCAACCTGCTGCCCCGCAATGACTTCATCGGCCCGAACAGCGACAACCGCGGTTCCCGCATCGACGACCTGGGTAACAAACGGCTCGATCGGCAGCGCGGCGTCGATAGCCCGGTTCGCGAATCCCGCGGCCATGTCGGGGAACGAAAGCGTCACCACGTCGACGTCGGTGATCGCAAGCCCAGCGGTGCGCAGATAGGCGTCGAAGAATACCTCCGGCGTGATGTCGCGGCCGTTAAGGGCGACGGTTCGGCCCTTCAGATCGGCGGGTCCGCGGACCGCGCCCGAGTCCCACAGATCCTTGCGCACCATGATCGCCTGAAAACCCCAGCCCTTGTTCACGTTCCCCTTATCCGCGACGATGCGCAGCGGAATGTCCCGGGCAATAGCGTTCAGGAGGCCGGCGCTCGGCGCGCCCGCTCCGACGTCGAGCTGACCCGTACCAAGCGGCGCGACCATCTCCGCCGCGGTCGTGAATCGGGTCTGCTCGATCTCGATACCCTGCTCCTGGAAGTACCCTTTTTCGATCGCGATGTAGAGCCCGGAGTCCGAGGCGCTTCCGAGCAATCCGAGGTTCACCTTCGTCATCGTCGTCGGCGCCTGCGCCACTGGCGATCCCGATTCACCGGTCGAGCCAGCCGCGGGAGCGGCCCCGCCGCTCGGCTGACTCGCCGTCCGGGGCCCGCAGCCCAGGACGACCATCGCGAGAAAAAGCGTCAGGACGCGGCTGAGCTTTAGCATGTCACGCTCCTGTTTGGAGTTGCTTGGGTCCAGCTAACGGACTTTCCAGGGAACCAGGATGCGCTCCAAGTAGTTGAGCACGATCGCGCTGCCGAATCCGAAGAGCGCGCTCACGAGCAAGCCAACGTACATCTTCTCGACCTGGAACACCTGCCAGGAGCTCCAGATCAGGTACCCGATGCCGCTTTTCGCGCCCACAAACTCCGCTGAGACGATCACCAGGAGCGCAACGCCCATCCCGAGCTTGAGCCCCGCCAGGATCATGGGCAGCGCACCCGGTAGCGCGATATCGGTGAACATCATGAGCCGCCCGGCCCGATAGTTGCTTCCGACGTCGAGGTAGACTCGCTCGATGTTCCGCACGCCGGCGACCGTATTGATCAGCACCAGATATGTGACCGCGACGGCGATAATGGCGTATTTGCTCGCCTCGCCGATGCCGAAAATCATGATGAAAAGAGGGAGGACCGCGATCTTCGGGATCGGATAGGTGCCGTCGACTACGGGCTGGATGATGGCCCGGATCGGGCTGAACAGGCCCATCGCCAACCCGACGATGACCGCGGGCACCGCGCCGATCGTAAAGCCGATCCCGATGCGCACCAAGCTAACGGACAGGTTGCTCCACAGCTCGCCGCTCTGGATCATCGTCCCCGCCGTCGCGAAGACGGCGCTTGGTGCGGGGAAGAACCGCGTATCAATTAGACGGCTGCGGGCTGCAAGCTCCCAGATCAAGAGCAGCACGATCGGAGATGCGACCGAAAGCGCGCGCTCGACGCCGGGGGTTACCCAACTCTGCCCCCCTCGCCGCTGAGTGGCAACCGGCGAGTCCACCACCTCCGGTTCGCCGACACGCGCATCACCCGATTGGGCCCGAGCCTCCGCGGCCTCGCGAGCTGAGTCGACCGTCATCGCGGCACGCCCGCGTCACGCATCGATATTGCCAGTCAGTGACACCTCATCGCGGAGTTGGCCCCAGATCCGGCCGAACAGCTCACCGTAGTGGGGGCTCCCGCGGACGCTCTCGAGCTGGCGGGGCCGACCGAAGATCGCCGAAACGTCGACGAGCTCCTTGATGCGCCCCGGCCGCGCCGTCATGATCATGATTCGATCCGCAAGCACAATCGCCTCGTCGATGCTGTGGGTAACGTAAAGGACGGTCTTGCGGTCGTCTTCCCAGATGCGCAGCAGCTCACCCTGGAGAATTAGCTTCGTCTGCTCGTCGAGCGCGGCGAAGGGCTCGTCCATGAGCAGCATTTCCGGATCGTTCGCCAGCGCTCGAGCGATCGAGACGCGCTGCTTCATGCCGCCGGAGAGCTGGTGCGGCAAGGCCTCTTCGAACCCGACCAGGCCGACTTTATGGATGAACCGTTCTGCGACGTCGTATCGGTCGCGACGAGAGAAGCCACGAGCCTTCAGCCCGAACGCCACGTTGTCCCGCACGTTCATCCAGGGAAAGACGCTCTGCTCTTGAAACACCATCGAGTTGAGCGGGCGCTGATTCCCGCGATCGGCCGCGGGGTCGTCCCGTGCAACTTGAATCGTGCCGCCGTCATGCTGCTCGAGACCCGCCAGGATTCGGAGCAGCGTCGTCTTGCCGCAGCCTGAGGGACCGACGATGCAGAAGAATTCCCCCGCCTGGATGTCGATGTCGATCCCGGCGAGCGCATCCACAGGACGGCGCTTCACGAGGAAACGCTTGGTGACGCCACGCAGCCGAACCTTCGGGTTTGCAGGACCAGGCATGGGCTGGGTAGAAGCACTGAGTCCAGCCCCGTGGTCGGACGATGCAATCACCGGATCGCTGCCCCCCTCGGGCCTTCCCCGCAGGTTCGCTACTCACATGTACTATGGATTGCCCCGGCTGGCAAGAGGGACGGAATCCAGGGCATTTAGCGCCGGCCGGAGCCATCCTTGCGAGCCTTGAGCCGGTCGTCGTTCGTGAGAATCTTCTTGCGGATGCGAACGCTCTTCGGCGTGACCTCGACGAGCTCGTCGTCCTCGATCCAGGCCAGCGACTCCTCGAGCGACAGCAGCACCGGCGGGGAGAGCCGGACCGCGATGTCCGCCGTTGAGGAGCGAATATTGGACTGCTTCTTTTCCTTGGCGACGTTGATCGGCACATCCTGCGCGTACTTGGCCAGGCCGACGACCATGCCCTCGTACACCTGGGTTCCCGGCTCGATGAAGGTCTGGCCTCGCTCCTGGGCATTGTTCAGGCCGAAGGTCGTCGCAACCCCGCTGTTGCTGGCGACGAGCGCGCCGTTGCGGGTCTGCGTGACGTCGGCGCCGATCGGATCGAAGCCGTCGAGCACGCTCGCCATGATGCCTTCGCCCCGGGTTAGGGTCAGGAAGATGCCACGGAAGCCGATCAGGCCACGCGTAGGGATCCTGTACTCGAGTCGCACGTTGCCGCGGCCGTCGTTCACGTGGTTCTGGGGCACCGCCCAACGGCTCGAAAGCTCCATCGTCAGCGCACCGACGTAGGCCTCGGTCGTATCGACCAGCAGCCGCTCGACCGGCTCACACATCTTGCCGTCGATTTCGCGCGGGATGATGCGCGGCCTCGACACCTGGAACTCGTACCCCTCACGGCGCAGCGTCTCGACCAGGATCGCGAGATGGAGCTCGCCCCGTCCCGAGACCAGGAACATGTCGGCGGCGCCGCCGTCCTCAACGCGCAACGCGATATTCGTCTCGAGCTCGCGGAACAGGCGAGCCCGGATGTGCCGGGAGGTGACGAGCGTGCCTTCCTTGCCCGCAAATGGCGAGGTGTTGACGCCAACCGTCATCTGTACCGTCGGCTGCTCGATCTCGAGCCGCGGCAGCGCGCCGGGCTCGTCAACCGTCGCGATAGTGTCGCCGATCTGAACGTCCTCGACGCCGGTCAAAAGGATGATGTCACCTGCCAGCGCCTCGTCCACAGCGACCGTTTCCAGCCCCTCGAAGCCGAAGATATCGTTCGCCTTCTGCCGGAGGACGTTGCCTTCCTCATCGATGCGGACCAGGACGTCGCCCCGCCGCACTCGGCCGCGAGCGATGCGACCGATCGAGGTGCGCCCGAGGTATTCGTTTCCGCGGATGTTGCTGACGAGCATCTGGAACCCGCCCTCAAGATCGACGTGGGGGGCCGGAATTCCCTCAACGATGGCCTGGAAGAGAGGCGCCAGATCCGTGCCCGGGCGGGCGGGATCCAGGGTCGCCGTTCCTTCGCGCGCGTTCGTGTAGATAACAGCGAAATCGAGCTGGTCGGCGTCGGTGGCGAGGTCGAGGAAGAGATCTTGGATTTCGGAGAGCACCTCGGCCGGCCGGGCATTCGCCCGATCGATCTTGTTCACGACGACAATTGGCTTCAGACCAATCTCGAACGCTTTCTGGAGAACGAAGCGCGTTTGGGGCATCGGCCCTTCGGCGGAGTCCACCAGCAGCAGACATCCGTCCGCCATATTCAGGACTCGCTCCACTTCGCCAGAGAAATCGGCGTGGCCGGGCGTATCGATGATGTTGATCTTGACGTCCTGAAAGCGGATCGCCGTGTTCTTCGCGAGAATGGTGATGCCCTTCTCGCGCTCGAGCACGTTGGAGTCGAGGATGAGGTCGCCAACAACCTGATTCTCACGGAACACGCGACTCTGGCGAAGCATGCCGTCAACGAGGGTCGTCTTCCCATGATCGACGTGGGCAATGATCGCGACGTTACGCACCTCGGGGCGGACGGTGAGGCGCTTCACGCCTAGCTCTGCGGATACCATCGAGTGTGTTTCTCCCTACTGTGGATAACGCCGACGACAGGCTCCTCCTGCGAACCCGTCGGACGCAAAAACGCCGACCCCCAAAAAATCGGGAGGCCGGCGGTGTCAAAGACACGACGCTCAGGCGGCTCGATGGGTTCGACCCCGCTACTCGTACCGACCTCGGGTTGCCTCCGCGCACGCTACGCGCATGCGGCCAGCAACCATTTTACCAGTTAATGGGAACCTATCGTCGGACCACGATGAAAATCGGTTAAATGACGCCAAAAGAAGTCGCCATTAAACCCCGGATCAGGCGCCCGGGGCGCGGCGAATCCCACGCAAATGGGTGGGGGACGGCAACCACCCCCGGGCGTGGGGCACCTCCCGTGCCTGGCCCTTCATGATTCTCTCCAGATCACACGCTCATGAAGGGCGCCGTCGCACAGCGGGTGCATGCCCCGGAGTGGCCCGCCCTCGCCGATCTGCTCGGCAGGATCGTGGCCCATGAGATTCCCGTCTTTACCGAGGCCCAGCACCTCATCCGGCAAGTGCGAGCCCGCCTCACCGTTGAGGACTACGGGCAGGCCGAAGCGCTGCTCCACGAGGCACCGGCCGACCGGCTGAGCTGGACCCAACAGGAGCGAGATGAAGTTCGTTGCCCCGAAGAGTTTCCGCGCAACTTGAGCTCCCCGCTGCGCGTTTAGGAAGGACCGAATGAGTAGAGTCTACCGCTGCGTCTCCGCGGACGGTCACCTCGAGTTCCCGCCGGATACGTGGTCCCACCGCGTTTCCGAGCAATATCGGGACTATGCGCCGCGCCGGATCCGCCTCGCCAACGGGGGCGATGGGTTTCTCGTCGAGGGGCAAAACATCTATCAGGGGGGCTCCAACCTCTACGCCGGACGAGACCCCGAGACGTACGATCCGGTCGGACTGACGTGGGACCTCCCAGGAACGGGCGGTGCCGAAGACCGGCTGAGAGAAATGGACCGGGACGGGGTCGATGCGGAAGTCCTCTTCCCCGGCGTGGGCGGGCGCGGGATGTGGCGCGGCATTCGGGACGACGATGCCTACCATGCCATCGTTCGCGCCTACAACGACTACCTTGGCGAGGAGTATTGCGCCACCGATCGCGACCGGCTCATCGGACTCGGCGTCATCCCGGAGCGCGGCCTGCCGCAGGCGCTCGCCGAGCTGGAACACGTCAAGGCACTCGGACTCAAAGCCATCAACCTCGCCGTCTTTCCAAGCGGCAAGTCGTACCCGACGCCCGAGGACGACCGTTTCTGGGCGGCCGCGCTCGATCTCGACCTGCCGGTCACCATTCACATCCAGATCGACAGAGTGCGCGGCGAGCCCGCCTTCAAGTACCCGAAAGAGCCCCCGGCCGCCCAGCGCCCACCGGACCCGATGCCTCGGCTCTACCGCTACGGGCTGCGCGGCGCCCAGGCCGCCACTCAGCTCGTCATGGCCGGCGTTTTCGACCGCTTTCCCAGGCTGCGCATCTACTTCGCTGAGAACCAGCTCGGCTGGATTCCCCTTTTCCTGGAGCAAATGGACCACAACTACCGGCGCCACCACTTCTGGGCCGAGCGGACCTTCGGGTGGCAAAAACTAGAGCGGCTGCCGAGCGAGTACGTGCGGGAGCATTGCTCCTGGGGCTTCTTCAACGACCACTACGGAATCCGGGTGCGGAACGAGATCGGGGTGGACCATATCCTGTGGGGCGGTGACTTCCCCCACGTGGAATCGGATTGGCCCAACTCGCAACGACTGCTGCGTGAGCACTTTGAGGACCAGGGAGTTCCGGCCGCCGAGCGCGACCGAATGGTCGCCGGCAATGCGGTCGATTTCTTCAAGCTGGGGGACGCGCCTCGCGACATAGGGCAGGCTTCGCCGCAAGCCGCACCGGCTCTCGAGCGCGTTCGCAGCTAGGGCCCGAAGCGGGACCCGGAGTGCCCCGGACCAACGATGGGCCTTCAATCTGGGACGGTCCCCTCTACACCCCGGGCCGCCGAGACTAGGCGAAAGGAATCGACGTGAACGATCTTCTTGCCCACGATCAAGTCGTCGGCCAGCTTGAGGAAGCGGTGCTTGACCTGGCTGACGACCGGTCGCGGTTCTTAGCGTTCCAGCGAACCACGAAGGCGCTCCCATCCGCGTCCGTTGGCGAGGTGCTCTTGCGTTGGGCGGCTCAACTTGACGAGGGGCGTGAACCGGGCACCCGGGTGGTTGAGACAATGGGCGCGATTCCCAGCGTGTTCTCGGTGTCTGCTGAGCTGCACCAGGTCGTGCTGACCATTGGCTCCGAAGGGCTGCGGCGCCTCGCAGCAGCCGAGTAGGGTAACCAACCCAAACGGGAACGACGCGGTAAACTCGGCGCTGGATTGAGCGGGAGCAGGTGCCGCGGGCGCCTTACTATTCGCCGTGGCCTTGGCGCACGAGAGTCGAGTGCGAGGGGTTTCTACGGGAAGGGGCGAGGGGCGAATGGCCAGGCAGCGGCAGCAAGTCGCCCACGGGACTCCACCGAGTGCGAGTGGAGGGGTGGCGTGGCGTTAGACCGTCGCCAATTTCTCGGTCGGCTCACGGCGACCCTTGGTGCCGCGCTCAGCGCTGCGATTGGCGTGCCACTCATTGGCGCGGCCGTTGGGCCGGCCCTCCATCGTGATTCGGCCCCGGAGGTCGCACTCGGCAGCCCGGACAGCTTTGTGCCCGGGGTACCCCGGATGGTGAGCTTCGGGGTCACCAAAGAGGATGGCTACCTTCGAACCACGGCAACGCGCGCGGTGTGGGTGTATCGCACGGCTGCCGATGAGGTCATCGTCTACAACGCGCGATGCACCCATCTGGGCTGCCTCGTGGATTATCAACCAGGCGCCAAGACGTTCCTGTGTCCCTGCCACGGGGGCGTCTTTGCCGCCGCAACCGGGCAGGTCGAGGACGGTCCACCTCCTCGACCGCTCGACCGCCTGGAGGTCCGGGGCGACGGCGGCCAGCTCGTGGTCCGCTACCGGGACTTCCTCGCCGGGACACCGGACCAGGTGCCACTTTGAGTCGAGAGGCCGAGCAGACCGGCAGGGCTGGTCGCTGGATCGAGGAGCGCCTGGCGCTCGGGACGGTGATCCGGGTCATCTTCCTGCGCAACGTACCCCTCGGGGTCGGCGTCCTGTACACGCTCGGATTCGCGGCGGCCTTCTGCTTCATCTTGCAGGCAGCTACGGGCGTCGTCCTCGCGCTCTTCTACGCCCCCACGCCGGACCACGCGTATGCGAGCGTGGCATATCTAACGAACCGGCTACCTTTCGGGGGATTCGTTCGCGGGCTGCACCACTGGGGCGCGAGCGCAATGGTCGTGCTCGTCATGCTGCATCTCGTGGTCGTGTTCTCACTCGCCGCCTACAAACGGCCCCGCGAGGCAACGTGGCTGGTGGGCGTTGCGCTCCTCGTGCTAACGCTGGGCTTCGGGTTCACCGGGTACCTCCTTCCTTGGGATGGGAAGGCGTACTGGGCCACCAGCGTGGGCACCAATATGGCGGGCACCATGCCATTGCTGGGCGAGTCGCTTCTCCGGGTGGTTCGTGGCGGGACCGAGCTCGGGGCGGCGGCGCTCACGCGCTTCTACGCGGTGCACGTGCTCGTGCTTCCCGCCGTGCTCGTGGGCCTGCTGGCGGTTCATATCGCACTGGTCATCTACCACGGCGTATCCGTGCCGCCGACCCTGTGGGGCGGCGATTTGGTGGCCGATCCGGAGATCGAGCAGCTTCGTTCCCCCACGCTGGACAGGGATGCGGAGCGGTACCTGGCGTTCAAGCGGCGCGGGCGGCCGTTCTGGCCGGACGTGATCTTTGAGGACCTCGTGATCGCCATCGTCGTATTCCTGGTCCTTGCCGGGCTCGCGGTTACGCAGGGGGCGCCCCTCGAGGCGCAAGCCGATCCCGCAGACACGGCGTACATTCCGCGGCCGGAATGGTACTTTCTCTTCCTGTTCCAGCTTCTCCGCTACTTCCCCGGGCAGCTCGAATGGGTCGGGATCATCATCTTGCCGCTGCTGGCGCTCGGTGCGTTGCTGGCGCTGCCCTTCATCGATCGACGCATTGAGCGGCGCCTGCGCTACCGGCCAGTCGCCGCGGCCGGCGCGGTGATTGTCGCCGGCGGGATCGGGTTTCTCACAACTGCCGCCGTCCTGGGCACCCCGCCATCCCAGGTCGAGGAGCGCGGCATCCAACTCGCAGCCGCGCAGATTCTTGGCCGCACCCATTACCGTCAGTATTGCGCGGACTGTCACGGGGCGAACGGTGAGGGCACGCCGACCGGGCCCTCACTTGCGGAGGCAGCCCGGCGGCGGGACGCCAACTTTATCCACTCGTACATCGAAAATCCAGGGCGAATGCGCCGGGGCGCGTTAATGCCCGCGTTCCTCGATCAGCTTGGCCACCAGCAGGTCGAGGAAGTGGCGCAGTACGTGCTGACCATGGCGGGAACCGAAGCCCGATGAGAGGCTGGCGTGACGCTACGGGGCTTCTTCTGGTGGTGGGTGGGCTCGCGGTCGGCACGCTCATCGCGGTCCTGGCGTTTGGCCGCACGCCGAGTCAACCGGTGCGATCAGGGCCACCGTCAAGCCCGACACAACGAGTAGCCGCGGTATCGCCTGAAGGAAGCGCCGCTGACCGCTCGTTGGGCCGCGCCGCGTTTCGGTCCCAGTGCCAGGAGTGCCATGTCCAGGGGCGACAGTCGTTCCCGCCGGAGCAGCGCGGTCGCGCCGAGCTGCTCCAGACCCACATCCGGAACGGTGGAAGGGAGATGCCGTCCTTCTCGCCGGAGCGACTCCCGGACGATGTCCTTCGCCACGTCCTGACGTATCTCGAAACCCCGGCAGAGGCAGAGCCGCCACCCCCGCCGGAGCCCCAGGGGCGCGGGCTGAACTTCGAGGTTCGCGACGCGATCGCGGGACCCGGCGAGCGCCCAGTCGTGAATTTCCGGATTCGCGACAAGGCGGGAGCGCCGATCGCCCCGGCAGAAATGACCGCCCTCAACCTGACGGTGGGTGGACCGACCGTGGACTACGGGTGGGCTCGCCGGGAGGACGCACGTCGGGCTGAAATGCAGCCAGATGGATGGGCCCGGTATACCTTCGCCGGCAGCCTTCCGGCTGATGCCGCCGGCACGTATGCCGTGGCGACCGAGGGGTACGTCGAATCCCCGTCCGCGAGTCCGGGAGCCGCGCCAGTTCGGGATACGGGATTCAATGTCGTGGCCTACTTCGCGGTCACCGACCCCGTGCCGGTGCCCCCGCGCCAGATCGTCCAAATCTCGAACTGCAACGCGTGCCACGGCACGCTGGCCACCCACGGCGGGACCCGCCGCAACACCGATTTCTGCGTCATGTGCCACAACGCAACCCAGACTGACGAAGAGAAGCGACGGGTGGCCGGTGGCCCGTTGCCCCCGGAACCGGTGCTCTTCCGCAACTTGATCCACCGGATCCACACCGGGGAGGACCTCGCGCACCCGTTCGTGATCTACGGCGGATCGCCGGCGAATCCTGCTCCGGTTGACCTGGCAGCCGTTCACCCGTTCCCAAAAGACCGGGCCAACTGCGCCGTTTGCCACGAGGCAGGAACTCAGGCGATCACAGCAGCTCTGGAGCAGCGTGCGCCGATGGTCATCACATCAGGAGGGGAGACAATCCGTCAGGTCCCGCCCATCACCGCCGCCTGCACCGGCTGCCATGATAGCGACCGCACCCTCGCGCATGTAGCAAGCGAGACGTCTGGAACGGGCGTCGAGACGTGCGCGGTGTGCCACGGTCAGGGTAGGCCGTTCTCGGTCACATCAGTGCACCGATCCGTCCCCCCGCGGCTGACGCCCGGCTCGCAAGGAAACTGAATCGCGCGATTGGCACTCGGCGTCCACCCGCCCGACCGCAAGGCGCCCGTACCGAGCGCACGGCACAACAGCGTTCGGAAACACCCCGGGTGTTACCCCACGAGCTATTACGGGGGGTACGCCCGCGCGGCACGCGGTGATCCTTGACAAGGGATAGAAGCCCGGGGAGAATCGAGGCAGGTGGCCGCGGGCCAGCGTTCAACGGGCGGAGGGCGTCGCCATGGGGGAGATCCTGGGCATCGGGTGCCCGCACGGACCGCAGCCGCGGTTCACCGACGAGACGATGGCGAACAACTATTTCACGCACAATTTCGAAAGCGATCTGACGCCCGACCACTGGAAGGACCCGAACAACTGGCCGCCCGCCATGCGCGACGAGTGGAGCGATGACGGCGGTGCGGCAGCCGGGCGCGCGCACCGCGCGGCGGTCCTGGACGCCTACCGCCAGGCGCGCGAGGCCCTGGACGTCTTCAACCCGGACGTCGTCGTCATGTTCGGCGATGACCAGTACGAGAACTTCAAAGAGGACCTCTTCCCCCCATTCGCGGTCTACGCCTGCGAGGAATACGACCTGCGCAGCCACAAAGGTGGAAGCGGAAAGACCCGCCTCGGAGCGAACGGTCGCGACTACGGCATCCCGATCGAGCATCCGCCCGTGCAGCCGCGGATCCCGGGCCACAAGCGCTTCGGCAGCCACCTCGCCGGCGAGCTGGTCACCCGCGGCTTCGACGTGGCCTGCTCCTGGCAGCTCCACCACCTGGCCTCGCTCGGCCACGCCTTTACGTTCACGCTTGACTACCTCGACTGGGACCGCCACGGCTTTCCCTACCCGCTCGTCCCATTCCACGTCAGCGCCTACGGCGAGGACATGCGGATGCCCATCCCGGGCATCGAGCACGTCGCGGGCCGCCTCCCGGCGGACATTCCTGAGGACGCCATCCTGCCGCCGCCATCGCCGCCGGCCTGGCGCTGCTACGACATCGGTAAGGCCGTCGGGGAGATTTGCGCCGCCAGCCCGTACCGCGTGGCGATCATCGGCACCTCGAGCTGGTCGCACGCATCGCTGACGAGCTTACACGGCTTCGTCTGGGGCGACGTCGACGAGGACCACAGGCGTTACGAGGAGCTGAAGGCGGGCGAACAACACCGGTGGCGCGACCTCGACAACGTCCAGATGCGACGCTCAGGGCAGCACGAGATGCGGAACTGGATCTGCCTCGCCGGCGCCATGGAGGGCCGGCAAGCGGAGATTCTCACCTACGCGGAAACCTATATCTTCAATTCGTCCAAGTGCATCGCCCTCTTTCCACCGCCCGGGGCAGGTGAAACCCTGGGTCGGCCAAGCGCCTGACGAACTGCCGTAGCAATAACTGCGCCGGGACACGTTCGCCCGCCTGACCCGCAATCGATGGAGGAGCACATGACCGACGTGCACGCCAGCTTCAGCGTTGGGCCTTCGCCATTGACGCGCCCGATGCTGGAGGGTGAGGTCAAGCCAAAAGGCCTCGACCTCGACATCCGCGAGTTCAAGAGCATGGACGACAACTCGCGGCGCATGCTGGACCTCGAGTTCGACATCGCCGAGATGTCGATCGCAACCTACTCGAAGGCTCGGGAGCAGAACATCCCACTCATCGCCCTGCCGCTCTTCACCTCCGGGCGCCGCTTCATGCACACCAGCATCCACCTCTCAACCCGCTCGGGCATCAAGGACCTCTCGGAGCTGCGCGGGCGAACCGTCGGCGCGTCCCAATACTGGATGTCCTCTTCGATCTGGCAGCGCCAGGTGCTGCACCAGGTCTATGGACTTGCACCCGAGGATGTGGCCTGGACCACCGTCAACAAGGAGCGCATGGCCGAGCTGCGAATCCCGGCTGGCGTAAAGCATCACCTCGAATCCGAAGGCCGCTCGGTGCGGGACCTCGCAGCGGCCGGCGAGATCGACGCCGCGATGGCCGTCAGTGGGCCCAAGCCCGAGGGTCAACCCGATCCGCTCGTGCCGGCGTTTCCGGACCGCGAGGCGGCGCAGCGGGAGTACTACCAGCGGACCGGTATCTTCCCGATCGTCCACATCACCGTGCTGAAGCGTGAGCTGGCCGATCGCGAGCCAACGATCATCGACAGCCTTTTCGCCGCCTACCTCGCGGCCAAGAAGCTCGCGGAGTCGCGCCTCGGTTCCGAGTCCGGCGGCTCCGGCCACGGCGACGACAACCCCGACGCCACGGTGAGGGCGTTGGGTGGCGACCCATGGGCCTACGGTATCGCGGCGAACCGCAAGCCGCTGGAGGCATTCGTGGCCACGGCATATGATCAGGGGCTCGTGGCGCGCCAATTCAGCGTCGACGACCTCTTCGCCCGTGACCTGCCCGCATGATCTCATGAGAACCGCGCAACCCCGCCGACAGGACCCCATCCCCGCCCTTAACAACTGGAGGGCGAGGGGGAAGGACAAGCGCCGTGCTGACGCCTGAAGAAAACGAACGGATTACCCGGGTTGGCCCCGGCACGCCGATGGGCAACCTCCTTCGCCGTTACTGGCATCCAGTGGCCCCAGCAGGCGAGCTGTCGCCGGAGCGCCCCAAGAAGCGCGTGAGAATCCTCGGCGAGGACCTCGTCCTTTTTCGGACGGAGTCCGGGAGCTTCGGATTGCTCGCCGAGCATTGCTCGCATCGCGGGTCGTCGCTCTACTACGGTTTTCAGGAAGGCGAGTGCCTGCGCTGCCCATACCATGGCTGGCTGTATGACCCTAGCGGTAAATGTCTGGAACAACCGTTCGAGCCAGCTCAATCGTTGATGAAGCACACGCTCCGCCACGGAGCCTATCCCATACAGGAACTTGCCGGCATCCTCTTCGCATATCTCGGGCCGCCCGATCGGCAGCCACTGCTGCCCCGCTGGGACATCCTCGCGTGGAAGAACGGGACCCGCAAGCTCCAGATCCGAAACGTCCTGGCCTGCAACTGGCTCCAGGCCGAGGAGAACACCGCGGACTTCATCCATACGTTCTTCCTGCACGGCTGGACGACAATCAAGCAGAAGGAAGCGTACGATGTCGGATTCTTTACCCGGCCCTTCGCGCGCTACGGTTTCCAGCCATGCCCCTGGGGAATCGTGAAAACCTGGGAATACGAGGGGCAGGACGCGGGCTCGGGCTGGGGCAACCTGGTCCTCTTCCCCACGATGCTTCGCCAGACGGACGTCATGAGCACCCTGCACTGGCGCGTGCCGATCGACGACGAGCACACCACTATCTTTCAGCTTTCGTTTGACCCGACACCCGATGGCAGCGAGATCGCGCAGGTCGACCTACCGTGGGAATACGAATCATCCTGGCGCGGTGCGGACGGCGACTATCACCTGAAAACGTTCTCCAGCCAGGACGGAATGGCCTGGGAGACCCAGGGTGCAATCTGGGATCGCACGAAGGAGCATCTGGGCTACTCAGACCGCGGGATTGCCATGCTGCGGCAGATGCTGCTGCAGCAGGTCGACCTGGTCGAAGAGGGCGGAGACCCGATGGCGCTCGTCTTCGACGAGACGGCCAATCAATGCATCAATCTGGAGGGCTGGTCCTCGCCCCGGGCCACGACGCTCGGCTCCCGCTCGATCGACGTCGCGGGCGTCGTTCGGCAGCCCAAAGAAGAGATCTTCGACGACCGCTACGAGATCGTCGAGGTGCCGTACGGCAAGCACCGATTGCCCGCGTTATTTTCGAAAGCGCCGGTCACGGGCCGCGCGCCCTGCATCGTGCACTTCGACGGGCTCGACGTCACCAAAGAGATTATTTACGCCGCGGTTGCGGACGAGTTCCGGCGGCGCGGCGTGTCGCTGCTGATTGTGGATCACCCTGGCGTCGGGGCGGCGCTGCGTCTGCTCGGACTCCCAAGTGGTCCGGATACCGAAAAGCCCGCGGGCGCCTCCGTCGATTATTTACAGACGCGGTCCGATGTCGATCCGGAACGTATCGGCATCATGGCGTTGAGCCTGGGAGGCTACTACGCGCCGCGCGCAGCCGCATTCGAGAAACGCTTCAAATGTTGCGTCGCGTGGGGCGCGATTTTCGACTACGGCAAGTGCGTGGCGGAGCGCATCGGCGGCAAGGGAGAACCCTCCGTGCCGGGATACGCCGAGCACGTCAACTGGGTGTTCGGCTGCGATACGAT
>Ga0080064_1002771_pt1 | contig 28220 bp, 38 predicted proteins | sample Subgrocontami54m_FD_69260 | JGI IMG/M metagenome (GOLD analysis project Ga0080064, IMG submission 69260) | Subsurface groundwater microbial communities from S. Glens Falls, New York, USA - GMW46 contaminated, 5.4 m (SPADES assembly) (version 2) ...
CGCGGCGGAGCCCGCCAAGCTCAATGCGGCCAAGGCGCGGCTGATGGCGCAGAAGGCCCTCGTGAAGACCTATACCAGCGAGAACTACGATCAGCTGCTGGTCTCGGGCGAAGTGGTGCTCGCACATGGCTGGAGCGGAACCATCATGCGGGCCGCGGCCGAGCGCCCCTCCATCAAGTATGTGGTTCCCAAGGAGGGCGGCACGATCTGGCAGGACAACCTGTGTGTCCTCAAGACGTCCGTGCACAGGGAGGAGGCCATGGCCTTCATCAACTTTCTGCTGGAGCCGCAGATCGCCGCGCTGATCACGACCAAGGTGAAGTACGCCAGCGCCAGCGAGGAGGCGCGCCTTTTTGTCCCGAAGGAGATCGCGCAGAACCCGGCCATCTATCCCCCCGAAGCGGTCGTTGCCAGGCTCGAATGGATCAAGGACGTGGGCGAGGCGATCAAGGCCTACGACCGCGCCTGGACCGAGTTGAAAGTCAAATAACCTCTCTCGATTTATCAGAACATGGTGGGTTATACTGAGTGTGATTCATAAGGAGTGCCATTTATGAGAATCCGAATAGTGGCAGCCGCGATGATGATGTTCGCCCTGGGAAATCCCGCATGGGCCGATTTCAAGATTCTGGACTGGTCCTTCGACAAGGATGCGCCGGGAAATCCGCCGGCCGGGTTTGCCGTCGGCAACACGAATGGGACGTCCGGGCGGTGGGAAGTGGCAACGGATGCCAAGGCGATGTCTCTGCCGAACGTGCTGAGTCGAATTCCATCGGATAAGGCGCTTGCCGCGCCCCAAGTAATTTTTCTCGCCGGCGTCGAGGCCATGAATTTGGATCTGACGGTGCGCATCAAGACGGCGTCGAGCGGAGAGGGCCAGGGCGGCGGCGCCATCTTTCGGGCCGATGACGACCGCAATTACTACGTGGTCTGGCTTAGCCCGCAGGAGAAGTTGGTCCGGATCGATCGGGTCGTGAACGGAGAGGTGAAGCACCTGCAAGACCTGAGCGTGGAATCCATGGAGCCGGGGCAGTGGCATTCCTTGCGGCTGACGATCCGCAGTTCGGAAATGGAGGCGCTCTACGACAATCGCCAGTTCATTTCTGCCCGCGAGGAAGCCTGGGAGTTCGGACGCTACAAGAAGGGCAAGGTCGGGCTCTGGGCGCAGGGGCCGGGCGCGATCTATTTCGACAACGTCCGGTTCACGGCGATGGACGATGGGACCGGCAGTGCGCCGCTGGGCGGCACCGAATCCACGATCATCAATAATAGATAACGGAGGCTCAATGCTGCGTCGGCTATTGAGCGCGCGCCGCTCAAGCGCCGAGGCCCGCATTGTCCGTTCCGCTTTGTCTGTGCTAGCATGAGGGACGATTACAAGCGCGATCGGACAGCTTTCAAGGAGCGCAAAAATGGCCGTGCTGAAGATTGCGAGGCTGGGGTCGCCGGTCCTGCGGCAAATCGCCGCGCCGGTTGATCCGGATACGATAGGCAAGCGCGTGTTCCAGCAGTTCCTCGACGACATGCTCGACACGATGGTGGAGAGCGAAGGGATCGGCCTGGCGGCCCCGCAAGTGTCCCGTTCCGAGCAGGTCATGGTGATGGAATGCAAAGGCGAGCACGGGTTTCCGCAGACCATCCTGATCAACCCGGTGATCGTGGGGTACTCGCCGGCGACCGCCGAAAGCTGGGAAGGGTGCCTCAGTGTCGATAATCTGCGCGGGAAGGTGACGCGTCCGGTCGGGGTGCGCGTCAAGTACCTGGATCGGGATGGGAAGTCCGTCGATCTGGACGCGGCGGAGCTGTATGCCGTCTGCATCCAGCATGAAATGGATCACCTTATCGGCAAACTGTTCCTGGACCGTATGACCGACTTCTCGACGCTCACCCACCTGGAGGAGTTCGACAAGTACTGGCGGACGGAACACGCCGAGGTCATCTAGCCTGCTTTGAAGTCCCTGCTTCGGGTCCTCACCTATATCAGGCCGTACCGGAGGTTGGCAGCGCTCACCTTCGCGGCGGCCACGACGGCGGCCGCCATCGAGCTGCTCCCTCCCTGGCTCATGAAAATTATCATTGACGACGTCATCGGCGGCAACCGGCCGGGGATACTGCCGTGGGTCATCGCCGGCCTGCTGTGCGCTCACGTCGGCAAGAACGTCGCGTCGTCGCTCCGCATCCGTTTCAACAACACCCTGGAGCAGCGGGTCATCTACGACCTGCGCGACCAGGTCTTCACGGCCCTCCAGCGCCTCTCGATCAGCTACTACGAGAACCGCTCGACCGGCGAGATCATGAACCGGGTCAACAACGACGTCGAGCACGTCGAGCGCATCTTCATTGACGGCATCGAATCTCTATTGATGTCGTCGCTGACGCTGATCGGGATCTCAGCCATTCTGTTCTCGCTCAACTGGAAGCTGGCGCTGCTGTCCCTGCTGCCCATCCCCGTCCTCGTGTTCTCCGCCTCGTACTTCACCGGCAGGGTGCACAAGTTCTACCGAGGGGTCCGCGAAAGCTCGGCCGAGCTGAACGCCTACCTGCAGGACGCCATCTCGGGCATCCGCGAGACGATGGGCTTCAGCCGGGAGGCCTACGAGCGTGAGCGGTTCAATCAACGGAGCAAGACGTACTCCGACAGCAATCTGCGGGTCATGACGCTCTGGTCCATGTACTCGCCCAGCATGATCGTGGTGGGGAGTCTCGGCAGCGTAATCATCCTGTGGTACGGCACCGGCGAGGTGCTGGCGGGGACCCTGTCCGTCGGCGAGTTGGTCGCGTTTGTGGGCTACCTGGCCCTGTTCTACGTGCCGATCAACCAGATTCACTCGGTGAACCACATGCTTCAGCACGCGCTGGCGGCGGGCGAGCGCGTGTTCGAGATTCTGGACACGACCCCCGAAGTCGCGGACCGGCCCGGGGTCGTCCGTCCCGCCGGCAAGCTGCGCGGGGAAGTGGCGGCGCGGCACGTGTCGTTTCATTACCGGCCGGACATTCCGGTGCTGAAGGACGTGAACTTCGAGGTGCAGGCCGGCAAGCGCATCGCGCTGGTGGGGCCCTCGGGGGCCGGCAAGAGCACGCTGATCAAGCTGCTGATGCGTTTCTACGACGTGAAGGACGGGGCGATCACTCTGGACGGTCGCGATCTCCGTGATCTACCGCTGGCTTACGTGCGCGAACAAATCGGGTTGGTCCAGCAGGAGCCGTTCCTCTTCAACGGCACGGTGAAGGAGAACATCGTGTACGGCGATCTGGCGGCGAGCCAGGCGCGTTTGGAGGAAGTCGCGCAGGCGGCGCGCGCCCACGAGTTCATCGTTGAGCTGCCGGAGAAGTACGACACATGGATCGGGGAGCGGGGGGTGAAGCTCTCGGTCGGGCAGAAGCAGCGGATTTCGATCGCGCGGGTGCTGCTCAAGGACCCGCCCATCATCATCTTCGACGAGGCCACGTCGAACATCGACACGGAAACGGAAGTGAAGATCCGCGAGGCGCTGGCGGATCTGACGCGCAACCGGACGACGTTCATCATCGCGCACCGGCTCTCGACGCTCCGCCACGTGGGCCGCATCTTCGTCCTCGACGGCGGGCGCCTTGTCGAAGAGGGCACGCACGAGACGCTCCTCGCCCGCAGCGGCCTCTACCGCACCCTCTACGACGCCCAATTCCAGATCTGACGCTCACCTGCACAGCTTCCTCACCTCGTTCCACTTCACATCCGCCAGCAGCGGTTCGGATTGGACGGGCATTGCCGTGGCCAGAGCCTTCATCTCGGCGAGCCGCTGCTCCGTATCGGGATGGGTGGAGAGATATGCCGGCAACCCCGCGTCGCCTGTTTGCTTCTTCAATGTCTCGAAGAACCGGACCATGCCAGCCGGATCGATCCGCGCGGTCTGCAGCAGGCGGAGGCCTTCCATGTCGGCTTCTGTCTCGGTTTCCCGGCTGTAGTGGAGCGTTGTCAGCGTCCGTCCCGCTGCGACGGCCAGCGCGCCGATGCCCGTGATATCCCCGAACACCGCCCCCACGATCGCGGCGATGGACAGATCCCGCACCAGCGCTTTCATGGCGTGGCGACGATAGATGTGCTGCATCTCGTGGGCCAGCACGCCGGCCAGCTCCTCCGGCCGCTCCGCGGACTGCAGCATCTTTCTGAAGAGCACGATCTGGCCGCCGGGAGCGGCGAAGGCGTTGAACACCGGTCCGTCCACGACGGTGACGCGAAAGCGATAGGGCGAGTCTGGGCGGGCGGCCGCCAGGCGCGCCACGATGCTGTCCACGCTGTCTCGCAGCCGACTGTCGGCGCACCGGCGATCGGCCGGCGCAAGCTGTTGTACGACCGATTCGCCCAGCGCCGTCTCCCAGGACGTCGGAATCAGCGGCGTGACCAGCTCGGCCAGCGCCGGAATGCCCCAGAGGATCATACCGGCGATCAGGACGAGGGAGGCCGCGCCGGCCAGCAGGACCAGGCTCACGAGGCTCGCGCGATGGCGTGGCCCCGCGAACTGCCGCTCGTTCTCTCTGGCGAATCGCTGGAGCGCCTTGAGAAACGCCGGGTCCTCCACGACGACGGCTTCGGGGATCGGGCTTCCGCGTTCCAGCCGGACCGGCTCGTTGGCGTATGCGCCCTGCGTCTGGGTGATGTCGCCGTACGGCCAGAAGGCCCGCCTGCCGTCCGCGCTGTGCAGCTCGAGCCCGCTCGGCGCAAGGACGATGGTGACGGGATGGCGCGCGGTCGTGCGGCCATCAAAGTAATGGCCGGACCAGAATGTTGGGCTAGCCGGGGAGGGCATCGACGTCGAGGAAGCCGGAGAGTTCTTCGCCGGTGGGCGTGGCGGTCTGCGCCCGCTGCGTGATGTTCTCGATGTCCACCGGCCCTTGCAGGACGAGGTTCTCCATCTCATAGCGTCTCGTCCTGACCGTTGCCCAGGGAAGGGCCAGGCCCAGACTGGCGACGATCATTGCCAGGTTGACGGCATAGAGGCCGAGCAGGCCTCCGCCGGTGACCGTGCAGTGGAAGCGCGCGCCGGCGAAGGAGGTGTGATCCCAGTAATACCGTCGTTGGAAGGCAAGGTACCACAGCCAGATGAGCCCCAGCGTCGGCAGGGTCAGCAGGAGCGCGAGCACGTACCTGCCCAGCAGGCCCCCGGCCTCGCTGTCGAAGGTGAACGAGGCGGAGCCGAAGCGGGAATGGCCGGCGAGAAAGCGCCGCAGGTTGGTCTGGTAGTAGGGAAGGTACAGCCCGAGGGTGAGCCCCGTGAGCAGAAAGCTCCGGAGCATGATCCCCAGGAGTTCCCGATAGCCTCCCTGAAAATTGAAACGGATGCCGCGCCAGGACGTGCGGCTCAGCCGATAGCGCATCGAGCCGATGATCGCCAGGGGGAGCAGGATGACGAAGCCGCCGGCCAGCAGGATTTGTCCCGCCGCGTCGGCATTGGGATTGTCCCAGAATGTGGGCAGAAGCATTCTGGTGATGATGACAAGCCCGCCGAATAGGGCCACCGCCTTGAGCCACCCGATGAGGAGTTCCCGGCCTGTGCCATGAAAACTGAAACGGTCTCCGGCGAACTCCGTCTGCCCCCATAAGTATTGGCGGGTTTTCACCTTGGCCCAGAAGGAATAGACGCCGAGGGTGAGGAGGGTCAGCAGGACGTTGACGACGAAGATGCCGAAGAGTTCTCCCCCGGAGCCGTGAAAGCGCAGAAGATGGAGGGAATCCGCGCCGGACGGCTCGGTTGTGGCCGTCTCGGCATGCGGGATTGCCGCGGCCGTGCTCGGGTGAGCGTCGGTGGGTTGCTTTCTGATGAAGGGGATCGCCGCGACCACGCCGGCGACCGTCATCCAGACCAGCAGGCCGGTCCCGCCGGTCACGAAGATGTCGGAGAAACGTTCCGCCCAGCTGTGCCCGATGGTCAGGGTCGCCGGTACCTGGCGGGGGCTCGCGGAGAAAGATACGTCCAGCGCATAGGCCCCCGGCTGTTCAATACGGAACTCCTTGACGGCCGTGGCTCGCCGGTCGTCCCAGATATAGAACAGCATGGTGGTGACCGGTTCCACGGGAACAAAGACTCCTGTCGTTTTGGAGAAGAGCCGCACGTTGAGTTTCACCGTCGGCTCCTCTTCCGCCGCTTCCATGAAAATCGTATACGTTCCTGTCTCCGTGAACGTCAACTCGACCGTGCCGGGCGCCGCGACCTCGGTGAGGCTGTCCATCATGTTGTCGAGGCTTTTGACCACGTAGACGGCAAAGTCGGCCAGTCCCGCGAGGAAAATCAGAAGCGCGGCGATCCAATACCACCGGCTGGATGGCGGTCGGTTCAGAAGAGCTCCTTGTAGTTCGGCCCGCGGATCTGCTCGCCTTCATCGGCAAAGCCGATCGAGGCGCGGTCCCGGTGTTCCGCCTCGTGCAGGTTGATGACGTAGTGGCCCCGGACCCGGCCGGTGGTCTCCGCGAACGTCCGCCCGTCTTTCTTCTGGGGATCGGGCGGGCTGTGCGGGCCGCGCGCCAGGATCAGGAGGGAGCCGGCGGTGGCCCAGTCCGTTTCGGAAAATACATAGATATCGGCGATGGCGTGAGGGCCAAGTTTGTCGCCCTTGCTGGTCGGCGGGATGTACTGGGGCAGGGTTTCGTCCAGGCGGGCCTTCTTGAAACGCTGCAACAACTGGGCGACCTGCTCATCGGTCGTATCCGGCGGCACGAGCACGGCGACGGCGTTATACTCCGGCAGCACGGCCACGGTGCGGGACGTGACGTGCGGCGCGCTCGGCGTACCGGTGGTCATGCCGGGCGTCATGGTGGTCTGGCCCGTGGTCGGGTTGATCGGCTGGTCCTTGGGGTTCGGAATGACGACCCACAGGATGAGCCACAGCGTCAGGATCCCGCCTATGACGGCGGCGACCGGATGCCCGCCGGTGGGTTTGCCGGGCTTGGGCCCGCTTGGGTTGCGCCATTCTGTTTCAGGCGTGCCGTCGGTCATGGCTGAGCCTTGTTCCCTTCCGCCGTTTTGGCCTCGTCCCACAGGCGGTCCATTTCGGCCAACGTCATGTCGGACAGCGAGCGGCCGCGTGACTTGGCGGCCTGCTCCATGTGGGTGAATCGCGCGGCGAATCGGTTGGCGGACCCGCGGAGGGCTTCTTCGGGGTTCACTTTCACGACGCGGGCGAGGTTCACCAGCGCGAACAGGATGTCGCCGACCTCGTCCTGCAGGCGCCGCCGCGCCGCCTCCGTCGCATCCTGCGCGACATCGGCCCGCGCTTCCTCTACTTCGCGCAACTCTTCATGGACTTTGTTGACGACCTGGGCGTAGCCGGTCTCGTCGTGCGGCCAGTCGAAGCCGATGCGGGCCGCCCGTACCTGCAACTGATACGCGCGCAGGAGCGCCGGCAGCGCCTTGGGCACGCCGTCCAGCGCCGAGCCCGCGTCGCCGTTGCCGGACTGGTCGGCTTTTCCCTGGCGCTTGATTTCCTCCCAGCGGTGGACGACTTCTTCAGCGGTCTTTACGACGGAAGGGGCGTTGGCTTTTTCCCCGAATACGTGCGGGTGGCGGCGGATCAGCTTGTCCGCCAGGGTCTCCAGGACGTCCTCGATGGTGAAGGTGTTGTGTTCCCGGCCGATTTCGGCGTGGAAGAGGATCTGCAGGAGGACGTCGCCCAGTTCCTCCTTCAGCCTGGGATCGTCCTGCGCCTCGATGGTTTCGAGGACTTCGTAGGCCTCTTCGATCAGGTAGGGCTTGAGCGATTCGCGGGTCTGCTTGCGGTCCCACGGGCAACCGCCTTCTCCCCGCAGCCGGGACATGATCTCGACGACCTGGTCGAATCGTTCTGACATGCGGGCATTATAGAAGAACGGCAGCGGTTTTGAAATCCGGCCTGAAAACTCTCACAGACCCCTTGACTCTGTACTATGGTACAGGGTGTAGACTTCATCACGAGGTGCCGCCATGGCTTCAGGAATGACGATCGGTCGGCTGGCCAAAGAGGTCGGCGTCAATATCGAAACCGTCCGGTATTACGAGCGCCGCAAGCTGCTCATGCCCACGGCCCGCAAGCCGTCCGGGTACCGGCTTTACGGCGAGGACGCGGCCCGGCGGCTCCGGTTCATCAAGAACGCGCAAGCGCTGGGATTCACGTTAACCGAAATTGAGGGCTTGTTGGATCTGCGCGCTGATTCAGCGGCCCAGTGCAGCGACGTCCAGCAACGGGCGCAAGCCAAACTGGCCAAAGTCGAAGCGAAACGCAGAGACATTGAAGCGATGGTTGGAGCGCTCCGGGACCTCATCCGGGTGTGCAAGACGAAGCAGCCGACGGACCGGTGTCCGATTTTGAAGTGCTTGGAGAATGGGACAAGGAGGTCGACCAATGACAACCCAAAAACGAAGCGTTGAGGTCTTCACTGCGGGCTGCCCGGTGTGTGAAGACGTGGTCAATCTAGTCAACGCCATGGCGTGCCCGAGTTGCGAGGTGCGGATTTATGACCTTCGGCAAGGCTGCGCCACGAACGAGTGCCGGGAGAAGGCGACTCGTTACGGTATCACCGCCGTCCCGGCCGTAGCGGTCAATGGAGTCTTGTTGGACTGCTGCCGGCGAGGGCCGATCGACGCGGCCGTGCTGCGGGCGGCCGGCATCGGCCAGGCGTGACTGCCTGGGTATTCATGCAGGCGCATGAAAGGTGATGAACATGAACCGTCTGCTAGCCACAGGTCTTGTCGGTTCCGCAATTACTGCGATCTGTTGTTTCACGCCGGTTCTCGTCAGTGCGCTTGGGCTCATCGGTATGGGGGTGATTACCGGTTACCTGGACTATGTGTTATTGCCAGGATTGGCTGTGTTTCTGGGTCTTACCCTGTATGGCTGGGTGCGGAGAAAGCAATGGGGCGCGCCAGCCTGTTGTGCGATGGGTGCCAAAGACGAGAGGCCGTGAGGTGGCGTGGAGAGGGCTTAGGGGACCTGTTTTCAAGACTTTTGCCATAGCGGGTATTCGGCTCAGATGGATGGAGGAAATCAGATGAATGCAGAAGCGGACGAGCTTTTTGGAGAATTGCGCCGCCTGAGTCCCAAGGTTACCGGAGGCATTCTGCGCATGCGGCAGGAGGCGTATCGGGATGCTGCGGTTGCGGCGAAATACAAGCTTCTCACCGCCATGGCGATCTCGGTGGCGATTCGCTGCGAACCCTGCATCCGGGCCTACGTGAAGATGGCGCACGAGAAAGGCATCACGCGAGAGGAACTGATCGAGTTCTTGGAAGTGGCCATGACGATGCAGGGGTGTCCAGGCGAGGAGTGGGCGCTCAAGGCCTATGCGGCGTACAAAGAATGCACGGGCGGAGACAAAGTGACCACCGATGCAGCCTGTTGCGCGCACTGAACCTGTAAAACAGAAGTCGAGCCAGTCATTCGCATTGCAGGAGCACAAACGATGTCCCAGCACTCCAACTACGATTTGATGACGATCGGCGGCGGGTCGGCCGCCTTTGCCGCAGCCATTAAGGCCGCTGAGCTTGGCGCCAGGGTGGCCATCGTGGAAAAAGGCACGATCGGCGGCACCTGCGTGAACATCGGCTGCGTGCCCTCCAAGACGCTGATCAAGTCTGCGGAGCTGTGCTATCACGCGGCCTATCCGCAATTTGAAGGGCTTGCCGCCTGTCCGCCACCATCGGATTGGCGGCGGGTGGTGCAGCAGAAGGACGAACTGGTCGCGGCGTTGCGTGAGGGAAAGTATGTGAACGTCGCCGCGGTGTACCCCAACATTACGATCCTCAAGGGCGAAGCCAGGTTTTTGGGCGGGCGCAAGGTGAGGGTCAATGGGTCCGTGTACGAATCTGGCAAGGTCGTTGTCGCTACCGGTTCCCTTCCCTGGGCACCACCGATTCCCGGGCTTCAGGAGGCAGGCTATCTCGATAGCGAACAGGCGCTTAGCCTTGAGGCGTTGCCCGTGTCGCTCATCATCGTTGGCGGGGGGAGCATCGGCCTGGAGTTTGCCCAGCTCTTTGCCCGGTTTGGAGTGCAGGTGATGGTCTTGGAAGCCGGACCTCATGTGGCGATGGTCGAGGAGCCCGAGATCGGCGAGGCGCTGCTCTCCTATCTCGCGCAAGAGAAACTCAGGATCTGCACCAACGTCAGAATCACCCTGGTCGAGCGGACTAGAAGCGGATACCTGGTTCATGCTCAGATCAATGGCAAGCCGGAAGTCTGCCTGGCGGAACGCCTGATGGTGGCCACAGGGCGTCGTCCCAATACCAGTGGCTTTGGGTTAGAGGACGTTGGAGTCGTGTTCGGCGAAAAAGGGGAGATCGTGGTGAACGAACACCTGCAAACGACCAATCCTGACATCTACGCGGCCGGTGACTGCATCGGCGATCCCATGTATGTGTATGTAGCCGCCTATGCAGGCGGGCTGGCGGCCGAAAACGCTCTCAGTGGTGCCGGCAAGATTTATGACCTGACTCCGTTGCCCCATGTCACCTTCACCGATCCGCAGATCGCCGGCGTGGGTTTGACTGAGCGCCAAGCGAGAGAAAAGGGGCTTCGCGTGAAGACCTCAGTGCTCCCGCTGGCACACGTTCCCCGTGCGCTGGCGTCACGGAACACGAAGGGCCTCATCAAACTGGTCGCGGAGGAGGAAACTGGTCGTCTTGTGGGTGCGCACGTGCTGGCGGCCGACGCGGGCGAAGTAATTCAGGAGGCGACCCTGGCGATTCGCTTTGGGCTCACGGTGCAGGACATTGCCGAGACCTTTCATCCCTATCTGACCATGGCCGAGGGACTGAAACTCGCCGCGCTGACCTTCAAGAAGGATGTCAGCAAGCTGTCCTGCTGCGCAGCGTAACCGAATCGGGAAAGAGCCCCGGGAGCTAAGCGAGGAGGGATCAGATGATGGACTGCGGATGGATGCCTATGATGGGGATCGGTGTGCTGTTTATGGTGCTGTTCTGGGTTTTCGTGATAGCCGGCGTTGTGTACCTCATTAGATGGCTGATGAGTCAGGGGCTGACAAGCCGACCTGAGTCTAGCCTGGACATCCTTAAGAAACGGTACGCCCGCGGTGAGATAAGCAAGGAGCAGTTCGATGAAATGAAGCAGGACTTGCAGGCATAAGTCTTGTTTCCTACTAAGCAGGAGGTCGGCTATACTATGCGACACACAATCAGCTTTGTTCTTGCTTTTGCCCTCCTTGTTCTGTTCACAGCCAGATTTGTCGAGGCTCAACAGGTAACACCCGTTAGAATCCTCATTCACATGAAGACCTCGCTTGCCCTCGATGATGCGCAGATCTGCGCGGTGCCCAATGTTGCCTGGGCGGCGGTCAAGGCCGGGCATAAGGTCACAATCTTGGTGGATGCCAGCGCGGTGACTTCGGTCACAAAAGGCTTTGGCTGGTTCCGAAGTCTCACTGGCTCTGAGACCACGGCCCTGGATCGCGCTGCATTGCCCGAGCGGGAGCGCCAGAGCCTGTCCGAGCAGATGGGCGTCCCCCTGGAGCAAGTCCCGCACAACTACGGCGAATACTTCGATTTCCTCAAGAAGATGGGCGTCGAAATCTACGGCAACCGGACGATGATGCTGCTCTACAAGATCGATCCTGCGCGGGTCGCCTCCGCGGTCACCCTGATTCCGTTGGACCGGATGGTGCAGCTTTTTACCTCGGCTGACCGGATCCTCGTATACTGACCGCTCCGGTGCTTTGGATTAGATTACAGAAGGGTCCGCTCGCGGAGTAGAGTAGGCCTCAAGCCTGCGCGGAGGGTCCCATGGAGCAGCCCACTATCAGCCCAAGCAAGCTCTGGTACCTCAAGCACATAAAATTGTTCTCCGGCCTCAGCCAGGCCGAGCTCCAGGAAATGAACCGGATCACCCGGATGCAGGAAATCAAAAAGAAACAGCCCATCTACCTGCCGGGCGATCCCGCCAATACTGTCTACCTGCTTAAAAAGGGCCGTGTCAAAATCGCCAGCAGTGCTCCGAGCGGCAAAGAAGTCACCTTTGAGATCCTCGAGCCGGGAGAAATTTTCGGCTTACTGGAAGCGCTGGACGATTCGCCTCGTGAAACACTCGCCGAGGCGCTGGACGATGCGTTGATCTGTGCCATCCGACGGGAGGACTTTGATCGCTACCTCCGTGAGCACCCGGATATGACTGTGAAGCTGACCAAGCTGATCGGGCTCCGACTAAGAAAGATCCAAAACCGTGTCGAGGACTTGGTGTTTCGGGGTGTCCCTGCTCGGCTGGCTCATCTCCTGCTGGAGTTGAGCAAGACCGCCGGAACCCCCGATGCAACCGGTATTCGCCTCCAGGCCAGGTTGACCCATCAGGAAATGGCGAACCTGATCGGCTGCTCGCGCGAGACCGTCAGCACCATTCTAGGACAATTTCGTGATCAAAGCCTTATCCGGATTGACGGCCGATCCATTATCATCATGAACCCTAACGACCTGTCCCGGCTGGTTTCATAACCTCTTCCAACCACCCGTACCACTGGTGGATCGGGGGTCCGAGTTATGGAATATTACCATCTGGTCCAGGCAAACCACTTACGGAGCACATTTTTCTGGCCTTCAGTAAAATGGGCTTTGCGCCAGGCATTGGCGACCTTCTTGATGACTTCCGTTTGGGTTGGATAGGGATGGATCGTCCCGACGAGGGTTTTCAATCCAAGGCCGCCTCGCATCAGAACCGTGAACTCGCTGATCATCTCACCCGCATGAGCTGCCACGATGGTCGCGCCAAGAATCTTATCCGTGCCCTTTTGGACATGCACCCGGGCAAACCCGTCGTCCTCACCATCCAGGATGGCACGGTCTACCTCATCGAGCTGGTAGGTGTGCGTTTCCACTTCTAATCCCTTGGCCTTGGCGTCCGCTTCGTACATGCCGACGTGCGCGATCTCAGGTTGCGTATATGTGCACCAGGGGATGATCAGCGAGTCGGTGCCGGCATAACCCAGTCCCAGCGGGTGGGGAAAGAGCGCATTCTGAATCACGATCTGCGCCATCGCGTCGGCGGCATGCGTGAATTTGTACCGCGAGCAGATGTCGCCTGCAGCGTAGATGCGTGGATTGGTCGTCTGCAACCGGTCGTTCACTTTCACGCCGGATTTGTCGTATTCGACCCCGACTGTCTCCAATCCGAGCCCTTCCACGTTCGGCGCGCGGCCAATACCCACCAGGATCTCCTCCACCACCAATTCCTCAGCCTTGCCCGTAGCGTGTGTAGTGGATCACCTTCTCCGTTCCACGTGTTGTGATCTGGTTGATACCGGCTTCACAGAGGAACTGAACCCCGTCGCGGGTCATGGCCTGTTCAACCACGCGGCCTGCGTCCGGATCCTCGCGTGGCAGGATGCGACATTCCTGCTCAAATACTGTGACCTGACTGCCGAATCGTGCAAAGGCCTGGGCGAGCTCGCATCCGATCGGGCCGGCTCCGATCACACCCAAGCGGGGCTGCAGTTCCGTGAGCGTAAAGATTGTTTCATTGGTGTAGGCGCCTGCTTCCTGTAAACCTGGGATGGGGAGGGTCACCGCACGGGCGCCCGTGCAGATCGCAGCCTTTTTAAATCGGAGTGTCATCCCACCGACCTCGATGGCATCCGACCCCGTGAACCGCCCCTCGCCGATGAACACGTCCACGCCGAGACTTTTGTACCGGTGGGCCGAGTCGGTGTGGCTGATGTGCGCCCGCAGCCTCCGCATGCGGGCCATGGCCGCGCCAAAGTCATACTTCACCCCGGGCGGGATGTGCACGCCGAATTCCTCCGCGTTGCGGACCTCCGCCCAGGCGCGAGAGGCTCGGATGATACCATTCGAGGGGACGCAACCTACGTTCAGGCAGTCGCCCCCCATGAGGTGTTTCTCAATTAAGGCCACCTTGGCGCCCACTCCTGCGGCGATCGCCGCCGTGACGAGTCCGGCGGTGCCGGCCCCGATCACCACGAGGTTGTAGGTGCCGGTCGGCTCTGGGTTGACCCAGTCGTGTGGATGGACATTGTTGACCAACGTCTGATTGTATTCGTCACCAGGAAGTACCGTGACCTGCTCACTCATAAGACCCTCACGATTCGTCCTTTAATGGTCCGCGCACTCTCCGTTCGGCCTCCAGCCAGTGCTCCAAGTCGTGGCCGTATTCACACCCACATTCACAGAAGAGCTGATAGGCGAGCGCGCGAATCTCTTCTTGCGCCGCCTCCTGGTCCGCCTTCTGCTCGTCAATCCTTCTAACTTCTTGGTTTCTGTTCTGTTTTCCCATGGGTTTCTCCTTTCTTTGATTCCACATTCATTCCATCAGTCCTCCGCAGGCCGAGCACCGGTGCAGAGGCTCATCAGCCATCATCGACTTTGGCGCAGGTGGGGTCTCAACGGGAGCCATGGCAGGAGCTTTTCCCAAGAGCAATTGCGCCCACCCCGACGACTGGTAACGCATGACAAGCTTGGGGACTAGAAGAAAGAACGCCACCATCGCCAGTCCTAGAAGGAGCCAGAGCCACTCTCCCGCAAATACGCTTCCCCCCCAACGCCGTGAGGGCGAAGGTGGGCGGGATCATCCCAATCAACGTGGCCACCGCAAAGGCTCGGACCGACATGTTGGTTAATCCTGCCCCGTAACTGATCAGTCGAACGAGAAAATCGGCAAGAGCCGTGACGCGAAGACGAAGATCGCCAAATGCCGGTCCGAACAGCGCTCACAAAAGGTGATGTCTGTTCGGAAGAGTCGAACCAGGACTTCCCGGCCAAGAGCCCTCCCAATGAGAAAGCTGAGGATTGCCCCGATCTCGGCTCCAATGACTGAATAGGCGGTCCCCTGGAGCACACCAAAGGTAGCTCCCGCTGCCAAATCCAGCGGTAGGCTGGGGATCGGGCTGATCACCACCGACGCGGCCATGAGGATGATGAACACCAACGGCGCAAATGGCCCCGTGGAATTTAAATAGGCGGCCACGCGGTCTGGTTTCAAGACCTCTCTGAAGTCCACCCATTGCACCGCCAGTAGGTTCCGAAGACCAACAGGACGAGTGCGACGATCTTGATGAGATGTCTCAGGGTGAGGGGCCTCTTCATCGTCCCCACCTTCTGATCATCCTCCATGTGTCCCGTCGCCTCCACCAGTCTGCGTGCGTGTCTCACGGCTTCAGATCGGACTCAACTCGTAATCCATCCAAGAACTTGTTGAAGCCGTTGAACATGTCCACGACCGCCATCAGTTCCGTGATCTCCTGGTCTCCAAAGCCCATTCCCTTGAGCGCGGCAGTATGGGCATTGATGCAGTACTCGCAATTATTTGTGGCCGAAACCGCCAGGGCGATCACCTGCTTGGTCTTGGGATCCAGCTTGCCCGGACCCATGATCGCCTTGAACCGGAGCCACGTGGTCTCCAGATAGGCCGGGTGGTTGGCCATTGCTTTGAAGAGATTCGGAACGAACGGAATTCCGAACATCTTCTTGATCTCGCCGTAGATCTCCTTGATCTTGTCGGATGCGCCGGCTTCTTCCACATATTTGACGGTAGCCATTGTTTCTCCTCCTTGTCTGTTATCTGATCACCCGGCTTTGATGCCGAACTCCTGCAGTTTGGCGACCAGCCACCCCTTTCTGGGTACTCCGACTGCGATGATCGTTCCATTGAGTACGAACGCCGGCGCCACGATAACCCCCAGCGCCTGGGCTCGCTCACTGGCCTCCTGGAATGACCGAATCCTTACCTCCAGGGCCGGCCATACGGCCTGAAGTTCGCGAGCCAGAGCCAGGGCCGATTTTTCAGAAATGCATCCCGGATGAACAAAAACCTCCAACAGGTTCATGGGATTTTTATCGCATATCCCTTTCGAACTGTCTGTAAGCCAGCTTACAGACAGTGTGACTGCTTGCTGTTAGTGTGGCGGATGATAAACAGCTTAGGCCCGTCCTGCGGCTAGGCCAATCATGAATGAGAAACAACCAAGGAGGTGTGTCATGTTCAGCAAGACGTTCAGCATGGTGACCGTTTCACTGCTGTTGATCGGATGCGCCACGTATGGCGACGTGGTCGCCGGTGAAGCCAAGAAGGGGCCGGCTGCGGAGGCTCTCAAAAACGTCGGGCCGACCTTGGCCAAGACGTACACATGGGAACCGTTCCATCCTGCCATGCCGGACCATCTCTGGATGGATGCCGGGAATGGACGGGGGGTCTTCCTTCACTTCAACAAACCGGTGACCGACCCTAAGGCCATGGTGATATTCACGGGAGAAGGAGTCAAAGGTCGCTTCTGTGCCGAGGATCAGCCCGATGGAGGGAAAACCGGGTTCGTCCACTTCCATCGGTCGCACACGCCTGAAGGGGAGACCGGGATGGCTGCCCATGGCCATGGCGGCAAATCAGCCGAGGAAGGCTACTGGCTGAAGCATGTCGCGGTGGGGGAGTTCGACATGATGGGGATGCGCTTCAAGACCGGCACTGCAATGAACTTCATGCCGACCCCGGCGCCTAAATGTGGAGCGTAAATCGCATCACACCTCACAGAGGGGATTGTCCAGGTCATCAAGGACTTGAGCGACCCCTCTAAGTTGCCATTCGAAATCCGGCCGGATGGCGCCGTCGTAATGGTGGAAAAATAGCTGAATTTTCTTGTGTAACGATCCTTGTTGCGGCGAGACTGTAAATTTGGGGGCGTGCCATCCCAAGTTGACGAGATTGCGGAGAGCCTGTTATATGGACGCATCCGTATAACTTCATTTAGCGCGAGGTACTCATGTCTGACGAGACGATCACGCAGCAAGTCAGCGAGCGGTACGCCAGGGCGGTGACCACCGGCGAGCAGATGTGCTGCCCGACCGGCTATAACTTCGACGACCTGCGCGCATTTGTTCCGGAGGAGGTCCTGCGCGTGTCCTATGGCTGCGGCACGCCCGCCGGTCTGGCGACGGTGCGGCCTGGGGAAACCGTGCTGGACATTGGGTCGGGCGGGGGCATCGATTGTTTCGAGGCGGCCCGGCGCGTCGGCCCGTCCGGCCGGGTGATCGGGATCGACATGACCGACGAGATGCTGGCGATGGCCCGCCGCAACGCGCCCATCGTGGCGCAAAACCTCGGGTACGCCGCGCCGAACGTCGAGTTCCGCAAAGGGCATGCGGAGAGTCTGCCGGTCGAGGACGGCACGATCGATCTGATCATCTCGAACTGCGTGATCAATCTGGCGCCGGACAAGGCCAGGGTGTTTCGCGAGATGTTCCGGGCCATCCGGCCCGGTGGCCGGTTCACGATCTCGGACATCGTCGCGGATCAGCCGGTGCCCCAATACCTGATTCACGATACGCAGAAATGGGGGGACTGCCTGTCCGGCGCCCTGCCCGCGTGGGAGTACCTCGGCGGCCTGGTGCAGGCCGGGTTCCTCGGCGTGCACCAGATGAAGTTCTCCCCATGGAGCGTCATCGACGGCATCCATTTCTTCTCGCTGACGCTGACCGGCTATAAGCTGCCGGAAGCGGCGGAGGCCACAGAGACCAGGTTCGCGACGCTGGTGGGCCCCTTCAGCCGGGCAGTGGACGAACTGGGCCAGACCTATCACCGCGGCAAGCCTGCGCCGGTGTCGGCGCGCGCGGCGCAGTTGCTCAAGACGCCGCCGTTCGAGCGGCTGTTTCTTCTGGCGGAGACCCCGATCGCGCTTGCGACGACCGATCAACGGCTGATCGCTGTTCTGCCTGCAGACTCGCCCTGCGTCTGGAAGGGCCACTTCGCCGTGCTCACCGGCCCGTTCGTGGAGGCGGAGGACGATGATCATCATGTCTATCGCCGCGGCGCCCCTCTGGAGATCTGCTCGAAGACGCTGGACGTGCTGGACTCCGGCCCCTACAGCCGGCACTTCACGGTCATCAACCGGGCGACCGAAGCGGTCTCGGGCGAAGCGGTCTCATGCGATTCTGGCGGAGGCTGTTGCTGACATGCCTCAGCTGGCGCTGGCTTCCTTCGACAAAACCCTCGCGGAGCACGGCCACGCGTCGCTGCGGGCGCTGCGCCTCGATACCTTGCAGGTCAACGTCGGCAAGCTCTGTAACCAGACCTGTACCCATTGCCATGTGGACGCCGGTCCCACCCGCACCGAGATCATGACCCGGGAGACGGTGGACGCGGTGCTCGGCGTCGTGTGGCGCTTCCCGGAGCTGCGTACGGTGGACATCACCGGCGGCGCACCGGAGATGAATCCGCATTTCGAGTATCTGGTGGAGCAGTGCCGGGCGATGGGGCGGCGCGTGATGGACCGCTGCAACCTGACCGTCTTCTTCGTGCGGGACAAGCAGCACCTGCCGAAATTCCTTGCCGATCATCAGGTGGAGGTGATCGCCTCGCTGCCCTGCTATCTCGAGGAGAACGTGGATCAGCAGCGGGGCAAGGGCGTGTATGGCCGGAGCATCGAGGCGTTGCAGCTTCTCAACGCGCTCGGCTACGGCAGGGAAGGTACAGGACTGGCGCTGAATCTAGTGTACAACCCGCTCGGCCCCAAGCTGCCGCCTCCGCAGGCCGATCTGGAGGCCGACTACAGGGACGAACTGGCGAAGCGTTTCGGTATCCGCTTCAACCGTCTGTACACGATTACCAACATGCCCATCAACCGGTTCCTGGACGATCTGCATCGCTCCGGCCAGTACGAGGCCTATATGGAGAAGCTCATCACGAGCTTCAACCCGGCCTCCGTGGACGGGCTCATGTGCCGGAGCCTGATCAACGTGAACTGGGACGGCCGGCTCTCCGACTGCGACTTCAATCAAATGCTGGACCTGCCGGTGGAGGGCGCGGCGCGGCAGACCATCTACGAGTTCGACCCCGCGCGGCTTTCGCACCGGCGAGTGGTTACCGGCATGCACTGCTACGGCTGCACGGCCGGCGCCGGTTCTTCCTGCGGCGGCGCAATTTCGTAATCGCCGATGGAACTTTCACTGCTTGCCCTGCTGCTTGTGATGGCCATGGCCTACGCCAACGGCACCAATGACGTCTCCAAGGCGATCGCAACGCTGGTCGGGAGCGGCGTGAGCGATTATCGCACCGCCATCATTTGGGGAACGGCCTGGACCGTGGCCGGCGCGTGCCTCTCGGCCTTCGTGGCGAACGCCATGCTTAAGACCTTCAGCGCCGGTCTCATCCAGTCCGGCATCACGACCCCACCGGCGCTGGCGTCGGCGGTCCTCATCGGCGCGATGGGGTGGGTATTCGTGGCTTCAAAGACCGGCCTTCCGGTGTCCACCACCCACGCGCTGACCGGCGCTCTCGTCGGCGCGGGACTGATTGCCATCGGCAGTGAAGGGCTCGCCTGGACGGCCATCGCCGGGAAGATCGGCCTCCCGCTGCTGATGAGTCCGATCCTCGCCTTCGCCGTGTCTTTTCTCCTCCATCCCCTGCTCAAGCGCGTCGCCGACCGATGGGAGGGAACCTGCCTTTGCGTGATGCCGGCGTCCCGCGCGTTAGTGACCATCGATGCGCGGGGAAATACCCGCACGCTGCTTCAGACAAGCGTGCTCGGTCAGCCTGTGGTGGCGGTGCCGGCCCAATGCGAACGCGCGGGCTTACAGGGTCTGGCGGTCGGACTGGACAGCATCCACTGGCTCTCCAGCGGAGTGGCATCCCTGGCGCGGGGAGCGAACGATACGCCCAAGATCATGGCGATGCTCCTCCTGGGAAGCGCGTCGGTGTCCTGGCCGAATGGAACCCCGCAGTTCGGCACGCTGGCGGCCGTGGCGCTGGCCATGGGGCTCGGCAGTTACATCGGCGGGTTTCGCGTGACCGAGGTCCTGGCGGAGAAGATCACGCGCATGGACCATGTCGAGGGACTGTCGGCCAACCTCACGACGTCGTCTTTGGTGCTTGTCTCTGCCACCATGGGCTTGCCCGTCTCTACCACGCACGTCAGCGGCTCCGCGATCATCGGGATCGGCATGCGCAAGGGGCTTGGAGCCGTCCGCTGGGCGACCGTGCGGGACATGGTGCTGGCCTGGATCGTCACGCTGCCGGTTGCCGCGTTGCTGGCGGCCCTGGCCTATTTCATCCTGAGTAGGCTAATCTAGAGGGTGCACTGCGGCTTTTGACGGGGGATGCTTACATCTCCGAGGCGAGCGCGCCCCGTAGCCGGATATATTCCTGCGCGGTCACGATTCCTTCTTCCTTCGCGGTCTTCAGGAACGCTTCGACTGCGGCGTGCCGGTCTTCCGGCCAGGTGGTCGTCCCGGCCAGCATCTCGGCGAGCATGTCCATCGTCTCGATCGCTGCGGGATGCACGAGCTGGGGATGCGTCAGCCACTGTCTCCAATTCACCGTATTCGTCATCTGCTCCATCGAACCTAAATCCTCTCCACTGCTGATGGTTGATCCTGGACAAACCGCGCCAGAATACAGATCGGCGCGGTCAGATGCAAGCAAAAGTGGAACGACTGAAGGTCGGATAACTACGGCGCGGGCTTCGGGTATTTGGAGAAACAGATCATATCCATGGGTGGTACTGGTCCGGCATGACCGATTCGGGGCGATAGCCGAGATTCAGAAACATCGCGATGTTGCGGGACGCGCGGAGCATCGTGCAGACGTAGAGCTTGTGCGCGTCCACGGCGTGCTTCTCGATCTCCCGCATCAGTGCTTTCCCGATCCCCCGTCCCTGATACGCCGGGTTTACCGACAACAGCCTGATCACGCAGACGCCGCCCGCATTCCAGAAGCGGACAGACCCCGCGACCGCGCCGTCCCACTCCGCCACCAGGATCACCTTGTCCTTCGCGTCGAGTTGCACGTTTTCGAGCGTTTCCTTGGTCCAGGCAGCCGTCTCGTACGTGCCCTCATAGGCGCCGAAGGCCTCCTTCTGGATCTTGAGGATCACGGGAAAATCGCTTTCGGTCGCTCGCCTGATCGTCAGCATGCCGCAGTCATAGCGATTTATGAGGCGTTTGGCAATACGCCACCTTGCGCGAACGGTCCTGCTTGTCTATACTGTACGGCGCTATGGGATGGCGTCGCATCAAACAGGGCATCGAAACCCAGACCTTGGAGATCCAGCCGGCCACTTGCCCAGTCTGCCGGAAGAGCCTCTACCGGAACGTCACCTTCCTGACTGGCGGGTGGGCCCGGTGCTCGCAGTGCAATGAGGTCGTCCATTACGCCTGTCTCAGCGGCGGGAAGTTCCTGAAAGATCGGCCCCGGTTCTGCGTGGACTGCAAGGCCGGCCGCGTGCGTCCCGCCCAGACGATGCCGGTGCCGCCGCCCAGGCCCAAAGAGCCGGCGCCTGAAGCGGTGGCCGTCGCGGCTCCCGCTTCTCCGGCGCCGCCGGCTCCTCCGGCAAGCGCCCCGGCTCCTCCTGCTGCGTCTCCTGCATGAACGAACCGATTACGGCTGAAAGCTCGCCGGGCTTGCGATGGTGGAACGGCGCATTCCTCGCCGTCGTGGTTCCGATCGTCAACGCGATCGGCGGGTTCTTCACGCTGGATTTCATCCTGAGCGGGCAGTACACCTGGGGCAGGACGCTTCGAACCTTCGTCCTCTCGCTGAGCCTGCTGGTGCTGGCGTACGAGTTCGTGTATCGGGACCTGCAGGCGCGCCATCCCGAGTGGACGGGACGGCGCCTGCTGAACCACGTGCTGGGCTATGCGGTGGTCCCGTTTTTCGGCGGGATGGCGCTGCTCCTGATGCTCCTGGCGGCCGTGCGCTTGCTGAAGTGAGGTGCGATTACGATACGGCGAATTTTGTGGTGTGCTGAAAGATGCACTTCGGGCAGAGGTAGTGCAGGAATTTCCCGTCGGCCACCAGCCGCTTCGTCATCGGCACCTTGCACCAGGTGCAGACCCGGTCGGGCGTGTCGCAGATCGAGCAGGTGGGGGTGACGGTGCCGTCCCGGGTCACCGGCACGGTCGGCTGTCCGCACTTGGGGCAGGCTGACTTCTCATTCACGTCTGTCTTTTCGCACAGCAGAAAGAAGCTTGTCAAATGAGCCCTCCCGCCATCCGTGAATTCTTCGAGGCGCTGCCGTCCCGCTTCCGCCCCGACACGGCGGACGGCGTGAACGCCGTCTATCAATTCGATTTGTCGGGCGAGGAAGGAGGCCAGTACCAGCTCCACGTCGCCGACCGGTCCTGCCGGGTCTGCGACGGCGTCCACCCGTCCCCGAACGTCACGCTGTCAATGGCGGGAAAAGATTGCGTCGAAGTGCTTGAAGGGCGATTGAGCGGCATGTCGGCGCTGCTCAGCGGGCGGTTGAAGATCGCGGGTGATATGGGTCTTGCGATGCAACTGGCCGCCTTCTTCCCTGACCTGCGCCCGCAATAAATCCTTACTTCTTCAGGTCCGCCCAGGCCTGCTGGTAGTCCTCGAACGTATCCACTTCCATCCATCCCTTGTAGATCGTGAGGCAGGAGACTTCGTGTCCCCGCTTGACCAGTTCCTGGAGCATGTCGGTCAGAGAGGCCTTCTGGAGAGAGGGCGCTTCGTGGAAGGGGGCGGCGGGCTGCGAGGAGACGGCACGATACGCGGACTTCAGCAGAGCGGTTCCCCGTTCGGAGAACATGGCCAGGCCGATGAACTCGCCGTGCGCCTGCTCCCGGTCCAGATGCTGGCCGATCTTCACCAGTCGGCTGGGGCCGTCCGGGGGCACGAACCGGTAGCCCGTGGGCGGCGGCACATCCATCAAGACGAGGTCGGGCTTGAAGTGCGGGCGCGGCAGCGTGCGTTGGTCCATCCAGGCCTGATCCACCACGATCGTGATGTCGGCGGGGCTTTTCAGTAGTTTGTGCAGAATGCCGGTCTCGAAGATGATATCGGAATAGAGCAGGAGGCAGCGGCCCGTCAGTTCGGGCTCGGCGCAGAAAATGGATGCGAGTTCGCCGGTTTCTTCGTACCGGTCGTTATCGTAATACCGCAGGTTGGGAAGCGCGATCTTGTCCTTCTGGTAGCCCCGCACGACGACGATGTTCTTGATGTTGACGTCGTTGAGGGCCGCCACCTGGCGCTCCAGGATCGTTTTCCCTTTGATGTCCAGCAGGCACTTGGGCTTGTCCTGCGTGAGCGGCAGGAGCTGCTTTTCGAATCCGGCGGCCGGGATGATGGCCGTGATCTTCTCGGTGCCCGCCGGGAGGAACCGGCGCTCGTCTTCCTCCATCCGGGTCACTCCGACCAGATCGTACACCTCCTGGAGCGCGACCATCCGGTCCCCGACGGCCTCGGCGCGGCCCTCCTTCTTCAGGACGTCCAGGGTGTCGCGCATGGCCTTGATGGCGGTGCGGATGACCTGGTTGGCGAAGATGACGATCTTGAAGCCGTGCCGCTCCAGCTCGTCCGCCGTGACGGCGGCGAAGATGGTCGGGACCACAACCAGCGGGACGCGGCCGGACCATTGCTGCGCGACGGCGCGCAGCTCGTCGAACGTGGGCGACTTGGAATGGATGAGCACGGCGTCGGCGCCGGCGTCGGCGTAGGCCTCGGCGCGCTTTAAGGCCTCGTCCCGGCCCCAGCCGGCGATCAGCGCCTCGGTGCGGGCGATGACGAAAAAGTCGGACGAGGATTGCGCGGACTTGGCCGCGCGGACCTTGCCCGCGTGTTCGTCCGCGGAGACCAGGTCCCGTCTGGAGCCGGCGTAAAACGAGCAGCGTTTGGGGAAGACGTTGTCTTCGATGCAGATGCCGGCGATGCCGGCCTTCTCGTAGTCCTGGACCATCCGCATCACGTTGAGGGCGTTGCCGAAGCCGGTGTCGCAGTCCGCGATCACGGGAATGCCTGCGGCCTCGACCATATTTCTGGTTGCGTCCAGTTGCTCGGTCATGGTGAGGAAGCTGCCGTCGGGGATGCATTTGAGCGAGGCCGAGATGCCGAACCCGGAGGCCCAGATCGCGTCGAAGCCGGCCCGCTCGATCAGTTTGGCGCTGAGCGCGTCATGGGCGCCGACCGTCCGGATGATTCCGGGCCGCTTCATCAACTCACGGAGTTTGGTCGTCTGGCGCATGGTATTGTATGGTGTGAGATGCAGGCTTGAAAAGTCAATTGAAAATGCGGGCCGGAAAGATTGTCAGAGTTTATCGGGAGTGATATAAGGCGAGTGGTTTCGGGAGGGCGGGATGACGAAAGTCGCGCTGATCACGGGTGGGGCGAAGGGGATCGGGTACGCGGTCGGGCTGGACCTGGCGCTGGCCGGTTGGGACATCGCGTTCTGTTACCGGACGGCCGACGTGGCCGCGGCCGAAGCCATCGCGCTCATCCAGAAGCACGGCCGGCGCGCGACGGCTCAGCGGTGCGACGTGTCGGACCCGGCGGCGGCGGAAGCCTTCGCGGGAAAAGTCGAACGGGAGTTTGGTCCGGTGGAGGCGCTTATCAACTGCGCCGGCCCGTACCATCGGGTCAACATCCTGGAGGAGACGCCCGCCGGGTGGAACGAGATGTTCGCCCACAACCTGCATTCCGTGTTTTACATGAGCAAGGCTCTGGCGCCGGCGATGAAGGCCAGGAAGTCCGGCCGCATCGTCAACTTTTCAATGGCCAATGCCGACCAGATGGTGGCGCAGACCGAGGTGACGGCCCATTACATCGCCAAGGTCGGCGTGCTCATTCTGACACGCACGCTGGCGAAAGCGCTGGCGCCGCACGGTGTGACAGTCAACGCGATCTCGCCGGGCTTCATCAACTCGGGCAGCGCGCCGGAAGCGGAGCTGGCCGCCATGGCGAAGAAGATTCCGGCGGGGTATATCGGTGAGCTCAAGGACGCCGTCTCGGCGGTAAGGTTCCTGCTTTCCGACGACGCGCGCTATGTGACGGGTACAAACATCCATCTTAGCGGTGGGTGGGGGATCTGACGAGAACGATCAGTTTGTTGTGGACAGGCGCTCGGGCTGGATCAGCGTAGGCCGAACCCCTTCTTCGTATTCGTACGCCAGGCAGCACTTGAGGCGTCCGCAGAGGCCGAGCAGTTTGTTGTCGTCCAGGGGGAGGCCCTGGGCTCTGACCATCTTCATGGTGATGGGCTTGAATTCCGTGAGGAAGCTGGCACAGCACAGGACGAGGCCGCATAAGCCGAGCCCGCCGAGGTGCTTGGCTTCGTCCCTGGCGCCGACCTGCTGCATCTGGATGCGGGTGCGGAACCGGCCTGCGAGTTCTTTGACGATCACCCGGAAGTCCACGCGTTCGTCGGCGGTAAACATGAACGTGATTTTCGGATGGTCGAAGGAGGGGACGACCTCGATCGCTTTCATGGGGATGCGGTGCCTGTCAATGAGATCGCACCAGTAGGCCATGGCCTCACAGGCCAGCCGCTCCTGCCGGGCGATGGTCTGGAGATCCTCAGGGTTCGCCTTGCGGATGATCGTCTTCATGTCGCGCATGGGCGGGACGAACGGCATGCGCTGCGGCCGCCCGTACACCACGCCATAGGTCACGTCCTCGTTCATCTCCAGGATGACCCGGTTTCCCGCTTCCAACGCGAAATCCCGGGCGCCGACCTTTCGGACAACGCCCCGGTCGCGCATCTTGATCTGCGCCACTGATACCAATGGAATATTCACGGCCTGAGTTTGGACAAAATCCCCCGGCAAGTCAATGTTGCCTTTCTCCACAGATGAGCGGCGCTGTCCTGTTGCGGAATGACTCTAGCGGAACACTGGACGGAATTTTTCCGCATGATTCCACGAAGAAAGCGATGGCATCCCCCTTGCTTATTCCCTCGCAGGGCGCGGGAGGCGATGATCATGGCAAAGCCGGAGTCGAAGACAGCAAAGAAGGTCTCGCAGGCGGAGGTGGATATTGCCACGATCCTTGTCCCGATCGATTTCTCCGACTGCTCGCTCGATGCGTTCCGCATGGCTGTGTCGGTGGCCCGACGCTATGGCGCCGGGCTCCTGCTGGTGTATGTGGTGGACACGCGGATGCTGGCGGCGGTGGAGCGGCTCGGGATCCCGGTGCCGAAAGACCGGATGAAAACGGTCCGCCACAGGATCCGCCTGTCGTTCCGGGGCATCATGGAGTCGGAAAAAGGGGTGACGATGCGCCGGCTGATTCTAGAAGGCAGCCCGTTCACGGAGATCATGCGCCTGGCCAGGACCGAGAAGGTGGATATGATCGTGATGGGCGCCTATGGAGGCCGCACCGGCGAAGTGGAGAAGATTTTTTTCGGCAGCACGGCCGAGAAAATCGTGCGGGCGTCGCCGTGTCCGGTCCTTTGCGTGCCGCCGACCGGCAAACGTTCGGGATCGGGAGTGGGTGTCGCGGCGGCCTGACGAAAGAGGAAGGGGGAGAAAACCATGCCCAAGCCGGAAGACAAGAAAACCGAGGCTGAACGGCCGTTCGAGGAACGGCATCATTGTCAGGTTTGCGGGAAGCCGGGGCCTGAGACCATTTGCGAGCACTGCAAGATCGTGGTGCAGGCGGAGGCGCTGAACCAGAAGCGTAAAATTGAAAAGGGAGGCGGCGGGCCGAGCTAGGCCCGGGAAGCGCTATGGATTCAGGCGAGGACAGACGCATCCTGCTGGCCACCGATTTCTCCCCGCCCGCCGATCTGGCGTATGCGTACGCGGCCGGCCTGTCACGGGCTTTGCCTGCCAGGATGCTCATCCTGAACGTGCTGGAAGGGCCGCCCGGCCTGGATCGGGAGTTTCCGGTCAACACCGTTTTTCTCAAGCAGATGCAGAAGGAATCGGACCGCGAACTGGCGAAGCTGGCCGGTCTCGCCGAGAAAGGCGGGATTGCGTATGAGACCCGGCAGGTCTATGGGCAGCCGGCGGCCTGTGTCGCCAAGGTCGCGGAGGAGGTTCGGGCGACGCTGATCGTGCTGGGGACCCATGGCCGCACCGGCTGGGACCGGCTGCTGCTTGGCAGCGCCGCGGAGGCGGTGGTGAGGGAGGCGCCCTGCCCGGTCCTCACGGTTCGCTTGTCCGCAAAGGACGAGTCCGCCGGCCTTCGCGGTTCCATCAACATCGATCGTGTGCTCGTTCCCTTGGACTTTTCCGAGTTTGCCCAGGAGGCATTTGAGTATGCCGCGATGTTGGCCAAGCAGTTCGGCGCAAAGGTCCTCCTGGTCCATGCCATGGAGGCGGCGGTCTACCCCCTGGACTTTGCCTTGTTCGGCGTCACGGCGGCGGCGGCGTTGCGCGGTAAGATTCAGACGCGGCTCCAAGAACTGGTCGCGGTGCTCAAGGCCGATGGAGTGGACGCCGAAGTCGTTTGCGATGTGGGGACGGCGGCCGAGGTGATCGTGAAGGAGGCCGAGCGCTTTCGGCTCGGCGCGAAGGGCGCGATCGTCATGGGCACCCACGGCCGGCGTGGACTCAACCGGCTGGCGCTTGGAAGCGTGGCCGAATATGTCGTGCGACATGCGGCCTGTCCGGTGTTCACGGTGAAGAGTCCGCGGTACCGGTATGAGAAAACACGGGAGGTGCGCGATGCAACGCAAAAAATCTAAGGCGAAGGCGACCCCGTCCCCTCCGGCGCCGGTCGGCGTGGATGTGGATAAGGATGTGGTAGTCAGGCTGGCCTATGAGCTCTACGTGCGACGGGGAGGGGAACACGGGCATGATGTGGAAGACTGGCTGATGGCGGAACAGATACTGCTGGAGCAAAAGAAGCGCTCGGGGTCCACCCGGCGGGCATCTGATGCCACGCGGCGGAGGGAAGGCAAGTTTTACAGTTAAGGGGGGGCAGGCCATGAATGCGAAGCTGTTGGCGGCATGTGGGGCGATGGTGTGTGTGTTGGGTGCAGGTTCTCTGCCTGCCTGGGGAGACGAGCAGCACGGCGGCGCCATGCGCGACCGCGGTCACGACGCCGCAATCCACCCGGAATCCACCGGCCATTATCTTCGGCATCTCCTCAAGCATCCCAAGGAAATCGGCCTCTCGTCCGACCAGGTGACCAAGCTCAAAGCGATTCAGCTTGACCTCAACCGCACCCGCATCAAGACCGAAGCCGAGATTCAGGTGGCGGAACTGGAGCTGTCGGCCCTGGCGGAGGACGAGAAGGCCGACCTGTCGGCGATCGAGGCCAAGGTGAAGCAGAGCGAAATGCTCGAGGTCGGCCTGCGGGTGGCGGCCATCAAGGCCAAGCGGGACGCGCTGGCCCTCCTCACGCCGGAACAGCGCGAAAAGGAAAAGGCCGAGCATGAGAAGATGATGATGATGATGAAACAGATGGGCGGCGGCATGATGGGAGGCATGGGCGGCGGCAGTCACGAAGGTGCCCCCCAGGCGGCGCCGAAGAAGGAAGAACGCCAGCACTGAATCCTTTCCTGAATCCTTTCCCTGCCTCGTGGCTCTATGCA
>Ga0080064_1002772_pt1 | contig 28218 bp, 23 predicted proteins | sample Subgrocontami54m_FD_69260 | JGI IMG/M metagenome (GOLD analysis project Ga0080064, IMG submission 69260) | Subsurface groundwater microbial communities from S. Glens Falls, New York, USA - GMW46 contaminated, 5.4 m (SPADES assembly) (version 2) ...
CCCTTATGCCTTGGGCTACACACGTGTTACAATGGCTGGTATAAAGGGTTGCCAACCCGCGAGGGGGAGCTAATCTCAAAAAACCAGCCTCAGTTCGGATAGCAGTCTGCAATTCGACTGCTTGAAGCCGGAATCGCTAGTAATGGGAGATCAGCTCGCTCCCGTGAATACGTTCCCGGGTCTTGTACACACCGCCCGTCAAGCGATGGGAGCCGAGGGTACCCAAAATCCTACGTAGGTAGGCCTAAGGTAAAATTGGTGACTGGCGCTAAGTCGTAACAAGGTAGCCGTACGGGAACGTGCGGCTGGATCACCTCCTTTCTATTTTACTTTTGTAAGATAGAAAATTGTTTTCCCTCTTATTCTTTTCGAATAAGAGTTCGATCAAAGTTAGTTTCAGATTCTTCACTAAACTTGGCTTTTTTATTTTATGTGATCAGTGGTCAGTTCTCAGTGTTCAGACATTGACTGATCACTGATCACTTGACCACTGACTCATTCTTTTTCGGGCCCGTAGCTCAGTTGGTTAGAGCACGTCCCTGATAAGGACGGGGTCAGCGGTTCGAATCCTCTCGGGCCCACCAAATTTGCTTGGCAAGTTTGGGGCTGTAGCTCAGCTGGGAGAGCACCTGCTTTGCAAGCAGGGGGTCAGGAGTTCGATCCTCCTCAGCTCCATAGCCGGAGTTGAGGGGAAAGACGGCGGAAAAAATAAGATTTAAAACATATGTTCTGATTAATGGTCCCTTGGCCATGCCTGGGGACCTTTTAATCGCTTGTTCTTTGACAATTATGTAAGATAAAAAGCGGAAACAATTCAGCCGATTTTTTGCTGTAAAGAAATTGGTCAAGCTACTAAGGGTTTACGATGAATGACTTGGTAGACTCAGGCGATGAAGGACGTGGTAAGCAGCGATATGCTTCGGGGAGTCGCAAACAGGCTTTGATCCGAAGATTTCCGAATGGGGCAACCCACTCCGGTTCATACCGGAGTATGCCTTACTGAATTCATAGGTAAGGTACGCGAACGAGGCGAATTGAAACATCTAAGTAGCCTCAGGAAAAGAAACCGTAAGGGATTCCCCCAGTAGCGGCGAGCGAAAAGGGAAAAGGCTAAACTTCGACGTACACGTCGGAGGGTTGCGGGACCTTAACATGGGATTGTAGACGGATAGCAGAAGTGTCTGGGAAGGCACACCAAAGACGGTGAAAGTCCAGTATGCGAAATCCGAAAGCACCCTAGAGGTATCCCAAGTACTGCGGGGCACGGGAAATTCTGCAGGAATCTGGCCCGACCATGGGCTAAGCCTAAATACTCGAGTCTGACCGAAAGTGAACCAGTACCGTGAGGGAAAGTCGAAAAGAACCCCGGGAGGGGAGTGAAATAGAACCTGAAATCGTAAACCTACAAGCGGTCGAAGGCCTATGCACATCGTAAGGTGTGAATGGCTAACGGCGTACCTTTTGCATAATGGACCAACGAGTTACTGCACGTTGCCAGCTTAACTCCGTTTCGGAGGCAGGCATAGCGAAAGCGAGTCTGAATAGGGCGACCATAGTAACGTGTAGTAGACGCGAAGCCAGGTGATCTATCCATGACCAGGTTGAAGTCCCGAGAAATCGGGATGGAGGACCGAACTCATAACCGTTGAAAAGGCTAGAGATGAGTTGTGGATGGGAGTGAAAGGCTAATCAAACTTGGTAATAGCTCGTTCTCCTCGAAATAGTTCTAGGACTAGCCCCGGATAAATTATAAAGCAGGGGTAGAGTTACTGAATAGGCTAGGGGCCTTACCGGGCTGCCAAACCTAACCAAACTCCGAATACTGCTTTGTTTACTCCGGGAGTCAGACTGTGAGGGCTAAGCTTCATGGTCGAGAGGGAAACAGCCCAGACCATCGGTTAAGGTCCCTAATATAAGCTAAGTGGTAAAGGAAGTAGACTCACACAGACAGCCAGGATGTTGGCTTAGAGGCAGCCATCATTTAAAGAGTGCGTAACAGCTCACTGGTCGAGTGATTCTGCGCCGAAAATGAACGGGGCTCAAGCTTATAACCGAAGCCGTGGCTTTAATTTGTCTTCGGACAAATTAAGGGGTAGAGGAGCGTAGTGTCATGCGATGAAGGCGTACCGGTAAGGAACGCTGGAGTAGACACTAGTGATACTGTTGGTATGAGTAGCGAAAACTACGGCGAGAAACCGTAGCGCCGAAAATCCGAGGTTTCCTGGGGAAGGTTAATCCGCCCAGGGTTAGTCGATCCTAAGGCGAGGCCGAAAGGCGTAGTCGATGGACATCCGGTTAATATTCCGGAACCGGTTATGAACGTTACCAGCTTGTGATGACGCAGGAGGTTAGGTGAGCGAAGTGTTGGATGTCTTCGTTCAACCCCGTAGTTCCATCGAAAGATGGGATGAGAGGTTATGGGGAGCCAAAGCTACGGCAATGGCGAAGTCACTGAGACCCGACTGCCGAGAAAATCCCACAAGCGAGTTCCATAGCCGCTCGTACCGTAATCCGACACAGGTAGATTACCATAAATATGGTAAGGTGCTCGAGATAACTCTCCTTAAGGAACTAGGCAAAATGACCCCGTAACTTCGGGATAAGGGGTGCCTGGAGGATGAAGTCCTTTACGGATGGAGTCTGAAAGGTCACAGTAAAGAGGCCCGGTCGACTGTTTAGTAAAAACACAGCACTCTGCGAAGTCGCAAGACGATGTATAGGGTGTGACACCTGCCCGGTGCTGGAAGGTTAAGTGGAGTGGTTAGCCGTAAGGCAAAGCTACGAAATGAAGCCCCAGTAAACGGCGGCCGTAACTATAACGGTCCTAAGGTAGCGAAATTCCTTGTGGGGTAAGTTCCCACGCGCACGAATGGTGTAACGAATTGGGCGCTGTCTCGAGGAGAGGCTCGGCGAAATTGTAGCAGCGGTGAAGATGCCGCTTACCCGCACCAAGACGAAAAGACCCCGGAACCTTTACTGCAATCTGGTATTGAATTTGAGTGCTGTTTGTGTAGGATAGGTGGGAGACTGTGAAGTCCCGGCGCTAGCTGGGACAGAGTCATCGGTGAAATACCACCCTAACGGTTCTTAGATTCTAACTTCGACCCTTCTAACAGGGCGTGAGACAGTGCCAGATGGGCAGTTTGACTGGGGCGGTTCCCTTCTAAAATGTAACGAAGGGGTCCAAAGGTATCCTCAAGACGGTTGGCAATCGTCTTTAGAGTGCAAACGCATAAGGATGCTTAACTGTGATTCCGACAGGAAGAACAGATACGAAAGTAGGGGTTAGTGATCCGGTGGTAGATTATGGGATTGCCATCGCTCAACGAATAATAGGTACTCCGGGGATAACAGGCTGATAGCGCTCGAGAGTTCATATCGACAGCGCTGTTTGGCACCTCGATGTCGGCTCACCCTATCCTGGGGCTGGACAAGGTCCCAAGGGTCCGGCTGTTCGCCGGTTAAAAGGGTACGTGAGCTGGGTTTAGAACGTCGTGAGACAGTTCGGTCTCTATCTGGTGTGGGCGTGTGATACTTGAAGGGGAGATCTCCTCAGTACGAGAGGACCGGGAGATACAGACCTCTGGTGTTCCAGTTATCCTGCCAAGGGTAATGGCTGGGTAGCCAAGTCTGGAAGGGATAAGCGCTGAATGCATCTAAGCGCGAAGCCAACCCCAAGATAAGGTATCGTTTCCCCGCAAGGGGAGAAAGGCTCCTAGTAGACTACTAGGTTGATAGGCTGCGAGTGTAAGTCCCGTAAGGGGTTTAGCTAAGCAGTACTAATAAGCCGAAAGCTTGACCTTTTTATTTACAAAGAATTCTGCTGAAGTGTTCCATTTTTTTCTTACATAATTGTTCTCTTTTTCCGGTAACTTTACCGAAGGGGCTACACCCGTTCCCATACCGAATACGGCAGTTAAGCCCTTCGAGGTCGATGGTACTCTAGTCGCAAGGCTATGGGAGAGTAGAACGTTACCGGGTTAATTTAACCCCGCACCGTACGGTGCGGGGTTATTTTTTTAAGGCATACCGACGGAAAATCTGTTAATATAAAGTTTATGAACAGAACAAAAAAAGTTCCGTTACACGGCCTTGTTCTCGTCGGCGGCAAGAGCACGCGGATGAAAAAAGACAAATCTTTGCTCGAATATCACGGCAAAAAACAGGTGGTTCACTGTTTTGATCTTCTGTCACAGTTTTGTGATCAGGTGTTTATTTCTAATCGCAAGGACCAGTCTCATCTGGCGCCGCATAAAAAGTTGCCGCAGATCCATGATGTCTTTGTGGGGATCGGACCTCTGGGAGGTATCTTAAGCGCCATGACCCGTTATCCCGATGTTGCCTGGCTGGTATTAGCCTGTGACCTGCCGTTTGTCAATGCGTCTGCGATCAAAACATTGATCAAGAAGCGCAATCCTTCCAAGATGGCAACAGCTTATCGCAGTGCCTACGAACCCAATTTGCCTGAACCTTTATGTGCGATTTATGAACCGAAGGTGCTGATGCAGCTTTTGCAATTTCTGGCCCAAGGTATTCAATGCCCGCGCGCCATTTTTTTACGTTGTGATACGCGGCTGATTGCGCAAAGCCCGGGCATTTCGCTGGACAATGTCAACGATCCCCAGGAATACCATAAAGTTCTGAGCGCCATTAGACGTAAATCCGCCCATAAATAAGCCCCGGTTTTCTCTTTGCAGGCCTCGTGGAATGATGTATAATTATTTAATTTTAATATTAATATTTCACGGGGCGTAGCGCAGTTGGCTAGCGCACTTGAATGGGGTTGGCTCCGGGGCATTCTTATAACTGATTGATTTTGTTAATGAAGCGCATTTTGTCGTCGGGGAACGTGTTTTTTTGTCTTAATGAGCTTTAACGGATTTTAACCAATTGTCTCCCAAAATGGAGACTTTTTGGAGACATTACCAGACAGCTGGATTGCTTCAAAAGTGGGTTTTTATTTCTTAGAAGACAAGATACCAAGAACAGTTAATATTTATTATAATAAAATATTTGGGTCTAGAGAAATTTTCTAGAGGATGTAGTGTTGATGGTCGGGCCGCCATCTGAAGATAATAAATTCAGGTGACGGTTTTTTTATTTTCCGTTCAACACTTGGAGGTCAAATGACAAAAGGAGACCCAGCTAACATTTTGGTGTTTTGTTTTTTGTTTCGCTTGTAGTTTATGTCGCTATTCAAAGCCGAATCGAAGAAAAGAAAAGCAAAAATAAAGAGGAAGAGAAAAAGTAGGATTTTAATTCTTATTGAGGGAGATTATGGTTATTGCTTTTTGTGCGTTGCTAATCTTGGGGATTATTTCTGGACAGGTAATTGATTTCTCCGGGATATACGAGATTCTATCGCTGGTAACTTCATTGTGTCTGGCTTATATAATGATCGAAGTCGGGCTAGAGTTTTCTATCGATAAAAGAAAAATAGAAAGTTATGGATGGGATTCGGTTGTGGCCGTAATCGCCGCCGCGCTACCGGCCATTTTATGGTTTGGTTATTTCGTTTTATTTATTCACAGTACTTGGAAGCCTTCTCTATTGTCCGGGCTTTCTTCCGCACCAACGTCTGCTGGCGTTCTTTTTTCAATGATGATGGCCGCAGGCCTGGGCGCGACATGGGTTTTTAAAAAAGCTCGCGTATTGGCTGTCCTCGATGATTTGGCCACGATCCTGCTGTTGACACCGCTTCAAATTCTCATTACTGGCTTTGAATGGGGGTCGATAGCTGTGCTTATTCTGATTTCTCTTTTTTTGTTTGCCTCTTTTCGCTGGCAGAATACCATTCATTGGCCAGTCGGTGAGAACTGGCTTCTATTATATGCCGCTGGTTTAACAGGAATAGTCTTTGTGGTAAAACATACCGCACATATTCATTTGGAAGTTCTTATTCCGGCTTTCATGTGGGGATGTTTAGTACATATGCCGCATCATCATCAAAAGCCTGTGCCAAGAACTTTAGTGGGATTGGACACAATTGTTAAGGGCTTGTTTATGTTTTTAGTAGGACTTTCTTTGCCGAAGATTGCGCTTGGCGCCATTTCTTTAGGATCAACCATAGGTCATGTTGCAGTTTTGACAATATTGGCTAATATTGGTAAATCTTTTTCTTTGTTATGTTATCGTAAAGAAGCCTCTTGGAAGGAGCGCTTGGCTTTGAGCGTTGCCATGTTTCCCCGAGGAGAAGTGGGGGCGGCGGTTTTACTTATCGGTCTAGGGTACGGTTTTAACGGGCACGAAAACACGTTGGCTGTTTTAAGTCTGGCGTTCAATTTGATTTTAACCGGAACATTTATCTGGATCGTGATGAAGCTATTAAAGGAGAAAGATATTTCTCTCGAGCCCGCGGAGAGATTTAAGAAGTGAGAATTTATGGACAGAGTGACGGGATATTTGTTATAACAGCATAGCCATTTTAGGATAAAGGCTTTTGTAAAACTTAAGAATAGTATAAAATTAGATAATTATAAAAAGTTTGGCTCAAAATTATTACAATTAAAATCCAAATAAAATAAAAAAATGTCTGAACATTTCCTTATAGGAATAGCGAGTATTTTAGTTGCAGGAATCGGTGCGCAGTGGTTAGCATGGAGACTAAAATGGCCGTCTATTGTCCTTTTGTTGGGCATTGGTTTTGTAGCTGGCCCTGTGACACAGTTAATTAAACCGGATGAAGTGTTGGGGCCGTTGTTGCTTCCGTTGGTGTCCATTTCGGTTGCGATAATTTTATTTGAAGGCGGTTTAGGTTTAAGAATTTATGAATTGAAACAAATTGGTAAAGTAGTTTTTAATTTAGTTAGTCTAGGGGTTTTGGTTAACGGCATATTGATAGCACTCTCTGCTCAATATATCCTTGGCTTAAATCTCACAATTTCTATCCTGCTCGGTGTCATTCTAGTTGTAACCGGCCCAACGGTTATTATTCCCTTATTAAGACATGTCCGTCCGTTGGGAAGAGTCGGAAGCATTATTAAATGGGAAGGAATTGTTATCGATCCCATTGGTGCCGCTCTGGCCGTTTTAGTCTATGAATACATCATTGTTGGTCAGAATTTAAGTGCTGGCGCCCTGCTATTTTTTCTAAAGAGTATTTTGATCGGCGCAGGAATAGGGGCTGTAGGTGCATGGTTTCTTTTGCTTTTGTTGCGAAAATATTGGATCCCAGATTATTTGCACGGCACGGTGACGCTCATGCTTGTCGTGATTGTTTTCATTCTCTCGAATTTCTTTCATCATGAAAGTGGATTATTTGCAGTGATTGCTATGGGCATGGTGTTGGGGAATCAGCGCAAGGTGGAAGTTCAGCATATCGTCAGTTTTAAAGAAAATCTTGGTGTATTGATTATTTCAACTCTTTTTATCATCTTGGCCGCGAGGTTGAATCTTAAGGATTTGAGTGTTTTGGATTGGCGTTTTGCCGGTTTTCTTGCCGTTTTAATCTTTATAGCCCGACCTTTATCAGTTTTTCTGTCAACCATTAAAAGCGGACTTAGTTTTCAGGAAAAATTGTTTATTTCTTGGATGGCTCCGCGTGGGATTGTAGCGGCCGCCATTGTTTCTATCTTTGCTTTTGAGCTGTCAGAAAAAGGAATTGCGCAGGCGGAATATTTAGTGCCTGTGACTTTCCTTGTGATTATCGGGACGGTCGTTATTTATGGAATGTCTTCATCATGGGTAGCCAAAAAACTAGGGTTGGCTGGGGGTAACCCTCAAGGAGTTTTAATCCTAGGAGCGCACCATTGGGCCCGGTTAATTGCGAGAAAGTTGAAAGAGGAAGATGTTAAAGTCATCATTATTGATTCCAACGCTGCCAATATTGCCTTGGCTCAAGAAGAAGGATTGGAGGCATACGAAGAAAATATCTTGAATCAAGACATCGAAGAAAATATTGATCTAAATGGAATAGGTCGTTTAATAACCCTCACGGCAAATGATGAGGCCAATTCTTTGGCCGTGCTTCATTTCCGGGATATTCTTGGACGATCGGAGGTCTATCAACTATATCCCGGCAGAAAGGATCAAAGTAAAGAATTGATAGTTCCGCCATCCCTGCGAGGACGATACCTGTTTACTAAATATACAAATTATGAAAATTTAACTCAGCGGCTTGTTCAACAACCCAAGCTTAAGACCGTATCTGTATCTGAAGATTTAAATGAGGAATCTTTTCATTTAAAATATGGAAAAGATGCGATCGCTCTTTTTTCTATCAGCGGGAAAAAGGGCGTTAAGATATTCTCAGCCGAAGAAGAATTCTTTGTTAAAAAAGGTGACAAGCTCATCCTCCTCGCGGTGTAAGTCCAGCACAATTTTCCTCCCAAGTCATTTCTAGCGATGGTCTAAGACTCTCCACAATAAAAATGTTGACAGAATGTTTGTTTATTGTATATTAATAAGTGAGCACTTGCTTACTTATTAATTAGCGGTGGGAATATGTCTAAGAAAATAACATTGCGGCAACAGGAGATTGTTGATAGCGCCCGCCGTATCATCATTGATATGGGGATGGAGCATTTGACGGTTCGAGAGATTGCGAAGGATCTTAGGATAACAGATGGAGCCTTATATCGACATTTCAAAAGCAAAAGGGAAATTTTGAGTCTGTTGATTAATGATATTGAAGCTACCTTACTGGCTACCATCACCGAAGCTGCTTCGAAAACGGTGGAGCCATTACAGAAGCTCGAAAATATTTTCATGTCTCATCTTTCTTACGCAGAGCAGCGCAAGGGAATTTCATTCATAATAATCAATAAAACATTGAGTATTAAAGATCGGTCCTTGCAAAAGAAAATGTTTGGGGTCATTAATAAATATTTAAAAACAATCAAAACCATATTAAGGGAAGGGATAAGTGTGGGTAAATTCCGAAAAGAAATGAATCTAGACTCTGCCAGTATTGTTTTCCTTGGCATGGTGCAGTCGATGGTGACTCTTTGGGGCTTAAGTGGATATCGGTTTTCTTTGCGGAAAGACCGTTTAGAAGAAATGTTTACTCTATATAAGGTAGGAATTATTGCCAAATAAAATAGAGATTATAATTTAAAAGGGTCCGGAATCTATTCCGGAGGATCTTTGATGGTCGGGCCGCCATCTGAAATAAAATTCAGGTTGCGGTTTTTGTGCTTAAGCAATAGCCGCAAGGAGTTAATTTTATAAAGAGCCGGTTTTAAAACGGAGGTGCCCCATGAAAAATAACAATAACGGTGTTCTTCCCATGGAAAAAACAGACTGGATGAGAACGGGCGTCAAGCAAGAAGGAGCTTCCTTAATGACACCGCTCGGGTTGATCGAAGGAGACGTTCTAAATTTAGTTGAATCAAAAGGGCGAGTTGCATTGAAGGACATTGTTCAAGAATTAACTTGGCCCGAAGCCATGGTTATGATGAGTGCGGGGGCATTAATTAGAGAAGGATTGGTTCAAGCGAAACGGCATCATAGATTTATATATTTAGAGGAAGCTAAAAAGTAAGCTATGTCCATTTGAAATACAGAAGCAGATTCGACAATGTGGACATCAATACAGGGGAACAGAGAATGAAAGTAGCTTTACGTTTAATTTTTTCGCTAATTGCCATCATTGCGATTGTAGCTTTTTCGTTTTCTTTCTGGCAAGCGCGGCAGGAAGAGCAGCGTCTTAAGAATGATCTCGAGAAACGGGCGAGCATCATCGCTGACAGTTTGAAAATATCTGTTGAACCATTACTTTTGACAGATGACACAAAATATCTTCAGCGTATTGTTGACAGATTTTCTAATCGAGAAAGGCTGGTAGGGATCTCTGTCTATGATATTCAAAATAATCTTATCTTGGCTTCGACTGATCTTAAATCAAAGTTACAAGAGAATCCCAATATTATTGCACCCAATATTCAAGAAGTCGAGAGGACGAGCGCAGATTCCGGAGATTCTATTGATTTTGGCAAACAGCAGTTATATGCATATTCTGTTCCTTTGTTGAGCAATGAGAAAGTAAGCCATGTTTTGACCCTTTTTCATGATACAGAATATATTCAAGAGCGGGTGCGCCGAATGTGGATTAATAGTTTTTGGCGGGCTGGAACGCAGGCTTTTTTGATTGCCATTGTGACGGCATTTCTTGTTTATTTGAATATTATGACACCTATTCGAAGAACGACCGAGTGGATAAAGAAGGTTCGTAAAGGAGAAACTTCCGAGAAATTTGATCTCCAAGGCCAGCAACTTCTAGGGCCGTTGGCGAAAGAAATTACTCGGATGGCTAAGAGTTTGGAAATGGCTAGGCTTTCCGCCGAGGAAGAGGCGCGGTTGCGGCACACGACAGATTCCCGGTGGACTCCTGAGCGGCTGAAAGAATTTGTCCGCGAGAAATTACAAGGCAGGCCGCTTTTTGTAGTTTCGAATCGTGAACCTTATATGCACATTCGTAAGGGCAAGGAAATTGAATGCATTGTTCCGGCAAGTGGTCTGGTAACGGCAATTGAACCAGTTTTGAAAGCCTGCGGAGGGACATGGATCGCTCAAGGAAGCGGAAGTGCTGACCGGGAAACAGTTGATCAGGATGATAAATTAAAAGTCCCGCCGGAAGAACCACAATATGTTTTAAAGCGAATTTGGGTGGATAAAAAACTTGAAGACGGATTTTATTCCGGATTTTCAAATGAAGGACTATGGCCCCTTTGTCATATCGCCCACACTCGTCCGATTTTTAGGGAAGAGGACTGGAACGCGTATAAAACAGTCAATATGAAATTTGCAACGGCAGTTTTAAAAGAAATAGAAGATGTTTCTGAGCCAAGCATACTCATACAGGATTATCACTTTGCCTTGATTCCTGAAATGATTAAATCCAAGCGGCCAGACGCGCGGGTGGCCATTTTCTGGCACATCCCTTGGCCTAACCCTGAATCTTTTGGTATTTGTCCTTGGCAAAGAGAAGTTCTACAGGGAATGTTGGGGGCGGATATCATTGGTTTTCATACCCAGTTTCATTGCAATAATTTTATCGAATCGGTGGATCGATTCTTGGAATCTCGTATTGATTATGAGCATTTTACGGTCAACAGGGAAGGTCACACATCTTGGATCAAGCCATTTCCAATAAGCATTGATTTTAATTCCTCTAGTGGCGCTTCATCGGAGATTAAGGAAACAAAGGAGAGCCTTCTAAAAAAATACAATATTCAAGCTGACTATATCGGTGTAGGTGTTGATCGTCTTGATTACACCAAGGGAATCGTTGAGAGATTTCGTGCGGTGGAGCATTTATTGGAGAAAAATCCGAAGTATGTCGGTAAGTTTGCCTTTGTGGAATTAGGGGCTCCGAGCCGAACCATGATCCCAAAATACAAAGAATTTATTGATGAAGTCACTCAAGTTACAGAAAAGATCAATGGGCGTTTCAGGACAAAAAATTGGCAACCCATTTTGTTGTTGATGAAGCATCATAGCCATGCGGAAATTCTCCCATTCTATAAATTCGCAGACTTGTGCCTGGTGACATCATTGCATGACGGGATGAACTTGGTGGCTAAAGAATATATATCAGCGAAAGATAATGAACAAGGAGTTTTGATTTTAAGTCAGTTTACGGGAGCATCCCGCGAATTAACAGATGCTTTTATCATAAATCCTTATGACATAGGGCAGACGGCGGAAGCCATTAAGCAAGCTTTAGAAATGCCCTTATCTGCACAGAAGGAAAGAATGCAGCGGATGAGGCAGAGATTGCAGGATCACAATATTTATCGATGGGCCAGCGAATTGGTGAAGGAACTTGCGCAAGTTAGGCTGGAGAATCAGAAGGGAGGATCCAATGGAGCGACTTAATAATATTCTGAATTTAGTCATATATCAAAACACTATTCAAAGTTATGTCTTTGCGATTGTGACATTTCTTGGGCTACTGTTAGGGTTGTCAGTTTTTAAAAGAATTTTTATTAAACACTTAAGTCAACTTGCCCAGAAAACCACGAACGATTTTGATGATTTCATTGTGACGCTTTTAAATCAAATCGGGTTGCCCGTGCTTTCGGTTGTTTCTTTGTATTTTGCTTCGCTGCCGCTTGAACTTTCGGAAACAATTCGCGTGTTTATCCGTTACGCTTTGGTGATTGTGGTAACGATCCGCTCAGTTTTGCTTTTTCAGGAAATTGTGCAATACGGCATTGGAAAGGCTTATCGGAAGCGCATGAAGTCGGATGATCCTTCGGTCGAATTGATGGTTAAAAGTATTACGGGAATTACGCGCTGGATTATTTGGGTGATGGCGGTTATTTTCATCTTGGATAATCTGGGTGTCAATATTTCGACGTTTGTCGCCGGAATTGGTATCGGCGGGGTGGCCGTCGCAATGGCGTCACAGGCTATTTTGGGCGATGCCTTTAGCGCTTTGTCTATCTTTTTAGACAAGCCATTCGAGATCGGCGATTTTATCATTCTCGATGGAGATTATTTAGGTAGCGTCGAACATATTGGTATTAAAACGACGCGCATCCGCAGCTTGTCAGGTGAACAATTGGTTTTTTCAAACAGCGATTTGACCAAAAGCCGGATCAAAAACTATAAACGGATGCAGACGCGCCGCATCGCGTTTAAAATCGGAGTTGTTTATCATACTCCGGTTGAAAAAGTAAAACAAATTCCTCAAATCATTAAGAATATTTTTAGTCACGTGCATGAAGTGCGGCTTGACCGTGCTCATTTTCAAAGCTTCGGAGATTTTTCTCTTAATTATGAAATTGTTTATTACGTCAATTCGGCGGATTACAACGTTTACATGGATAAACAACAAGAGATTAATTTTGCCTTGATGGAGGCTTTTGAACGCGAGGGCATCGAGTTTGCCTATCCAACCCAAACTGTATATTTAAATCGTGAGGAAACAAGTTGCATAAAGACGTAAAGAATTTTTTCGAGCACTGGTCTGATATTAAGAAGAATTTTAAAGATAGAGATATTCTTTTATTTCTGGATTACGACGGCACGTTAACTCCTATTGTCGAAAGACCTGAGTTGGCTGTTCTTTCCAGAGAAACGAAAGAAGTATTGAGAAGGTTAACAGAAAATGAGCGATTGAAAGTGTTTATTGTTAGCGGCAGGACTATGGAGGACGTAAAAAGTTTGGTTGGTATTGATAACATTACGTACATAGGCAATCATGGTTTTGAAATCGAAGGAGCAGGTATTGATTTCGGGAACTTCCCTTTTGAAAAATTTAGGGAAATTCTGGAATATTTAAAATGGGAGATCAATAAAGAGTTGATTTTCTTTATAGGTGCTTTTGTTGAAGATAAAGGATTAGGTTTAAGCGTGCATTACCGGACGCTTAATTCAAAGAATGAACCGATCTTTGAAATATTTTTTGACAGAATCACGCGAGAGTTCTCATCCAGAAATGAAATCCGTATTGTGTCTGGCAAGAAAGTTTTCGAAATAAGACCTCCCGTTGAATGGGATAAAGGACGAGCTGTTCTATGGTTATTAAAAGCTTATGAAGAGGCTTTGAACAATCAAAAGGCAGTCGCTATTTATGTGGGAGATGATCAAACCGATGAGGATGCTTTTCACGCTTTAGAAAAAATGGCCATAACGATTCATGTCGGGATTCCTCATTTTACAGCGGCTAAATATTTTTTAGAAACCCCTCAAGAAGTTATAGAGTTCTTGAAACAACTTGAGGATTTACGAAAGTAAACAGAATGAAAGCATATCCGTTTGGAATCATCGGTAATTGTACCAGCGCGGCTCTTATTTCGTCCGATTGCAGTATTGAATGGCTGTGTTTGCCCTTTTTTGATTCACCATCGCTTTTTGCGCGGATTCTGGACCAGAATAAGGGCGGGTATTTTAAGATAACAGCGCAAGACATTGTCACTGTAAAACAAAACTATATCCCGCACACGGCGATCCTAAAGACCATTTTTGAAACCAAGCAGGGTGTTTTTGAGGTCAGCGATTATATGCCGCGGTTTCATATGGAATACGGCACAACGTATTGCCCTTCAGAAATTCAGCGTGATATCCATGTTATTTCCGGAAAACCCCGCCTTATTGTTGAGTTAATGCCGCGACCGAATTACGCCTTAAGCGAGGCTAAATTCGATTTAATAGAAGATTACATAAAAATTTCCTCACTAAAAGGGGAATACAACAGCTTTTATTTATATTCCAATCTGGATCATAAAAAAATCATTTCAGGAGAACCAATCGAACTTACTGAATCATCCTTTTTCCTTCTTTCTTATCATGAGAAATTAGAGAAGATAACTTTAAACAAGATTTATGTAGAGTATGAGAAAACCAAGAGTTATTGGCTTGATTGGGTATACCGAACGAAACTTCCTTCAAAATACCGTGAGATGGCCATTCGTTCCACCATTACGCTTAAACTTCTGATGTATGAACGAACTGGTGCGGTTATTGCGGCACCGACGACATCCTTGCCTGAGATTATCGGAGGAGATCGCAATTGGGATTACCGCTACTGCTGGGTACGCGATGCATCCATGATGATCGATCTTTTTGCTCGTCTTGGGCATATGGGCTTTGCGGATCAATATATCAAATTTATTTTAAATAAAGTTTTGCTTAAACATGAAAATGTCACTGTCATGTACGGTATTAATGGTGAACGTGATCTTCCTGAAACGACATTGGATTATCTGGATGGTTATGAGGGTTCGAAGCCGGTACGTATAGGAAACGATGCTTACCGCCAGAAGCAGAATGATCTTTACGGCGAGTTGATAGAAATGATTTATACGTATCTGGTTTTAAATACTCAAATACGAACTTCTTCTTACATTAATGAAGAAATTTGGACGGTGGTCCGTTCTTTAGTTAATAATGTACGCGCCTCATGGAAAGAGCCCGACGCCGGAATATGGGAACGGCGTGGGGAACCGCAACATTATGTTCATTCGAAAATGATGAGCTGGGTGGCAATGGATCGCGCCGGACGCATCGCCCAGCATTTGGGAAAAATGCACTATGCGGAATCATGCCTTAAGACAGCGGCAGAGATCAAGGATGATATTTTAAAGAATGGTTGGAATAATGATTTACAGTCATTTGTTATGTATTATGGCTCTAATGAAATGGATGCGGCTGTGCTTCTTATGCTTCATTACGGATTTTTACCGCCTACGGATGAACGGATAGTCAGCACCGTTAAGAAAATGCATCAAATACTTGTCCGTAATAACTTCATGATGCGTTATGTCGCTGAAGATGATTTTGGTGCGCCGCGCAATGCATTTATCGTTTGTACATTTTGGATGATCAACGCGCTTTATCTAATCGGTGAAGAAGAAAAGGCAAGGGTAATGTTCGCTCAAGTCGTGCAATGGAGAAATCCTCACGGGCTTTTCTCAGAAGGGATTGAAACGGACACAGGGCGTCTTGTTGGAAATTTTCCTCAAGGGTATTCGCACCTAGCGCTGATTCAAACAGTTTTGCTATTAGAGACAGATTATAATTGGATGGGGCCGTTGATAATGGATGGAAAGACGGGGCCTTATAGCGGTATTTTTCGTCTTGAAAAATAAATTAATGTAATGCTCCCCATTAGTCAAGGGGATTTCAGGTTAGAACCGGCTCTTTGACCTGACTGCCGTCAGGCAAGTTTTGTGGTCGAAATTGTTCATAAAATTGTCTGGGCGTTAAGTTATTCAAGCTCTGATGTGGAAAGTCCTCGTTGTAGTCGTGGATCCATTTGCCCAAAGCGACTTCAAATTCAAACGGGCTTTCCCAGTCATAGCACCAGACAATGCCTTCTTTGATGGTGCGCATGACTCGCTCGGTATCGGAGTTGCCTTTGGGGTTGGACCAAGTTAGTTCCGGGACATTTTTATAACTAATTGATTTTGCTAAAGAAGCGCGTTTTGTCGTCGAGAAACACGTTTTTTTGTTTTCATGAGCTTTAATGGATTTTAACCAAGCCTCCCAAAATGGAGACCTTTCGGAGACTTGATTTTGGTCGTTTTTTATGAGCGTTTGCGGGTTTTTTTGTACGGTTATTACTTTTTATTGAAAACAGGCCCCAAGGAAAACTTGCTTAATTATAAATTAGTGTTACAATTAAAGTAACTCAGAGGTAAGAAAATGACACAAATTTTAGTGAAAGATGATCAATTAAACGGTAAGTATATTGCCATTGCCAACATGGAGAGCCCTGTTGTCATCAGTTCGGGGACGGATCCAAAGGAAGTCTACGATGAAGCCCAGCAAAAAGGCTGTGCGGAGCCCATGATCGTCTATATCCCGGAAAAGGATATGGTCCAAATTTACTAGCTTACGGCATGATATGCAGCTTATAGATATTCCTTTCCGGCAGTTAAGTCAAAATGACACTCCCCGCCCTTGGTTGCCAGTCATAATCGTCAATCCTCATACTAACAAAAGGATTACCGTGTTGGCTTTGATCGATACCGGCGCTGATGAATGTGCTATTCCGGCTGGTTACGCGCCGCTTCTCGGCCATGATCTTATGGCGGGCCAGCTAAAACAAGTTAAGACGGGCAACGGGCTTACGACCGCCTACTCTCATACGACCAGCATAGAAGTAGGGAGTTTCACAGCCAAGAATGTGCTCATCGATTTTATGCCTAATCTCCATGTTGTCTTGCTTGGGACAAAAAGTTTTTTAAGTCATTTTATCCTCACGATAGATTATCCGCGCAAAATCTTTTCTCTTACCACTCCAGTAAGATAACGAAGGTCGTCGTCCTCGGCGCCCGAAGGGTTTCCACCGTCTAATGCGGGGTTCCTTTGCCCTAAGGTAAGGTCCCCCTTCCGATAGACGTAAATCATTCTTTACAGTCCTAGGTAAAAGTGATATAAAAAGACCTTAGTTTTATGCGTAAAAGCACACTTGTATGGCAATAAAGTTTCTACTAAATCATATATAAAAAAATACAAATATTGGCTTAAATTGGATATTTTTTGGAGACCTTCGAAAATGGGAGCTTTGAACCAAAATAAAAAATTACGTAAGTATTTGAAAATAATATAGTAAAATAACGGGGCGTAGCGCAGTTGGCTAGCGCACTTGAATGGGGTTCAAGAGGTCACAGGTTCAAACCCTGTCGCCCCGATCAAATGTTTTGTCCCTGTAAAAACTATGGCCGGACAACCAGATAAAAGCGAGAATAAAATGGACCAAGAACGACGCCGAAGCAAGCGAATCCGCAAGCATTTTATCCTCTCATACTTTGAGAAAGAATTCCCCGATCGTCGGTATGAGCTGACGCAGTTGAAAAATATCGGTCATGGCGGCATGTGTTTTATCACATCCCAGAAATTCAATTCGGGGACAAAGCTCGGGATAGAACTCAAAACACCGTATCTGGCTGAAACAACGTATCTGGAAGGGGTCGTCCTGGAGTCACATGAGAAGGTCAGAAACATGATCTATGAAACACGGTTGAAATTTGACCCCCTTGACCCGCAAGGGGAATTTTGGGTGGACAAGTTAATCGAATACTTTGTCGATGGAGAAAATAACAGTCATGCGTAAAATCAATATCGGGCTTATTGGTTACGGTGTGGTCGGTTCGGGTGTCGTAAAATTCTTGCGAAATCGGCAAAACTATATCCGCGATAAATATCGGGTCGAATTTGTCGTGCGTACGATCTGTGACCGGAGCATCCACCGAAAAGACACACGCGGGGTAGGCGCTGCTAAGCTGACCAAGAAAATCGCTGATGTTTTGGATGATCGAAGTACAGAGGTTGTCATCGAGCTTATTGGCGGGTTGCATCCGGCCAAGGAGATCGTGACAACGGCGTTGCGTCGCGGTAAGCACGTGGTCACGGCCAATAAAGTTTTGATCGCCCATTACGGCAAGGAATTATTCCAGTTGGCCAAAAAACAAAACCGGCAGTTGTATTTTGAATCAGCGGTCGGCGCCGGGGTCCCGATTATCAAAACGATCACTGAGGGGATGGTAGGCAATACCTACAATCGTATTTACGGGATCATCAACGGGACGTGCAATTTTATTTTGACCGAGATGACCAAGAACAATCTTTCGTTTACCAAGGCCTTGAAACTGGCACAGGGAAAAGGATTCGCGGAAAGCAACCCGACGCTGGATATCAACGGGATGGACTCCACTCATAAGCTGGCAATTCTGGTGTATCTGGCTTTTGGAAAGTTCGTGAAGGTCAGGGACATCTATACCGAGGGGATCACCCATATTTCGCATGATGATATCGCTTACGCCGAGAGCCTGAATTTGACCATCAAGCTTCTGGCGATCGCCAAACGTTACGAGAACGTCGTGGAAGCCCGCGTGCATCCGACGCTCATCCCGAAGAGCCATCCGCTGGCCTCGATCAACGGTATTTATAACGCGTTTTATGTTAATGCAAATCCGTTGGGGGACGTGCTTCTCTCCGGGGAGGGGGCGGGACAGATGGCGGCCGCCTCGGGAATTGTGAGTGATCTGTTGAATTTGGCGTCGCGCGGCGCGGACGCGAATTTGCTCTGCAACTTATACAGCGAGGCCCCCAACTTCCGGATCCGCAAGATCGATCAGATCAAGACACGGTTCTATATCCGGTTTATGGCAACCGATAAACCCGGTGTCCTGGGCAAGATCACCAGCGTTCTGGGCCGCTACGGGATCGGCCTTAATTCCGTCACCCAGCCGGCGCACACTGCGGCATGGGCTGTGCCGGTCGTCATGTTGACGGATTATACGCTGGAGAAGAATTTGCGCCTGGCCATCAAGAAAATCTGGGAACTTCCGATCGTCAAAAGTAAACCCGTTGCCATCCGCATGGAGAAATTGTGGTGAGCTGGAAAGGCGTCATCGAAGAGTACCGGGATTTCCTGCCGGTTACCAAGAAAACCCCTGTCGTCACGCTCCTTGAGGGAAATACTCCGTTGGTTCCTTCCCCTGATCTGTCTGAAGAAACCGGTCTGGAGGTTTATTTAAAATACGAAGGACTTAATCCGACGGGTTCATTCAAAGATCGTGGGATGACGATGGCCATCTCCAAGGCCAAGGAAAAAGGCTGCAAGATCGTCATGTGCGCCTCGACGGGAAACACCTCGGCCTCGGCCGCGGCTTATTCGGCGCGAAGCGGTATGCGCTGCGTTGTTTTAATTCCGGAAGGCAATATCGCGCTGGGTAAGCTCGCCCAAGCCATGATCCATCAGGCCAAGGTCATTGCCATAAAGGGAAATTTTGACGAGGCGTTAACGCTTGTCCGGGAAATCACGCAAAAGCATCCTGTTGAACTGGTCAATTCGATCAATCCGTTTCGCATCGAAGGGCAAAAGTCGGCAGCTTTCGAGATATGTGATCTGCTCAAGGATGCGCCTGAGTTTCCCGCGATCCCGGTCGGTAACGCCGGTAATATTACGGCTTACTGGAAAGGGTATAAGGAGTATAAAAAAGCAGGAAAATCAAAACAGCTGCCAAAGATGCTGGGATTCCAGGCCGCGGGAGCGGCCCCGATCGTCTCTGGAAAGATTGTCGAACATCCGGAAACGATCGCGACCGCCATCAAGATCGGCAATCCCGCAAGCTGGAAACAAGCTGTTGCCGCCCGCGATGAATCCAAGGGGCTGATCGATGCTGTCACCGACCTCGAAATCCTCGATGCCTATAAACGCCTGGCTTCGTGCAGTGGTGTTTTTGTGGAGCCGGCTTCGGCGGCATCGGTTGCCGGCATACTGAAACTGCATCGGGCAGGTTATTTTAAAAAACATAAAGGTGCCCGCATTGTATGCACTCTGACAGGCCACGGTCTTAAAGACCCGGATATTGCCATTAAAAATGTCCAGCCGCCGGTTTCCCTAAGGCCGGAGGTCAAGGCCATTTTAAAAGAGATCGGGCTTTAAGGATCACTGCCGTGGGATATTCCCTCAAGAACAAGAAGATTCTTATTACGTGCGGACCAACATGGGTCCCCATCGACGCGGTGCGCGTGGTGAGCAATGTTTCCAGCGGCGCGTTGGGCCAACGCATCGCGCTCGATTGCGCGCGCTCTGGAGCGAAGGTGACCCTTCTTGAGGGGCCCGTGGCCGCGCCGCTTTTATCCCGCTCGGTACGGATCGTAAAGTTTTGTTTTTTTGACGAATTGCAGAAGCTGTTGCGGCAGGAATTACGTGCGAATGTCAGCGCGGTGATCCACGCTGCCGCGGTGGCCGATTACAAAATTAAAAGGCCGGTGCGGCATAAGCTTTCATCGGTGAAGAAGACATTAAGACTGGAATTCGTTGCGACGCCCAAGTTAATCCGCATTGTCAAACAGCTTGCGCCGAAAACATTTCTAGTCGGGTTTAAGCTCGAACCGGATATTTCTCGTCGATCGGCGCGCCGGAAAGCCCGAGGACTTTTCCGCCAAGCGGATTGCGATGTTGTCGTGGTAAATGAGTTGACCGCGCGCGGGTATAAAGGATTCATTTTGGATAAACATAATACGATTTCGGCAAGCGTGACAGGACGAAAAAAAATGTCGAAGGCGTTAGTGCGTATTCTAAGCGAGCAATTATGAAATACATTGTTATCGTCCCCGATGGTATGGCGGATTATCCGATCGCGCGGATAGGAAATAAAACCCCTCTGGAAGCGGCGAAGACGCCCAATATGGATTTTCTGGCCCAGCAGGGCGCGGTGGGTCTGGTGCAAACGATCCCCGATGGAATGAAGCCGGGTTCAGATATCGGCAATATGGCGATCTTGGGCTATGATCCAAAAATTTGCCACACGGGCCGTGCGCCGCTGGAGGCGGCCAACCAGAGCATTATCCTCGCGGATGACGAGGTTGCGTTCCGCTGTAATCTGGTCACGGTCGCTGACCACAAAATGATCGATTACAGCGCCGGACACATCTCCACGAAAGAGGCGACGATCTTGATCGAGGCGCTTAATCGCGAGATCGTCCAGGAGGGTATTAAATTTTACCCCGGGAAAAGTTATCGGCATCTTTTGATCGTGAAGGGAAATCGGGTTAAAGAATATATGCAGGTCAAGACCCATCCGCCGCACGATATCATCGATCAGGACATCCGCAATTTCCTTCCCGGCAAAGTGCCCGCGGCGGAAATGCTTTTGATGCTGATGGAAAAATCCAAAATCATTTTTGCGCAACATTCCGTCAATCAGGTACGCGCTGACCTGAAAGAACACCCGGCCACGATGATCTGGTTATGGGGCCAGGGGGTGCGTCCCGATCTGCCGCTTTTTGAGCAAAAATTCGGGCTTCGGGGTGGCATTATCTCTGCCGTCGATCTGGTCAACGGGATCGGCCGGCTGGTCGGGCTCGAAATTATTGACGTCCCCGGGATAACAGGGTATTATGATACGAATTATTTGGGCAAAGCGCAGTATGCCATTGAATCTTTAAAGAGAAATGATTTTGTATACGTCCATATCGAGGCGCCTGATGAGGCCGGGCATAATGGTGATCTGGACGCCAAGATCAGCTGTATCGAAAGAATCGACCGGGAAATCATCGGAACGATCCTGAATTATTTTGGGCAATATGAGGACGTGCGCATTCTGGTTTTGCCAGATCATCCGACACCCATTGAATTGCGCACACACACTTCGGACCCGGTTTGTTTTGTAATGTATGGCAAAGATGTTCAGCTGGATGGCGCGCCACGGCTGACCGAAGCGTTGGCGAAGGAAAAAGGATTAAAATTCGCCAGCGGCGAGGCCCTTTTGAAGAAATTCCTGAACAAAACTTAAAAGGCGATCATAGCGATGAAGAAATATATCGTTGTTCAGAAATATGGTGGTTCATCGGTCGCCAATATTGAGCGCATCCGGGCGGTCGCGCGCCGGGTGGTCGCCACCAAAACGGGCAATAATCATTTGGTCGTGGTCGTCTCCGCTTTGGGGGACACGACCGATGAGCTCGAGGCCATGGCCCTTAAACTGTCGAAAAATCCTTCGGACCGCGAAATGGACATGCTCATGTCGACGGGAGAACAGATCTCCTGCGCGCTTTTGGCGATCGCGGTTGAACGCTGCGGGCATGACGCCATTTCTTTTACCGGACCGCAGGTCGGAATCAAAACAGACCAAAGCCATACGAAGGCCCGTATCGAGACGATCAGCGGCCGGCGGATCCGCAAGGCGCTTGCCGAGAACAAGATCGTTATCGTCGCCGGTTACCAAGGCGTTACGGCGGAGAATGAGATCACGACTTTGGGTCGCGGCGGATCGGACCTGACGGCCGTGGCGCTGGCCAAGGCTTTAAGGGCGAGGGTCTGCGAGATCTACACCGACGTTAAGGGGATTTACACGACGGATCCCCGTATCGAACCTAAAGCCAAAAAGATCAAAATGATCACATTTGAAGAAATGCTGGAAATGGCCTCTTTGGGCGCGCAGGTCATGCAGGCGCGCTCCATCGAAGTCGCGAAAAGATATAATATTCCCATTCACGTGCGTTCAAGCTTTTCGAAGGAGGAAGGGACCATGATCGTCAAAAAGAATGAAAAAATGGAAGACGTCGCCGTGCGCGGCGTTACCTGTAACAAATCCGAAGCGAAGATCACCATCTGTGCCGTGCCCGATCAGACGGGGATCGCGGCTAAAATATTTACCGATATTTCCAAAATGGACGTCAACGTCGATATGATCGTCCAAAATGTCAGTCATACCAAGCTCACGGACATTTCCTTTACGGTGTCCAAAAGCGATCTGCCCAAGGCCATTCATGCGGCCAAGGCGGTCGCCCAGAAGATCCGCGCCGGGGAAGTTCTTTTTGACAAAAGAATCGCGCGCATTTCGGTGGTGGGTTCTGGAATGCGTTCCCATCACGGCATCGCGGCCAAGATGTTCCAGGTGCTGGCCGAGAACAAGATCAACATTGATATGATCTCAACATCAGAGATCAGTATTTCCTGTATTATCAGCCAGCGACATGCGGAAAAAGCGGTGCGCGCTTTGCATCAAAAATTCGGATTAGAGGCGTTAGTTTAATGACCAAAATAACCATATACGATACGACACTGCGCGATGGTTCCCAGACCGAAGGAATATCTTTCTCGGTGCAGGACAAGATCAAGATCACCGAAAAGCTTGATGAACTGGGCGTCCACTATATCGAGGGCGGATGGCCGGGCTCTAACCCCAAGGACAAGGAATATTTCCAGAGCGTCAAAGGCCGCAAATGGAAGAACGCGACGATCGCCGCGTTCGGGTCGACCCGGCGGGCTAAGGTTAAGGCCGAGGAAGACCAGAATCTCAAAGAATTGGTCGCTTCGCAAACCCCCACGGTAACTATCTTTGGAAAGAGCTGGGACCTTCACGTTACCGACGTACTGCGCACCACCATCGAAGAGAATCTGGAAATGATCTCCGATTCGGTCGCTTATCTTAAGAAAAACAAGCGCGAGGTGATCTACGACGCCGAACATTTCTTTGACGGATATAAACGTAATCCCCAGTATGCCCTGAAAACCATTTTGGCGGCCGAAAAGGCCGGAGCGGATTGTATTGTGTTGTGCGACACCAATGGGGGGACATTGCCTTCGGAAGTTAAAGAGATCGTCAGCGCAGTAAAGAAGAAGATCCGCGCACCGCTGGGTATTCACACCCACGATGATCTTGGCATGGGTGTGGCCAACAGTATCGCGGCAGTTGAGGCCGGTTGCGTGCACGTGCAGGGGACGTTTAACGGCCTGGGTGAACGCTGCGGCAATGCGGATCTGGGCACGGTCATCGGTATTTTGCACACAAAAATGGACTGCAAATCCATCCCTGATGCCAAGGTCAAACACCTGATGGAAACATCGTATTTTTTAAGCGAGATCAGCAATATTAAATTACCGGACAACCACGCTTTTATTGGACATTCCGCGTTCGCGCATAAGGGCGGGGTCCACATCGACGCGATCTTAAAGAATCCTTTGGCCTATGAGCATATTGATCCGGCTTTGGTGGGGAATCATCGCCGTCTTTTAACCTCGGAGTTAGCGGGCAAAATGCCGATAGTCTTAAAAGCCGAACAGCTGGGTGTCAAAATTGATAAGAAATCTCCTGAAGCACACGCATTGCTTTTGGATCTTCAGAAAAAAGAAAACGAGGGATATCAATTTGAGGCCGCAGATGCCTCATTCGAGCTTTTTGTCAAACGGTACTTCAAAAAATATCCCAAATTTTTTGAGTTGCAGGAGTTTAAGGTTGAGACGGGAAAAGGTAAAGATGGTAAGGTTTCAGCCGTGGCTTTTGTTCAATTGAGAGTCGATGGTGTCGGGAGAAGCGGCACTTGGACAGGTGCCGGGCCAGTCGATGCTCTCGACAGGGCGTTGCGTGCGGCTCTTACCAGATTTTATCCAACATTGTCTACCATGCATTTGTCTGATTACAAAGTGCGGGTGCTCGATTCCAAACAAGCAACGGCCGCCAAGGTGCGTGTTTTGATCGAGTCGCAGGATAATACGGATTCCTGGACCACGGTGGGGGTCCATGAGAACATCATCGAAGCCAGCTGGGAAGCACTGACAGACAGTATCGAATATAAACTCCTCAAAGACCAGAAGAAAAATTAGGAAATCTGCTCTAGGTGCCAAGCCACATCATGACCGAGCTGTCCCCACGCTTTAATTTCAACGAGGTCGACGCCAAATGGAGCCAATATTGGGTCGAGGCCAACCTTTTTCACGCCGAAGTCAACCCCGATAAAAAGCCTTACACCGTTGTCATCCCGCCGCCCAATGTGACGGGAATCCTGCACATGGGCCATGCCCTTAACAATACTTTGCAGGATATCATGGTCCGCTATAAACGGATGCGCGGGTTTGAAGCGCTCTGGATGCCGGGCACCGACCACGCGGGGATCGCCACGCAAAATGTCGTGGAACGCCAGCTTTCCAAAGAAGGCAAAACCCGTCATGATTTGAGCCGCGAAGAATTTTTGGAGCGTCTTTGGGCATGGAAGCGTGAATATGGCGACACGATCATCCATCAATTGAAGAAATTGGGCGCGTCCTGCGACTGGCCGCGCGCGCGTTTTACCATGGATGACGGCTACAGCCAGGCGGTGCGCAGTGTGTTTATCCGGTTGTATAAGAAGGGACTGATCTATCAGGGTGAGTATATCATCAACTGGTGCCCGCGTTGTCAAACCGCGCTTTCCGATGAAGAGGCGGAACATCGCGATCTGCAGGGAAATTTATATCATCTGCGCTATCCGCTCAAAGACGATCCCAGCCAGTTCATTGTTGTGGCCACCACTCGTCCGGAAACCATGCTGGGTGACACGGCAGTCGCGGTGAACCCGAAGGACAAGCGGTACAAGAAATATATCGGCAAGACGCTGCTATTGCCGTTCGTCAATCGTGAGATCAAAGTGATCAGCGATGAGTTCGTCGATTCAAAATTCGGCACGGGAGCGGTGAAGGTCACACCAGCGCATGACCCCAATGACTTCGCGATGGGTAAACGCCATAAACTGGAATTCGTCAATGTCATGAAGCCGGACGGCGTTTTAAATCAGCGCGCCGGCAAGTTTGAGGGGATGGACCGCTTTGAGGCGAGGGAGGCCATCGTTGAGGAACTTCGTCAGTTGAAATTACTCGAGAAAATTGAGCCACATACACATGCCGTTGGTCATTGTTATCGCTGTCATACGGTCGTTGAACCCTATTTATCGAAACAGTGGTTCGTGAAAATGGAGCCTTTGGCCAAGCCGGCTATTGAAGCGGTGCGCAAAGGGAGGATCAAATTTTATCCGTCGCGGTGGACAAAGGTTTATTTAAACTGGATGGAAAATATCCGCGACTGGTGCATTTCCCGTCAGATATGGTGGGGCCACCGGATCCCCGTTTGGTATTGCACGGCGCAGAAAAAAAATAAATGCCAGGACCCTATTGTATCGGAAATAACGCCCCAACAATGTCCACATTGTGGTTTGGGGGATCTTAAGCAAGACGAAGATGTTTTGGATACCTGGTTTTCCTCCTGGTTGTGGCCGTTTGCGACCTTCGGCTGGCCGGATTCGGGCAAAAAAGATCTGGCTTATTTTTATCCGACGGCATCGTTGTTCACGGCGCCGGAGATCATTTTTTTCTGGGTGGCACGCATGATCATGGCGGGTCAGGAATTCATGGGGAATATTCCATTTTTGGATGTGTACATCCATGGCACGGTGCGTGATGCCAAGGGTCGTAAGATGTCGAAATCCCTGGGCAACGCCATTGATCCTCTGGAAATTATAAAGGAATATGGTGCTGACGCGCTGCGGTACAGCCTGATCATTAATTCCGGACAGGACCTGTTCATTTCCAAAGAAAAATTCGAGATCGGCCGCAATTTTGCCAACAAGCTGTGGAATGCCTCACGACTTATCCTGATGAATGTCAAAGATCCAGACATCAACGTTGACTTGGGCAAGCTTGACAAGAAAACGCTGGACCTGCCTACCCGTTGGATCATTACGCGTTTTTATACAACACTGGAAAAGGTCAGCGGGGCAAACGAGCGGTACCGATTTTCAGAAGCGGAGAATCTGATCTACGAATTCTTCTGGGGAAATTTTTGCGACTGGTATCTGGAGCTCGTCAAGGATCGCTGGGCTGATCCCGTCATTCAGAAAATCGCCTTCGGGATCCTGCGCGATACACTAAAGATGATCCACCCATTTATGCCGTTTGTCACCGAGGAGCTGTGGGAAAAGATTGGTAAAGAAAAGGGACCGTTGTGCCGCCAGGATTGGCCGGCCGCTTCCAAGAAGTTGATCGACAGGAGCGCTGAAAAACAGATGCAGACGCTGATGGCGCTTGTCGTGGCGATCCGCAATGTCCGTTCCCAATGGAATGTTAATCCAGCGGAACAGATCGGATGCCATTTGATGGCCGCGTCCTTAAAGGACACCACTTTGATCAAAGAAAATATGGCTGTTTTGAAACAGATGGCACGGTTAGGGAGCGTTGCGATCGTTCCAGGGGTTGAAAAAACCAAAGCCGCCGCCACGGTCTTGGTCGGGAACATCAAATGCGTCCTTCCGTTGGGCGAGGTCATTGATGTCGATAAAGAAAAAAAGAAGATCCTCGACCAGGTCCAGGAACAGGAAAAAGCGCTGGGTGGTTTGGCGCAGCGCCTTAAAAATAAAGAATTTTTGAAGAAAGCCCCGGCCGAGATCGTGGCCAAGGAGAAAGCGCGTTTGACGTTGTTAAATGCCAAGGTGACGGAATTAAAGCAGGTCATCGCCAGTCTGGAATAATTCATTATGCGCACGTCATTTGATCCGATCATTCGTAGCGCCCTTGCAGAAGACCACGTTCGGCACGATGCCACCACACAACGGCTCATTGGGGTTTCGCAGATTTCCAGCGCGCGGATTATTTTCAAAGAAAAGGCCGTTGTCTGCGGACTGGCGGTTGTCCGACGGGTTTTTCAGGAATTAGACAAAAATATTCAGTGTGATTTCCGTTGTGCCGAAGGCAAGGAAGTAAAGAAGAGCGCAACCGTCTTGCTTGTGAAAGGAAAAACCAGGGCGCTCTTGGCCGGAGAGAGGACGGCGCTTAATTTTTTAGGTTACCTTTCGGGTATCGCGACCAATGCGCGGCGTTACGTTCAGGCCGTTTCTTCGTTTAAAACGACAATTTTGGATACACGCAAGACAACGCCGGGTTTGCGGGAATTGGAAAAATATGCGGTGCGTTGCGGCGGCGCGCAAAATCATCGTTCAAATCTTGAAGATATGATCCTTGCGAAAGATAACCATCGTTCGGTTTGCCGTCGTATGACGGTCGCAGAGATCGTAAAACGTCTTCGCCAGGGAAAAAAGAAAGTGATAGAATTCGAGGTGGATACCTTATCGCAATTTGAACAGGTGCTGGCGGCCGGGGTCGATATTATCTTGCTGGATAACATGAATTGTGCGCAAATGAAGAAAGCAGTCGCGTTGCGCCGTAAGATGGGAAATAAAGGGCGGCCGCTTCTGGAGGCCTCTGGAGGCATTGCGCTTGAGAATATCAAGCAAATCGCCCGAACTGGCGTCGATCGTATTTCTGTCGGAGCTTTAACTCATTCCCGTCACTCTATCGATGTGTCTATGGAGTTTCTTGATGGATAAGATGGTCAAAAAAAATCGATTGGTCATTCCAATTATCGTAGTTTCGTTGGCCATGGGCGCGGCCGTGCCCAGAATTTGCGCTCAAGACGGTCTTCTGGACCAGTCCATTTTTGATGACCAGCAACTTCTGGATGGCTACGCGCAGAAATACGCCGATCTTTCCAAGGACATTATTCTTGA
>Ga0080064_1002775_pt1 | contig 28175 bp, 27 predicted proteins | sample Subgrocontami54m_FD_69260 | JGI IMG/M metagenome (GOLD analysis project Ga0080064, IMG submission 69260) | Subsurface groundwater microbial communities from S. Glens Falls, New York, USA - GMW46 contaminated, 5.4 m (SPADES assembly) (version 2) ...
AATCGCGAAAACACCAAACGATTCACAAGAGTTTTCTTTCGTGGTTTCGAGCTTTTGGGTTTTCGTGATTCGATTTCTTTGTTTGCGGCTCGGCCGCGCTAGGTCACTCCACGGGCGACCCCGGCGGCCAAAGCTCTTCGCCGCGCTTCAGCGGGCGATCCAAATCGAGGTCGAATTGCCGGTTGTGGACGTCAATGCGCTTTCGGGCGCGCAGCGACTCGAACGGCAGCTTCAACTGTTGCCGCTGCTTTCCGAAAGTGTCGTAGAACGGTTGCTCCGCGCGCCAGCGCTCTTCCGCGTTCGGCAGCCAGTAGCGGAGCGGGTCGGCTTTGCGGCCGGTGCCTTCGATCAGGATGAGGCCCATCGTGACGGCGCGCGACAGCCAGCGCCACAGCGTGGCGGCGTTCGGTTTGGCGCTTTTGGGACGATTCATAGGCCCCGCCAAGGCGCAGGTAGACGGGCGGAAGGGCAAGCGGTACAATCACGAACTCTTGATCCCGCCACGATTTGGGCGGAAAATCAAGGCTCCGGGAGTGTTTGCACCGCTGGTGCGGGCCCTGGTCTTCAAAACCAGTGGGGGGTTTGAACAAAGCTCCCAGTGGGTTCGATTCCCATACACTCCCGCTTTTCCAATTCGCAATTTGATTGCCCCACACCCCGCCTTTCGCGTATCATCTCCACAAGCTCGCAACGACTTTTGGCGCCCGCGCGGCGTCGTCCCTTTTCGGAGGATTGTCCATGCTTCGCACCGTTTGAAGCGTTCTCGTGCTCGTGCTGGCGTGTCCAGCGTTATGGGCGCAGAACGATGCCAAGTCCGCTGACAAGCCGTTGACACCGGCCGCACAGTATCAGGCGTTGCTCAAGGAATACCAGGCAAGCATGAAGGCGTATCAAGACGCCGTCGGCAAGGCCAAAACGCCCGAAGATCAACAAAAGGCGTTTCAAGAGAAGTATCCCAAGAAGGGCTTGCTCGCGCCGAAGTTCGTCGAGTTGGCCGATAAGAACCCGAAAGATCCCGTCGCCATGGACGCCCTGCTCTGGGTGCTAACCGACAATTTCGGCTCGCCCGGCGGCAAGGACGCCATGGCCAAAGCCGTGGTCCTGATGAACCGCGATCACATCCAAAGCGAAAAATTGGGGCGGGCCTGCCAGTCGATGGCCAACGGCATTGACAGCGAAGGCATTGCCTTCCTGCGAAACGTCCTCGAAAAGAACCCGCACAAAGAGGTGCAAGCCGAGGCATGCTTGGCCCTCGCGCAGCGGCAGAATTCAGTAGCGGAGGTTGTTCAGCGCATCAAGGGCAACCCAAACATGGCCAAGGCGTACGAAAACGCTTACGGCAAAGACTACGTCGCCCGGCTCCTGAAAACGGAATTGGCGGCGCTCGAAGCCGAAGCCGCACGCTCCTTCCAGGAATTCGCCGACAAGCACGTGGCCCAGATGAAGGTCGACCGGCTGACACAGCTTTGTCAGACGCTCAGCTACTCGGCCGGCAAAGGCAGCGATGCCCTGTTGCGCAGTCTGCTGGAGAAGGACGCGCGCCGCGACGTGCAAGGCGTCGCGTGCTTGACGCTGGGCAAGGTGCTCAAGCAGCGGGCTGACCAACTGCCGGCAACCGACAAGTCGTCGGCTGCTCTTCGCGCCGAGAGCGAAAAGCTCCTGGAGCGCGCTCAGGAAAAGTACGGCGACGTCAAGATGTCGTACTACGGCACCGTCGGTTCCAAAGCCAAAGCCGAGCTGTTCGACCTTCGCAATCTTTCAGTCGGCAAAGTCGCGCCGAACGTCGAAGGCATCGATCAGGACGGTCAGAAGTTCAAGCTCAGCGATTATCGCGGAAAGGTGGTGTTCCTCGATTTCTGGAGCCAGTACTGAGGCGGCTGACGGGCCCTATGGCCCCACGAGCGGTCGCTCGTCAAGAACCTCGAAGCCAAGCCTTTCGCCCTCATCGGCATCAACACCAACGGCTACGAAGCCAAGAAGCTCAAGGAAGTGATGGACAAGGAGCAGCTCAACTGGCGGTCGTTCGCCGACGTACGCGGCGCTGACGGCGTCCAAGGCTCCATCTCCAGCACCTGGAATCTGCAGGGCACGCCGACGCTCTTCGTGCTCGATCACAAAGGCGTCATCCGCTACCGCTGGCTCGGCAGCCCCGGCGAACCGGAGATCGACCGGGCAATCCACGCGCTCATCAAGGAGGCGGAGAGTTCGAAGTAGGCTTGGATCCACAGGACGAAAACAAAATGGAGCCACAGATGAAACACAGATGAAACACAGATTGAAAGACAAGAGACTGCATTGCATTCTGTATTGAAATCTGTGTTCGATCTGTGTTTCATCTGTGGCTCCAGATTTCTTTGCGGCCCGCGAAGATTCAGCGAGATAGTAACACAGATTGAAACACAAGAGACTGCATTGCATTCTGTATTGAAATCTGTGTTCGATCTGTGTTTCATCTGTGGCTGACTCTTGTCTTTTTTCTCTCTATCGCTGTGGTTCAATCTGTTCTTGAGATCCGAAATGCTGCACAAGCTCCTTCCTGCGTTTGTAATCGTGAGCGCTCCGCTGCTGGCGGCCGACATGCCGTCTTCTCTTCCCCAAGATTCTTTGCCAGCCAAGCTCGCAGTTGACGCGATCCCGCTCGGGCTCGAGGCGCGTTCCTTGCCGAAGGACAACCCGTTGACCGAAAGTCGCGTGCAGTTGGGCCGCAAGCTCTTCTTCGATCCGATCCTGTCCGGCGACAACACCGTCGCCTGCGCTACGTGCCATCAGCCGGCCCATGGTTTCGCGAGCGCCGAAGCGAAGCCGCGCGGCATTCGCGGGCAACAGCTTACCCGCCGCGCGCCGTCGCTGTTCAATCGCGCCTATGGGACCGCGTTCTTCTGGGATGGCCGCGCCGCCACGTTGGAAGAGCAAGCACTGCGGCCGATCGAGGACCCGACCGAAATGGGTTCCAGCGTCGTCGCCGCGCTCGATCGTTTGCAAAAGCGCCAAGAATACAAGGAGCAATTCGAAACTGCATTTGGCGACGGCGTGACCGCGGCAAACCTGGCCAAGGCGCTCGCCAGCTTCGAGCGCGTCCTGTTGCGCGGCGACAGCCCGATCGATCATTTCCGCCGCAAGGGCGAACACGGCGCCCTGACGCCGGCCCAGCGCCACGGACTGTGGCTCTACGAAAGCAAGGCCAACTGCTGGCGCTGCCACGTCGGCCCCAACTTCACCGACGAGAGCTTCCACAACACCGGCGTAAGCTGGGGCCAAATGCCCCTCGACCTCGGTCGCCACGCGATCACAAAGAAGGACGCCGATAAGGGCAAGTTCAAAACGCCGACACTGCGCGGCGTGGCGCTGACGGCCCCCTACATGCACGACGGCAGTCTGAAATCGCTGGAAGAAGTGGTCCGCTTCTACAGCCGCGGCGGCAATGCGAATCCGAATCGGGATCCGATCCTTCAGCCGCTCCATTTGTCGGACGAAGAGGTGCGCAGCTTGGTGGAGTTTTTGAAGGCGCTGTAATCCTTGCCACGTCGCCCGCCGTCGCCTCCTCGACGATGCTTGATCTCCGGCTCGGTCTTTCTTCTTGTCCATCGACTTGACGTGTTCTCTCGAACCTTGACAATAACTCGGACGTTCCAATCCAACGGCAGGGAGCTAATGAGTTGCCGACGATCATTCCGTTTGCCAAGGCTCTTTACCTGTGTGACGGCCACCTCGGTTTTGCCAATCAGAAAACCGATTTGGTGGGCATCTTCAATTCGATTCGTGCGCAGACATACCCGCACGTACAGCAAAAGTTCGTGATCTTTGTCCAATTGATCGGCGGCCTCGGTCGCGTCCCTTTCTACTTCGACGTGACGATTCCGCAGACCGGGCAACTCGTTCATACCACCAACACTCATGTGGCGAATTTCCCACGGCGTGACAAGTTGATCCAGTTGGCCTACACGATGCACGGCTGTTTGTTCCCCGCGCCTGGAGTTTAGCTGGTAGAATTGTTTTGTGACGGCCAGTGGGTCGCCGACACCAGCTTGGATCTTCTCTAGGAGGCGATCATGCACTCCAATGCGGCCAATCCGCTTCACCAGCCTGAGACGGAATTCCATGGCGAACTCCAGGAGTTCTCAGGCCCGGCGCTTGCCCCGGACGATCCGAGCCTTGAGCCGCGCGTGCGCCAAGGGCGGCCGGCGGACCCGAAGAAGGCGTCCGCCACGGATAAGAACGACTCGCCTGCACAAGAATAGTTCACGTCTTTTTCCCGCCGCGCCGCCTCTCACCCGCCCGCCGTCGCCTCCTCCACGATCTTGATCTCCGCCTCGGTCAGGCCGTATAACTCGTAGACCAGCCGGCCCTACTGCCGGTCCGTCGCCGCGAGCCTTGGACTGCGGTGGTTTGACACCGCTTTTGTTTTTCCCCTTTGACCCAGCGACACGGCGGATACGAAAGAAAGAAAGCGGCGTCAAACCGCCGCACTCCAAATTACCCGCCCGCCGTCGCCTCCGCCACGATCTTGATCTCCGCCTCGGTCAGGCCGTATAACTCGTAAACCAGCCGGCCCTACTGCCGGTCCGTCGCCGCGATTTGCCGCTCCAGGGCGGTCTTGTGGTCGGCGGTTTTGGCGGCGGCGGTTCTGGTTCAAGAGACGAAGAGCCGGCAATCATGGCACCACCTGCAATTCCGCCTCGTCCATGCGTAGACCCGAGTACGTTGCTATGCGGTTCTTGCCTTGGTTTTTGGCGAATTCCTTTGCCTTATTCGCTCGGTCCAGCAGCTCGCGGTCGGTGAGTGGACAATCCGGATCCACGATGCACAGACCGATCGAAACCGTCGTCTTCTCTTCAATTTCCGGATAGGAAAGGTTTGCCAGTCTTGCGCGTAACTCATCGAGAAAGCCAATCGCCAATGGGCGCGAGAAGCTGGGGATGAGGATCAAGTATTCATCGCCGCCCTGTCGGTAGGCGAAGCCGTGATGGTAAATGTGGGCTTCGATCGTTTGCATGAACCGCGGCAACAAATTCCGATCCACCTTTGTGTCCATGTACCGACTGTTGAATGCCTTGAAGCCATCAATGTCGAGAAATGCAATTGCCAGAGGGGTCTCACGGTCCTCGCATTTGCTCCGGAAATAGGCGACATCCGGGAAGAAAAGGCTCGGGGCCTGCAGAATGTGAAACTTCTCATCGTGTTGACGAGGCTGAAGTGCGACTTGTCCAACCGCTGCGGATTCGATGAATTGGACGGGAAGAAAGTCCTTCAATTTCGGCAGCCTCAGTTGCGCTGTTTGAAGAAACGCCATTTCACTTGTCAGTGATTCCAGGGCTTTGACTTCCTCCTCAAGCGACGCGGCCAACTCGAGGTGAAAAGTCTTTTCAGTGAGGCGTTCAGTTTCCGCGGCGCGATGTCGCCGATACAGCAACATGATTCGATTGAAGAGTGGACCAAGGGTAGGACCTGTCGCGGAGAATTTCTCAAATAGAGCTTCCAGAGAAATCTCTCCAGACCACGATTCAATCAAACGAACAATCGCTTCTATGCCGTCCAAGGTATCTTGAACTTCGCGAGCGTATGGATTGTTCGGAAAATGACTTTCGACCGGTGTGACAACACTCTGTCGGAAATGCGGCCGAAACCACCGTAGTGCATTTTCCAGCAGTGGCTTTGTCTCCTGTTTCTTCATTCACCGGTGCCCTCGAGTTCCGCTCTGGATTCGATCACGGAACCGCTGGTGCCATGCTCTTTTGGAGGAGATCGGTCAGAACTTTCATCCAAACGGAGATTGGCGCACTACCAACCTTGGCGATGATCGCCTTGGCGCGATTCCAGCGATCCTGGTCCCTGGCAAGATCCAAGAACTCGTGTCCCTTCCAAGTCAAGTTTGTCGGAATCGCCTCGGGGCCCTTGCTCTCCGTGCTGGTCACGTCGATGCCTTCGATCAGGCCTTCCTGCATCATGATGTGGACGTGGTAGCCCACTTCATTTGCTGGATAACCGATTTCAAGGTCACGTGGCGCCCGACCTGATGGATTCCGTTCCATCCTCATCAGAATCGTTCGCACCAAATCCATGTTTCGCTGCATGGCCGTTTCCTTAAATGCACTTCTCACCTCATGTCATCCTAACCCATCCGAGCCAAACGCCAAGCGGTTTGTGGTGTTTCATTTCGTTTCCCCTACGAACTGGATCCAGCGCCGACAGCGGCAGCCCCGCCGATCTTGATGGCGTCCTCATTGATCACGTCCTTATACGCTTCGGCGAAACCCTGCTTGTTGTCGATGTCCCAGCCGAGGCAGGTGAGGAAGGGATTGATGAACTCGATGCGGACTTGGGCCTCCAAGTAACTGGGCGAACGATAGGTAGTGGGTCAGTTTGCTGTGTTGTGGTGCGGGCGTCTCGCCTGCATCGGTGCAGGCGAGACGCCCGCACCACAAACTGACCCACTACCGAACGATAAGCGTCGGCGTTGCGCTCGAATTGCTCGACGAGGCGGGTGATGTCTTTGGGGGCGGGCATGCGGGGCGGGACCTCGGGACCGTGGGATAGAACTCCGCTTCTGTCCGGTTCTGTCCAGCTCATTCGGGACAGGAGCGGAGTCCTATCCCACGTTGGGGCGGACCAGCGAGCATCATAACAGCGCGGCAACGCGTAGGCAAAGCAGTTAAGCAGGTTGATTGTTGTCAAGGTCCGTTGTGATTTGACATGAAGGAAGGAGAAAACCTGCCCATCCCTGGCTTCATGGCAGTCGCCCGCCGAGTGCGATGGCCAAGGTTGCCAAAATCTGGCAACGTTGCCAAAAAGTGGCCTCCAACGTTCTTCAAGGTTGCCAAAAGTTGGCAATGTTGCCACTGTGGGCAGCAGGGACTACACCATTCTGTCAGGTGATGCCGGCATATTTTTTGATGTAACATTTGATGACTCAAGGGGATAGGAAGTTGAGTGCGTGCCAACTGTGTCGGAATGCTGTCGTTTCAAGTATCACCTATGCCAGTGGCCATTCTTGGACGATGTCGATTGCGTCAGGCAAGCCGCCCGACGCCCTCGGAAATAGGATCATTTAGGCATGGTTCAAAATTGGGTAACAATCATGTGTGTGTGTGGAGTGTCGGTGCATTGTGGCCTAGTCGCCCAATTTCTTCGTCGCAAAGGGTTATCAATCCAATGGTTGCGGAAATGAACCACGACTATACCGACTAGGCCAAGTGGCACAGTCAGGTGCGTAGTCGCTTGGCACCCGCAACCATTCGTTTTTGAACCAGGCCATCATTTAACTCGATGGGTGCGCGGAAGTCCATTACAGGAAGGTAGTTGTGTCGAAAAGTTAAATGATCACCTGGGCTGATCTTAAGTGATCACAGACTCTGCGCCGGCCGTGCGTGTAGCCATGGGGGGGTGCGCGCCCCTGTAATGTAATCAATCTGCCGGCCACGACCGCCGCACCCCATCACGCTTTGGCTACGGCCGCCACTTGAACATCACCACCCCCAGCGGCGGCAGCGTCAAGTTCAGCGAATGCTCGCGGCCATGGAAGGGGATGCGGTCGGTGTTGGCCCCGCCCGCATTACCCTGGCCGCTGCCGCCGTACTCCGTCGCGTCGCTGTTGAGGAACTCGTCCCAGCGGCCCGCGTAGGGAACGCCGACGCGGTAGTCGGTGCGCGGCACCGGCGTGCAGTTGGCGATGATGAGCACTTGATCGTGGGTGTTCTTGCCCTTGCGTAAAAAGCTCAGGATGCTGTCTTCGTAGTCGTTGGCGTCGATCCACTCGAAGCCGGCGGGATCGCAATCGAGTTGATGCAGGGCTGGCTCACGGCGATAGGCGTCGTTGAGGTCGCGCACCCAGCGCTGGATGCCCTGGTGCGGGGGCCATTGCAAGAGGTGCCAGTCGAGGCTTTCGCTTTCCTTCCATTCGCTCCATTGCCCGAACTCGCAGCCCATGAACAGCAGCTTCTTGCCCGGTTGGGCGTACATCAGGCCGTAGAGCAGTCGCAGGTTGGCGAAGCGCTGCCAGTCGTCGCCGGGCATCTTCGTGAGCAGGGCTTGTTTGCCGTGGACGACTTCGTCGTGCGAGAGCGGCAGGATGTAGTTTTCCGTGAAGGCGTAAAGCATCCGGAACGTGAGCTGGTTGTGATGGTATTTGCGATGCACCGGATCGTGGGAAAGGTACTTGAGCGTGTCGTGCATCCAGCCCATGTCCCACTTGAAGCCGAAGCCGAGACCGCCGGTGTACGTGGGCCGCGACACGCTCGGCCAGGCGGTCGATTCCTCGGCGATGGTCATGACATCCGGGTACGCGGCGTAGACTTGCTCGTTGAGACGGCGTGTGAAATCGATCGCTTCCAGGTTCTCGCGGCCGCCGTAGCGGTTGGGAATCCACTCGCCTTCTTTGCGCGAATAGTCGAGGTACAGCATCGAGGCGACGGCGTCCACGCGCAGGCCGTCGATGTGATATTTGTCGAGCCAGAACAGAGCGTTGCTGATGAGGAAATTGCCGATCTCGCGGCGGCCGTAGTTGAAGATGAACGTGCCCCAGTCCTGGTGTTCGCGCTGGCGGGGATCGGAGTGCTCGTAGAGGTGGGTGCCGTCGAAATAGCCCAGGCCGTGCTCGTCGCGCGGAAAGTGGGCGGGCACCCAATCGAGGATGACGCCGATGCCGCGCTGGTGCAGCGCGTCGATCAGGAACATGAAATCCTGCGGCGTGCCGAAGCGGCTCGTCGGGGCGAAGTAGCCGACGGTTTGATAACCCCACGACGCGTCGAGCGGATGCTCGGTAATCGGCAGCAGCTCGACGTGCGTGTATTTCAAGTCGCAGACATAATCGGCAAGTTCGGTCGCCAGCTCGCGGTAGCTGAGCCAACGATTGCCGTCCTCCGGCCTGCGCTTCCACGAGCCGAGATGAACTTCGTAAATGCTGATTGGGGCGTCGAGTGCATGGGCGCGGCGGCGGTTGGCCATCCAAACGCCGTCGTTCCACGGATGGCCGGCGATGTCGCAGACTTTTGAAGCAGTCCGCGGCCGCGTTTCGGCGGCGAAGGCATACGGGTCCGCCTTCTCGACGCGGTAGCCCAGGTGGTTCGAGGTGATCGCATACTTGTAGAGGGCGCCGGCGCCGATTCCAGGCAAGAAACCTTCCCAAATGCCGGAAACGCCGCGCGGATGCAGCGGCTGCGCGTCGGGTTGCCAACCGTTGAAGTCGCCGACGACGGAAACGGCGTGGGCATTCGGCGCCCAGACGGCGAAGTGGGTCCCCTGGACGCCGTCACACTCGAAGAGATGTGCTCCCATCTTCTCGTAGGAACGGACGTTCGACCCTTCGGACCAGAGGTGGATGTCGAAGTCGGTGAGAAAAGGGCCGGAGTTGGATCGCAACGCTGTCATGGGTGAGCTTCTTCAAGCCGCGGGATGAGCGCAGCGATTCCCGCGGGTGTTTGCTGATGTGATTCGATTTTAACGAAACGACTTCGATCCGACCAAGGCGCGGATGACCGATAGACCGTCAAACCGGGTGATGTGAAGCGAACGTGCGGGATTTGCAACTTGTACCGGCGTCGGTGACCGGACCCGCGGGATTCGCTGCGCTCATCCCGCGGCTTGGTGGTCAATGGAATACCGCTACAATGCCCAGCATGGCCAGCGCCAAGCAAGACATTTGCCGCGAATTCCCGGTCGTCGTTGAGCAGGCCGTTGCCTGGGGCGACATGGATGCGATGCGCCATGTCAACAACGTCGTCTACTTCCGCTACTTCGAAAACGCCCGGCTCGAGTACTTCCTCCGGATCGATTGGATGAAGTACCAGGAAGAATTCGGCATCGGCCCAATTCTGCGCGACACGCAGGCGCGATTTCGCCGGCCGTTGACCTATCCGGACACAATCCTCATCGGCGCTCGACTTGCGACGATCGAAGCGGATCGGTTCTCGCTTGAATATCGCCTGGTGAGCGAGACGCTCGACGACGTGGCGGCAACGGGGCAGGTCACAATTGTCGCGTACCATTACCCCGGAAATCACAAGACAGCGATTCCCGACGAATTGCGCCGACGGATCTCGGCGTTGGAAGCAACGGTCGCGCGGACATCCTGAATGAAGCCGCTTTTTCGCTGGCATTGACCGCACCCCGTCATACACTGGCATGGTCCCAGCTCTCGCGGAGAACGCCATGCAGCAGCAACTCGATTGGCTCAAGGCTCACGATGCGGACTTGGTGAAGCAACTTGCCGATCTCGTCGCCATCCCCAGCATCAGCACCGACGGCGAACATCAGAAAGAAATTCAACAAGTCGCCGAGCTGACCTGCGAGCAAATGCGCGCGGCCGGTCTGAACAATGTCGGCATCCTGAAATCGGGCAAATCGAACCCGTATTCCTACGGCGAATGGCTCGGGGCGCCGGGCAAGCCGACCGTTTTTCTGTACGCCCATCATGACGTTCAGCCGGTGAACTACCTTCAGGATTGGCAATCCGACCCGTGGAAGCTGACCGAGCGCGACGGCCGGCTGTACGGGCGCGGCTCGGCGGACGACAAGGGGGCGATTCCGTGCCAGCTCGGCGCTATTGCATCGTACCTGAAGACCGCCGGCAGTTTGCCCGTCAATATCAAGATGCTCGTTGAAGGCGAAGAGGAAGTCGGTTCGACCAACCTCGACGGGTTTTTCAAGGAATTCAAGGACAAGCTGCAATCGGACGTGATCGTCGTCAACGACACCGAGAACATCGAGACCGGCTTGCCTAGCATCACCTATTCGCTGCGCGGCATCGTCTCGGTGCATGTGGAGGTGACCAGCGCCACCAAACCGGTGCACAGCGGCATGGCCGGCGGCATGTTGGCCGACGCGGCGCTGGCGCTGAATGTGATCCTTTCACGACTTTACTGGAAGAACGGCAAGATACCGATTGACGGCTTCTACAAGAAGGTCCGCAAGCTCACGGCCAAGGAAAGTCGCGCCTTTCGCAAGTTGCCGGGCGACGAAAAAGGCTGGCGGCGCGATTTGGGCGTGCTCAAGGGTGTGAAGTTCGCTCTCAAAAAAGGCGTGCACCCGCACGAGCAAACGTGGCGGCTGCCGGCGATCACGGTGATCGCGCAGGAAGCCAGCTCGATCAAGAGCGCATCGAACCAGGTGCTGCCCAGGGCCGAAGCCATCGTCAGTTGCCGCATCGTGCCCGACCAGGATCCCGACAAAGTTTACAAGCAGCTCGCCAAGGCGCTCACGGAAGATCCGCCGTGGAACGTGCAAGTGAAGGTGAAGCCGGCCGGGGCCGTGAAGTGGTGGATGACTGATCCCAATGGACCGGCGTTCGAAGCCGCGCTTTCGGCGCTGGAGCAAGGTTACGGGAACAAGCCGGTGGCGATCGGCTGCGGCGGCTCGATTGGCTTCGTGGGTCCGTTGGCGGAATTGTTTGGCGGCGCCCCGGCGCTGCTTTTGGGCATCGAGGACCCCAAGACGAACGCCCACGCCCCCAACGAAAGTCTGGACGGCGGCGATTTCCGCAAGCTCACCGCGTCACTGACTCACTTGTTCAACAACCTCGGTAATCTGCCCGACGGCAAGGTCAAGTGACTTGGCTTTTCAGCCGCGTGTGGCATAATTGCAATGGTTTAGCCGCGGTTCGCAGAACCGCGCGGGTCTTCGACCCGCGGCTAAACTTCAGGACCAATTTCGATGCTCGCCACGTCCGACTGGCAGGCCATCTGCGTCTTCACCAGGGAAGACATGCTGCAGTGCATTTCGCGCATCGTGGCGGCCATGCAGCATGCCGGCTTTTGCGGCAAGGAGGTCTTCGGAACGCGACTGGCGCTGGAGGAGGCCGTGGTCAACGCCATTCGCCACGGCCACCGCAATGACACCAGCAAGCGCGTGGATGTGCAATTTCAGGTTTCGCAGCAGCAACTGCTGGTTGAGATCCACGATCAAGGCCCCGGTTTCGATCCCGATGGACTGCCCGATCCGTTAGCGCCGGAAAACCTGGAACGTCCCGGCGGCCGCGGCGTCTTCCTGATTCGCCAATACATGACCTGGGTCCAATACAACGAGTCGGGCAACGGCGTGACGCTCTGCAAAGTCAAATCGGCCTGACGCGCTGTTCGGCATCGTCAAACTCATCTTTCCATAAAGTCTGACGGCCCCTATAATAGCGTCTCAATCGAGCGGAGATCTGTTGCCCTGACCAGGAGATGCGGAAATGGGCGTCATTGCCGGGCTTTTGAATGTGTTCGTGCTGCTCATCGGTTTGTTCCTAATCCTGCTGGTGCTGATACAGCGCGGCAAAGGCGGCGGCTTGATCGGCGCCCTGGGCGGTTCGGGCGGTTCCAGTCCGTTCGGCTCGCGGGCCGGCGATCAATTCACGCGCGTCACCATTTACGTCGCCCTGGTTTGGCTGTTCTTGACCATGGCCCAGGTGCGGGTGATTCAGTTCGCGGCGAATCCTTATTACAATCAGTAGTCGCAGGCTTTGGCCTGCGAACTTCCAGTGCGGGCGCAAGCCTGCGACTACAGAATCAAGCCTGCCCTCTCACCCGCGGTCGGTCCGCGGGTTGCCGCTTTTCCTGCCTGCGAGGTCGGCGTGCTCCTGAGCATGACGGGATATGGGGAAGCTCGCTGGCAAAGCGAACAGCTTACCCTGTCGATCGAGTTGCGGGCCCTCAATAACCGCTATCTCAAGGTCTCGGTCCGCGCCCCCGATCCGTACCATTTGCTCGAAGCGGAATTCGAAAAGGTCATTCGCCGGCAAATCAAGCGCGGCACCATTCAGTTGCAACTGCGCTGCGAGCGCCTGTCGGTGGCACAGGATTTCCGCATCAATGCGGTGGCGCTGACCAGCTACGTGCAACAGATTCGCGCGGTCGCCGCCCAACACGGCTTGCCGAGCGATCATTTGCTCTCCCAGGTCCTGGCCCTGCCCGGCGTGGTGCCTGAGTCCGGCAGCCTGACTTTCAAGCTGCACGACGATTGGCCGATCATCGAAAAGGTCTTGGTCGAAGCGCTCGGGAATCTCGGCGTCATGCGGCAGGAAGAAGGCCGCGCCATGGGGCAGGAGTTGCTCGGCTTCCGCGACACGATCGCCGCTCACTTGGACGTGATTCGCAAGAAATCTCCGCAGGTGGCGACGGCGTTCCGCGACCGTTTGTTGGAGCGCGTGCGCGGCTTGCTCAAGGCGGTGGATGTCGAGATCGATCGCGACGACCTGATTCGCGAAGTGTCGATCTTCGCCGAACGCAGCGACATTGCCGAGGAAGTGGTCCGATTGGCCACGCACCTCGACCATTTCCGCGAGATCATGAAAGATGAGGAAAGCCCGGGACGCAAGCTTGAGTTTTTGACTCAGGAAATGTTCCGCGAGGCCAACACCATTGGCTCCAAGGCCAGCGACGTCGATATCTCGCGCGAAGTGGTCGAGATCAAAGGAACGCTGGAAAAGATCCGCGAGTTGATTCAAAACGTGGAGTAGTCGAGGATTGTTCACTGTTTCGCGCTCGAAGGATAGGTCCGCCGGCGCGATCCTGCGAGCGCGAAACGGCAAGCAAACGTGGCCATGACGCTCGGCCCGCTCATCATTGTCTCCGGTCCCAGCGGCAGCGGGAAATCGACGATCATCGAGCGCTTGCTCGCGCAGGAAACGCGGCCGCTGCACCTGTCGGTTTCGGTGACGACCCGGCCGCGCCGAGCGGGAGAGCGCGAGGGCGTGCATTACCATTACTGGCCGCGCGAACGATTCCAGCGCGCAGTGCAGGCCGGCAGTTTTCTGGAATGGGCCGAGGTTTTTGGCAACGGCTACGGCACGCTCAAACAAGAAGTGGAGCCGTATCGACAGCAGGGCAGCGGCGTGCTGCTCGATATCGACGTCAATGGCTGGCGGCAGCTGAAGCGTCAGTATCCCGAGGCGGTGTCGATCTTCATCCAAACCTCGTCGCTGGACGAGCTGGAACGACGCCTAAGGGAACGGGGGACCGAAACGGAAGCGGCGATCGAGCGCCGTTTGCAAGGGGCCCAGGCGGAGCTTGCCCAGGCGCCGGCCTACGATTACCAAGTGATCAACGACAGTTTGGACGACGCGGTCGCACAGATTCGTGCGCTCGTGAGTCCTTTGCTTGAAAGGCAGAACCAGAATGGATGAGCTGAAAGAAGAGGGAATCGTGAACAAGGTCGGCGGCCGCTTCAAGCTGTCGACGCTCATTCAAAAACGCATGGTCGCGCTTAACCAGGGCGCCCGGCCGCTGGTGGATCTGCGCACCACCGACAGGATGGCAATTGTCATTCAGGAGATCTTGCAAGACAAGATTTTTCTGGATCAGTCCGGCAACGTCCAAAGCCGTGGCGCTGGACCCGGAGATGCGGCGCGCCGCGCGATGATGACGGACATTTCGGACGGCGGCGGGGCGGACTAATCTGGTCGTTCCGGACGGCAAGCAACCGACGACTCGCGACATGCCAAGCGCCGTAGAATAAGCGCGATCCTTGGTCGGGGAGTTTTCGTATTAAGTGGCAGGATACGACGCTATTCTGCTTTCCTTGGGTGCTGCATGGCTGAGTTGCGGGATGCTGCGAGCGACGTGGTGTATCGGCCGTTGTCCGGACGGGCGCTCGGCGGCTTGGCGATAAGTTGCCTGTTCGGCGGCGTGGTCGCGCTGAATGCATCGATGGCTGTCTTGCTGGGGACGCCGTTCTTCTTTTCGAATTGGACATTGCTCTTGGCCATCGCCGGCTTCGTCGTTTCCTGGTGGGGCATGAGCGATATCCGCAATTCTGAAGGCACCAAGGCGGGCCAAAAGCTGGCGACGTACGGGATGTGGATCAGCCTGGTCAGCGGCACGGGCTATTTCGCTTATTCCTATTTCACCGGACTGGCCCTGTCCCAGCAGGCGCTGGCGTTTTTTCTGAATGAAGAAGACGGCTTTTTCACGCATTTGCGGAAAGTCGCACAAGACAAGACCGAATTGAACCGCGCCTTCCTGTTGACGCTGCCCGCGCCCGACCGTGGCGGCGTCAATCCCGCCGATGAGTCGAAGATGGTCAAAAGCTTCGATAAGCCCGGACAGGATGGAGCGCCTGGCAACCTGTCGCGTTTTCGCAGCGATCATCTGGTTCTGGGAATCAGCAAGGGTGGCAGTGCGGTGTCGATCGAGTCTCTCGGAGTGCATTCGTGGAAATTCGAGCAGCGCAGCTATCACGTGACCTGCCTGTTTCGCGTCAAGTCTCCGGAATCGATTGCCGAGGTAGGGATCACGGTCCGCAGTTCGGAAGGGGAAGCCGAAGGCCAAAGCCGCCAGTGGTTTGTCGACATGACCAACTACAGCTACCGGCCGCTGCTAAACACACCGTTCGGCGAAGGCATGGCGAGGCTGCGCGCGAATGCGTTCAGCTTCGCGCAGTCTCTGGAAGAAACCACGCGCCGCACCGGCAGCAACGCCGGCGCGTTTGCCCGGCTGGACAAGACCGATTGGGGCAAACTGGATCCGCAGGTGCAACAGGAGCTCAAAGCACGCGTCCAAGGAATCTTCGATGGAACGGATACAACCATGCAGTGGCATTTTCAACCACCCAAAGAGGGCATGGTTACCGATTGGAACTTGGACGCGCAGGGTCGATTGACGCTGGCCATGCCGTTGTTTTTGATTCTTGCCGATTCAACAAGTCAAATGAACAACCGCGGCGAATTGTCGATCACGCTGCAAACCAAAACCGCCGTCGCTCCTGAAAAGCTCAGCAACGCCGAGATCACCGATATGCCGGAATGGGAATTGAAGCATTTCCGGGCCACGCGACTGCATCAGGGCGGCCGTAAGTAGCTCCTCGGCCATCGTCCATCGACCCATCCGAGCTGCAATCATGAACACCCGCCGCCTGGGCCGCACAGGCCTGAAAGTCACGGAAATCTGTCTGGGGACCATGACCTTCGGCCATCAATGCGATGAGTCCACGTCGTTTGCGATTCTGAACAAGGCGGCCAACCACGGTGTGTTGTTTCTCGACACGGCCGACGTCTATCCGGTGCCGCCCGCGCCCGAGACGGCCGGGCGCACCGAGGAGATCGTGGGCCGCTGGCTCAAAGGACAGCGCCAGAAGTACGTGCTGGCGACCAAATGCCGCATACGCGTCGGTCATGGTCCGAATGACGAAGGCCTGTCGCGCCGCCACATCTTGCAAGCTGTTGACGACAGCTTGCGCCGCCTGCAAACGGACTTTATCGACCTTTACCAGCCGCATAGCCCCGACCCGGACACGCCGCTCGAGGAAACGCTGCGGGCGCTCGACGATCTCGTCCGGCAAGGCAAAGTCCGCTATCTGGGGTGTTCGAATTATCCGGCTTGGCAAGTGGCGTTGGCGCTGGGAATCAGCGCCAAGCATGATTGGGCGCGTTTCGAATCGGTGCAGCCGCGTTACAACTTGCTGTACCGAGAAATCGAAGCCGAGCTGCTGCCCTTGTGCCGGGATCAGGGCCTGGGAGTGATCGCATACAATCCGCTCGCCGGCGGCTTTCTGACGGGCCGCTATCGTTCGCTCGAAGCGCCGCCGCCGGGAACGCGTTTCAGCCTCGGCGGCGCCACCGGCACGCTCTATCGCGAACGCTATTGGCAACACGCTCAGTTCGAAGCAGTGCAGAAACTGGAGCAAATCCTGAAGCCGCGTGGCCGGTCACTCTTGCAGGTCGCGGTGGCATGGGTTCTCGCTCAGCCGGGGATCACGTCGGCGATTGTCGGCGCCAGCAAGCCGGAGCAACTCGACGAAAGCCTGGCCGCGGTCAACGTGAAGTTGGAACCGGACGAGTTGGAGGCGTGCAACCAGGCGTGGTACAGCCTGCCGCGGCAGCCGCCGGCAACGCGGTAATACAAGCCGCGCCGAGGCCACAGCGATGCCTCACTGGCTATGTCAATTTCGAAGATCTTCCCAACTCAACGCCTCCCGCGCCGGAATCCAGCCAATCTCTCCGGATGCGAATCGGATTTGCCACCAGTCGCCGCGAATGCTCATGCGTCGCGCCTCCATGCCGCGCGCCAGCGTCGGCAATTCCGCATGGCGCGGGTAGCTCGTGCCGTTGCCAACGAGTAGGGCGACATTGTCATGCCGAATGATGGCCGGAGGAAGCTCAAGGTTGCGGTTCCATTGCTGCGACATCACGAAACAACCATAGCCAGCCGCTGCTGCCAGTGCGAAACACGTTCCTGCCACCACCGCAATCCCGAGCCGGCGCCTAAAGAACAAACAGGTCAGGGCAAGCCAGCCGGCGCAATAAGAGAGCGCGCCGACTGAGACGTAACAATTCATTCGCAGCCGTGGCAACCACGAAGGCCAATCCTCCCGCTCAGGTCGGCCGCGCTCGCCACTGGCTGCATACTGAACCTGGGACCGTGCGTACTGTAGATTCTGGCGGAGAATGGCGTGATGGCGGTCCTGGGACAGCCCGTAACGAAAAGCCAAAATAGCGCGTGCAAGATCGTCTGCCAGGAACGCGGCATTGCCAAAATCCTGGGCCCAGGCGGTTCGCATCAAGTTGGGATCGGGCTGCTGGAATGCTCGCATCGCCCGCCGAAACGCTTGCCTCGCGTCCTTGCCTTCTTCGGCGAATTTCTTGCCATCGGCGAAAGCCGCCCGTCCCGACTCCGCCGCCGGAACCGTCGGGGTCTGTGCGCCAAGAGCGCCCGTGATCCAAAGGGCGAGCAGCAGGCAGATCAGCGCCCCGCGACACATGGTTCGTCCTCCAATAGCTGAATCAATTCGGCCGCTTCCAAGCCGTCCAATGCGAGGCGCTCGCCGAAACCCGGTGCGAAGCGTCGCGCGTCATAACCGCGCAGCACCTCTTGCCATACGTCACGAGCTTTTTTGGAGATGCCGCGGCGCTTCAGCCAGCGATCCACTTCAATCGGCGTCGGCTCGATGCCGGGGAAATCCAGCCGTTGGCGCAGGTAGACGGTCAAAAGCCGAGAGATCAGCGCCGCATCGCACGGCGGGGTGGCCAGCGCTTTGATGGTTTGATCGACAAGCCGCTTATGTTGGCGCGTTTGCTCCAAACGCTTGCGCAGGCGGCGGCTCCACCAGCATGTCCCGAGAAAGCAAAGGAGCGGCAGTCCAAGGAGAGAACTTATCAGAATCTGGGGTGATTGAAGCGCTTTTGTGTTCCGATAACCCAAATCGGTCGTGTCTTTGTCCGTCAACTCGTAGAAGCTCGCCGGCGCCTGGATGACTTTCAATCCTTTGATGTCAACCACTGCTTCACGGCGTTCCTGAACCGTCAATGGAATCGCATCGGTATAGGCCGTCTGATAGCGGCGTGAGCGTGCCGCGAAATAGACTAACTTCAAGCTCGGAACGAATTGGACACGTGTGTTTTTGGGCCGCAAGAGATAGACGAATTCCCAGGCGCCTTCCCTGACCTGATCGGCGCCCGGCTCGATGAAGAAACCGCGCTGCATATCGTCGGGAAAGAGCCGAAGATTCTCTCGTTTGGGCACATGGGTTGCTGCGGCTTGGCCGGTGATGGTCACGGTCAGCGTGATGGGTTCTTCGATGGCAACGGTGGTGGGTTTAGCGTCGGCCTTGATCTGGAACACGCCGACCATGCCGCTGAAATCCACCGGTTGGCCAATCTTCGGAGGTTCAACGGCGACATCTTGAGCGCGGACAGTAACCGCGCCGACTAAGAGTGCCAAGAATACGATGCGCCAAATCACCATCGGTTTCTACCAGTCCTTCACATTTGCAGACGCGGGCGGCGCCTGTTGCCAATAACTTCGTCGCTCACGTTGAATCCGAGTGATGAGCTGGTCCAGGTGTGCAGCCGTGTCCTCTGGCGTCAACGGTTGCAGTTTGTCGGTGTCCGGCAGGACTTGCAGCGGCCCATGCGCCAACTTCTTCTGATTCGCGTTCATGCCGGGTCGTTCAACGCCGCCTTGGTCCGAACCGCCGTCATCCGTTCCGTCGGGACCGCTTTTCGCATTGACTTGCGTCTGTCCGTTGCCGCGGCGGTCCGGAGGCGTCGATGGGTCCTGGCCTTGGTCGGGCGTGTTGGGTGGTTCCGTGTTCGGCGACGGCTTGGCTTGAATCCAGAGCCACTTCGCCAGTTCCAGATTGTAGAGTGCATCCTTTTGCAGATCCGCAGCCGGCCTCGATTCAAGACAGCGGCGAAATGCCGCAATCGCCTGTTCGAGTCGGCGGCGATCCTGACTGCCGGCTTGCACTAGCGCAGTGCCCAAATCGTAGCTGGCGCGTGCCAATCGCTTAGGCGGAATTGCCTGATCCTCCAGGCAGCGCTGGTAATGGGCGGCGGCTTCGTCGAAGCGGCCTTGTCGATACAAAGCTGCACCTTGATTGAATGCGACCAGCCCCGGATCGGCAGTCGTTGGCGCGGCCTGTGCGTAGAGCTGCAACGCCAGCTCAAATTCCTGACGCGCGAACGCCGTGTTGCCTTGCCGGACCAAATCTTCCACCGAGGCCAACGGCTCGGCGCTCATGAACATTGGCAACAGGGCGACAACCGCAAAACGCGTTAACGCGGTCATGCCGTTGATCTGGCTTCCAGCAACCGTTTCGCTCGTCGCTCGCGCGGCCACGAATCTCCTGGAAGGCCCCAGTCCATCGCCCATGAGCATGGTCCCACCGAGCAGCAATAGCGCGGAAAACATGAACCAGCCGTAATGAAGCTCGGCTTGGAGCAAATGGGCGTCTGCTGGCGCCGAGGCCGATTCGGAATCCAGATGACCACGCAAAAGCCTGCCGAGCGGCAACGAATTGGCGTGAGCCGGAAAATAGATGCCGTGGGTGCGTCGCGCGATTTCCTGCAGCAGCGGCTCGTTGAGCATTGTTTGCACGACGGCGCGTCCATGGTGCAAAACGTCGTTGCCTGTGCGGATGGGGTGGGCGCCACGCGGATCGCCGATGGCGACGACATGGACCGGGATATTTCGCTGGTGCGCTGCTTGCACGCCCTGGGCCCATTCGTCGTCGTCGGCCGCCGGATCGTCACCGTCGGAGAGCAGTACGATGTCCTGTCGCCCGGCGCGATCGACCGCGTGCGCCGACGCTGCCAGTCGCAGCGCTTCGCCCAGGCGTGTGCCGGAGGCGATTTTCTCGCCGACTTGGGGACGCAAGGCGGGGGCGATATGCTCTACGTCAAGCTTGTCCAGCGCGAAGCGGAAATGGTCGTAGTCGCCGGTGAGCGGGAATTGCAGCTTGGCATGCGCGGCAAAGACGACCAGGGCCAGGCGATGGCCGCCACGCGCCTCCAGTCCGTCCGCCAAGTCGCGCAGCGAGCGGCGGGCGCGTTCGAATCGGCTCGGCTGCTCGGCGAGCATGCTCTTGCTCATGTCCAGGACCACGACGATGTCCTTGCCACTGAGCAATTCCGGATGACGCGCCACACCCCAGCGCGGCCCGGCCACTCCGACGATCAAGCCTGACAATCCCAGCAGCAGCAGGATCGATTGCCAGCACCGCAACCGGGGCCGTACCAGGACCAACCGTTCGATGAGGAACTGTGTGCCGAGTCGCCGCAGCGCATGCCGGCGCCGCCAGCGCGCCCAGGCGAAGAGCAGACTCACGGCCGGCAGGGCGAGCAGCAGCCACAGCGCCCACGGTTGGGCGAACCAGCGCATCCACACTGTCACGGCACTTTCCTCCACCAGGTTGCTTCGAGGCCGACGATCGTCAGCCAGCAGACCAGGGCCCCCAGCGCGAACCAGGGATACCCTTCATCATACCGCCGATAATGAAAGCTGCGGATGGCGTCGCGCTCGAGCCGATCAATGGCTTGCAGCGCTTGCGTCAGCGCGGCGCCGTCGGTCGCGCGGAAATAGCGCCCCTCGGTAAGCTTGGCGATCTCCTGCAGCACTTCCTTGGCTTTGGCCGCGTCGCCTTGCGTGTCCTCTGCCGGCGCCGCATCGATGGCGTAGATGGGTACGTGCATGTTGCCCGCAAGCTGTGCGGCCTGACGCGGTTTGAGCGCCGGCGGCGGCACGTTGCTTTCGCCATCGGTCAGGAAGATGATGACCCGCCGGCGCGTCGGCGCCTTTTGCAGGGCATGCAGCGCCCAGGCGATGGCGTCGCCGGGATTCGTCGTCGCTTCGGTGACAATGCTGCGCGGCTCTTCGGCGTCGAGGATCTTCAATAGCGCCGCGTGATCGAGCGTCAGCGGGCACGCCGTTTCCGGCCGGGTTGCAAACACCACCAGAGCGAGCAAGTCGTTGGTGCGGCCGGTGAACGTCTCGCCTTGCAAACCCGTGCCGCCTTCGACGAGCAAGCGGAATACCTTGCGCACACCGTCGAATCGGCTCAGCAGTTGATCGCCAAAGCGGAAATCTTGCTCGGTCATACTGTGGCTGGCATCGAGGACAAACGCGATGCTGATGCCTTCCGTCGGAATCCGGCTGCCTTCGTCCGGCCAGCGCGGACCGGCAAGAGCGACGACAAGCAGCAGCAGTCCAACGAGCCGCAAGGCGATTCCGCCGCGCAAAGCCATCGATGCACGGCCGGCGGGAAGAGCCGCTACGCCGCCCACCGTCGGGAATACAAACGTCGAGCGATAGCGCCGCCGCCAGCGCCAGGCCAGCAGCGGCAGCGCCGCCAAAAGCAACAGTACCCAGGGATTGGCAAAGACGGGCATCACCACCACGGTTTAGCAACTCCCAGGCCGCCTACCAAGAAATGGGTTGCATTACAGGGTTGCGAGCGGTTTTGAACTCGTCACGTTTTCGCCAACTTCTTTGAGTTTGGCGCAAACGTCTCTCATAATTGTAACCTGTTGCGTGGCAATCCTTTGCGAAAATCAATAGAAACGTTTGCGCCAACTTCGCGTGTGTGCCAGCGGCCGGCGCAGTCTTACGAATTATTCAGGATTTCCGACAAAGGCTCAGACGACAACAAGTCGCGGTGTTGACCAAGGGTTGCTGGCATCCGACGCTGGCGTTTTTTTCGCCAACAAAAAACCACGGCGTCCAAACCGTGGTTTCATGGTTGAAGGTCGTTTCGGCCAGGCTTAACCTGGATTGCGCACAAATACGGAGGGCGGGTTTTCCAACCCGCCCATCCTTGCAAACGCCATTAATCTGGGCGGGTTGGAAAACCCGCCTTCCGGCCGTGCGCAATCCAGGTTAATGTCGCGGCATGATGGCGTGCTTGCCTTCCATGGCTGATTCGAAGCCCTCCTCCTTGGGAATCCGCATGGCGTAGAACGAACGCCAGACGAAGACGAGGGCAACCACCAGCAGGACGCCGCCGACGTACGCGGTGTAGTCGAAGGCGGATACTCCGCGTCCGAGTTTCTCCGCCACGTCGACCTTGATCGAGATGGCGATCTCCACCGCCAAAAGTCCGAACAGCGTCGAGAATTTGATGATCGGGTTGAGCGCGACCGACGTGGTGTCCTTGAACGGATCGCCCACGGTGTCGCCAACCACGGTGGCCTCATGCAGGGCCTCGTAATGTTCTGTGCCCTTTTCGCTCTTGAGATCGACTTCGACGTATTTCTTCGCGTTGTCCCACGAGCCGCCGGCGTTGGCCATGTAGATGGCCTGGAACAGCCCGAACACCGCGATCGAGATCAGGTAAGCGACGAAGAAGTTCGGGTCGAACAACGCAAAAGCGAGCGTGAAGGACATCAGGGCGATGAAGATGTTCCACATGCCGTTCTGGGCGTACTCGGTGCAGATTTTGACGACCGTTTTGGAATCCTCGAGGTCGGCTTCCTTCTTGTCGAGGTTCATGTTCTTCTTGATGAAATCGACGGCCCGATAGGCGCCGGTCGTGACGGCTTGCATCGAGGCGCCGCAGAACCAGTAGACGATCGCGCCGCCGCAGATCAGGCCGAGCAGCACCGGCGCGTCGGTCAGGCTGACCTTGAGCATCGACTTGCCGGCCGCGTCCAGAGTTTTTTCGAGGATCAGGATGATCGAGAAAATCATCGTGGTGGCGCCGACGACGGCGGTGCCGATCAGCACGGGCTTGGCGGTCGCCTTGAACGTGTTGCCCGCCGAGTCGTTCGCTTCGAGGTAGTGCTTGCCTTGCTTGAAGTCGGGGTCGAAGCCGAAATCGCGCTTGATCTCGGCTTCGATGCCCGGAATTTTCTCCGTTTGCGCCAACTCGAAGATCGATTGGGCGTTGTCGGTCACCGGCCCGTAGCTATCGACGGCGATGTTGACCGGGCCCATGCACAAGAAGCCGAACGCGACCAGGCCGAAGGCGAAGACGCTTGCGTAGGCCGACTTTTCGCCCAGGAGCGCGCCCACGCCCTGGAGACTGACAAAGTACGCGACCGCCATCAATCCGGCGATGAGGATGCCTTTCCAGAAGGCGCTGAAGTTGCCCGCGACCAGGCCGGAGAGGATGGTGAGCGACGCCCCGCCTTCGCGCGATGCGGTCACGATTTCATGCACGTGCTTGGAATGCGAACTGGTGAAGACCTTGGTGAACTCGGGAATGAGAACTGCCGCCAAGGTGCCGCAACTAATGATGAGCGCCAGCTTCCACCATAGGCCGGGGATGTCCGCCGACATGTCCCCGATGAGCAGCCAACTCATGAAGAAAGACGTCGAGATACACAAGCCGGAGGCGATCCAAATGAGGCGCGACAGGGGTTGTTCGAAGTCGAATTCCTTAAGGCCCTTGTACTTGCTTTCGGAAATCGCTTGGTTGACGAAGTACGACACGCCGGACATGAAGTCCATGAGGAAGCGCATCGCGAAGATCCAGACGATGAGCTTGGCCTGCACGAACTCGGTCGGGACGGCCAGGCAGATGAACGAAATCAGGGCGACGCCGGTGACGCCGTAGGTTTCGAAGCCGTCCGCGGTCGGGCCGACCGAATCGCCGGCGTTGTCGCCGGTGCAGTCGGCGATGACGCCGGGGTTGCGCGGATCATCTTCCTTGACCTTGAAGACGATCTTCATGAGGTCGGAACCGATGTCGGCGATCTTGGTGAAGATGCCGCCCGCGATGCGCAACGCCGAGGCGCCGAGCGATTCGCCGATCGCGAAGCCCAAGAAGCAGACGCCGGCGACCTGACGCGGCACATACAGGAGGATGACCACCATCATGATGAGTTCAAGCGAGATCAGGAACAGGCCGATCGACATGCCTGCCCGCAAGGGGATATTGACGACGTCCCACGGTTGCCCCTTGAGGGCGGCGAAGGCGGTGCGGGAGTTGGCGAACGTGTTGACGCGGATGCCGTACCATGCCACCGCGTACGAGCCGCCCATGCCGACGACGGAGAACAACAGCACCAACCCGATCGTCTCCAGCGTGCGCGAGATCGGGTGCTCAGGTTTCTTCTCCAGATAGAAGTAGAAAGCGATGGCGGTGGCGATGAAGGCGAACAGCATCAGCAGGAATTTGCCCTGCTGGATCAGGTAGGTCTTGCAAGTTTGAAAGATGACCTCGGACACATCGAGCATCGACTTGTGCGCCGGCTGCTTGTGAATCTGAAAGAGCTGATAGAGGCTGATGCCCAGCGTGCCCGTGATGACCAGGGCACCGTAAAACAGAAGGTCCCATGCCGACCAAGCCTGGCCGAAAATATTGAAATGAGGTTTGCCAACTTTGCCGTGCAGATCCGGGATTTTCAGGTCCGCCTCGCTGGCGTAGGTGGTTGCCCCCGCAAGCAGCAGAATAGCAATGGCCCAAACGAATTTTCGCAGAACGTCCGACCGCTTGATGAAATCGCCCATAAGAAAAGAATGCTCCTGCTGGTAAATGGCCGAATCACTCAGTTGATTCGGTGATCGTGTCCGCGGCCCCGCCGGCCGCAGAGTTTGCCTAGTTTTCCCGTGTTGTTCGTCAGAGATAAATAAAGATAGTTCCTGCTGGCTGGCAAGTGGGCGAGGCCAAGAAAATCTGATTTTCCTGGCACTTCGGACAGTTGAATCGGCGTGGCGCTTGCCGTAGTCGCAGGTTTTAGCCTGCGATAGGCCAGCGCAGGCTAAAGCCTGCGACTACGGTGCGATTATCGGAACCCCGCGTGAATGTCGGCCCCGATTTCCGCGCTCCATGCGTCGCGCAGTCGTTGCAACATGGGGCCGGGATGGGGCAATGCCTGGCCGTTCAGGGTCCGCACGCCGGCCAGGCAATACGGTGTGCTCGTCAGCAGCGCTTCGTCGGCCGCCAAACAGTCGTCAACGGTAAGTTGTTGTTCCGCGAAGGGAATGCCCAACCGGCCGCACGACTCGCGCACCATTTGCAAGCTCACGCCGGCGAGGACGGTTTCAGAGGGAGGCGATATCACCACGCCGCATTGGACGATTAGGAAATTCGCCGCCGCCGTTTCGGTCACGTAACCCTGTTCATTCAACAACAACGCTTGTGCCCCAGACTGGACGGCCTGCACTTCACGATCCGCCAGCCACCAGTTCATGCGGCTGCGGTGCTTGATGTGGGGATCAACGCAGCTGGCAGGGAGGTGACGCACCTGCGGCACTACCAGATGGGCGCCGTGCTGGACGAGCCGGCGATAGCGCGCATAGGGCAGCGGGAATGTGTGCATGCCGAACGTGGGCGCACCATCGCCGACTCCGCCGGATTCGCCGAGATAATAGCCGATCGCGCCGGGAGTGGCGAACAGCACCAGGCACAGCTCTTGATTCGGCGGCAACGAATTCACATTGCGGCGGATCAATTCGTCCGCTATGCGGGTTATTTCCGAATCGCCCAGACGAGGATCGATGTATGCCTGTTCGCAGCTCGCGCGGAACCGGCACAGATGGTCGTCCCAGCGATAGGGGCGCTGACCGAACGTCCGGCACAAATCGGTGACGGTGGCGCCGAACACGAACCCGGCGTCGTGCAGCGGCAGGTGCGCTTGGGATTGCGGGATGAAGCGGCCGTTGAGATAAGCTTGCGGTTCGGACATGATTGAACATGCAAGTCGCTTGCGGCTTAGCGTTCGGAATGCGCCTTGCGAACGCTAAACCGCAAGCGAAGGACTACCCACAGCAGTATTGTACGGCGGCGCCTATTTCTTCTTCGGCGCTTCCTTCTTCGCCTCTTCCGTCGTCGTGTGCTTCACGGTGCAGTTGTTTTCCCCTTCGCCCAGGTTGCGAACCTCGATGCGATACATGCCGGAGGTCTTGGGCAGGAAACTCGCGAACGCGTCCTTGCTGACGTGCTCGTCTTTGGCGATCTCGTTACCGTCGGAATCAAAAACAAACACGTCCACGTCAGTCGTCCGTTCGCTGTTGACCCACACGGCCGACCATTTGTCTTTCTCCAGCTTGACGTTGATGTTATGCGTGCCGTCTTCGGCGATCTTGAACGGCTTGGTCGTGACCAGCCGGCCGAAATCGACTTTCTCATCTTTGCCGTTGTGGGTCAGCGTGCAACTGTTGCCGCCGGGACCGAGGTTGATGACGCTGACGCGGTACGTCTTGTTCTTGAGCGGCGTGAACTCGACCAGGCAATCCTTGCTTGGGTCGGTGTCGTTCACCACGTCGGCGCCGTCCATTTCCTCGACGTACAAATCCACGTCGGTATCCTCGCTGCTCTTGACCCGGATGCTCGCCTTTTCCCCGGCCGCGAAGCTGATGTGGAAGACCTTCTTTTCGAGTTCCCCAATTTCGAACGGCCGGTTCGGCTTGACGCCCTTCTTGCCCTTGTCCTGCGTTGGTTGGGCCTGGAGCAAAGTCAAGGCAATCAAGAAAACCACCAAGGCAGACAGTGCATTCCGTGTCATTGTGTCATCCCCGAAAAAGAAAAGTTCCTGTTGCCGGAAATGGTCCTGTCAGTTTACCTTGTAGGGGACGGTCGTGCCAGGGGAATCAAACATCCTTGCAAAACCGCAAGCTGTTGATTCCATGCGATTACGCCGCGGGATGAGCGCAGCGAATCCCGCGGGTCGAGAGTGTCATTCGCCAAACTATTGCCCGCGCCGCTTCGTCTTTTCCGGTGAACCAACCGCATGCTCTAGGAGGTCGTTTCCATGAACTTCACACGTCTTGCCCTCGCGGCATTATTCCTGTCCGCCGGCGCCTACACGATGCGCGCCGACGATCCCGTCCAGAAGCCGGCCCGGCCCGAAGTCGAAGTCGTCTTCTGCCTGGACACCACCGGCAGCATGGGCGGGCTCATCGACGCCGCCAAAAAGAAAATCTGGTCGATCAGCAACCAGATCGCCAGCGGCAACCCGACGCCGCGCGTCAAGATCGGCCTGGTCGCCTTCCGCGATCGCGGCGACGAATACATCACCAAGGTCTTCGATCTGACCGACGATCTCGACGGCGTGCACGTCAACCTGATGAAGTTCCAGGCCAACGGCGGCGGCGACACGCCGGAGAGCGTCAATCAGGCGCTTCATGAATCGGTCACCAAGATCTCCTGGAGCAAGGACAAGAAGACGCTGAAAATGATCTTCCTCGTCGGCGATGCTCCGCCGCACATGGATTACAAGGACGACGTGAAATACACCGAGACCTGCAAGCTGGCCGTCGCCAGGGACATCATCATCAACACCGTGCAGTGCGGCCGTGATGCGGAGTGCACCCGATATTGGAAAGACATCTGCCGGCTCGCGGAAGGCTCGTTCGTGCAGATCGGCCAGCAGGGTGGGCCGATCGTGACCGTGGCTACGCCGTTCGACAAGGAACTGGGCGAGATCAACCGCGAGCTGACCAAGGGCACGCTCGTCTACGGCGCCGCGCCGACCCAGGCGCTCGCCAAGGCGAAAGCGGAGACGAACGCCGCTTTGCCCGCCGGCGCCGCGGCCGACCGCGCCGCCTTCAACGCCCGCGGCTTCGGCGGCGGCAGCTCCTATGACCTGCTCACCAACATCAAGAATGGCACGGTGAAGCTCGAAACCCTCAAGAAGGAGGAGCTGCCGCCGGAATTGCAAAAACTAAGCGTCGCCGAACAGAAGACGTACCTCGAAGACCTGGATCGCCGCCGCCAGAACCTGAGCAAGCAGGCGCTCGAACTGGACAAGAAGCGCAACGAGTTCATCAACAAGAAGCAGGCGGGAGACACGAAGAACGGCGCCCGCGACAGCTTCGACGGCCAAGTGCTGCAGATTCTGCAGCGCCAGGCGGGCCGCGTGGAGTTGCGCTACGGAGTTGATGTAAAGAAGAAGTAGGCAGTGGGCAGTGGGCAGTGGGCAGTGGGCAGTGGGCAGTGGGCAGTGGGCAGTGGGCAGTGGGCAGTGGGCAGTAGGCAGTGGGCAGTGGGCAGTGGGCAGTGGGCAGTGGGCAGTGGGCAGTGGGCCGTGGGCCGGGGGCAGTGGGCGG
>Ga0080064_1002776_pt1 | contig 28173 bp, 30 predicted proteins | sample Subgrocontami54m_FD_69260 | JGI IMG/M metagenome (GOLD analysis project Ga0080064, IMG submission 69260) | Subsurface groundwater microbial communities from S. Glens Falls, New York, USA - GMW46 contaminated, 5.4 m (SPADES assembly) (version 2) ...
CTTTGGAATTCGGGGGGCAGCTGGGGCCGCTTACCCTGGCCTATGAAACTTATGGGGAGTTGAACAGCGATAAGAGCAATGCGATCCTGGTCCTCCATGCACTATCCGCTGATGCTCATGCCGCAGGTTTTCACGAGGAGGATAAAAGCCCGGGCTGGTGGGATGCCATGATCGGTCCGGGCAAGGCCTTCGACACGGATAAGTATTTTGTCATCTGTTCAAACGTCATCGGTGGCTGCAAGGGGAGTACAGGACCCTACTCGCTAAATCCTGCCTCCGGACGTCCCTATGCGCTTAATTTTCCCGGGATTACTATTGCCGACATGGTCAATGCTCAGCGTTATCTAATCGACTATCTGGGCGTTGACAAACTGCTCTGCGTGGCCGGCGGGTCCATGGGGGGTATGCAGGTGTTGCAGTGGGTCGCCGCTTATCCGGCAAGGGTCCGTTCCGCTATTCCTATTGCGACGGCTTTGAAACATTCGCCGCAGCAAATCGCCTTTAACGAAGTGGTGCGGCAATCCATCATGGCCGATCCGGCCTGGCGCGATGGCGAGTATTATGAACATGGCCAGCCGGAGAGAGGTCTGGCGCTGGCGCGTATGATTGGGCACATCACCTACATGAGCGATAAATCGATGGAAGAGAAGTTTTCCCGGCGGCGGAAAAACACCCGTTTCGGTTTCAACTTTGCGGCTGATTTCGAGGTAGAGGGTTATCTGCGCTATAAAGGGGATGCCTTTGTGAAACGTTTTGATGCCAATTCCTATCTTTACATCACCAAGGCGATGGATTACTTTGATCTCTCGGGGGGGAAACTTATCCCGGAGGGGGAAAAGGTGGATACCCGGATTCTCGTTATTTCGTTCAAGTCCGATTGGCTTTATCCTTCTTACCAATCCCAGGATATTGTGCGGCAGCTTAAAATGAGGCATATAGACGCCACCTATTGCGAGCTTCGCTCTACTTATGGCCACGATGCCTTTCTGGTGGAGCTGGAGGAAATGAGAGACCTGGTCAGGCATTTTCTGGATAAGACATATAGCGGTTATGAGGTACTAAGGATTTATGACATCTGATTCCCTGCGCATCGATTATCGAATCATTTATGAAATTGTCGAACCCGGCGCCCGCGTGCTGGACCTGGGATGCGGCAGCGGCGATCTGCTCTACTATCTGGCCCGGGATAAGAATGCCAAGGTTCAGGGGATAGAGTTTAACGACGAGGCCGTTTACCAATGCGTGAAGAAGGGCCTGAGCGTCTTTAACAGCGACATCGAAAGCGGTTTGGTGGAATATCCCGATAAATCTTTCGATTACGTTATCCTGAATCAGAGCATGCAGGAGGTGACGCAGGTGGATTTCATCATCCATGAGGCACTCCGGGTAGGTAGCAAAGTCATTGTCGGTTTTCCGAACTTTGCTCACCTTACCGCCCGCTTGCGGCTCTTTTTCCGGGGGAAGGCGCCGATAACCAAAGCGCTGCCCCACCACTGGTATGATACGCCCAATGTTCGCTGCCTCAGCCTGAGTGATTTTCACGAGTTTTGCAAAATGAAGCAGGTGAAAGTTCTGAAAGCCTATTATTTGGGGGAACACGCCCCGGTAAGGTTCTGGCCAAACCTTTTTGCCATGAATGCCCTGTTTGTTTTAACGAGATAATATCGGTAACCGGCAATATTTACTGTTGTCTTGCAATTACTATCAGTTGAGAGGTGCCTTTGCTGTGAAAAACATTTTTTTCACCTTGAAAGAGGATATTCAAACCATTTTCAAGAAGGATCCTGCCGCAGGTGGCATATTTGAGGTTATTTTATGCTATCCGGGATTGCATGCCCTTTGGATTTACCGCGTGGCCAATTTCTTTTGGCGCCATTCATGTCATTTGGGAGCGCGGTTGCTTTCTCACGGCGGCCGCTTTCTGACGGGTATCGAAATACATCCCGGTGCCAAAATCGGCCGCCGTTTTTTTATTGATCACGGTTCCGGTGTGGTGATCGGCGAAACGACGGAGATTGGCGACGATGTTCTGCTCTATCAGGGGGTGGTTTTGGGGGGAGTGAGTCTGGAAAAAGAAAAACGCCACCCCACGATCGGCAACCGGGTGATGATCGGCGCCGGGACGATTGTCCTTGGGCCGATAACCATCGGTGACGGCGCTAAGGTGGGGGCTGCATCCCTGGTGGTCAAGAATGTGCCTGCCAATTCCATTGCCGTAGGTGTTCCCGCGCGGGTGGGAGTTGGCTATTCTGCTAAGGATATAAGTGATTTCGGACATAATAGGCTTCCTGATCCCATTGCCGATGCCTTAAAATTCATCGGCAGGCAGATCGAAACCCTGGAAGAACGGTTGGAGGCCGTGGAACAGCCGCAAGGTATAAAAGTGGAGCTGGATCGTTATGTAGAGGATAAAAAACGTGAGATAAAGGAGATTTTCTCCCTTACGGAAGAGTTTGAAACGGGGGCCGGTATCTGATGGCAAGGCATAAAAAAGCCGTGGCGCTGCTCTCCGGCGGGCTGGATAGCACGCTGGCCGTGAAGATGATGCTCGATCAGGGTGTAGAGATCGTTGCAGTAAATTTTACGAGTCCTTTTTGTAATTGTACGCCGAAAAGAGCCGGTTGCCAGCATCAGGCGACCAAGGTGGCCGTGGAATTCGGCATTCCGATACATGTCATCCCCAAGGGCATGGATTACATGCGGATGGTGGAAAATCCGCCCCATGGACATGGTCGGGGGATGAACCCCTGTGTTGACTGCCGTATTTACATTTTGCGTAAGGTGAAAGAAATGCTGCCGGTACTCGGGGCTTCTTTCGTTGTCACCGGTGAGGTGGTTGGCCAGAGACCCATGTCCCAGCGCCGCCAGCAGATTGCTTTGATCGAGAAGGAAAGCGGCCTCCATGGGCTTATCCTCCGCCCTTTGTCGGCCCAGCATTTTTCCCCGACCTTGCCGGAGCAGGAGGGACTCGTGGACCGGGAGCAGCTTCTGGCGATTTCCGGCAGGTCAAGGAAACCGCAGATAGATTTGGCCGAGGAAATAGGAGTTAAAGACTACCCATGTCCGGCTGGCGGCTGCATGCTCACCGATCCCATGATGGCGGCGCGTCTGCGCGATCTTTTTGCCCATGTGCCAGATTACGGGATGAATGATTTGCAACTTTTAAAGGTTGGGAGACACTTCCGGCTTGATGGGGGGCAAAAAATCATCCTGGGCAGGAATGAGGAGGAAAACAACAAGATCAGCGTCTTGGCCGCAACTGGCGCCGCAATTTTTCTGCCTGAAGACTTCCGCGGCCCCACGGCGATTGTCAGAACCGACGGGGGTGATCCCGACGATACTGTCATCGGGATGATTATGGCCGCCTACTGCCGGGAAGAACACGAGAACTATCTGATCAGAAAAAAGGTATGCGGCGGGGAGGAATCACTATTTTCCGTAGGGGAAAAGTATTCTTTGAGCAAGTTGGAGCCCTGTCGGCTGGGGGAGTTATCTTGACGGCAGATCATTAGGGATTGGTTGGCTTATGAAATACGATACCTATGCTTTCATCATCAAGGATGGACACTTTGAAAGTCTGCTGTATGCCTTCAATTTTGCCAGCATCGCCGCAGTTTCCAACAAAAAAGTCCGCATCCTCTTTGTGGGCTGGGCGGCAAGCAAACTGATTAAGGGCAATCTGGAAGATATAGACATCCCCAGCTCCCTTGAGGATCAGAGGGACGCTTTTATTGAGCAATTAAAGAAACATAAATGCGATAATTTAAGAGAATTAATAGAACTGGTCAAGGCGGCAGGCGATGTGAAGATTTACATCTGCACACTGGCAGCAAGCATTTGGGGGGTAACCCGCGAAAATATGATCCCCGAAGTTGATGATATTATCGGTTCTCCTAATTTCCTGCTTAAAGAGGCGAAGGACGCCGAGCAAATATTGACCTTTTGAAAGGTGATTTCTCGGTGCTGGGGACAGCCACTCATTATTTAAGAGAAATGTGAACCCGTCCCCACAATTATTCCGGTTCCCGAAAATAAATCTTGATAATTATGCCTTTTTGAATTACTTTTTACAGCTTATCTAAGGCTTGCTTATTATGTTTCTGTCGTCATGGGCGGCTTAGAAAAATCAGTGAAGGAGATTGTGATTGGAACCTAATTTTGCGAAGGGCGGAGGGTTGGTGCCGGTTATTACTCAGGATTGGCGAACCAAAGAGGTGCTGATGTTGGCTTATATGAACAGCGAGGCGTGGTCGCATACTTTGGCTACCGGGAAGGCTACCTATTGGAGCAGGTCAAGGAGTTCCCTATGGATTAAGGGTGAGTCATCCGGCAATGTTCAGCACGTGAAGGCAATTTACATCGACTGTGATGATGATACGGTGCTTTTGCAGGTGGAGCAGGTTGGCGACGCTGCTTGCCATGCCGGTTATCGCTCCTGCTTTTACCGCAAGCTGTCAGATGGGAAGATAGAAGTGACGGGAGAAAAAATTTTCAATCCGGAGGACGTTTATAAATGAGCGGACTGAAACTGGGCATACCGAAGGGCAGCTTGGAAGCCAATACGGTCGATCTCTTCAAGAGGGCCGGCTGGCGCATTACTTATGATGAAAGAAGTTACTTCCCCGACATTGACGATGGCGACATTTCTTGCACCCTTGTCCGGGCGCAGGAAATGTCCCGTTACGTTGCGGACGGGAACCTTGATCTCGGGCTTACGGGCAAGGATTGGATAATGGAGAATGAATCGGAGGTAGTTGTGGTCCAGGACCTGATTTATTCAAAGATCTCGCCGCGCGAGGCTCGCTGGGTACTGGTTGTGCGGGAGGATTCGCCAATTAATTCTCTGGCCGATTTGGAAGGCAAGCGGATATCCACGGAGTTGGTAAATTTCACCAGGAAATATTTTGCGGAACGTAACATAAACGTTCATGTGGAATTTTCCTGGGGCGCAACAGAGGCCAAGGTGGTCGATGGGCTGGTGGATGCCATTGTAGAGGTAACGGAGACCGGGACGACAATCAAGGCCAATAAATTGCGGATCGTTCATGAGCTCATGCGAACCAATACGCAGTTGATCACCAACTCTGAGGCCTGGAAAGATCCCTGGAAGAGAAAGAAAATAGAGCAAATCAAGGTGCTGCTTAACGGTTCGCTTCAGGCCATGGGCAAGGTGGGACTTAAGATGAATGTTCCCAAGAAAAATCTCGGCAAGGTCATGGAATTGCTTCCCTCCTTAAAGGCGCCCACGGTTTCCAATCTTTATTCCGAAGAGTGGTGTGCTGTTGAAACCGTAGTGAGCGTTGGTGTTGTGAGGGATTTGATCCCTTCGCTGCAGGAAGCCGGAGCGGAGGGAATTATAGAGTACGCCTTGAACAAGGTTATTTGAGGGGGTAGAACATGGGGCGCAGCGCGAGAATCGATCGTAAAACCACAGAAACAGAGGTTTCGGTGGTCATCGATCTTGATGGTGAGGGGAAGGGTGATATCAGCACCTCCATTCCTTTTCTGGATCACATGTTGTTACTCTTATCCCGGCACGGATTTTTTGATTTGCAGGTCAAGAGCAAAGGGGACACGGAAGTCGATGATCACCATCTGGCCGAAGACCTGGGAATCTGCCTGGGCAAAGCCTTGCGGCAGGCTTTGGGCGCAAAGGAAGGGATTGCCCGCTATGGCGAGGCAACCGTCCCTATGGACGATTGCCTCTGTACCGTAGTGTTGGATATTTCCGGGCGCCCTTTCCTTGTTTATAATGTCGAGTTCGGGCCGACCCAGATCGGTAAATTTGATCCGGCGCTGCTTAAGGAATTTTTTAAGGCATTATCTGACAATAGTGGTCTTAACCTGCACATCAACCTCTTGTACGGAGAAAATAGTCATCACATGGCAGAGGCGATTTTTAAAGCCCTGGCCCGTGCTCTTAGAAAGGCAGTGACAGTTGATGACGCTATCAGGGGCGTTTTATCCACCAAGGGTGTGCTCTGATTTTCGGAGATCGTTCGCGCGGCCGTCGGGACCGGCCGTGATTTCTTGGTGAAAAGCACCGTTTCGCATTTTCCCCCAGGAAGAGGAGCAAAGTCTTTGTCTGGGGAACCCGGAGAAGGGTGGTGTTATGATAAAGATGACAAGATTGTTCAAAGGCAAGAGAGACCATGTCGGTATTTCCTGTTTTCTTCTAATCCTCTTTTTTTGCTATGGTTGCCATCATAATACAGGTGTGCGCCGGGGCTTGCTTCTGCAAGGAAGCGGCCCCATCTCCCGCTTAGCCGTTATTCCTTTTCAAGTAATTGCACCGGCAGATCATGATGCCAGGATGCTCTCCTGTCCTCTATGTAATGCGGCATTCCAGACAGATCGTGATACGCAGCCCACGGCGGGACAAATTGTGCAGGATATTGTGCTGGAAAACCTGCGGAGGCAAAAGCAGCTTTCTATCATCACCCCCGACGCGACTGCCGTCGCTTACCGGCACGCAACCGGCGCCGACCATCAGGAAAATTTGACGGACGTTCTGCAAAGAACGGCGAAGGAGCTGGGTGTGGAGGCTATTCTGATCGGCTATGTTTTTCGTTATCGTGAGCTGAGAGGAAGATCCTATTCCGCGGAGAAACCGGCCTCCGTGGCTTTTGAACTCCATCTCGTGCGTGCCAGTGACGGCGTCGTCATCTGGAGCGGTACCTTTGATAAGACGCAGGAGTCGCTTATGGAGAACCTCTTCCAAATGCCCTTTTTCTTCAAGTTGGGTATAAAATGGGTAACGGCAAAGGAGCTATCTGAAGTGGGTGTGAGCGAGATCATGAGAAACTTTCCCGGCAGGCAATAGTGAATGATTGCTGCTGGATGGTGTCTTTAGGAGGAGGAATTTATAGTGCTGAGATTGCGAGGTTTGTATCGATGATTATCATCCCGGCCATAGACTTGAAGGATGGCAGGTGCGTCCGCTTGGCACAGGGAGACTTCGAGCGAGTTACCGTCTATGCCGATGACCCCGTAGCCATGGCTTGCCGCTGGCAAGAACAGGGGGCTGAGCGTATTCATTTGGTGGACTTGGACGGATCGCTGGCAGGGTCCCCTAAAAACGGGGACCATATCAGGGAAATTGTCCGCACAGTGTCTGTGCCGGTGCAGGTTGGCGGCGGGATCAGGGACCAGGCAACAATTGAAAGTTACCTGGCCATGGGAGTCAGATGGGTTATCTTGGGGACGGCGGCCCTACGCGATGCGGCTTTTGTGCGTACTGCCTGCCGGGCTTATGAGGGCAGGATTATCCTCGGTATCGATGCTGTTGATGGCAAGGTGGCCGTGCAGGGATGGACGGAAGAGACTTCAACTTCTCCGTCAGAGTTGGCCAGTCGTTACGAGCAGGAAGGTCTGGCGGCAATTATTTATACTGACATAAGAAGAGACGGCATGGGGTCAGGGATCAATATTGAGGGTACCAAGGCTTTGGCGCAGGCGGTAGCAATTCCGGTTATCGCTTCCGGCGGGGTTGCGGGGCCCGAAGATATTGCCAGGCTTAAGGAAATAGAAGCATGCGGTGTGGTCGGCGTTGTTATCGGGAAAGCATTGTATGCCGGCACTCTCTCGCTTAAAGAGGCGCTTAGCGCTGCAGCCGGTTAGGAGGAAACAAGTGGGGGATTGCGTGTTCTGCCGGATTGTCAAAGGGGAAATACCGAGCGTCAAGGTCTATGAGGATGATATGGTGCTGGCTTTCGACGATATCAGTCCTGCCGCGCCGGTGCATGTTGTCATTATCCCTAAACATCATATTCCCACCTTGGTGGATGTGCGGCTGGAAGAGTGGCCGCACGTACAGGCCATGATGGAGGCGGCGCTGCATGTGGCTAGACTTAAAGGCGTTGACCAGCGGGGGTTTAGAACCGTAATCAATTGCCAACAAGAGGGTGGGCAGGTAGTGTTCCACCTTCATATGCATCTGCTGGGTGGGAGAATAATGGGAAATAAGCTGGGCTGAGTTATTGACATTTGACAAATAGATTGGACTGCATATCTTACGGCTGAAAAGTCGTGATGGCAGAGCCGATCATTTTCGGGGCAGCTTATTTCCGGACAAATCCTTAAAGAGGAAGAATATTTGAAGGGTTTAATTCCCGACGAGAAGATTGAGGAAATAAAGCAGCGTGCCGATATTGTTGACCTTATTTCTGAATATGTCACCCTGAAAAAAGCGGGTAGAAATTATCTGGGCCTCTGTCCTTTCCACAAAGAAAAAACCCCTTCCTTTACAGTTAGTCGCGATAAACAGATGTTCTATTGTTTTGGTTGCGGGGAAGGAGGCCATGTTTTTACCTTTCTGATGAAGATAAGCAACATGACTTTTCCGGAGGCGGCGAGGCATCTGGCCAAGAAAAAAGGGGTTCTGATCCCTGAGCAGGCGATGGATCGCCGGGAGAGGCAGGAATACGGACTTCGTGAGCAGATCTACCGTATCAATGAGGCGGCTGCCGCTTTCTTCGTCGATAATCTTTTTTCCCCAGCCGGGCTGGAAGCCAGAGAATACTTAAAGCAAAGGGGAATTAAGGATGCTGCCATCAAGAGCTTTCGTCTGGGATATGCAGACCGGGGATGGAGGACCTTGAGAAATTTCTTTGTCCATAAAAACGTAGCCGTGGAGATGGTTTTCCAGGCCGGCTTGATCGCTTCCAAGACAGAAGGAGGGCCAGAGGAGAGCAGCTATGACCGTTTTCGTGGTCGTTTGATTTTCCCGATCGAAGATGCTGGCGGTCAGGTTGTGGCCTTTGGCGGCCGGATCGTGGGCAGTGGCGAACCGAAGTATCTAAATTCTCCGGAAACCCCGATTTTCAGCAAGGGAAAAAACCTTTATGGTTTGAACAGGGCCATAGAAGGCATCCGCAAGCAGGGCTATGCCATTCTCGTAGAGGGTTATTTTGATCTTATTTCCCTGTGGAATGCGGGGATGACCAATGTGCTGGCCAGCATGGGCACGGCGCTTACCCTGGAGCAGGTTGAGCTTATGCGACGTTATACAGGACATGTGGCAGTGCTTTTCGATGCCGATGAAGCGGGCAAGCGGGCTCTGCAAAGGAGCATACCATTGTTCCTGACGGGGGGGATACAGGCCAAAGCGGTTGTGCTTCCGGAAAATAACGACCCCGATGATTATATCCGGAAATATGGGCCGGAAAGTCTTGAGCAAATAATCAAAAGCTCCCCTTCGCTCATTGATTATTACTTGGATAATCTCTTGAGCGGAAATGCTACCCTGGAAGAAAAGCGGGAAGCCACTAAAGAGGCCATGCTTTTCGCTACCGGCCTCAATGACGCCATTGACCGCGGTCTTTTTTTAAAAAGAATTTCTGAAAAAATTGGCATTGACCAACAGGTGTTGAGAGGGGAATATAACCGAAATCAGCGCAGGTCGTCAAAGCTTCCGGATGTTTTGCCTGCTAAGACTTTTAAAACCCCTGACAAGGTGGAATTGAGTCTTATCCTGGCCATGCTGCAAAATTCGCAGGGCATAGCAGAAGTGGCAAGGCATGAGGTGCTGCGATACTTTACCAATGATGAGCTGAAAAATTTCGGAGAGGTGATAATAAAAACTCAGGACGCGGCCATGAGTAATCCGGCCGCCGCTGATTTTCTGGATAGCCTCGAACAAGGTCCCCTCAAGGAGCTGTTGCATAAATCACTTTTAGAGGGACAGACCGATGATGAAACAGTATGGCAACGTTTTACCGCCGATGCCATCGAAAAGATCAGGGAACGGTGGCGCAAGAGGAAAAGTAAAGACCTGCGCGAAGAACTGGGGAGGGCCGAAAAAATGGATGACCAGGAAAGGTGCAATTTCTTGAGGGAACAAATTCAGCAAACGATAAACTCTCAAAAAAGATAAATCATTATAACCCCGGTGTTATGACCTATGGCGCGGAAAGAAAATAAACGGAGAGAAAACAACATGGGAAAAGAGCCGCAATCTGATGAATTCAAGAAACTAATTACTCTGGGTGAGGAGAAGGGCTTTCTAACCTATGATGACGTCAACGATCTACTGCCGCCAGACGTGGTGTCGTCTGAGCAAATAGACGACATTATAATGCTGTTCGGCGAAAAGAACATTGATATCATTGATACGGACAAAGGGGAAAAGCTGATTGTTAAAAAAAATCTTGACGATGGCATTGACGGCAAGGGGGAAGGCGCACCGGATTTCATCAGCGGGATAGGCAAGACTGGTGACCCCGTCAAGATGTACCTTCACGAGATGGGTTTTGTTTCTCTTCTGACCAGAGAAGGCGAGGTTGAGATAGCTAAAAAGATTGAAGAAGGGGCGCGAGAAGGTTTAGATGCCGTATTTTCCGTTGATCTTTGTGTAAAAGAAGTGGTGAACATAGGGAAGAATTTGCGGGAGGGAACGTTTAAGATTAAGCACGTGCTGGATAATCTTGAAGACGAAGAGGGATATGTAGAAGAGGAGAAGCACACGGAACGGGTGCTTAAACTAGTTGATCGGATTGCAGAGTTAAAAAATAAGAATGATGGGCTGAAAGCCAAACTCAAGTCAGAAGCGCTTAAGGAGACGGAAGAGCAACTGCTGAAAGAGAAGGTGGAAAAGAATAGAAAAAGCATTGTTAACCTATGTCGTAAAGTCAAGTTCAGCAGAAGGCAGATTAACCGGATTGTGGGTATACTAAAGAGCCATGTTTTGATCGTGGACAAGATGGAAAATGCTATCAAGAAGTGCAAGAAAGAAACGGGCCTTTCATTGGCGGAAATGGAGACAGCCTGGCAGCGTTTGAAGAACAAGCCCCATGAGGAAAGCAAGATTGCCGCTGAATATAAGGTTTCGCTGACGAAACTTAAGGATTGTCAGGTAGTTGTAAAAAATGCCGAGCGCCGGTTAAAGGAAATAAAAAAGGAAACGGGGTTGCCTCCCGCTTTCCTGAAAAAAGTGGTACTTACGATAGAGCGTGGGGAAGAGAAAGCGGAAACGGCCAAAAGAAAACTAGTGGAAGCCAACTTGCGACTCGTGGTCAGCATTGCCAAAAAATACACCAACAGAGGATTACAGTTTCTGGACCTAATCCAGGAGGGCAACATCGGCTTAATGAAGGCGGTGGATAAATTTGAGTATCAGCGGGGCTATAAGTTTTCCACATATGCCACCTGGTGGATCAGGCAGGCCATCACCAGGGCCATAGCGGATCAAGCCAGGACCATAAGAATCCCCGTGCATATGATTGAGACGATTAATAAGCTGATCCGCATTTCACGTTATTTGATTCAGGAACTGGGAAGAGAACCGACTCCGGAAGAAATTGCCATTAAAATGGAGTACCCTTTAGAGAAGGTTAGGAAAGTGCTGAAAATTGCCAAGGAGCCGATTTCCCTTGAGACCCCCATTGGTGAAGAAGAGGATAGTCACTTGGGAGACTTTATCGAGGATAAAAAGGTCGTGTCTCCCTCCGAAGCTACTATCAATATGGATCTGGCCGAGCAAACGCGAAAGATTCTGGCAACGCTGACACCGCGGGAGGAAAAAGTGCTACGCATGCGTTTTGGCATCAGTGAGCGATGTGATGTTGTGCCGGAAGAACCGGGGGAAATGGGTGATATGGTAAGAAACAGGCAGATGGAAGCTAACGCCATGCGGAAACTGAGGAATCCATCGCGCCGTAAAATAGCCAAACCTGTGATGCAAATTAAAGATTGACAAGAACTTGGAAGAACGGTTATACCTTATCCGCTCAGGTAAAATGGGTTTTTTCCGGTGTGTTGCGGTTAATGCGCTTTAAGGTCGTTTTAGGGGAGAAAGAAACCAGATTTACCGGCATTGTGGGCCCATAGCTCAGCTGGAAGAGCCACCGGCTCATAACCGGTTGGTCCCTGGTTCGAACCCAGGTGGGCCCATTCATTATATGAGATTTTTATAGGGGAGGGGTGCCTTAGTCGTGAGGAAGGACAAGCTAATCTCTTTATTTTCTTGGTCCGGCGGAAAAACAGGATATCAGGCCGACGACGGTTGTGTGGAACGGGCCTTCCTTTGAAAATGCACCAACTGTTGGTGCTTTTTTTTTATTCAATTACCGGAAGGGAGAATGATTTTTGAAGGAACAATTGTCGCAGTTAATTGAGCTGCAAAAGGTCGAGTCAGAGATCAACAGGATAAACATCAAATGCCGAGACTTGCCAAGGGAGATAGCCAGATTGGAAGAATCATACCGGATTTTTCTAAGTGATCTGGAAGAGCACAGAAGAAAGTTCGAGGAGGTTAAGAAGGAGCACCGTGAAAAGGAGGAGAAGTTAAAGGCGGGGCAGGATATGCTAAAACGGACAAAGGGCCGTTTGGGCGAGGTTAAGACAAATAAGGAGTATCAATCCGTCTTGAAAGAGATCGCGACTGCCGAGAGCAAGAATAGCGAATTGGAAGAGCAGATCATCTTGCTCTTGGAGGCCGTGGATACCGCTAAAGAAACAGTAAAGACTCAAGAAAAAGGGATGGCTTCCGGCGTAAAAGATTATGAAGATACGAAGAAAAAACTGGAAGTGGAGCTGCAGTCCCTTGATGGTAAGTTATCAACCTGTCGGCAGAAGAGCGAATTGGTTAAAAAAAAGATATCTGCGGACTCCCTGAACAAATATTTCGCTATTAAGAAGCTGCATAATGCGCTGCCTGTTGCTGCTGTCTGGAAGGAAGTATGCGAGGGGTGTCATATGAATATTCCCCCGCAACTTTATATTGAATTACAGAAAGCCGTTGATTTGCATACCTGTCCGAATTGTAATCGCATCATTTATTGGTGCGACCAAAGTGAGACAAAAGGTTGAAATAGATTTATTAAAGTCGTGGAAAATGGTGCCGGAGTAGCACAGGTGATCGCCGGTCCGGTTTACCGGACGGGAGGAAAGTCCGAGCTCCACAGGGCAGGATGGTCGCTAACGGCGACTGGGGGCGACCCTAAGGAAAGTGCCACAGAAAATTACCGCCCCGGCTTGCCGGGGTAAGGGTGAAAAGGCGAGGTAAGAGCTCACCGTTTCCCGGGCGACCGGGGAAGCAAGGTAAACCCCATCTGGAGCAAGACCAAATAGGAGAACGTTAAGGGCGGCCCGCCCGTAGTTCTCGGGTAGCGTCGCTTGAGGCAACGGGCAACCGTTGTCCTAGAGGAATGATCATCAGCGCTTGCCGGGTAACTGGAAGCGCTACAGAACTCGGCTTATGAGCTGCTCCGACGCCTTTTTCACGACCCGTTTGCATATCGTGAGCCTCGCAAGCTCTCATAGCGTCGGAATATCCCTTTTATATTATGAAGATTCAGTCGGCCCATTTCCTCAAGAGCTGTGTAGCGCTTAAGGACTATCCAATTTTGAACCTGCCGGAGATTGCTTTTGCCGGCAAATCAAACGTGGGTAAATCTTCCCTGATAAATATCTTAACCCAGAGAAAAGGGCTTGCCAAGACGAGCCAGTTGCCAGGATGTACGCAACTGATTAATTTTTTTGTCATCAACGATTTTTTTTCCCTTGTCGATTTACCTGGTTACGGTTTTGCAAAGGCCCCACTGGCGGTAAAAAATCAGTGGGGGCCAATGGTAGAGGCATACCTTAAAGAAAGGCAACCCCTGCGTTTGGTACTTTTGCTGCTGGACATCAGGCGAGATGGTGACGAAAAGGATCGGGACTTGCTCAATTGGCTGCAATCTTACCATATTCCCCACCTGATAGTCTTTACCAAGGTCGATAAACTGTCTAAGCAGCAGGCGATGCTGCGCAGCCGCTCTATCTTGGCATCCTTCGGGCAGCCACCCGTTCCCTTGATACTTTTTTCCGTACGGACAGGGGAGGGCAGAGCGGAATTGTGGTCGGAAATAGAAAAACACATATTTCTTGAGAATATGCCTTGACAGCCCGGCGCTGATTCGGTAAAAAAACGCTGCAACCTACAACAACGTTTTAAATAAGATTCATAATTATATCCAGGATTTAGATGCGGCCATGAATGACCTGCAAGAATTTGCCCCCGTTGCCCTTTTTATAGTCGTTGCCGCTGTATTTACTCTTGTTCCCATCGTCATCGTGCGCTTCCTGGCTCCCCGCACCAAGGGAGAAAAAACCCTGCACACCTACGAATGCGGCATTGAACCTTTCGGGAGCGCCTGGGTTAGCTTCAATATCAGCTATTACATCTATGCCTTGATCTTTATCGCTTTTGACGTTGACGTCCTTTATCTCTTCCCGGTAGCCTTAAGCTATGCCAGGGGGGAAAGTACCTATGAGTTTTATGCGCTGTTGTCTTTTGTCCTGATTTTGGCGTTGGCCATCATTTACGCCTGGGGGAAAGGGGTATTCACCTGGAAAAGGAAGCTCTCCCGGTAAAATTTGCCGTGGTGGAAAAGGTGCTTAATCTGGCCCGCGCTAATTCTCTTTGGCCCATCACTTTTGGGCTGGCCTGTTGCGCCATAGAGATGATGTCGGTTGCCATGTCCCGTTTTGATCTCGACAGGTTTGGCGCGGGTGTTTTTCGTGCCACGCCCCGGCAGGCGGACCTCATGATCGTGACCGGTACGGTTACCAAGAAGATGGCGCCGGTTCTTTTGACCCTTTACGAACAGATGCCATCACCCAAGTGGGTTATTGCCATGGGGAACTGTGCCATATCCGGCGGTCCCTTTGTGTTTGAAGGGCAGTATAACGTCGTGGAAGGGGTGGACCTGCTTGTGCCCGTGGATGTCTATGTGCCGGGATGTCCACCTCGGCCGGAGGGTCTCATCGAAGGCTTTTTAAAGCTCGAAGAAAAGATAACCGGTACGAGAAGATTCCCGGGACCGGAGCAGCGATGGTAGAAACAATCAAGGCGGAACTCGCCGCCGTCCTCACAGATACCCAGGTCCATGAGATTTCCTATCCGGAGAAAGGCTACCATCTTGCCTGTGAAGTCGGCGCGGCGGCTTTATTGCAGGTTGCCGCCTTCTTTGATGTCCGGAAATTCTACCTGGCCACCGTCATTTGTGTAGATTACATCGACTATCTAGAACTGGTGTATTTCTTCAATCACCACCAAACCCTTTGCCGGGTAAAAGTTACCCACAAAGTTGATCCCCAAAAACCTGTTGCCCCCAGTATCGGGTCTGTTTATGACGTCGCTTGCTGGTATGAGAGAGAAATTTACGAGTTTTACGGCGTCCGCTTTGACGGCCATCCCAACCTGACCTACCTCTTTCTGCATGAGGGGATCGATCATTATCCCTTGCGTAAGGAGAAGGTGGCGGTCTCCCCGGAGGACAAGGCGCAGCTCAATTCTTACCGGCCACAGGAAGACGAAAGCGCTTTTTTTCTCAACCTCGGTCCGCAGCATCCCAGTACGCATGGCGTTTTACGGGTGATTTTGAAGATGGCCGGCGAATATATCGAGCAGGCGGAGCCGGTCCTCGGCTATCTCCACCGCATGCATGAAAAGATGGGAGAAAACCGCTCTTATTACCAATTCTTGCCCAACACCGGGCGGATGGATTATTTGGGCGCCATGTCCTTCAACCTGGGCTATGTAACCGCCGTGGAAAGACTCTGCGGCATTGCCGTGCCGGAGCGGGCCCAATATGTACGGGTGATTGCCACGGAGTTAAACCGGATAGCGAGCCACCTCTTGTGGTTAGGGGCCTATCTTGCCGATTTGGGCGCCCTTACACCCTTCCTCTACGTCTTTGATGATCGGGAACAGATTCTGGATATCCTGGAGGGAGTCGCTGGTTCCCGCCTGACTTACTGTTATTTTCGCTTTGGCGGCCTTTATGCCGATGTTGACGATAATTTTGTGACGCGGAGCAGGCAATTCATCACCCGGCTGCGCGGTCGCTTCGCCATGTATGAGAAGCTCATCACCGGCAATGTTATTTTCGTCAACAGGGTGCGGGGTGTGGGAACCATTACGGAGGAAAGAGCCAGGAAATACGGTGTGTCCGGGCCGGTATTGCGCGGGGCGGGGATCGGGATGGATCTGAGGAAACGGGAACCTTACGCCGTTTATGGGGAGATGGATTTTGAAGTGCCGACAGGAACGCGCGGTGATGCCCTGGATATTTACCAGGTGCGGATCCGGGAGATGGAAAACAGTCTGAAGATTATTGAGCAGGCCCTGGACAGGCTCCCGCCAGGTCCCTTTATGGTGGATAAACCGCCCCGGAAACTGAAACCGCCTAAAGGGGATGTTTATCATGCGGTGGAGACGGCGCGCGGTGAAGTAGGGATTTATATGGTAAGCGATGAAAGCGACCGACCCTACCGGATGAAGTGGCGCGTCCCATCTTTTGCCAATCTGACAATATTCCCCGAACTGGCCAAGGGCAACATGCTGGCTGATGTCGTGGCAATTCTGGGCAGCCTTGATCTGGTCATCCCTGAAATAGACCGATAACTATGGTAACGGTGCGATGTCATACTTAACCAATATAATCAGCAGAGAAGCTTTCGTGATGATCGCAGGCGTGCTGGGCGTGCTGGGCTTTGTGGTGCTCAACTCCCTGGTCTTGACCTGGGCGGAAAGAAAGGTAGCCGGCCATATGCAGCGGCGCATCGGCCCTAAAGAGGTAGGCCCCTACGGCCTCTTTCAACCCCTTGCCGATGCCTTGAAACTTTTAGGAAAAGAAATCCTGACCCCCGGACAGGTGGAAAAACCCCTTTATTTCCTGGCGCCGGTCATCGTTTTTATCCCCGTCCTGGTAGCTTTTGTCGTGATCCCCTTTAATGCGGTTTTGCAGGTGAGGGATATCAATGTGGGCATCCTGGTTGTCCTGGCTTTTTCCTCTCTTTCCGTGCTTTCCATTCTCTTTGCCGGCTGGGGATCGAACAACAAGTATGCCCTGATCGGCGCCATCCGGAGTATCGCCCAGAATATTGCCTATGAAATACCGCTGCTTTTGTCTCTCCTCCCGGTTATCATGATGACAAATTCTTTATCCTTGAAGGATATTGTGGAGGCGCAGAAAAATCTGTGGTTTGTCTGCTACCAGCCCCTGGCTTTTATCATCTACTTTATTGCCAGCGTGGCGGAAACCAACCGGACCCCCTTCGACCTGCCGGAAGCGGAAAGCGAGCTGGTGGCCGGCTACCATACCGAATATTCCGGCATGCGCTTCGCCCTATTTTTTCTGGCCGAGTATTCGAACATCTTTATCGTCAGCGCCATTGCGACGACATTTTTTCTGGGCGGCTACCAGGGGCCATTTCTCCCCGGTATCCTGTGGTTTTTAATCAAATCCTATGCTCTTGTCTTCGTTATCATCTGGTTCAGGTGGACTTTTCCCCGCGTCCGCTTCGATCAGCTGCTGAATTTTTCCTGGAAGGTGCTCATCCCGTTGACCTTTATCAATCTGCTCATCACGGGGGGCCTATTGAAACTATGACGGCATCACCCATGACATACATCAAGGGCGCCGGTTCGCTCTTGGCGGGCTTAGGGGTTACCATCAAGGCCTTTTTCCAGCCGGTGGTTACTTCCCAATACCCGCGTGAACTGATCGAGATCAGCCCGTGTTTTCGCGGTCATACCAAGCTCCTGGCCGACCGGGAAAACCCCGACCGGAATGCCTGTATTGCCTGCGGCATATGTGTGCGTAATTGCCCCTCCGGTTCCATCCGGAAGGTGGAAGGCGAGAAGCGGGAAGGGGAAAAGAAAAAAACCGGCACCACTTATCAACTGAATTTCACCACCTGCAGCCAGTGCGGCATCTGCGTGGAGGTTTGCCCCTATGACGCCCTGGCTTTTTCGGCGGATTTTAATCCCGTAAGTTACCAACGGGCGGATTTTCATTACGATCTCGTGGCAGAATTTGAAAAGAGGAAAAAGGCATCATGACAACCGCAGAAATCATCTTCCTCCTGGTCGTTGTGGTCACGATGGGCGGCGCGGCCACGGCCATTCTGGCGGGCTCCATCATCTATGCCATTTTGGGTTTGATTGCCGCCATGTTCGGCATGGCGGGGCTTTACATCTACCTGGACAGCGGCTTTCTCGCCATGATGCAGATTCTCATTTATGTCGGGGCGGTTACCGTCTTGATTGCTTTTGCCATCATGCTGGCCGGGCCGCTTTACCGCCGCCCCCAAGAGTGGACGACCCTGGGGAAATTTGCTGCGGCGCTGGGGGTGGCGGGGGTCACTTTTTTGGTTTTCTCCCGCTTTATCAAAGCGACGTTTGGCGGTTGTGGCGTGCCGGCCTTTGGTTTCGGGGCCAGGGATATCGGCCGGATATTTTTTACTGATCTTTTGCTGCCCTTTGAGCTGATCTCGCTTTTAGTGGTTGTGGCTATTTTGGGGGCGATCATGTTGGCCCTGATCTCCCGGGGAAGGAGCTAATATGCATACCCTCTTGTATGAACATCTGCAAATCTATCTCTTTGTCGCTCTTTTTCTGCTTTTCTGCGGGATTGCCGGGGTTATTTACCGGCGGACGCTGATCGCGATGCTGGTGTCCATGGAACTGATCTTAAACGGCGCCGGCCTGAACCTGGTGGCCATCAACAGGTTTGTTTGTCCGGAAAATCCTTACGGTTTGGCCTTTGCCCTCATTATTATGGGACTGGCGGCAGCGGAAGCGGCGCTGGCGCTGAGCATTATCATCCTCATCTATCGCAAATATCATCATATCGAGGGAGAAAATCTTAAGGAGTTGAAAGGCTGAGCTATGGTTATGGAAAGCTCCCAACCCCTGTTGCCGATTGCGATTGTGCTCGCGGTCTCCATCTTGATTATGGTTTCCCGGAAGCGACCTAATTTGCGTGAGTTCTGGTCGGTTGGGGGAGCGGTTGCGGTTTTCCTTGCCGTGGTTAACATGGTGCCGGCGATCCAAAGCGGGCAGACGCTTGTCTATACGCTCTCCTCCATCGCCCCCGGCATTTCTTTGAATTTTCGGGTGGACGCCCTTTCCCTGATCTTCGGCCTTGTCTCTTCCTTCTTATGGATATTCGCGTCCTTTTACAATATCGGCTACATGCGGAGCTTAAACGAGCATGCCCAGACGCGCTACTATACCTGTTTTGCCATTGCCATCCTGGGAGCGCAGGGGGTTTCTTATGCCGGCAGTCTTTTTACCCTCTATCTTTTTTATGAGATCATTACCCTCTTTACCTATCCGCTCGTCGCGCATCACCAGGATGAGGAGGGCTATGCCGGGGCCAAGAAATATCTGGTCTATCTCTTGGGGACATCCAAAGGCTTGCTCCTGCCGGCTCTGATCCTCACCTACGTCATGACGGGGACGTTGGACTTTGCCCCGGATATCCGGGGCGGTATTTTCCCGGCGGGCGCCGATCAGCTTTGGATCATGGTTACTTACGGCCTGTTTATGTTCGGGTTTGCCAAGGCCGCCGTCATGCCGCTCCATAACTGGCTGCCCTCGGCGATGGTGGCGCCCACGCCGGTCAGCGCGTTGCTGCATGCCGTCGCAGTCGTGAAAGCCGGAGTCTTCTGCATCTGTCGGGTGATGCTTTACACTTTCGGGACAAATATGTTGCAGAATTTGGGGTTGGGCATTGTCACGGCCTATTTTGTTGCCTTTACCATTTTGATGGCCTCGGTGCTTGCCTTGACCAAGGATGACCTGAAAGCCCGGTTGGCCTATTCGACGGTCAGCCAGCTTTCCTATATCATCCTGGGGGTGGCCCTTCTGGATAATAGCGGGGTGCTGGGGGGGATTATCCACATCGTTAATCATGGTTTCAGCAAGATTACCCTCTTCTTTTGCGCCGGCGCCATTTATGTGGCCCATCACAAGAAGAAGATCAGCGACATGGCGGGGATCGGTTACGCCATGCCTTTTACCATGGGGGCCTTTGCCCTGGCTTCCCTCAGCATGATCGGGGTGCCGCCGGTGGCCGGTTTTGTCACGAAGTGGTACCTGTTAAACGGCGCGCTCGCGATTCATAGCCTCCCGCTGGTGATTGTGCTCATGGCAAGCTCCCTCTTGAATGCCGCCTATTTCCTCCCGATCACCCTCCGCGCCTTCTTTACCGGCAGGAAGGAGGGGGGCTGGAGCAGGGCGGACATCAAGGAAGCGCCGCTTTCCATGGTCATCCCGTTGGTAGCGGCATCGCTTATTTCATTGCTTTTGGGTGTTTATCCAGGTTTTTTTATTGACTTGATCGGGAAGATTTTCTGAAAAAGAACCGTGAAATGGGCATTAAAGAATTATATTTTTTGAGGTAACAACTCGCTTTTCCCCCCTGGCGGGAGGGGAGTGAGGGGAGGGGGATATAATGAAGCTATTAAATATCTTGGAATGCTTGCGAAGCAATTCCGGTAAGGTGAAGAGGGCATTTTTTGTCTGCCTGGGCCTTTTGGTCGTCCTGGACATTTTTCTGCCCCGAGAAAATGCCCACTACTTCGTGGATAAGATTCCCGCCTTTTGGACGTTGTTTACCCTGGCGGGCTGTTTCCTTTTGATTAAGATAAGCAAAGGGATAGCCCATATATTTTTAGCCAGGGACGAGGACTATTATGGATAGATGGGTGCATCCGGCGCTGTTTTTTTTCGTCGGCAGTCTGCTTCTCCCGTTGGTCAAAGGTAGGGCCAGGCAGGGCCTTCTCCTCTTGATTCCCGTGCTGGCGATCATCTCGGTTGCTAAGATGCAGTACGGCTTCTACGGGCAATACTCTTTTCTTAACGTTGACTGTCTTTTCGGGCGTGTGGACCGGTTGAGCATGGTCTTTGCGTGGGTCTTCTGCATCATGGCCTTCCTGGGCGCCCTTTATGCCCTCCATCGGGAAGACGACAGTCACCATGTTGCCGGTTTCTTTTATGTGGGGAGCGCTTTAGGGGCCGTTTTTGCCGGAGATTATCTGACGCTTTTCATCTTCTGGGAGATCATGGCCTTTTCCTCCGTTTTCCTGATTTGGCTGAGAAAAGAAAAGCGGTCTCTTGAGGCAGGCTTCCGCTATCTCTTATTTCACGTCTTCGGCGGGCTTTTGCTTTTCACCGGCTTCATGGTGCATTATCACCAGACGGGCAGCATGGCCTTTGGAAGCCTCCTCCCCATGAACGCTTCCTGGCCCGAATACCTGATCCTGGCAGGATTTGCGTTGAATGCGGCCGTCTTGCCCCTGCATACCTGGCTGACCGATGCCTATCCCGAAGCGACGGTGGAAGGGGCGGTTTTCCTCTGCGCTTTCACCACCAAAACGGCCGTTTACGTATTGGCCAGGGGCTTTGCCGGTTTTGAGATTCTGGCGATCATGGGGACGGCAATGACCGTCTTCGGGGTTTGTTACGCGGTGATCGAAAATGACATCCGCCGGGTCCTAGCCTATCATATCATCAGCCAGGTGGGCTACATGGTGGCCGGTATTGGCATCGGTACGCATCTGGCGTTAAACGGGGCGGCAGCCCACGCCTTCGCCCATATCCTCTACAAGGCGCTGCTCTTCATGGGCGCCGGCGCGGTTCTTTACATGACCGGCACCGCCAAGCTGAACCGTTTGGGCGGCCTGTACAAATACATGCCCTGGACGATGTTCTTTTATGTGATCGGCGCCGTGTCAATTTCCGGCTTCCCCCTCTTCAGCGGCTTTGTCAGCAAGTCCATGATCGTCGCCGCTGCGCATGAAGAGGGGAGGCTATGGCTGATGTCTCTCATGAACCTGGCGGGGATCGGGACCTTCCTTTCCGTCGGTTTGAAAGTCACTTATTTTGCCTTCTTCGGCAAGGAAGAAGCGCCCCTCAAGGCCGCGGAACCGCCCCGGAACATGCTCTGGGCCATGGGATTAACGGCGCTTTTATGCTTTGTCATCGGCGTATTTCCCCAGACCCTTTATGCGCTTCTGCCTTTCCCGGTGGAGTATCACCCCTATAATTGGCCGCACGTGTCGGAAATGCTGCAGATTCTTTTATTTACCGGGTTCGTCTTTTTCTTGATGATAAAAAAGCTCACGCCGGAGGCAAAGATCAACCTGGACGTGGATTATTTCTATCGGCAGGGCGCCCGGCTATTCCTGAGATTTGACGAAAAGGCGCTCAGCCCCGTCGATGCCTTCTGGGGTGAGTTATACCGTACGCTGGGTCTTAAGGCGCTTTTCAAGCAGGCCCAATTGTCCTATAGTTTTGACAGAAAGATTATTGATGGCGTTGTGGACGGCACGGCCGCTACCGTTATGAACTGCGGCGGTGTCGTAAGGAAGCTCCAGACGGGCCGGGTCCAAGGCTACATTGGTTTGTCCCTGGTCCTGTTTTTTGCGATCCTCTGGTTTGTTTTGTAACTTTTTGGCATTAACCCTCTTTTCCCTCCCCTGGCGGGAGGGGATGAAGGTGAGGGGCTTATAAAGGGATAAAAATGTCGTCTTACTTGCTGATGAATCCCCTGGGATTTCCCATCCTATCGACGGTGATCTTTGCGCCCCTGGCAGGCGTGCTCATCCTTTTGTTTTTGCGCGAGGACCGGCTAATCAAAATGACGGCCCTTACCGCGACAATCGTGACCCTGTTTCTGGCGGTGTTGCTTTTCGGCAATTTTAATCCCGACACGGCCCTTTTCCAGTTTGGCGAGGTCCTGCCCTGGATACCGGCATACAACATTGGCTATGTCTTGGGAGTGGACGGCATTACGATCATGCTGATCGTGCTTACCGCCCTCATTGCGCCCATCTGCATCCTCTGTTCCTGGCGGGCCATAGAGAAACGGGTCAAGGAGTTCATGATCTGCCTGCTCTTGATGGAAACGGCCATGATCGGGGTCTTCTGCTCGCTGGACTTCATCCTGTTCTATGTTTTCTGGGAGGCCATGCTCATCCCCATGTACCTGCTGATTGCCGTCTGGGGCGGGCCGCAGAAGGATTACGCTTCCCTCAAGTTTTTTATTTACACCCTCTTTGGCAGCGTCTTTCTCTTGGTGGCGATTATTGCCCTTTATCTGGCCAACGGCACCTTCAGCATCCCGGAAGCCATGTTCCGGGGCTATAGTTTCCCCTTCCAGGTTTGGGTTTTTCTGGCCTTTGCCATTGCCTTTGCCATCAAGGTACCCATGTTTCCCTTCCATACCTGGTTGCCCGCCGCCCATACGGAAGCGCCTACGGCAGGCAGTGTCTTTCTGGCGAGCATCCTTTTAAAAATGGGCGCCTACGGGTTTTTGCGATTTTGCTTGCCCATCACCCCCCAGGCCAGTTTTTATTTTGCCCCCTACATGATAACGCTTTCCGTGATCGCCATTATCTATGGGGGGTTCGTTTGCCTGAGCCAGACGGACATGAAGAAGCTGATTGCCTATTCCAGCGTGGCGCATATGGGCTTTATCACGTTGGGCATCTTTACCTTTACCTACTACGGTTTTGCCGGGGCGATGCTCCAGATGCTAAACCACGGCATTACCACGGGCGGTCTCTTTTTGCTGGTAGGCATCATCTACGAACGCACCCACAGCCGCGAGATTTACGACAATGCCGGTTTGGGGAAGATTGCCCCCATTTATGTGGGATGCTTCGGTCTTTTTGCCTTTTCTTCTTTTGCGTTTCCGGGGACGAACAGTTTTGTGGGCGAACTTTATATCTTGATCGGCACTTTCTTTCAGCACCGGCTGGCCGGTTTCGGCGCCGCGATCGGGGCGGTGCTGGCAGCGGCTTATATGTTACGACTGCTTAAACAGATTGTTTGGGGCCGGGAAGACAAGCGCGAGTTAAAAGATATGAATTTGCGAGAAATTGTCTATCTGGCGCCGCTGGGCGTTTTTGTCATCTGGGTAGGACTTTTTCCCCGGCCCTTGGTTAACGTTATGCAAGCCACCTTGGCGCATTTGCAGACACAATTTGCAAATTTAACCCATTAAGGGGTTTTTGGTATGCAACTGCTTCCGGAATTATTTACATTGGGCTTTTCCCTCTTTTTCCTTTTTCTTTCCTTAGGGCGGAAAAAGCAGTTCGCCTTTGTCGCGGCCCGGCTCTCGGCGCTCATCGTCCTGGTCGTAACCCTCCTCAGCATGGGGGCAAATGAGCAGCTTTTTTCCGGCGCCTACCAGGTGGATCTTTTTTCTCAAATCTTCAAGTTTCTACTGGCTGCGGGCCTTTGCCTGGTCGTCTTCATGCTGGAAACCAGCGATGATATTGAGAGCGATTACTTACCGGAATATTTCATGTTCCTGGGCTTTTCCACCTTGGGCCTGATGATGCTGGTAAGCGCCGTGGAGCTTATCACTATTGCCATAAGCCTGGAAATATCGTCCTTTAGCCTCTATGCCGTCGTCCCTTTACGGAAAAGCCGTGACAAGACGCACGTGGAAGCAGCCATCAAATATCTCTTCTTCGGGGCGATTGCTACCGGAATCATGCTTTACGGCATGGGCTACCTTTATGGCATGTCCCATACCACCTACTTGGCAGACATCATAACCAGGCTGCCCGAATTTCTTACCCAAAAGATGGGAATTATTGCCCTGGCCCTGATGCTTGCCGCTTTTTTCTTTAAGCTTTCCCTGTTCCCGTTGCATTTTTGGGCGCCCGATGTTTACGAAGGCGCTTCCAACGCGACAACCGCCTTTATTGCGACGGTTCCCAAGATCGCCGCAACCGCGGTGCTGCTCCGCCTGCTGTTGCCGCTCTCTGCCGTGGCGTCGGGATTGCCGCTATTTCTGATATTGCTGGCGGCATTTTCCATGACCTTGGGGAATCTCGTAGGACTGGTGCAGAAGGACATCAAAAGGCTGCTTGCCTTTTCCGGCATTGCCCACGCCGGATATTTGATGATGGGCATTCTGCCTTTCAGTAAAGATGGCGGCGCCGCGGCAATCTATTACATGCTCGTTTATCTCATCATGAACCTGGCCTGTTTCTACGTGCTCATCCTCGTTTCCCGGCAGGGGGCAAACGTTTCCTTGGGAACGCTCGCCGGGCTGGCCAAAAGATCGCCGCTCCTGGCCTTTACCCTGGCGGCGGCAGCCTTCTCGCTGGCCGGCATCCCTCCCACCGGCGGTTTTACGGGTAAGCTCTTCCTCTTTGTCAGCGCCTTCCAGGCCGGTTATCTCAACATCGTTCTCATCGGCGCCGTCAATACGGTTATCTCCATGTTTTATTACCTTAACCTCGTAAGAATGGCCTACTCCCGCGAAGCGGAAGAACCGGGCGAAATACAGTTGGCCTTTCACGAAAAAGCGCTTTGTTATGTCTTTATTTTCCTCATTTTCTATCTGGGGTTGTGCCCCTTCGGGATTTTGGACTTCTTCCGGCAGGCCGTTTAGGAAATTTTGCCGGTCGTAGTCCGGGCAAAAGGGCGCTGGCTAGTTCCCTGCCAGATGGCGCTTACCAGGTAATGTCTTGACTCGAACCGATAAAAATAATATAAGCCCTGCACCTTTCCATAGGCCTGGGTGGCGGAATTGGTAGACGCAAGGGACTTAAAATCCCTCGGTCCTTGAGGCTGTGCGGGTTCGATTCCCGCCCCAGGCACCATAGGAGTTAGGCGATAAAACCCGAATCCTTATTTTTTTGCTAAAAAAGAAAGTATAAGCACTATGTAAGCAGGGGAAGAAGAAACCCGCCGAAGCGGGGGAATGTGGAATTAAATTATTTGGATATGTAACCTGTTGTCAACAAGAATACTTGACAAAGACAGATCTCCCGTGTACATTGTAATACATCAATGACAGGAGATACACCATGAATACAGCAATATCTGTTAGGCTACCTAAAGACCTCGCCGATCAGCTTGACGGCATAGCCAAAGAAACCGAGAGGCCACGCTCTTTTATCATCCAGAAAGCGCTAGAGTCATATATTGAAGATTTCGCCGATCTTCAGATTGCACTCGACCGGCTCCACGACAAGAGCGATCCAATAATTTCTGGTAAAGAACTGAGGGAGTCACTTGGCTTATAGCGTTGTCTACAAGAAGTCGGTACATCGCGATCTCAAAAAGTTGTCAAAAGCTGAGGTCAGCCGCATCCTTGACCAAATAGAACAAGAACTTACAAAGAAACCTGAGTCATACCCCGTACTCAAAGGCCAATTTGCCGGGCTACGCAAGTATCGTATTGGTGACTATAGGGTAATTTATGCCCTTGTAGGCACAGATATTCTTGTTCTCCGAATCGGTAATCGGAGAGATGTTTACAAAGACGAAATCTAACCAGGCAATGCATTGACGGCAATGGTAAAAAGAAACTCTTTGCTGGCTGATGAGGCTATTTTGGCTTGGGATGCGATACAGAGTATTCCAGTTGACTTGCGACGCATCAATATTTCGGCGGCGCTGAAAATAGCAATGGAGCACAATACTTATGCATACGATGCCTATTTTTTGGAATGTGCCATTAACCAGCGTAGTCCCTTATTGACACTTGATCGACGGATGAGAGAAATTGCCAGAAAAATTGGCATTCAAATTATGGAGTGAGATTATGAAAGTATATGCCTTAGAACATCACAAGACGGGGAGGAAAGAATATTGTCCACGCAAGATTTGAATAATGTTTATGAAAGTCTGGCAGCTCATCTGGACCATTTGCCCGCCGGCTTCCCCTCCACCCCGACGGGGGTGGAACTGCGGATTCTCAAGCGCTTATTTACGCCTGAAGAAGCGTTCCTGGCCACGCTCCTGACCCGCCGGCCGGAGAGCGCAGCGAAAATCGCGGCCCGGACGGGACGGGATGCCGGGGAACTGGCCGCCCAACTGGAAGAGATGTCTCATAAGGGCTTGATCTTTCGGATGAGCAAAGATGAAGAAATACTCTACATGGCCGCGCAATTCATGGTGGGCATCTGGGAGTACCATGTTAATGACCTCGACCCGGAATTGGTGCGGGATATGAATGAATATTTCCCCTATCTCATGGGGGGGACAAACCCGCAGGGCACCCCGCAGGTGCGTGTTATCCCCGTCGCCGGCGCTTTAACGCCCGACCATGTCGTTCTTTCCTACGATGAAGCCCTGCGCATCATCGATGGGCAGGAGAAGATTGTTGTGGCTCCCTGCATCTGCCGACGCGAGCACCAGATATTGGGTGACGGCTGCGGCAAGCCCATTGAAACATGCCTGGTGTTCGGGGTCGGCGCTGCCTACTATGAAGAAAACGGTTTGGGGCGTCAGATTGACCGGGAAGAGGCGCGGCGTATTCTCGTGCAAGCGGAGGAGTCGGGTCTGGTTTTGAGCCCGGCCAACGCGCAAAGCGCGACGAATATCTGCTGCTGCTGCGGGTGTTGTTGCCAGATTTTAAAGTATCTGAAAAGGCTGCCGAAACCGGCGGAAAGTATCGGGAGTAATTTTTATGCCGTTGTTGAAAAAGAACTATGTGTGGGTTGTGAAATTTGCCTGGAACGCTGCCAGATGGATGCCATTGAAATGGTCGATGGTGGCGCGGTGATCAAGCGGGAGCGGTGCATCGGCTGCGGTCTCTGCGTTTCCAGTTGTGATGCCGGGGCGATCCGCTTTTTGGCCAAGCAACCGGAGGACCGCCGGGAACCGCCGGGCAGCCTGACGGAGACCTACAAGCGCATTGGCGAAGAACGCCACAAAATATAGGGGGGCGGCATATGACGAGAGCGATAAAGGCGGTTTTATTATCGGCGTTGGTGTTTCCCGGCGCCGGGCAGATTTATCTGAAACGTTACCGGCGCGGGCTGATCATGATAGCGGCGGCGTTGTTGGTCTCGGTCGTGATGCTGGTCAAGGCGGTGGCCGCCGCGTTGGAGACGATGAGCGCCATGCCGCAAACCGGCCGGTCCATCGATCCCCAAGTCATTGCCGATTTGGCTGCCGCCTCTACCGGGGACGTACTGGCGGGCAGCAGGGCGTTGCTTGTCCTGTTGGCCGTTTGCTGGGTTATATCCGTGGGCGATGCCTATTGCCTGGGAAAAAGGGTGGAGGGGATGTTATGAGGACACCTGTTTATCTGACAGTCCTGCTCCTCTGTGTTGTTTTCCTTCCCAACGTGCAGGCTGAGGAATACGGCCGGGTCCGCGCCATGCGGCAGCGGGGCGCGGAGGTCGTCAAAAAAAAGAATAATTACATCGATCGTGTGTTGACGACCTATGGGATACCGCACGAACGTAATGGGGAAGGCGCCGTGGTGCGTTTAACGATGGACGGTCGCCGGGTGGTTATAAACAGGATAGAAATTATTCCCCTTCTCAAAGAAGGAGCAGACAACAAACAGCAGGTTGCCGGTCATGAGTTGCTGTTTTATACTCCGCAGGGGATGTTCTCTTTGGTTTCGGAATCGGTGATCCGCT
>Ga0080064_1002777_pt1 | contig 28162 bp, 4 predicted proteins | sample Subgrocontami54m_FD_69260 | JGI IMG/M metagenome (GOLD analysis project Ga0080064, IMG submission 69260) | Subsurface groundwater microbial communities from S. Glens Falls, New York, USA - GMW46 contaminated, 5.4 m (SPADES assembly) (version 2) ...
AACTTCCTATCCCCTTGATCCATCCAATGTTACATCGAAAAAAATGTCGGCATCACATGACAGGCAAGTGTAGTCCCTACAGCGTTCACTCTGTCACCCAGAAATGACAAGAATTGAACCAGGCCGTATCCTCTAAGTTTTCCCCACGAATGGCGGAGAGCCCTATTTTGGCGCTCTTACGTTGCTGACTCTTCATCTTCCAGAGCCACGCCGTCTCCAAGAAACCGGCATGCAGCGCGTTGCAATCCCTATAATCGATCCTTTTTATCGCTGTCTGGTCGGCAAATGTCTCACAACTGGTAATTTGGGAAAATTAGGAAAAGTCCGCGTTTTTTGCTTTACAAGCAAAGTCCGTAGTCGTAACGTTTCACTTCGTATCTACCCAGCTGTAAACCCCCAGTCGGGGATTGGAGAGCCGCAAACGCCGAAAACGACCCGCCCCCTAGGCGTGCGCCCTCCGCGCGCCCGTGTTCGTTTTCCCGTATTCGCTGCGGTTTCGTTCGCTTACACCACGTAGTGTCTGCATCATTGAGGTTGCACCTATGTCTATCTTCCCGTCCTTCCGCAAGTGGTTTCGTCGCCCGAATCAAACCCCGATCCAGACGCGGATCAAGAACCTGCACAAGCGGCATTCGGTGAAAATGCAGCTGCAACAGCTGGAAGACCGGCTGGCGCCGGCCTCGACCGCGCTGCTTAACGGCGGCGTTGACGCCATCATCACCGGCGACGGCGGCGCGAACACCTTTGGCATGTCGCTGACCACCGGCGGCACGCTCTTGCAAGTCACCGACACAAGCACCATCGTCGCCGGCGCCGGCTTCACCCAGGTGAATGCCAACACCGTGACCGTGCCGGTGGCCGCCATTACGGGCGGGGACATCAATGTCCTCGCCGGCCTCGGCGCTGACGCGCTGACCGTCAATTACGGCGGCGGCGCCATCGGCCTGCCGATCGGCTACGACGGCGGCACCGGCGGCGACGCCCTGACGGTGACCGGCTACAGCGTCGCCACCGTGACGAGCAACTACACCGGTTCGACCAGCGGCAACGTTGTCGTCGGTGCCAGCCCGGCCATCAACTACACGAATCTCGCCCCGCTTGACTTGCTGGGCACCGCGGCCAACCTCATCATCAATCTTCCCACCGGCAACGGCGACGACATGGTCGAGTTGATCGGCAACGGCATCGCGGGCGACAACATTTCGCGGCTCCAGAGTTTGGCGGGCGTTCCCACGTTCGAGCAGACCGACTTCGCGTCGCCGACCGCCACGCTGACGATCAACCTCGCAAACGACGGCGAGACCTACCGGCAGAGCGTTGCGACCGACCTGTCCACGCCGGCGATCATCATCAACGGTGGGACCGTTGCCGATACGATCAACATCCGCGCCTCGAACGCCGCCAACACGACGACGGTCAACGCCGGCGGCGGACTCGATATCGTCAACCTCGGCAGCACGGCCAACCTGATCACGCCGATCGCCGGGCTGGTGGTCGTCAACGGCGACGCCCTCGGGGCGAACGTGACGGTGAACGACCAGGGCGCGGCCGTGGCGGCGAATTACACGGTCACGAGCACGACCATCACGCGGTCGACGCCGGCCGGCTTCGGCGGGTTGACCTACGGCGGCCTGGTCGCCGGCAACGCGGTCACCCTGAACACCGGTTCGGGCGCGAACATCATCGACGTCACCAGCACGGCCAACGTCATCACGACGGTGAACTCCGGCGGCGGCAACGACACGCCCAACGTCACCGGTGGCGGCTTGCTCGGCACGACGAACATCAAGGGCGAGGCCAACGACGACACGTTCAACGTTACGGGCGCGCTGGCCGGCGGCGCCACGCTGAACATCGACGGCGGCACCGGCGCCGGCGACAACATGGTCGTCACTGGCTACAACGTCACCACCGTCACGAGCAACTACACCGGTTCGACCAGCGGCAACGTTGTCGTCGGTGCCAGCCCGGCCATCAACTACACGAATCTCGCCCCGCTTGACTTGCTGGGCACCGCGGCCAACCTCATCATCAATCTTCCCACCGGCAACGGCGACGACATGGTCGAGTTGATCGGCAACGGCATCTTTGGCGACAACATTTCGCGGCTGCAGAGTTTGGCGGGCGTTCCCACGTTCGAGATGACCGACTTCACGTCGCCGACCGCGTCGCTGACGATCAACCTCGGCAACGACGGCGAGACCTACATTCAGAGCGTTTCGCTCGACCTGAGCACGCCGAACACTGTCATCAACGGTGGGACCGCCGCCGATACGGTCAACATCCGCGCGTCGAACGCCGCCAACACGACGACGATCAACGGCGGCGCCGGGCTCGACAACATCAACCTCGGCAGCACTGGGAACCTCATCACCCCGATCGCCGGGCCGGTGGTCGCCAACGGCGACGCCCTCGGGGCCAACGTGACGGTGAACGACCAGGGCGCGGCCGTGGCGGCGAATTACACGGTCACGAGCACGACCATCACGCGGTCGACGCCGGCCGGGTTCGGCGGGTTGACCTACGGCGGCCTGGTCGCCGGCAACGCGGTCACCCTGAACACGGGCTCGGGGGCGAACATCATCGCCGTGACCAGCACGGCCAACGTCATCACGACGGTGAACTCCGGCGGCGGCAACGACACGCTCAACGTCACCGGCGGCGGCTTGCTCGGCACGACGAACATCAACGGCGAGGCCAACGACGACACGTTCAACGTCACGATCGCGGGCCTGGGCGCGGTGCTCAACGTCAACGGTTTCCCGGCGGCTGGCAACGACAGCCTCAACGTTACAGGCCCCGGCGGCGCCACCGTCGAGACCTTCAACATCAGCAACACGCAGGTGACGATGTCCGGCCCGCGCGTTGTCAACTACTTCGACATCGACAACATCCTCTTGAACACGGGCGGCGGCGCGGACGCCACCGTCGTCAGCCTCGACGGCGCCGGCATCGCGACCTCCATCGTCGTCAACGGCACCGCCGGTTCGACATCTCTCACCGTGCGCGGCACCGCTGCCTTGGACGCCTGGACCGTGACGCCGACCGACCCGACGCCCGGCCCGACGGCGCCGGGCCTCGTCAATGACACGGTCGTCAACGTTGCGGGCGTTTCGACCGTGCGCAGCCGCGGCGTCGCGGGCAATGTCTTGCTCGACTCGAACGGCGGCGCCGACACCGTCGTCATTCGCGCCCGCACCACGACCGGCGGGGGCGACGGTCTGCCCGAAGTCGCCAACGGCAACGACACCATCAGCATCACCGGCGCCGGCAACCCCGGCAACCAGACCATCGCGATCACCAACGCCACCCAGGGCGCGCTGCAAGGCATCGACCTGGAAGACAACGACTTCACCGGCGGCCTCACGGTCAACGGCGGCAACGAAACCGCCAGCGATACCTTCAACGTCACCGCTAGCGTCGATCGCGAAATCACCGTCAACGGCGGTAACCCCGTGACGCCCGTTTTCCCCGGCGATACGCTCAATTACACCGGCCCAACCCCGGCCACCAAGACGCTTACCGGCCCCGACAGCGGCACGATTTCCGCCGCCGGCGTGCAAAACGTCAATTACACCAGCATCGAAAACCTCAATCACACCGGCGCCCCCGGCTTCAACGACGACATCGATCTGACCATGATTGCCGGCGGTCAGGATGGCCTCCCGAACCTGGTGCAGCTCTTCCGCAACAATATCGGCGGGCTGGACTTCCTCCAGGTCTTCATCGATACGAACACCAACGACAACGGCGGCGTTCCCAATCCGGTGTTGTTCTCCACGCAGCTTTATGACGATGTCGCTACCATTTCGATCACCGGCGGCACCGACAACGACCGCGTCGAGGTGCGCCACAACGGCACCGGCGGCTTCCTCAACCGCACCATCAACTTCGACGGCAACACCGGCACCGACAGTCTTTCGATCCGCGGCACGCCGACCGGCGGCCTCGGCGCCAATGCCCTGGAAACGTATCGCGTCGGCGTCACGCAAGACGCCGGCACCTGGGTCATCGATCCCGACGGCAGCGGCCTCCGCGGCAGCATCACGCCGGGCCCCGACGGCATGATCGTCAACTTCACCGACCTCGAACCGGCCGATAGCGACACCGTCGTCCCCACCTTCGACGTCGTGTTCAATGCCCTCGCGAACAACCTCTCCATCCTCAACGGCACGCTCGGCGCTCCGTTCACGACGCCCAACATGCGCGTCGTCGACAACAACGCCAGCTTCGAGACGTTCCACTTCGCCAACAAGACGTTGGTCGCCCTGCACCTCAACGGCGGCGCCGATGTGGCCGCCGTGGATTACACGATCGCCGCCGCCGGCTTGACGACGCTGGAAGTCTACGGCAACGGTTTGGCCGGAGTCGGCGGCGTGGCCGCCGACGACAACGCCGCCGAATTCTTCGGCCTCTATCGAAGCGCCGGGCCCACCCTGTCGGTGTTCGGTCAGGGCGGCACGGACACGTTCCACAACATCAGCTTCCCCGGCGGCGGCCCCTTCAACATGACCGGGCTCGCCGGCATCATCAACATCACGGGCGGCGAGACAGCGGCGGACAGCGACTTCTTCGCCTTCTCTGATGCGCTCCATGGCGTCGGCGTGCTGGCCACGCTGACCAACAACCAACTCACTGGCGCTGCCCCGGCGACCATCAACTACTTCGAGCTGGAACGCTTCTACTACGAATCGTCGGGCGCCAACGACGTGATCGACGTCCTTTCGACCAACGGCACGCTCGGTGGCACGACCTACGAAATCCTGGGCGACGGCGGCTCCGACACCTTCACCATCGGCAACAGCACGGCCGACTTCAACGCGCCGGTCTTCGACGGCTCGCTCGACGCCATTCTCGGCACCGTCCTGATCTACCCGGACTTCAATGGATCGCTTGGCGCCGCGGACATACTCAATGTTGATGACAGCGGCACGGCTGCTCTGGCAGGGGTTGCTGACATCACCAATGTCGGGGCCGTCGCTGGTTTCTTTGGCGACACGGGCGCCGCGACGCGGCTGACGAACTTCGCCCCGGCCACTATCAGCTACTTCCACGCCGACATCACAGGCGGGGCCGGGGCGGGGGAAAGACTCGAGTTCCTCAACGTCCGCGGCTCGACCGGCGCCGACACGATCAACGTCAACGCCACGACCGCCATCACCGCCACGGTCGTCGACGCCTTCACCGGCGACGATTCCAACACCGTGACGATCAACGGCGACGCCCTCAGCGCCGCCAACACCTTCAACGGCAACACCGGCAACGACCAGTTCATCCTCAACATTACCGCGCATCTGGGTGAAACGGCGGTCTTCCCGATCACCAGCCTGGAAATCCACGGCAACGATCCCGCGGCCGACAGCAACAACCGCGACCGGCTGGTCATCAACGACAACAACGCAGGTTTCGTGCGCGATCTGAACTGGGACTACCTCGATACGGCTGCCGACCTTGACATCCTGGCCAACACGGCGGGCGCCGGCTTGGCAGGCGCCAACAATGCGACCATGGCGGTCAACGTCCGCACCATGGAAACGGTGATCTTCAACAGCACCGGCGTCAACGACATCGTCCGCGTCACCGGCACCTCGGCCGACGACGACCTGACCGTGGCTCTGCTCAATAACGCCACGTCCGCGCTCGTGTTCCTCGGCGGCAACCCCTACACGGCCGCGCCGCCGGACAGCCTGGCGACCTTCCTCCCCGGCCTGGCGGGCGGCGGCAATGGGCCTGACCTGCTGCTCAACGGGATCGACCCGCTCTCGAAACTCACGGTCGACGGCGACGCCGGCCCCACCATTGGCAACCGCGCCATCGTTCAAGCAGCCAGCGAAAATGACCTCACTGTTCCCGGCGGCATCAACGACGTGTTCGGCTTCGGCGTCGGCGTGCTCATCCCCGGGTTCGGCGCCGGCAACGCCTACGATACGATTATCGTGAACGACATCTTCTTTAATCCCAATGCGGTTGCCACGTTCAACAATAGCGTTGGTCCGTTGGTTACCGTTGCCGTCATACCCGGCAGCTTCGTCAACAACGCCCCCACCCCGCCGCGCCCAGGCCTAATCGTCAACGGCGGCGACGAGGCCGTCGCACAGCCCAGCGGCATTGCTGACGACTTCAGCGTCACGCCGCACACTCTGTTCAACATCCAGGTCAACGGCAACCTGCCGCCCCTCGGTCCCGTCGGCACCGACGGCCTGCCCGTCGGCGATCAGCTCAATCTGTTCTCGCCGACCTCCTTCAGCATCTGGAGCGACAAAATCGCGCCGCCGGGCGGCCCCAACGTCTCCATCCAGGCCGGCAACAACCCGTTCGGCGTCGTCGCGAGTTCCATTGAGCGAACGATCCTGTTTCCCGGTAATGGCGTGATCAATTTGATCGGCGACCAGAACAACCCAAACATCGATCAGACCGACCATTACAGCGTCGTCGGCCGCAATGTGAACGGCGACGCCGACGGGGGATTCGAGGAAGCGACGATCATCATCAACCGCAGCGCACCGATTATGGTCGACGGCATGCGTTTCCTGAATGTCTACGGTTACGATCTGCAAGGCGCCAACCTGATCGATCCGGGCATCAACGCCGCGCGTGATGTGCCGACGACGTCCGCTACCGACGACGACATCGACACCTTGGAGATCACCCCCTACGCCGACAACACGCCGCGCGGCTGGGGCGTGCACGTCAACTACAACGAAGGCGTGCCGAACTCCGGCGACCCGGCGCCCGACGGCGACCCGGCCGACCTGCTGATCTATCACACGTCGTTCTTCGGCGGCCCGGTTTCCGAAGGCATCGTCGTGGCGCCGTCCGCGATCGACGGCGGGCAGTTGTTCTCCAACAACACCGCCGCGGGCACGCCGATCGTCGTCATCGATTACATGAACAACACGGACATCCGCGTTCTGGACGACGACGGCTTCGTCGCCGACACCGATACGCTGACCCTGCGCGGCACCAATCCCGATCCGAACAACACGAACGTCAGCGGCCGCGAGAGCTTTGTCGCCGACTTCAATGCCGCCGGCGACGCCGCCAATCCGATGGTCACCGTGCGCGACGCGGCTTCCAATGCGATCATGGTTCGCCTGCAGACGTTCACGAACTTCAACACGATCAACTTCGCGGGCCTTGCGGGCGATGACAGCTTCAGCATCATCGGCCGCGACAATGGCACCTTGACCGTGAACATCGACGGCGGTAATCCGGGCGCCAGTGACACGATCTTGGTGCCGGGCACGGATGCGGGCACCGATACGTGGACCTTCAGCCCGGGCGCCGCCAGCGACGCGGGCACCATTGCCGTACGCCGCTCGACCGCGACGGCCGACACCATCATCAACTACACCGGGTCTGAAGCGGTCAACGTCGACGCCGGCGGCATCAACGGCGTGGACAACTTCACCTTCAACGGCACGGGCGGACCGAATGCGTTCACGCTCACCGGCACCGGCGCGGGCACCGGCAACGTGCGCGTCGATGCAGGCGTCCTGGTCAGCTACAGCAACCTGGGCGGCGAAGGCGTCACCGTCACGCTCAACGGCTCCGGCGGCGACGACAGCTTCTCGATCAACCCCGCCACCAATCCTGGCATCGGCACCGTCAACATCAACGGCGGCGCTCCGTCCGCCAGCGACAGCGCCACGTTCACCCTGGCCAACACCGACGACACGGTCACGTACACGCCGATCTCCGCCAACCAAGGGACGCTCGTCGTCACCAACGGCGGCAGCACGACGTACAACCTGACCGATGTGGAAGGCCTCAACGTCGATGCCCGCGACGCCAGCGCCGATTCGCTGACCGTCGATGTTACCGTCAATCCGGACGCGAACTTCGTGCACACACCCGGCGAGGAATCAGGGTCAGGTGCCGCCGTTGTATATCTCGGACCTGGTCATACCAACGGTACTTTGCCAATCAACTATCGCCACTTCGAAAGCGTGAACTTCGCGGCGAGGACGGCGATCATCACCGGCACCGGCGGCGATGACCTTATCGTGGTCGATCGCGCCACGGGCGCCGTCACGGTCAACGGCAACACCACCAACTACGCGGGCACGAACGCCATCATCATCAACGCGCTGGGCGGCGACGATACCATCACCGTGAACGCCGGCGTGCAGTTCCCCGGCGGCGTCGCCATTATCGGCGGCGCCAACGGCGGCGGCAGCGACAGCGTCATCGTCAACGGCCAGTCCAGCAACGACGACATCACCGTCGATCTGCTCGCCGGCACCGTGGACGACACGATCAGCAGCCCCGTGAGCCTGACCGGCATCGAGCATCTGACTGTCAACGGCAACGGCGCCATCGGCGGCGATTCGATCAGCGTCACCGGTCTGGGCTCCGTCAGCGGCCTGGCGAGCGTCACGCTCAACGGCAACGGCGGCACTCCGAGCCCAGACACGATGTCGGTCAGCGGCACTAGCGGCCCGGATCTGCTAAACTTCAACCCAACCGACGCGGATTCCGGCCAGGTGACTCGCACAGGCACCGCGACCACGGTCAACTACACCGGCATTACGGGTGGCACGTTCACGATCAGCGGCGGCACGGGCGGCTTCGATGTGCTGACGGTCCTGGGCACCGAAGGCGCGGACAGCGTCACGTCCACGGCGACTACCGTTACGCGCGACGGCACCGTCACCATCGGCGCAGGCATCGATCGGCTCGACATTCTGGGCCTGGGCGGCAACGACAATATTATTCTCACCGGCCTGACAATCGCCAAGATCGTGGACGGCGGCACGGGCGATGACACCATCGATCTGTCCGCCTCCGTGGATGCCGACATCTTCGGCGGCATCGGCGACGACGTCATTATCGGCAGCCCGGCCGCCGACTACATCGACGCCGGCCAGGGGAACGACACGGTCACGGCGGGCGGCGGCAACGATACCGTTTTCGCCAGCGAAGGCAGCGACACGATCAATTTCAGTGCCGGCGACGGCACCGACGTCACCGACGGCGGCGCCGGCTCCGACCGCTACGTATTCAACGGTGCCGCCGGCGATGACGCCGTCGTCGTCACCGGCAGCGGTTCGGCGGCCACGATTATCAACGGCGCCGACCAGGCGACCATCGCTCTCATCGAACGGCTTACGATCAACACAGGTGCTTCGGCGGCTGGCGATGCTGTTACGATCAACTCGCTAGCGCTGACCGACGTGAAAGTTGTCGACATCGACGGGGACGCACCGGCAGGCGCCGATTTGAATGCGGACGTGGTCACCCTCAATGGCACCGACAGCGCCGAAAGCGTAACCGTGGGCACCGACCCCGTTACCAGTGAATTTCAAGTTCTGGGCTTGGGTCCGGTCATCAATCTTTTGAACTTCTTCATCGTTCCCGACAACGACAACCTGCGCATCAACTTGCTGGGCGGCAACGACAGCCTCACGCAGGATGCAGCCATTTTCGGAAGCGTTAACCTCGACGTGGACGGCGGCAACGGCAACGACGTCATCGCCGCAGACGGTGACCTGACGGGCGGCCTAGGCAACGATACCCTGATCGGTGGGCCGGGCGCCAACACCATCAATGGCGGCACCGGCGATGACGTGATCTTTGGCAACGGCGGCACCGACAGTGTCACCGGCGGGCTGGGTTCCGACACGATTCTCGTCGAAGGCACGCCCGGCGACGACACGATCAACATCAGCCTCAACGGCGCCGGCGACCTCGTCGTCTCCGTCAACGGCAACACGACTACCTATAGCTCGATTGCCGGCGCCAGCGTTGAGTTGATCAACGTCCTCGGCCTGGCCGGCAGCGACGCGCTCACCGTGGACAGCGCCAACGGCGCCATCCCGGTGCCGATCAACTTCGACGGCGGCAACAACGCCGACTCGCTGACCCTGACCGGCGGCACCGCCACGTCCGACGTTTACACCCCCGGACCGAACGCGGGGCAGGGCACCAGCGTCGTCGTCATCGGCGGCGGCACGCAAACCGTCACCTTCAGCAACCTCGAGCCGGTGACCGACAACGTCGCCGGTCCGCTCACTGTCAACGCCAACAATGCCAGCAACGCGATCAACTTCGCCGGCAACGTGATCTCGGTGGATGCGCTCGAAACCATCGCGATCGCCAACAAAACGGACGTTGCCATCAACGGACTGTCCGGCAGCGACACGATCAATATCAGCACGCCGACCAGCTTCACCGGCACGCTCACCGTCGATGGCGGCAATCCGACCGGCAGCGATACGCTGATCGTCAACGGCACGGCGGCAACCGTTACCGTGGACACCGGCGCCAGTACCATCACCGGCGCAGCGCCGGCTGCCATCAACTACGCCGGCATCGAACACTTGACGGTGGTCGCCGGCGCCAGCACGAACTTGGCAGTTTCGGGATCTTCCAACTACACGCACACACCCGGCACGGCAACCGACGCCGGCCGCGTCCAGACCGACGCGTTGGCCGTCGATTACACTGGCTTCGGCGCCGCCGCCACCATTAACGTAGGTCCCGGCGCACTGTTGACCGCCAACGGCACTTCCGCCGACGACAACTTCAACGTGGTCTCCGTCAGCGTCGCCCTCACCGGCCGCGCGGTCCTGATCACCAACGGCATCGCCAACCTGCGCGTCTTGGGCCTCGACGGCGACGATACCTTCAATGTCGCCGGCGACCTCCCGTACACGACCGTCAACATTCAGGGCGGCAACCCGTCGGCCAGCGATACGCTCAACTTCAACGCCTTGGTCGGCGGCACGATCACGGTGGATCTGGCCAACCGGACGGTGAGCCAGGCCGGCTTCAATCCGGTGTCCTTCACCGGCGTCGAAGTGCTCAATGTGACCGACATTTTCGGCGGGAACGATATCCTCGTCGTGGGCGCCCCGGCCGCCGACCAGATTTCGGTGACGCCGACCGGTCCCAACACCGCGACCATCACGCGCGCCGGCCTCAACCTGGTCGTCAACACCGACAACACCGGCACGTTGACGATCGATGCCGCGGGCGCCGCCAACGATAGCGTGACCGTCAACGGCACCGGCGGCGGCGACACGATCAATGTCGATCGCACCGCCGGCACTGTGCAAGTGGTCGGCCTCAAGATCGTTACCCTCATCGCCGAAGAAACTCTCGTCGTCGCCGCCGGCCTGGGCAGCGACACGATCAACGTCACCGGCGCCGGCGGCCCAGCCAGCCTAGTCATCGACGGCGGCCTGCCCACCACCTCGGCCGACACCCTCGGCGTCACCGATCCGACCGTGACCGTCAACTACGGCGCCGACCCAACGAGCGGCTTGCTCAATACGACGGGCGGCGACATCAACTTCCTCGGCATCGAAATCATCAGCCTGACCGGCGACACCACCGGCAGCGTCACCGTCAACGGCACCAACGGCAACGACGCCATCAACCAAAGCGGCAACACGGTCACCGTGAACAACGGCGCCGCCGTCACTTTCGCGGCCTATCCGGCGCTCAACCTGAACGGCCTGGCGGGCGACGACAGCATCAACCTTCATTCCGCCACGCTCGTCGGCGTCACCACGCTCAATGTCGACGGCGGCGACCCGACCGGCAGCGATACGCTCATCGTCAACGGCACGGGCGGCGCCGACACGATCACCTACCAGCCGACAGGTCTGGCGAGCGGCACCGTGAGCGGCCTGGGATCAACCGTGTCGTTCGGCGGCATGGAACACCTGACGATCGACGGCCAGAGCGGCTTCAGCGGCGATGCGCTGACGATCAATACCTTCTTCATCGGCGGCACGCAGGTATTGACGCCAGGCCCGAGCTTCGATTCGGGCCGGGTGGACTTCCGCGACGGCGGCACCGGCACGACGACCGCCGTCGCGCTCGATTTCCTGCGGCTTGGCTCGGGCGGCAGCTTGACGCTTTCGGCCGCCGGCCGGTTCGACAACTTGATTTACAACGGCACGGCCCTGAATGACACGTTCTCCGTCGATTCCGCGGGCCAGGTGCTCCTCAACAACCGGATCGCGGTGAATACGCCGTCGATCATCACATTGACCCTGGCTGGACTGGACGGCGACGACACGTTCAACATCGCCGGCAACCACAACCTGCCGGGCATCGTCCTGCAGGGCGGCAACCCGTCGGCCAGTGACACAGTCAACTTCGGCGGTTCGGTCGCCGTCGCCGATACCACGGTGGACCTCGCGGTCCCGTCGGTGACGCAAGCCGGCTTTGGCTCGGTGTCCTTGAGCGGCGTGGAAGTTCTCAACGTCAGCGCCGGCGCTAATGCGATTAACGTGTCCGCCACCAGCGCGGATGACAACGTCACCGTCACGCCGACCGGCGCCGATACCGCCACGGCGACTGCGGCCGGGTTGAACCTGACCGTTAACACCACCAACACCGGCGCCCTGAACCTCGACTTGCTCGGCGGCAGCGATCACCTGACCATGAACGGCACGCAAGCCGGCGAAGCGATCACGGTGACGGGTGCGCTTGTTACCGTCGCCGGCCGCAAGACGGTCAACTACTTGGATACCGAGAACCTGCGCGTCAACGGCCTGGCCGGCAGCGACACGTTCAACGTCACACCGTCCGCCACGACCGGCATCTTCCTCGACGGCGGCGATCCGATCGGCGTCACTCCGGGCGACAACATCACCATCGGCGGCCCGGCGACGCTCAACCCCGGCCCGGAAGGCGATGAAGGCAGCCTCGAAACCGCCGGCAACCAACCGGTCAGCTTCGACCACATCGAGTCGATCACGATCAACAGCGGCGGCGGCGGTGGCGCCATCATCAACGGCACCAACGGCAACGACGCCATCACGATCATCGCCCGCGACGCGAGCACCCATGCCGGCGCCGATGGCGTGCAGGACTTCACCGTGACCGTCAATAACGGCCCCACGGTGCTCTATCTGAACACGTCGGCCATCACCGTCAACGCCCTTGGCGGCGACGACGTCATCACCGTCCGCACGCCGGCCCCCAACGGCGCCGTGTGGGATGTGGATGTCACGATCGACGGCGGCACCCCGACCGCCAGCGACAAGGTCGTCATCGAGACGACAGCCGGCTCGAACCATGCCGCGTCGTACACGCCCAGCGGCATCAACAGCGGCACGTTTGTCCTCAACGATTTGTCCTCGACGATCAGCCTCACCGACGTCGAGCTGCTCACCTACAACAACGTCAACATCGCCGACGCCGATACGCTGACCGTGACCACGGCCAACGCCGTCATCATCCCCGGCGCCAACGTCGGCGACGGCGTCGTCAACCCGACCGACGCCACCGGCAACGCCCTTTTGAGCCTAACCTATTTGCACGTGGCGTCGGCCACGGTCAGCGGCACCACCGCGGTCATCCAGGGCACGGCCGAAAGCGATACGATCACGGTTTCCTCGGCCGGCGTGGTCACGATTGCCAACGCGCTCGGCTTCAACAATTCGGTCAACGTGTCGGGGTTCGCGAACCTAGTCATCAACGCCCTGGGCGGCGACGACGTGATCAACGTGCCCGGCAGCACGCCGTTCACCACCATCCGCGTGATCGGCGGCAGCAACGGCGGCGGCAGCGACTCGCTGCTGCTGACGGGTGCGGCGGCAACCGTCGAATCGGTCAACATCGCTCCGGACGGGACCATCCCCGGCCAGCAAAGCGTGACGGGCTTGAGCGCCGCAATCACGGTCAGCGGCACCGAACTGATTCGCTACACTGGCGTCGGCGGCGACGATACGCTGACCGTGGACACAGGCGCCGGCAACGACACGGTCCGCGTCGACGGCGGCAACTCACGCGATGTGGTCACGTCCAACAGCCTGCCCAAGATCGAATTCAGCGGCCTGGGCACGTTCGTGCTGGACATTATCAATGGCATCGACACGGCCACATTCGCGACTCGTAATCTCCTTGGCGCAATTGCCGCCAATTACCAGATCGAATCCTCTGGTGGCGACACGCTGATTATCGAAGGGGCCGACGGAATTAATGACTCCTTCACCGTGACCGACCCAGCCGGGAGCAGCCCGCTTGCCGTTACCGACAACTCGAGCGGCGTCACGGTGACGAACACCATCGGCTTCGTCCCCGTCGGCCGCTTGCAGATCAACACCTTGGGCGGCAACGATACGTTGACTGTCGACAACAGTTCCGGATTGGTCACGGTTCCGATCGGATTCGACGGCGGGAATGGGGCGGACACCTTGCGTCTCATCGGCAGCATTGCCGTGACCAGCGACGTGTACAGCGTCGGTCCGTACGCCGGTTCGGGCAGCGACGTGATGAGTGACGGCGTCGCAACTCAAACAGTGTCCTTTACGAACTTGGAGCCGGTGATCGACCTCGTAGCCGGTCCGCTCGTGGTCAATGGCACCAACGCCAGCAACGCCATCAACTACACGCAGGGCTCGATTGCCGCTAACGGCTTGGTTAGCGTCGATGGCTTCGAGACCATCGAGTTCTCGAACAAGACGACGCTGACGATCAACGGCCTGGCCGGCAGCGACACGATCAACCTGAATAACCCGACCACGCCGGCCGGCCTGACCGGCATCACGGTCAACGCCGGCGATCCGACCGGCAGCGACACGCTGATCGTCAACGGCACTACGGGCAGCGACACAATCGGCTACAACCCGTCCGGAATCGGCGCGGGCAGTGTGACGGTCAACGCTTTGCCGACCGTCAACTTCACGACGACCGAGCACGTCGTCATTGACGGCCAGGGCGGCACCGATGCCCTGACTCTCACCACTCCCGCGGGCGTCGAACAAGTGACCTACACTCCGGGCGCCGCTCCGGACGCCGGCACGATTGCGACGCGCGGCGCCGGCGGCGGCACTGGCCTCGTGCCGATCACCTTCAGCCATATTGGTGCTGGCGGCAGCGTCACGTTCGCCAGTGCGGGCGGCCGTGAGGATGTCTTCGAACTGTACGGCACGAACGACAGTGACATCTTCAACATCAACCAGATTGCCGATCGCATTCAGATCCTCAACCCGACCGGCGGTTTCGTTACCGTGGATCTGAATACGGATGGCATCAACCTCCTCGAGCTGCGCGGCTTGAATGGCGACGACGACTTCAACCTGGCCGCGACGCTGCCCTATGCAGCCGGCACTTTGGTGGACGGCGGCAATCCTGCGGCCAGCGATACCTTGAACCTGAGCGGCGCCACAGGCGCGATTGTGGAGAATCTTGCGACGCAAACCGTAACAGGTTACGGCGGCACCGTCAGCCTCCTCGGCGTCGAGCATTTGAACCTGAGCGCCACCGGCAGTGCGGCCACGTTGACTGTCGATGCGACCGCAGGCTCCGATACGCTGCACTACACGCCAACCGACACCACGGCCGGCACGATCACGCGCGCCGGCCAGAACCTGACAACGACCTTCACCGGCGTCGCGGGCGCGTTCACGCTGGATGCAGGCCTCGGCAGCGACACCGTCACCATCAACGGCACCAGCGGCAGCGACACGATCAGCGTCGCTCGCGCTGCCACGACGACCGTGACCGTCAACGCCCTTAAGGCCGTCGACCTGCCCGCCGCCAACACCGAAGCGTTGGTCATCGCGGCCGGCCTGGGTGATGACAACACGACGGTTACTGGTTCGGCTGGCCCGGCCAGCGTCACCATCGACGGCGGTCTGCCCACCGCCAGCGACACGCTCGACGTTTCGACGAGCGCGGACGCCTCGGTCACTTACGGCGCCGATCCGTCCAGCGGCGTCATCGGCGACGCGGCCAGCGGCAACGTCAGCTTCACCGGCACCGAGATCATTAACCTGACCGGCGCCGGCGGCGGCACGCTGACCGTCAACGGCACCAACGCCAACGACGCCATCAATCAGAACGGCAACACCGTCACGGTCAACAACGGCGCGGTGGTCAACTTCGCGACCTACGCGACACTCACTCTCAACGGTTTGAACGGCGACGATGTGCTCAGCGTCCGGCCCGCGACGCTGGCCGGCGTGACCACGCTCAATGTCGACGGCGGCGACCCGACGGACAGCGACAAGCTGATCCTGACGGGCACGGCCGGCGCCGACTCGATCACCTACCGGCCGAGCGGTCTGGACAGCGGCGACGTAACCGGCCTGGGAGCGGCCGTAGCGTTCAGCGCTACTGAAGCCTTGGTGATCGACGGTCAAAGCAATTTCGCCGGCGATACGCTCATCGTGGACACGGTCAACATTGACGGCACTCAAGTGCTGACGCCGGGCTCGACGTTCGATTCCGGCACGGTCAATTTCCGCGACGGTGGCTTCGCCATCGTCACGGCGACGGCGCTACAGTACAAGGGACTGGGTTCCGGCGGCAGCCTGACCTTCACCGACATCGGCCCCATCGACACGTTGGTCTACAACGGCACCAATGCCAGCGACACCTTCGGCGTCAACGCGGCCGGGGACGTCAGCCTCAACACGCAGATTGTGGTCCACACGCCGGGCATCGCCAACCTGACGCTCAAGGGCCTGGACGGGGACGACGTCTTCAACCTGGCCGGCGCCCTGCCGTTCACCGGTACGACGGTCGACGGCGGCAACCCGTCGGCGAGCGACATCGTCATTCTGAGTGGGGCCAGCGGCGCGGTGACGATCACCCTGGGCGACAGCAGCGTGCCGACCAACACCACCGTCACCGGCTTCGGCGGCACGGTCACGCTGACCGGCGCCGAAGTAGCCGACGCCAATGCCGGCGCCCAGAACATCGCCGTCGTGGGCACGGGGAACCCGGACAGCCTCAGCGTCACACCGACCGGGACGAACACGGCAACGATCACGGCGGCTGGTTTGAACCTGACGATCAACACGACCAACACCGGCGCCAGCACGCTCACGCTGGACGGCGCCGGCGGCAGCGACACGGTCACGATCAACGGCCAGTCCGATGCCGACAGCATCGCCGTCGTTCGCGGCGCGACGACGACCGTCCAAGTGGACGCCCTGAAGACAATCAGCGTGACTGCGGGCAGCACCGAAGCGCTCGTTGTGAATGCAGGCGCCGGCAACGACACAATCACCGTATCGGGTGTCTTCGGCACGGCGACCCATCTGACCGTTGACGGCGGCAGCCCGAACAACAGCTCCGGCGGCAACGATCGCCTGATCGTCAACACTGCCACGGGCACGACCACCGTTTCGCCCGGCTCGACTCCGGACGCGGGCACGGTGGATGTGCCGGCGGCGGGCGCGGCCGAGGACGTCGGCTTCGTCGGCATGGAGAACTTGACGATCAACGGCGCCGCCGCGGGCGACACCCTCGTCATGAACGGCACGCACGCCAGCGATACCATAGCACTGCAGAACCTGGGCGGCAACAACCTCGTCTGGATCAACGACCGCGCCGTTGTCATCTTCACCAGCTTCGGCACGGTGACGCTCGCCGGCCGCTTCGGCGATGACAAGTTCAGCGTGTCCCCCGTCGGGCTCGTGGGCGTCACCACGGTCAACGTCAACGGCGGCGATCCGACCGGCAGCGATGCACTTCTGGTGAGTGGCACCAGCGCGGCGGAGACCATTACCTACCAGCCTTCGGGCTTGGCGGCTGGCGCCGTGACCATCACGGGTTCGCCGGTCATCTCGTTCACCACAACCGAAAGCCTCGTCATCGACGGCGGCAGCAACTTCTCCGGCGATTCGCTCATCGTGGATACGATCAACATTGACGGCACTCAAGTCTTGACGCCGGACTCGACGTTTGATTCCGGCAGGGTCGATTTCCGCGATGGCGGCTTTGCCATCGTCACGGCCCCCGCACTGCAATTCAAGGGGTTAGGATCCGGCGGCAGCCTGACATTCACCGATATCGGTCGAATCGACACGTTGATCTACAACGGCACCGAACAGAGCGACACGTTTAGCGTTGCCGCGACAACCGGTGCGATCAACTTGAACACTCAAGTGGTCGTGAACACGCCGGGCATCGCGAACCTGGTCCTCGTGGGTCTGGGGGGCAACGACACGTTCGAACTTGCCGGCGCCTTGCCCTATACCACGACGCGCGTGGATGCCGGCAGCCCGTCGGCCAGCGACATTGTCAACTTGGCCGGCGCAACCGGCGCCGTAACCGTCAATCTTGCCGCCCAAACGGTTACCGGTTATGGCGGCACGGTTATCCTCAGCGGCGTTGAGATCCTCAATGTCAATGCTATGAGCAACACTCTGTCCGTCGTGGCCACGGGCAGCGACGATAACGTGACCGTCACCGTGCTCAGCGCCACCAGCGGCCGGCTTGTGGATGGAATTTCGCTGCTGCGTCTGGGCGAACCGCCGCAAGCGGCTCATCCCCCGGTCGTGAATTACAGCGCGATCACGGGTCCGCTCGGCGTGGACCTCGCCGGCGGCGTGGACCGGTTGGCCATCGTGGGCAACGCCCTCGGCCAAACCTTCAATATCAACGACAGCGAAGTGCCGGTGGTGCTGCCGGGTTATGTCGTCGCCACCCCGGCCAACACCGTCGAAGTCGACAACGGCAACAACCTGTCGATCGACGGCGCCGTGACCTATTCGAACAACGAAGCTCTGCAGGTCGCCGGCCTCGAAGGCAACGACACCTTCCAGATCGCGCCGGGCGCCACGCCGAACTCCGTCCCCATCTTCATCGACGGCGGCGATCCGATCGGCACCACGGCGGGCGATACCATCGTGATCTTCGCGCCCGCTTTGGCGGTGTCGCCGGAAGCCGGCCCCGAACGCGATGAAGGCGGCTTCGTCATCGGCGGCGCCGAGCGCGTCAGCTACGATCACATCGAAGCCATCGTGATCTTCGCCAACTGCGCCCTCATCCTGGGCACCAACGGCGACGACGACATTACGATCATCGCCCGCGACGCCGCCACGCACCCGATTCTCGCCGCCTTCACGCCCGGCGTGCGCGACTTCACCACGGTCGTCAACGACCAGATCGAGATTCTGTGGGTGGATACGCCCGATCTGCACGTCGATGCCCTGGCCGGCGACGATGACATCGTCTTGCGGACTCCGGCCCCGAACAACGCGGTTTGGGACGTGAACGTGTTTAGCGCGGGCGGGTCACCGTCGGCGCGGACCGGCGATCAGGGCGACGTTTTCGAATTGGAGACGCCGTTCCAGCAGAACGTCACCTACACGCCGACCGGCAGCGACTCCGGCGTCATCGAGGTTGCGAACGTCGCCGCCGGTCACATCGCGACGATCACCCTCGGCACCTTCACCGGCGCCTGCCCGCCGCTCAACTACAATTCGTCGGTCGGTGGCGTCGAAGAGTTCGATTACGACGGCGAAGGCGCCAACGACCGCTTCACGATCATCGGCACGAGCGGCAACGACACCATCATCCACACGCCGGGCGCCGGCACGGATGAGGGCAGCCTACGCGTCAACAACCTGCTCGGCGTCAATTACCAGAACCTCGGCGGCGGCGCGACCTTGACCGCCAGCGGCGGGACGGCCGGCACCGACACCTTGGTCTACGACGGCACCGACCTGGGCGACACCTTCACGGTCGTCGCCACGACCGGCGCCGTTGACCTCACGAATTCTCACGGCAACCGTCTCGACCTCAATCAGACGGGCATCGAGACCCTGACCCTCGAAGGCCTGAGCGGCGACGATGGCTTCATCGTCAATTACCCGCAGCCCTATGGCACGATCAACGTGAACGGCGGCGACCCGGGCGCCAGCGACTCCTTGACCATCATCGGCGCCGTCGGCGTCGCTGAAGCGTTCACGGTTTCCCCGGGCTTAGTGCCCCATAACGGCGTCGTAACCGTCAACGCCGTGGCCATGCCCTATGTCGGCGTCGAACACCTGTTCCTCGTTGCCAACTCCGGCGTCGGCGATGCCGACAACCTGACCGTCAACGACGATCGCCGCGACAACACCTGGAACGTCTCGTCCGGGACCCGCGGCGACCTGGTCCAGATCGACGGGCGCGAATCGATCGATGATGACAGCTTTGTCAATGTCACACTGAGCAACCTGTACGGCACTGATGTCTTCAACATTTACCCGACCAAATTGATCAGCTTCACCGGCATCTTCACGGTCAATGGCGATGTGCCGGCGGACGACGTCCTGAACCTGTACGGCACTCCGGGCGCGGACCTGGTGACCGCCGCGGCGTCGGCCATCACCGTCAACGGAGTGACCATCACGTCGGGCACGAATCTGGTGCGCACAGCCGTCCATGGCCTCGCGGGCAACGACAGCATCACGCTCACTTCGTACACGGCGCTGCCGACCACGATCGACGGCGGCGACGGCGACGACACCATCATCGGCACGCCGCAAGCCGACCTCATCTTCGGCGGCAGCGGCAATGACATCCTCATCGGCGGCGCCGGCGTGGACACCATCTACGGCCAAGACGGCAACGATATCTTCAGCAACCCGACGACCACGGCCAATGGTGTCGCCGACGATCCAGGCGCCGACTTCCTCGACGGCGGCCAAGGCATCGACAACTTCGTCTGGGAACCGGGCGACGGCAGCGACATCATCAGCGGCGGCGCCGACGGCGCCGACATCCTGCGCTTCAACGGCAGCACCACGAGCGTGGCCGGCGAAACGTTCAATGTCCTCGCTGCTCCGGCCGCGCCGACCCACCTCAACGTCGTCTTCGGCGCCGCGACGGTGGACGCCCATGGCGTGGAGACGGTGATCCTGAACACCTTCGGCGGTGCTGACACCGTATTCGTCGGCGACTTGACTCCCACGGAAGTCGAAAATATCGACGTTGTGTTCGGCAACGCCGACGGCGCCCTCGACAACCTGTTCGTGGACGGCCGGGCGTTGGACGACGATATGCTCATCAGTGTGGCCTCCGGCCCAACCGTCAAGATCGCTGGGCTGGATTATGACGTCCGCTTGCAAGGCGCTACCGTCGGCGAAGGCGATCGGCTCACGGTCCGCGGCAACGAAGGCGACGACCGCATCAAGGCGAACGCCGGCGTCGAAGCGGCGGTCAACCTCACGCTCAACGGCAACGACGGCAACGATTACCTGTCGGCCGACGCCATCATCAACGGCGGCGCGGGCGACGATACCTTGGTCGGCGGGGCAGGGGCCGACGAGCTGCACGGCGATGCGGGGGAAGACCTGCTCATCGGCGGCGGCGGCATCGACACTTTCGACGGCGGCGCCAACTTCGACACCATCCTGCTCTCCGGCTCCAGCGGCAACGACACCTTCATCTTGTTTCAGGACGCGCCGACGGGCGGCGCCGGCGACAACTACTCGTTCTCGCACAGAATCAGCCTCAACGGCGCGGCGGCCGTTACCTTCACCGAGTTCATCACGAAGACGAGCGTCGGCGTGGCGCCGAACGATCCCATCAACCGTCCCACGGTCGAAGAAATCCGCATCGTGGCCGGTAAGGGCAACGACCTGATCGGCGTCCAGCACGCCGACGAGTACATGGACCTGCTCACGACCAACGGCGTCCAGGCGCAGACCCTCCGCTTCGACGTGCATGGCGACGAGCCCAGCGCCGGCGGCGACCGCCTGGTCGTCAACGACGCCGGCCCGGGCGACCTGACGCTCATTCGCTACTCTGCCGATATCACCCAAGGCCGCATCACCATGGCGCCGTTCCTGGCCAGCGGCGCACCGTCCGGCATGGCGGACATCGTCTTCCAAGGCATCGAGCGCATCGACGTCACCCCGCAAAGCGATCCGATCAACCCGACGGGCGGCACCATCTCTGGTGAAGGCTTCGGCACCGGCAGCGACGGCAACGGCCGCGTCGTGATCTTCCACGAAGATCCGTACGAATCGAACGATAGCCGACTGACCGCCGGCGAACTGTCCCGCATCGGCACCTCGGTCAACAGCCCGACCATCGATCCGGGTGGGATCACGACGCCGTTCCCGGCCAACGGCGACGAGGATTGGTACGAGTTCCGTCCGCGCGAGACCGGCACGTACCAGGTCAAGATTCTGTTCGACCGGATCACTTCGGCCGTGGGCGGCCTGCTCGGCAACAGCCGGCCCGGCCTGCCCGCGACGGGCGATCTGGCACTACAAATCTACGACGCCTTTGGCAATCTCATTGTCACCGGCGTGCACGACACGACCGGGCCCGATGTCACCAACAACCGCGCGGCGATCTTCGCGGCCACCAACGACCCGATCGCGCCGCAGTTCAACCGCATCTTCGTCCGCGTCCGCGGCGCCGATGGGGCTCGCCTGTCCATCACGCCGTACGACTTCGACAACATCCCCGGCCTGGGCACCGGTCTGCCGGGCGTCACCGACGTGGACATCTTCGGCCCGCAGGTGACCAACGTCCAAATCTCCAGCAGTCCGGCCCATAACCTGTTCGGTCTGAAGCCCGACGGCACCACCGTGCCGACGCCGGTGGTCAACAGCATCACGATCAGCTTCCGCGATCTGCCGGCCCGCGCGCCTGGCTTCCTGTACCCGGCCCTCGATCCGATCACGGCGAGCACTCCGGGCACCTACGTGGTTCGCGGCGACAAGACCGGAATCATCCCGATCAGCTCGATCACTGTGGTGAACAACCCGGTGGTCCTGGGTGGGGTGCCGACGGCCACGGTCACGCTCGTCTTCGCCGACCCGCTGCCGGACGACCGGCTCACGCTGACGATCAACGACAACCTCCTCGATCCGGCCCTCAACAAGCTGGACGGCGAAAGCAACGCCGCCGAGCCGCACAATACCCCGACCTTCCCGTCGGGCGACGGCCACGCCGGCGGCGACTTCGTGGCCCGCTTCACGGTCGACACGCGGCCGGAAATCGGCGCCTGGGCCGGCACGGTCGCCTCGATCGACATCAACGGCAACGGCGTGTGGGATCCGCAAGCCGAGGGCGACACCACCAACCGCGACCTGCAGTTCAAGTTCGGGTTGGCGTCCGACCACATCTTCGCCGGCAACTTCAATGTGCCGGGTTCGGGTGTGAACGGCGGGTTCGTCAAGCTCGGGGCCTACGGCAAGCAGAAGGGCGCCTTCCGCTTCCTGCTCGACTTCAACGGCGACGGCATCCCCGACGCCAACATCAAGCCGTCGCTCAAGATCAACGGCACGCCCATCGCCGGCAACTTCAACCCGGCCAATCCGGGCGACGAGATCGGCCTCTTCGACGGCAAGACCTGGTATCTCGACACCAACGGCAACAACAACATCGACGGCGGCGACGCCAAGATCAAGGGTGGGTTGCGCGGCATTCCGATCGTCGGCGATTTCGACGGCGACGGCGTGGTCGATCTGGCGACCTACCAGCCCGACAACAACCTCTTCCAGTTCGATCTGGCCGCCAGCGGTTACGGCAATCTCGACGCCGTCTTGACCTTCGGCTTCCCAGGCGTTCGCGAACGGCCCGTCGCCGCCGACATGGATCAGGACGGCATCACCGACGTCGGGTTGTACATTCCCGGCAACGCGACCAGCGCCGACGGCAACACCGCCGACTGGTTCTTCTTGGTCAGTGCCGGCAACCCGGTGTACAATCGCGTGCCGCTGACGCCGGACTCCAACGATGTGTTCGCGCCGGCGCCCTTGGGCAGCGACCTGCACTACACGTTCGGCAACAACTTCGCGATCCCGATCGTGGGCAACTTCGATCCGCCGCTCGTCCGTACGATTTCGCCGCAGACGGCGCTCAACCTGACGCAGAAAAACCTGACCAGCGCGCTGCTGTCGGCCAACCTGCAGCTCACAGGCAACGGCAGCTCGGCGGGCCTCGTCAGCCGCTACTCTGCCCGCGGCGACATGTACTGGGCCGGCATCGTCGCCCGCAACGATTCCTTCTTCGTCGAGATTCGCCGCAAGCTCAAGGGCCAGTGGCGCACGCTCAAGTCGAAGGAAGTTTCGACCGGCGTGGGAGCGCTGACCTTCGTCACCCGCGGCACGAGCCTGCAGGCGTACCTCAACGGGGCACTGGTCGTCAGCACCAGCGACCGCATGCTGGCCAAGGGCTTCTACGGCACGCTGTCCACCCAGGGCACGCAGGTGACGAACATGGGGGCGCGTTAACAGTCTGCTTCGCAACCGATTGCAGAAACCCGGCCCCCGAAAAGGGGACAGGACCTCTGAATGCAAAAGGTCCTGTCCCCTTTTCGGGGGCCGGGTTTCTTTGTTTTCGGGCCGCCGCGGGTACAACTCGCAGTATCCTTCAGAATTTGTTCCTTCCACTCGACCCGCGCGTGCATTATCCTACTTGGAACACCGCAACCTCGCGCAAAGGAGCCATCCTTGAGCAACCTCATCAAGACCTGCCTGACGATCCTCCTCTGTCTGTTCGCCTACAGTCCGGCGCTGGGGCAAGAGAAGTCGAAGACCAAGATCCTCTTCATCGGCAAGATCCCCGACCATCCGTACGGCAGCCACATGTACATGCACGCTTCGGGCATGCTTGCCAAGTGTGCGGAGCTGACGCCGGGCATCGAGACCGTCGTTTCCAACGGCTGGCCCAAGGACGCGAAGACGCTGGAGAACATCAAGTCGATCGTCATCTACACCAGCCCCGCGGCGGAGTTTCTCTTGGAGGGGTCGCATCGCAATCAAGTGGACGAATTGATGAAGAAAGGCGTCGGCCTGGTCACGATTCACTGGGCTTCGTCGGTGTACCAAAAGAATCTCGAACAGCTCGGCCCGACCTGGCTCAGCTACCTGGGGGGCACCTGGGTCAGCAACGTCGGACTGAGCAGCGGCAAATCGCCTTTGAAACAACTTCTCCCTGAACATCCCGTTTGCCGCGGCTGGAAGGAATACGAAATCGAAGACGAATTCTACCTCGATCCCGTCATCAAGCAGGCCAAGCCGCTGCTGCAAGTGAAAGAGCGCAAGGGCAAGGACGTGATCGTCGGCTGGGTCTACGAACGGCCCGACGGCGGCCGCGCGTTTGGCACGACGCTGGGCCATCCGTACAAGAACTTCGAGATCGAGGCTTTCCGCCGCATGATCGTCAACGGCATCCTGTGGTCGGCGCATGTCGCAGTTCCGAGGGCCGGAGCGCCGGTGAACATCAGCGCCGAAGCGTTGGCGCTGCCGCCCGAGAAGAAGTAGAACCAAACCGGACTTCGCGGACATGAATACTGACGCCAAGATTGCTCTCGTCACCGGCGCGGGCTCCGGCATCGGCCGGGCAACGGCGCTGGCGCTGCTGCGCGAAGGCTATGCCGTCGTGCTTGCGGGCCGTCGCTTGGAAGCACTGCGGGAAACCGCTACGCGCGCGGGACCGGCCGGTTCGCGCGCGTTGGTCGTCGGGACGGATGTAAGTGATCCAGATTCGGTGCGTGCGCTCTTCGACAAGACCAAGCAGACGTTTGGCCGGCTCGATCTGCTTTTCAACAACGCCGGCACGAATGTCCCCGCGGTTCCGTTGGAAGATCTGACCGTAGCGCAATGGCGCCAAGTCATCGATGTCAACCTGACCGGCGCCTTTCTGTGCACGCAGGAAGCATTTCGCCTGATGAAAAGCCAATCACCCCGCGGCGGCCGCATCATCAACAACGGCTCGATCTCGGCCCACGCGCCTCGGCCCAACTCCGCGCCTTACACCGCCAGCAAGCACGCCATGACGGGGCTGACGAAATCCACGGCGCTGGACGGCCGCAAATACGACATCGCTTGCGGCCAGATCGACATCGGCAACGCCGAGACCGAAATGGCCGCGAAGCAGAAAGCCGGCGTGCCGCAAGCCAGCGGCCAAATTCTTGCGGAGCCGACGATGGACGTGGAGCACGTCGCCCGCGCGGTGCTCTACATGGCCAGCCTGCCGCTCGACGCGAATGTCCTGTTTCTGACCGTGATGGCCACCAAGATGCCGCTCGTAGGGCGTGGCTGATCCATCGCACTCTTGCTCGGAGCTATTCGGGACGAGCGTCCGCCCGGCCGGGCGTCTTCTTTTCCACGCGCGCATCCTGCGTACCCGGTTCGAAGTCGAAGACGGCGGAGGAAATTCCTAGTCTCTTGGTGTTGTCCATGGGGTGCATCCAAAGGATCGCCGCCCGGCCGCCGTAGCAGTCCAGACCGAGATAGTCGCCGAAGAAGCCCAACTTGCTCAGATCGTACGCCTCCTCGTTGAGCTTGTAGTAGACGAAGGTCCGGCCGCCATCGACGCTGCGGGCCAAGGTCAAGTCCGTGTGCGTGCCGGCCTGCGCGCCGCGGTCGTAGTAGGCGATGTTGACCGAGCCGTCCACCGGATCGACGACGAGCCACGGAAACCACTGCTCCTTACCGTTGCCTTTGGTGTCGTTATTGACGCGCAACGGCTTGCTCCAGGTGGCGCCACCGTCGCGCGAGACGATCAGGAACACATCGGCGTCGCCGTTGCGCATGTCCGCCCAGTTGACGTAAACCGAGCCGCGGTCCTTGCCCTGGGAAATGTCCACGCCCATCGACGGCAAACCACTGGCGCGGCCCAACCCCGTAATGGGAAAATCCCAGCCGGCGCAGTCGGTGATGACCGTGTTCTTGCCGAAGTTGACGCCGGCGTCGGTCGATTTGGCGAAGAACTGACTCTTGGGTCCGGCCCAAACGACATAGACCTCCCCTTTCGGCCCGACGGCGGGGCACGTTCCCATCACCGTATCGCTCTTGTCCCGCGCGTCGCCGGGCTGGTCCGAGATCTTGTGCGGCACGGCAAACGACTTGCCCGAATCGAGGGAGCGGGAAAAGTAAATCTGGCTCTTATGCTCGGGCTTGCTGCTGCCGTACACGTCGAATTTGGTCCAGGCGACGTAGAGGTTTCCCTTGTGCGCCGAGTCCTTGGACATGTCGGCCTTGATCCACGGCTTGTCCTCGTGCGGCTCAACACTGTTGAATAGCTCGACCACGGGCACCTGATTGTTCCAGGTAATGCCGTCGCGCGACGTGCTGGTGACGATGCCGCTGTGGGCGCGTTTCGGTCGAGCCTGGCGGATGCCGGCGAAGGAGATGAAGGCATGGATGGCCAGCCCGTCGGGGGTGAATGCCACCACGTCGTCGCCCTGTGTGACTTTGTGCGGATTGGCGCGCGGGACCATTTTCCAGGTGCGGCCGGCGTCGCTCGTGACATAGGCGAAGTTGGTGATGCTGGGATCGCCCTTCATTCTGGCAATCGACGCGGCGATCATGTGGTCCGGATTCGTGGGGTTGATGGCGACCGAGACTTCGACGGCGCCGACGGCATCCGGCGGAGTCACGCGGACCACGCGCGGAACCGGCACGGATTTCTTGTCGCCGGCTTGGTTTTCACTGGGATCTGGCGCGAGGAGACCAAGGCCGACGACCACCGGCAAAATTGCAGTCCTTACGCTCCGCGTGACGATTTCACTCAGCGAGCGCGCAAGCCCTTGGCCGACCGGCGCGAAAAGCGATTTCGTTGCCATAACCAGCCACCTCGGTTGAGAATCATGCCGTTCTTGTGCTGTCGATGCAGCGCTGCACTTATGGCGATTGTAATCGAGGCGGGGCCGAAGTCATCGCCGAAACTCCCCGAATCACGTCGGGATTCTCGCGTGCTTGCCCAGTATGATCGATCGCTCCTGGACTCGGGAAAGTTCGAATGCCGGACGGCACGCGCGCGCTTTCTGGGAGTGAGCCCGGCAAGCGCGACGCAGGTGCTAAGGCGACTGGGTAGTGGTACAGTTTGCGATGCAAACGGAACTCTTCAGCCGCACCGGCGCGGAGTGATGTGATCGCAACGAACCGCTCGAAGCGATCACCGAACTCACGCCGCAACTGGCTTTTGCTCTTGGACTTGCGACACGCTTCGAGTTCAATGATCGGCATGGTTCACAAACGCACACAGGCATAGGTGCTTTTCGAGACGACAGGATTTCGACACAGTTGGCACGCACTCAACTTCCTATCCCCTTGATCCATCCAATGTTACATCGAAAAAAATGTCGGCATCACATGACAGGCAAGTGTAGTCCCTACAGCGTTCACTCTGTCACCCAGAAATGACAAGAATTGAACCAGGCCCAATGATCGGCGTGGTTCAAAACCGCGTGGTTGCGGGTGCCAAGCGACTGGGCCACTGACTGGGCCACTTGGCCTAGTCGGTCCAGTCGTGGCGCATTTCCGTAAACAACAGAATCATAAGGCTTTGCGACACAAAAAAATGGCGACTGGGCCACAATGCCACGAAACTCCAAGTGGGTAAGGGAGAGGAGTCATTCCTCTCCCTCCCCGTTGTCGCCAGGGGGTTGCTTCCCCCTATTTACCGGCGTGCCCTTTTCGGGCACCGGGCGACGCCATGGTCAGGGCCTCGTACG
>Ga0080064_1002778_pt1 | contig 28161 bp, 23 predicted proteins | sample Subgrocontami54m_FD_69260 | JGI IMG/M metagenome (GOLD analysis project Ga0080064, IMG submission 69260) | Subsurface groundwater microbial communities from S. Glens Falls, New York, USA - GMW46 contaminated, 5.4 m (SPADES assembly) (version 2) ...
GAACGCGATGGGGAAAGACCGAGCGCTGCGGAAGAGGACGAACGGGGAGAGAGCGAGAAGCAGAAACGATCAGATGCTCGAAGGGTGGTTGTATCTACCGCGCCAGCGGTTTAGTTCAACAACAATTATGCAGTCTGTATAAGCCCTCAAACACAGACGGCTCTTTTCTGCATATGACGCTCGACTATATCACGAGAGAATCACATAACTTCGCTCCTGCAAGCACTTCCGTGCCGTTGGAGGCTCCGCCGAGAGACGGTATATGCAGACTGCAACGGAGGAATCTCTCCACACCGCCGTTAGCGTTCCCGCTCGTTGGCCGGTTCGTGAGGAAGATTGTGGAGCCCGGCGGGGAAGGAGAGAGGGGGGGTGGAAATGGCCCGCTGGGGCACAAGTGCCTCCAAAGGGCCGTGGGTGGCCGTGCATGCTTCCGTTGGGACGGTAGTCCTCGCTCCGCTGTCGTCTTCAGCCGAGGTCACGCGATCGCCCTCCACTGAGCGCCGCGGGGAGCCCCGAAGCTGGCCAACCGTACCAGTAGCCCTGGTCCGGTGTCAAGTATGGCGGAGATCCTGTGCAGGCTGGGGCTCAACGTTGTCGAAGAACGGCGGGCAATAGGGGTGACCGTGGGCGTGAGCCGCGGGTTACAGCCCCAACTCTATGCAGACTTCCTCACCTGGCGAGAACCGGCGATGGCGGAACGCTTGCTCTCGATCTGCCGCATAGCCTCTGGGTCGAACACCATTTCCCCACAGGCCGGACACTTAAAGAATCGAAGCTGCTGGACCGTGTATTGGCGGCCCCTGAACTCGCCAGACCAGTTCCGCCGGACCGAACGAATTCGATCACTACCACATGAAGGACAGGCATGAATCTTCAGCATGTTTCACCTCAAGCTAGACAGCTCTCTTTGACGACACCAGGAAGTAGTAGATATCTTCGCCGCCTTCGCGGACGATCTTCCCTTTGGAGTAGACCATAATCCCCTCCAGGGTACTGCCGTAGATGACGTAGAGGTATTCCCTCCGGACGGCTCGTGGGCCACTCCGAGAACGAAGCCTCTTGTAAATCGCCACGGCATTGACAATCGACTCGGCTATATCGAGCTCTGTAAGTCCATCGATCTCCATTTCGCGCCGGGCCTTCTCGCTGAAGGCATATCGACCCGCGAGAATCGCGCGCTTGATTCGGACCAGCGGATCCATAGTGCCTCGATGTCGGCTGAAGGCAGTGCCGCCTTACGCCATGCGACTCGGTTATTGCCGCCTGCCTTGCGTCCGGCTACGCGTGACCACGGATTCGCCGCTCCTGGCGGTGTTGTTGTCCTCGGTCGAGGTCACGCGATCGCTCTCCCCTGAGCGCCGCGGGGAACCCCGAAGCTGGACAACCCTACCAGCAGCCCAGATCCGGTGTCAAGTATGGGGGAGACCGAGTATGGGGGAGACCGAGGGAAGAGCGAGATTGGTTGAGCTTGGCGGTGTGGGGATGCGATGGCGGCCGCCTACAGGTGGTCACTCGTGGGGCTTGAGGGCCGTCTGGATGACCTCGTGCATCTCGAACACGTTGGGGCCGGCGAACATCTCTTTGGGCGGCCGGTTGGCGTGGGCCGCGCGGAAGTCATCGCTCTCCGTCCATCGCAGGAACGCCGCTTCGCTCTCCCAGTACGTCAGCACCACGTAGTAGTCAGAGCCGCCCGTCGTCGTGCCGTGCATCTTCACGGGCTTCGGACAGAGGATCTCCAACCGGATGAAGCCAGGATGGTTCTCTACCAGGCCGGCTCGTCCCTCGAACCGCTTCTCGAACGCCGCCTCGTGCCCTGCAGCTACCTGGATTCGATTCGACACGACGATCATGACGAGTTCCTCTTAAATGACCAATGACCGTTCGGCTGAGCTCACGGCGAAGCCAATTCCCAATGACCAATGACCGGCCACTGACAACGAAGGAGGCGTGATCTCTATCCCCCGTCTTGCATTGCCGGGTGCCGATTTGGAATTTTCCCTTGCGCCGGATCAGTGCCCGGCCACGGTCATGCGCGCGATCTTGAGCGTGGGGGCGGCAATGGAGCCGCGCCACTCCAGGTCGTTGCCGATCATCTCGACCTGCTGCAGCATGTCCTTCAGGTTCCCGGCGATGGTGATCTCCTCCACCGGGTGGGCCAGCTCCCCCTTCTCGATCCAGAGTCCCACGGCTCCCCGCGAATAATCCCCGTTCACCAGGTTCACGCCGAAGCCGATCATCTCCGTGAGGTACAGCCCCTGGTCCACCGAGCGGATGATCTCGTCGGGCGAGTACCGGCCGGGGACAATGGAGCAGTTCGTCGGGCCCACCGTGGGCGGGTGTCCCAGGGAGCGCGAGGCGTTGCCCGTGGAGGGCATGCCGAGCTTCCGTCCCGTGTAGGTGTCCAGCAGGTAACTCGCGAGAACGCCGTTCTGGATCACCACCGTTTGCCGCGTGGGAAGGCCCTCGCCGTCAAAAGGCCGAGAGCCGAGGTGGCCCACCATCCGGCCGTCGTCCACGACGGTGAGATCGGGGGTCGCCACCTGTTCCCCCAGGCGCCCCGTCAGGAACGAGGCGCTGCGGTAGATGGCGGAGCCGGAGACGGCGCTACAAATGCTCCGCAGCAGGCTGGCGGCCATGTCCGGATCAAAGATCACCGGCACCTGTTGCGTGGCGACTTTTCGCGCGCCCAGCCGGCGAAGGGCCCGCCGCGCCGCCATCCGTCCGATGGCCTCGGGCGATTCGAGGTTTCGCAGGCGACGCTGGTAAGAATACCAGCCGTCCCGCTGCATCCCGCCGTCATCCCCGGCGATGGGCGACACGGAGAGGACCACCGAAGAACCCCGATACTCCCCGGTGAAGCCGTAGCTGTTGGCGAACACGACGCGGGCGTCCTGGTGGCTGTAGTCCGCTCCCTCGGAATTGGTGATCCTGGGGTCGAAGTCCAGGGCGGCCGATTCCGCGGTCGTGGCCCGGGCGATCCGTTCCTGGATGGGAAACTGCGCCACCTCGGGGTCCCACAGCTCCAGGTCCGGCATCTCCGAGGTGAAGAGTTCGGGCTCCGGCAGGCCGCTGTACGGATCCTGCGCCGTGGCCTGAGCCATGGCCACCGTATCGTCGAGGAGCTTGCGCAGGGATTCCGCCGAGAAGTCCGACGTGGCCGTGGTCGCCGACCGCTGGCCGACGCAGAGGCGAAGGCCCAGCCGTTTCTCCTTGGCGTTCTTCAGGGTGTCTATGGCCCGCATCCGGACCTGCACCGAGAAGGCCTCGTCCTCGACAATGATGACCTCGGCCCCGCTCGCGCCCTTGCTTGCCGCCTGCTTCAAGAGATCATGTGCCAGCTCGCGGTAGTCCATTTCGGTTCAGCCCTCTTACGTATCCGCAGATTACGCAGATTACGCAGATTTCACCGGGGGCATCCTCTCTGAATAATCTGTGTAATCTGCGTAATCTGTGGAGAAGTTTGCTCCCGGGTCTTGGTGGTTCAGCCCTGCGTCCCGCCGACCGTCAGCCCGTTGATCAGGATGGTCGGCAATCCGACGCCCACCGGTACCGATTGACCATCCTTGCCGCAGGTGCCGATCCCCTCGTCCAGCTTCAGGTCGTTGCCCACCATGGTCACGCGGGTCAGGGCGTCGGGGCCGTTGCCGATCAGGGTCGCCCCCTTGACCGGCCGGCCGATCTTCCCGTCCTCGATCAGGTAGGCCTCGCTGGCGGAGAAGACGAACTTGCCGTTGGTGATGTCCACCTGCCCGCCGCCGAAGGCCACGGCGTACAAACCGCGCTTCACCGACCGGATGATTTCCTCGGGCGGCGTCGTCCCCGGCAGCATGAAGGTATTCGTCATCCGGGGCATCGGGTGGTGGGCATAGCTTTCCCTGCGCCCGTTGCCCGTCGGCGCCATCTTCATGAGCCTGGCGTTCAGGCGGTCCTGGAGGTAGCCCGTCAGGATGCCGTTCTCGATCAGCACGTTGCTCTGCGTCGGCGTCCCCTCGTCATCCACGTTGAGCGAGCCCCGGCGGCCTGGGATGGTCCCGTCGTCCACCACCGTGCAGAGCGGCGAGGCGACCCGCTCGCCCAGGCGGCCGCTGAAGGCCGACGTGCCCTTTCGGTTGAAGTCACCCTCCAAGCCGTGGCCGACCGCCTCGTGGAGCAGAATGCCGGGCCAGCCCGGCCCCAGGACCACGTCCATGAATCCGGCCGGCGCATTGTCGGCATCCAGGTTGACGATGGCCTGTCGGGCCGCCTCGCGCGCGACGTGGGCGAACCGCTCGCCCTCGAGGAAGAAGCTGAACTCGGCCCGGCCGCCGCCGCCGAACGTCCCCATCTGGCGGAAGCCAGCCCCGCGTCGCGGATCCTCGGCGATGCAGGTCACCTGGAGGCGGTGCAGGGGCCGAACATCCCCCACGACCCACCCCTCGGACGTGGCCACCAGGACTACCTTCTGCTCGCTGGCCACCGTGGCCATCACCTTGGTAATGCGGGGGTCATAGGCCCGGGCGATTCGATCAGTCTGCTGCAAGAGGTCGATCTTGGCCTGGATGGGGACATCCGTCGGCGGGACCTGCACGGGATAGAGATTCCGCGGGGCCACCCGGAACTCCCGCACGGCCACCGCGTCCGACCGGCTGGAATCGGCCGCGATGTAGCGCGCCCGCTGCGCCGCCAGTTGCAGATTCTCGACGGTGATCTCGTCCGAATAGGCGAACCCCGTCTTCTCCTCGGCGGTGGCACGGACGCCGACGCCCTGGCTGATGCTCCGGGCCGCCTTCTTGACGATCCCCTCCTCGAGGCCGATCTCCTCGTTCACCCGGTACTCGAAGTAGAGGTCGGCATAGTCTATCCGCTTCCCCAAGGCCGCGCCCAGGGTGCGCTCCAGGGTCTGTTCAGTCAGCCCGAACTTCTCCAGGAAGAATTCCTCGGGTCGTGTGATCTCGTTGCTCATCGTCGGCTCACGGGAACAGGGAAATTGGAAACTGGAAGTTGGAAACTGGGCATGCCGAGATCGGTCCGGTTTCCATTTTCCAGCTTCCAGTTTCCAGCAGTCATCAGTGTATGGTGCGCATCTTCTTGGTCATGTAGTCCATCAGCAGGTACTGTCCCAGGGTCACGGGGGTGGTGAAGTACGCCTTACCCCGGCAGATCTCCGTCACCTTCTGCACAAAGGCGACCAGGTCGTAGTCGCGCGCCAGCATGAACGTGTTGATCAAGATGTCGGAGCGACGGCACTCCGCCACTTCCTTGAGCGTCTCCTTCAGGATCCAGGGGTCCAGCCCCATGGGATTCTTGTAGATCCGCCCGTCCGGGAGGGTGATCGCCGACGGTTTGCCGTCGGTGATCATGATGATCTGCCGCATGTCCTTGCGCTGCCTGTTCAGGATGCGCCGGGCCAGGCGCAGTCCCTCCTGGGTGTTGGTGTGGAAGGGGCCGACCGTGACCCGCGCGAGCTGGCCGACCGGCACCTCTTCGGCGCTGTCGTGGAACAGGACGGTGTTGAGGCTGTCGCCGGGATACTGTGTCCGGATCAGGTGGGCCAGGGCCAGAGCCACGCGCTTGGCCGGGGTGAACCGATCCTCGCCGTACAGGATCATGCTGTGGCTGCAATCCAGCATGAGGACGGTGGCGCAGGAACTCTGGTACTCCGACTGGTGGACCAGGAGGTCGTCGTACTCGAGCGGGAGCGGGCTCTTCAGTCCCTCGCGCCGGATGGCGCGCAAGAGGGTGCCGGGGATGTCCAGGTTCATCGTATCCCCGAACTCGTACCGCTTCGGCGCCTCGGACGCCTCCACGCCGGTGGCTAGCTCGTGGGTGTCGTGGCGGCCGACGCTGCTCCTGCCCAGCGAGGCCAGAAGGTCCCGCAGGGTGCGGAACCCGAGGAAATCAACCGCCTTGTTGGTCAGTTCGAACTTGACCTGCCCGCTCTCGGGGCCCTGCCCGTCCATGAAGCCGCGCGGATCCCGCTCCAGCCGGCCGAAATCGTCCCCCGGGAGGGTGACGTACCCCTCTTGGAGCATCCGTTCCAGGAGGGCCTTGAGGAGCTGGCTGAGCTGTTTGGTGGTCTCGGTGTCCTTCCCCTCCATCCAGTCCTCGACGTCCTCGTACTGGATCTTTCCGCCGTTCGCCAGGGCCTCCAGGATCGCCTGGTACAGCTCCTGGAGGCTCCGGTCGGAATCCACCTCGTCGAGGTACTCGTCCAGATAGCGGTTCCGGAATCCGCTCTGGAGGAGATAGTCGGCCAGCTCGCCCAGCAAATCCTCCAGGCTCAGGCTGTCCCACCACTCCCCGGTGTATTGGCTGTACTTCGTTATCCGCATCTTACGGCTCTACGCATTGCAGCTGCTCTTAAATTCGAAATTCGACATCCGAAATTCGAAATGGCGCAGCCTTCTCCGCATCCCGCTGCCTTACCGATCCTGCGGGCTTTTCAATCCGCAATCCGCAATCCGAAATCGTCAATTGTAGTTTCTTCGCCTTCCCCCCGACGGCGATGTCGGCGGCTCTTCCCGCGGCTTCCGCTCCACCTTCGGTGTGCCAATGTATCCGCGTTGCTCGGTTCGGTCAATCTTCTGCTGGACGTGCAATCCCTCCAGGATGAACTCGCAGGCCGAGACGACGAGGCCCGAATCCGCCTTCTCGGGCACGCCCAGCAGGGCGGTCGTTTCGACCAGGCCAGGGACCTTTTCCAGGAATCGGAGGACCTCGCTGGCCGGCGTGGTGTCGGCGATCTTCACGGCGCCGCCGGCGTCGAACCACGCCACCGTCTCCTGAATCGGGGCCCCGGCCAGGCGGGCGCTGAAGACGCGGTTCACCGCCTCCTTGATCAGCGACCGGGCAATCACCTCGCCGCCCTTCAGCTCGCCCTCGTACTCCAGCTCCAGCTTGCCGGTGATGGACGGCATCGCCGCGTACACGTCGCAGGGGCGCGGGACGATGGTCCGCTCGCGGGTCAGGACCGCCCGGCGCTCCGCGCTGCTCACCACGGTCTCCAGGCACGAGATGGGCAGGCGCTGGCTGACGCCGGAGCGCCGGTCGATGTGCTTGCTCTCCCGGGCGGCGAAGGCGATCTGCTCCACGATCTCCTTGATGAAGTCCGGGATCACCAGGTGGCCGTCGGCGTGCCGGCGGATCCAGGCCTCTTGTTCCGTGATGGCGATACCGTGGGCCAAGTCCACCGGGTAGTGGGTGCGGATCTCGGAGCCGATGCGATCCTTGAGCGGGGTGATGATCTTTCCCCGCGCGGTGTAGTCCTCCGGGTTCGCCGAGAAGACCAGGGCCACGTCCAGCTTCAGCCGCACGGGGTAGCCTTTGATCTGGACGTCCCCCTCCTGCATGATGTTGAAGAGGCCGACCTGGATCTTCCCCGCCAGGTCCGGCAGCTCGTTGATGGCGAAGATGCCCCGGTTGGCGCGGGGGAGCAGGCCATAATGGATGGTCAGCTCGTTGGACAGGTCCAGGCCGCGCCGTGCCGCCCGGATGGGGTCCACATCGCCGATGAGGTCGGCGATGGTGACATCCGGCGTCGCCAGCTTCTCCACGTAGCGGACTTCCCGGGGCAGCCAGGCGATGGGCGTCCGATCGCCCTGCTCTGCAACCAGCTCTCGACAGGCCCGGCACAGCGGAACGTAGGGGTTGTCGTTGATCTCGCACCCGGCAATCATCGGGATCTCGTCATCCAGCAGGTCCACGAGGCTCCGCAGGATGCGGCTCTTGGCCTGACCCCGCAGCCCCAGGAGGACCATGTGGTGCCGGGACAGGATCGCGTTGATGAGCTGGGGGATGACCGTATCCTCGTAGCCGATGATACCGGGGAAAAGGGACTCGCGGCGCTCCAACTTTCGGAGCAGGTTCTCGCGCATCTCGTCCCGGACCGAGCGGGCGGCGATCCGCTCCTCGCTCCACCGACTGTGCCGTAGTTGCCCCAGAGTCTCCGGGCGCTTCTCAATTTTCCCCTGTGCCATGTGGTTTTTCCTTCCCTGAAGACGCGGAAAGCCCTCGAGATGCCTCGAGGGCCGCGAGAGAGGTAGGCAAAACGAGTCTAGGGAGCTAACCAGAGAATGTCAAAGGCTTTCCCGATACGCAAAGGCTGCTAAAGTAGCTCAGAAGGTCCGTCGTGGGTTGGTTCTCTCACAAGGCCGGCAGGCCCGGGACGTGGACGCGGATGCGGTACACGGAGGTGGAGGCCGTGATGAAGAGGCTCCGGTAGTCGGCGTCGCCCCACGCCATGTTGGCGGGGTACTCCGGCACCCGGATGACGCCCAGGCAGGCCGCATCGTGGCTGAACAAGTGGATGCCGCCCGGGCCACAGCAGTAGATGTTGCCGGCGGAATCGATCTTCATTCCATCAGGGGCGCCCGGGCCCTCTCCCTTGGTTTCGGCCCAGACCTTCCCCCCAGAAAGCGGGCCGTCGGCCTTCACGTCGAAGACCAGGATATGCTGGCGCACGGTATCGTTGATGAACAGCCGCCGGCCGTCGAGGGAGAAGCAGAGACCGTTGGGGCGGTCGAAGTCGTCCACCAGGAGCGTCGGGTGCAGGGGGTCCGGGCCCACCCGGTACACACCCTGGAACGGCAGCTCCTGTTCCCTTTTCACGCCGAAGTACTCGACGCGTCCATAGGGCGGGTCGGTGAAATAGATCCCGCCGTCGGCCGCACAGACGATATCGTTGGGGCTGTTGAGCTGTTTCCCCTGATAGTGGGTGGCGATCGGGGTGATCCGGCCGTCCACCTCGGTCCGGGTGACCTGGCTCGTGGCATGTTCGCAGGCGAGCAGCCGCCCTTGCCGGTCCCAGGTGAGGCCGTTGGACATGTTGCACGGCTTGCGGAAGGTGGTCACACTGTCCCTGGACGACCAGCGCCTCAGATGGTCGCCCGGCATGTCGCTCCAGAGCAGGTAGTGCTCTCGCGGGTGCCAGAGCGGCCCTTCGGTGAAAAGGCAGCCGGTGGCGATGCGCTCGAAAGTGACCTCAGCGCCGACGACAGCAGTGAACGTGGGATCGCGAATCTCAACGTTCATGGTTTCAGCCGCGTCCCTGGCCTGCCACTGACGTCCCAGTTGGGCGGGTCAATCTTCTCGTATATGTAATCTGCGTAATCTGTCCCACTGAGCGGGATCTCGCCCCGCTGCAAGGGTTGCCGTCCAGCCGGGCCAACCCAGGGCTCGACGTAATCTGTGGATTCATTTTGAGGTGTGGTCACGGCACTCGCTGGATACGCCCGTCCAGCACGGGCGCGATGGGGCCGGCCATGAGCCGATCAACCAGGAGATCGGAGTCCATGGGGCCGTTCTCCGCCTTCACCAGGACCTTCCCCTCCTTCAACATGGTGTAGCCGTCCCCGCCCCCCAGGATGAAGTCAAACGTCGCCAGCGCATACCGGGTCTGGGGTTCCAACGGGCGGCCCCCCACAGTGACTGAGACCAGGCGTGAACCCGCAGGTCGCTTGGGGTCGAAGGTATAGCGGATGCCCGAGACCTGGGGAAAGCGGCCGGCTGTCCGCTCCACCTGGCTCAGGCCATTCTCCAGGGCCGCGCGCAAAGATTCGCCGGTCACGTCGAGCTTCACGACCTTGTTGGCAAAGGGCAGGATGGTCAGGACGTCCCGCCGGCGGAGCTGGCCGGCCGGCAGGACGGTATTGCCCCGGATCCCGCCCCCGTTGATCAGGGCCACGTCCGCTTGCAGGGCGGCGCGCATCAGGTCGGTGATGAGATTCCCCACGGCCGATTCCTGTGTGCGGACGATTTCATTCCGCGTGTCCAGGGGGACCGAGGTCGCGCCCACGACCACATTCAGTTCCGCCGCCATGAGGCCCTCGTACTGCTTGACCAGGGCCGCCACCTCGGACTTTTCGGGGATCTGGTCCGTGACGGGGATCAACTCCCACTTGGACTCGACCTTGCGGCCGGCCTTGCCCGCCGTGACCGTGACATCAATCCGCCCCAGCGAAACGGCATCCGATCCCGTCTTGAGAATCAGCGTCCGCCCGACCCGGGCGTCCAGCGGCACATGCTCGTGCCCGCCGAGGATCACGTCAATCTCCGGAACTGCGGCCGCGAGCTGTTTGTCATCCGCCATGTCCTGGTGCGTCAGGGCGACGATCAGGTCGGCTCTTGCCCGGCGGGCACGCGCCACGACCTCTTTCGCCGCCTGGACGGGGTCGAGGAACTTCAGGCCGGAGGCCCCCTTGGACAGCGTGTGCGTCTCGGGGGTGGTGAGGCCGAAGAACGCGACTCGGATCCCACCGTACTCCCGCAAGACGAAGGGGACCGCGCCGCCAAACGGTAAGCCCGTGGCCGGGTCCAGGACGTTCGTCGAGATCCAAGTGAAATGAGATTCCCGCATCCGTTCTCGGGTCACCTCGAGCCCGAAGTCGAACTCATGGTTCCCGAAGGTCGCCAGGTCCAATCCGGCGGCATTCAGGGTGGCCACCATCTGGCTTCCCTGAAACAGGCTGGACATAGTGGACGGCGACAAGAAGTCCCCCGGGAGCACGAAGACCAGGTTGGGCGACTCCCGGGCGATGCGGTCGCGCAGGGTCGCCACGCGGGCCAAGCCACCCTTTTTCGCCTTCTCCACCGGCGAGATCTCGTAGACATCGTTGATTTGCAGGATGGTCAGGCGGGCCGATCGTTCGGCCAGGATGGCAGCCGGAACCGAGGAGGTGAGGGCGAGGACGATCAGACTTCCGCAGAGGAGGGCGATGAACGTGCGACGGCTCAGGATGCGCATGACCGGATTCCTCCGCCTCAAGAGGGTGGCTTGGACTGTCCGCCTTCAATATTCAGCATTTCGCATTCGTCGGGTCCTGTCAAAGGGTTTTCGGTGATGCGCTGCTTGTCGGCTAGGAGGCTGGGAAGCGAGGAGGCGAGAGGGTATGGGAGCAGGGGGGCCGGGCCGAGCCGAGAGCCGAGAGCCACGAGCCGTGTGAGACAGCCGAGCGCAGAGGAGCGGAGGGGCAGGGGAGGGGTCAATCGCGATTGCGATGTTGGGGGCGGTGTGATATGAAGCGAGAGCGCAGGACGGAATAACCTCTTTCCTGGAAAGGGAGTCAAGGGATGGCAGGCGAAAAGATCAGGGTGGGAATCATTGGCGCGGGACGGATCGCGGACATGGTGCACGTGCCGTCGCTCCGGCTGTGCCCGGATTTGTGCGAGGTCATCGCCGTGGCATCGCGCACGGAGGAGAAGGCCAAGGCCTTCGCTGAGCGGTGGGGGATCCCCCGCGTCCACGCCGACTGGGGGTCTCTGCTGGCCGACCCGGATGTGGACGCCGTGGTGATCTGTCCACCCAGCGGCCTCACCTACGCGGTGGCGAAGGCGGCCATCGCCGCGGGCAAGCACATCCTGTGCGAGAAGCCACTCGCGCTGGACTACCAGCAAGCCCGCGAGCTTCAGGAAGTCGCCGAGCGGGCCCCGATCACCCACATGGTGGCCTTCACCTTCCGGTTCGTGCCCGGCCTGCGCTATCTCAAGCGACTGGTCAGCGAGGGCCATTTCGGCGAGATCCGCCACTGGCGGCTGTCGTACTTCACGGATTTCATGCTGGACCCCACCGCCCCCATCGCATGGCGGAACCAGCGGGCGAACGCGGGGGCCGGGATCCTGGCGGACATGGGATCCCACGCGATTGATTTCGCCCGATACCTCCTGGGCGACATCGCCTCAGTGAGCGGCGTCAATCGCCTCTATGTCCGGGAGCGGCCGAGCTGGTCCGGGTCCGGGATGGAGCCCGTGGATGCCGAAGACGCCTATGCCTTCGCCGTGGAATTCGCCAGCGGAGCGATCGGGACCTTCGACCTCAACCGGGCCGTGGCCGGCCGCGGTGGCAGCGGCCGGGGGAACTACCAGTGCATCGAGGTCCACGGCACGAACGGCGCGGCCATCTACGAGCTGATCCGCCCGTTTGAGCTGCAGATCAGCATTGGCCCGGCCATGACTCGGACCCAGCAGTGGGCCCGGGCCGAGGTGCCCTTCGACCTGCGGAAATATCCCGGCTCTCCCCGAAACTCGCTGACCGATGACCCCCTGCTGGGATACAAGTTCGACCAGGGGGTGGCGTTCCTGCGAGCGATCCGCGGGGAGACGCAGGACTACCCGACGTTCCGCGACGGCGCGGAGACGCAGCGGGTCATTGACACCGTCGAGGTGGCCGCCCGGGAGCGGCGCTGGATTAGTTTGCGGGCGTGAAGGAGCCGGGCCATCAGCCCACACACCGGAGCTCGGTATCATGGGGTATTAACGGCTTGGCAGGAGGAATTTGTATCGTCGGGCTCCGTGAATCACCCGACGGATTTGGACCGTGCGACGGATGAGCACGTAGAAAACCAGATAATCATCCACAACGAGGACTCGATAACCTAGACGCCGGAGCCGGGGATCCCGAGGTTGTGGGCCGGATTTTGGAAAAAACGCGAGTCGCCCGATGGCCTGCTCCACCCGGTCCACGAAGGCTCGTGCAGCATCTGGGTTATCCAGGGCGATGTAATCCAGGATATCCAGGAGGTCTTGCTCGGCGGCAGGAAGATAGCGGACGTCGTAGCGCCCGCTCACGGCAGGCGGGCCCGGAGGCGGCGCATCATCTCGCGGTGGCCGATACCCTTGGCACCCCTGGTGGCCTGGGTCTCTGCCTCGTCCAGTTTCCAGTAGAGCTCCAGCTGTGCCTGAAGGCGATCGTAGTGGGCCTGGCTCATCACCACGAGGTCGCTCTGGCCATTCCGGGTGATGAAGACGGGTCGGTCCTCCTTGTGGCACAAGCGAGCAATCTCGTTCGCTCGATTCCTCAGGTCCGAGATGGACTTGATCACTGGCATAGTTCCCTCCTTCCCCCACCGCCTACCATATCAGAATTCTGATACTCCCGCAAGTCACAATACGTCCTCTGAACCCGCCGCTCCTCAGCGTGAGAACTTCGCACAAGGTTCGGCCCCTCTTGGTGCACACTGTTCGCGTTCGTTTTTGTGAAAACGTGGGCGGCGGCGGTCTCCTACAGAGGTGCCGGGTCGGGTTCACTCCTTCAACTGCACGACCGTGTTCGCCATCGCCTCCAGCACCGTCATGACGACGCATGAGTCCTGATCGCCCTTGCCCTGGGACCGGGCCGCCCGCAGGATCTCACGCGAGATGCTGGCGGCAGGCAAGGAGACGCCGCATTCCTCGGCCAGTTTCAGCGCTGTCGAGAGATCCTTGTACATGTTGTTGGCGGAGAAGTGCGGGGTGAAGTCCCGCCGGACCATGCGTGGCCCACGGGTCTCCATGGCGCCGGTTCTGGCGCCGCCGACGGATGTGATCTCGATGACGGATTGCGGGTCGAGCCCGGCCTTGGTCGCCAGCACCAGCGCCTCGGCCGCCGCCTCGATGGCCACGCCCAGGATGAGGTTGTTCACCAGCTTCAGCGTGGTCCCCATCCCGTTCCCGCCGGCGTAGACGATCTTCGCTGCCATTTTCTCGAAGATGGACATACAGGCCTCGAAGGTTTCCTTCGGCCCCCCCACCATGATCCCCAACTTGCCATCGGCGGCCAGCCTGGGGGCGCCGGTGACCGGGGCGTCCAGCATCGCAACCTCCTTAGCCCTGGCCCGCGCAGCGATGGAGCGGGACATCTCGGGGGCGATGCTGCTCATGTCGATCAGGATCAGGCCCGGATGAGCGCCTACCAGCACGCCGCCCCGTCCACAGATCACCTCCTCGGATGCCGCGGAGTCGGTGACCATGGTGATCACCATGTCCGAGACCTGGGCCACGGCCTCGGGGGACGCGCCCCATGCAGCACCCGCGGCCAGCAGGCCCTTGGCCTTTTCCGCGGTCCGGTTCCACACCGTCAGGGAATGCCCTGCCTCCAGCAGGCGTCGCGACATGGGCTGCCCCATCAGGCCGAGTCCGATGAAGCCGATGCGCTGCATGGGTCCTCCTCAAAAATGCTCCTCGAATCCGGGCAGTGGTGCTACGGCGCGAGACGAAACGGCCCGGCCCCCGCGGGGAGGCCGGGCCGAATTCATGCGATCCGATACACGCTACTTGGTGATGAAACTCACCGGCATGACGAAGCGGGCGGGCACCGGCTTCTCCTTGGACTGGAGCCACTTCGCGTGGAGCACGCCCGTCTTGCCGATGTCGTAGGGGGGCAGCGCGATGGTCATGGCCAGTTCGCCCTTCGCCACGGCCTCGCGCGCGTCCTTGTTGGCGTCCATGCCGGTGATCAGGATCCCGGTCCGCTTGGCCGCCTTGACCGCGGCCAGTGCCCCCATGGCCATCTCGTCGTTGAAGCAAAAGACCGCGTCAATCTGCGGCTGGGCCTGGAGGATGTTCTCCATGACCCCGAGGGCGACCGCCCGGTCGTACTTCCCGCTTTGCTGGGCCACGATCTTGATCCCGGGGTACTTCGGCCAGACCTCGGCGGACCCCTTCTTCCGATCCTCGGACGAGGCGGCGCCCGGGATGCCCTCCATCACGACCACATTTCCCTTGCCGTTCAGTTTCTTGGCGACCCATTCGGCGCCCTCGCGGCCGATCACCACGTTGTCGGTGCCGATGTGCGACACCACCTTGGCCCCCGGCACGCCCCGCTGCAGCGTGATGACCGGGATGCCGGCATCCGCCGCCTTGTTCAGGACCGCCGCCGCCCCGTCGTGAGTGGCATTGATGATCAGGACGTCGATCTTTTTCTGGATCAGGTCCTCGACGTCGGCGATCTGCTTCTCCAGCTTGTCCTCGGCGTTCAGGACGGTGACCTCCATGCCTTCGGCCTTGGCCTGGTCCCGCACCCCATCGGCCATGGCCTTGTAGAAGGGGTTCACCTGGGTTGATACCGAGAAGCCGATCTTCATGGCTGCCTGGCTGCCGGAGGCCCATACCGCCAGGAGCCCCACCGCGAAGATTGCGATCCCTGCCGTGCGCCACCGTCGGATGCCCATGGTCGCTCCTCCTTGTGTGTCCTGCTGTTGAGGCCCCCGCGGGGCCGGTCCCCGCGACACTCGCGCGTTATCCATCCCTCTGGCGCTCGCCGGCCGGGCCGGCGTCCGCGACCGACTGCGGGTGAGGCGCCATGGGCTCTCCGCCGCTCGATGCTGCCCCGGCCTTGAGCACCTGATCCACTAGGACCGCCAGCACGATGACCGCCCCCTTGGCGATCAACTGGTAGAACGGGCTGACGTTGAGCAGATTGAAGCCGTTGTTCAAGACACCGATGATGAAGGCGCCGACCGTCGTCCCCCAGATTCCCCCCTCGCCGCCCATCAGGCTGGTCCCACCCAGCACGACGGCGGCGATGGCATCCAGCTCGAATCCGACTCCGGTGTTCGGCTGGGCCGAGCTGAGGCGGGCGGCCAGGACCAACCCGGCCAGGGCTGCCAGGACCCCTCCCAGGACATAGACCAGGATCTGCACCCCCGCCAGGCTGATGCCGACCAGGCGGGCCGCCTCGGCGTTGCCGCCGACGGCGTACACGTAGATCCCCCAGCGGGTCCGTGCCAGGAACCAATGGGTGCCGAGCAGGACGATCACCATCAGCAGTATTGGCACGGGCAGGGGACCGATAGAGGCCTGGCCCAGCCAAAGGTATGCCCCTTGGGCCTTCACGATCGGTTCCCCGTTGGTGAGCACCAGCGCGGCCCCCCGCACGATCGTCATGGTCGCCAGCGTGGTGATGAAGGGCGGGACCCGCCCCCAGGCGACCAGGGCGCCGTTCAGGAGGCCGACCAGGCCGCCCACCACGATTCCCGCCACCATGCCCACCAGGTCACCGGCGGGCCCGGCGACGAGGAGCGCCGCGCATCCGGCCAGGGCGATGGTGGAGCCCACCGACAGGTCAATACCGCCGGTGATGATCACCACTGTCATCCCGGCCGCCACGATCGCGTTGATGGAGACCTGCCGCGCGACATTGATGAGATTCGATGTGGTCAGGAACCGGTCGGACAGGAGGCTCAGCGCGGCCCCAATCAGGACCAGGCCCAGCACCGATCCGTAGTCCCGCCAGATCCGCTTGCCCAGCGGAGCGACGGCGGTCCGCCACGCAGGGAGGAACACCGAGGAAGAGCGTTCGGCTGTTCGGCTGCTCGACAGTTCGGTGGTTCCCGGCACCTCTACCCCCCTGCTCCCCTGCACCTCTGCACGCGGCTCTGCCGTCTCCGGTCGCTGAACGCTCATGCTTCTGTGCCAGTCGCGTACGCCATGACCACCTCGGGCGACTTGGCGCTCCCCGACGGCTCCGCCACCACCCGATGCCTGCGCATCACGTACAACCGGTCGCTCATGGCGATCACCTCCGGCAGGTCCGAGGAGATCAGGAGCACCCCTTTCCCCTCGCGGACCAGCCGGTTCATCAGCTTGTACATCTCCTGCTTGGCCCCGACATCAATGCCCCGGGTCGGCTCATCCAGGATCAGGAGACGCGCCTGCCGCGCCAGCCACTTGGCCAGGACCACCTTCTGCTGGTTCCCGCCGCTCAGGCTGCGGACCGGCTGCGAGGGATCGGCCAGGCGGATGCGCAGATCCCGGATCAGCGGCGCGGCCAGGTGTCGCAGGCGGCCGGGCGGCAGCCACCCGCCGGCTTCTTGGTCCAGGTTCGGCAGGGCGATGTTGACGTCCACGCCCAGCCCAGGCACCAGTCCCTGGCCCTGCCGGTCCTCGGGGACCATGCCGATCCCGAGGGCGATGGCCTCGCGCGGCGAGGTCAGCCGGATGGGACGGCCGCGCCACCGGAGCGTCAGGCCGGCCCACCGCTCTGCGCCGAAGGCCGCCCGGACCAGTTCCGTCCGCCCCGATCCCACGAGGCCGGCCAGGCCAACCACCTCTCCCGCGTGAACCCGGACCGGCAGCCCCTCGGCGGGCCGGATCTCGAGGAGGAGTTCGCCCGGCTCGCCAGGCTCCTTGGGGTAGTGCTCGCTGATGCTCCGTCCCACCATTCCGCGGATCAGGCGATCCAGCGTGGCTTCGGCGACGGGCAGGGTCTCTACCAGGCGGCCATCCCGCAGCATGGTCACCCGGTCCGCCAGGCCCAGGACCTCTTCCAGCCGGTGCGATATATAGAGGATGCTTACGCCCCGCGCTTTCAGCCCGCGGATCGTGGCGTGGAGACGGGCCGTCTCCTGCTCCGTGAGGGTTGCGCTGGGCTCGTCCATCAGGATGAGGCGGGACTCCCGCGAGAGGGCGCGGGCAATCTCCACCATCTGCCGTTCCGGGACCGACAGCTCCCGGACCGGCCGCTCGGGGTCAATCGTACCCCCCGTCTCCGCTCCTCCCAGCAATTCCGTCAGCAGCGCCGCGGCCCGCGCCCGCATGGCCGCCCGCCGCGCGGCCCCGCGCCCCGGAACGGAGGCTTCGTGGCCCAGGAAGATGTTCTGGGTGGCCGTCAGGGCCGGGACTAGGCTGAACTCCTGATATATGGTGGCGATCCCGCAGGCCTCGCTGGCGCGCGGCGACCCGGTCGGCAGCGGCGCCCCGGCGAAGTGGATGTCACCCGCATCCGGAACCACGGCCCCGCTCAGGATCTTGAGCAGGGTGGACTTGCCGGCGCCGTTTTCGCCGACCAGCGCGTGCACCTCACCGGGGCGCACGTCGAGGTCCACGGCGGCTAGTGCCTGCACCCCGCCGTATCGCTTGCTCACACCGCGCAAGGCCAGCAGCGGTTCCATCTCAGACCGCGTTTGGCGATGCCGTTGCAAGAATTCCCGGGGCTATCCGGAGCGACCAGACGCGTGGGCGCGGTCGGGCAAAGGGTCCGGCAGTGTCGAGGTCACATCGAGCGGATATCAAGAGCAGGAAGGCCGGGGGGCAGGCAGCGACCGGGTGGGCCCCTGCGGGCTCTGGGCGGAAGGGCGCCAGAGTTCGGCGGCCGAGACGTCCGTTGGTCAGTTGCATGCCGGGTCCACAGGTTCCCCTCAGCGCGGGGATTATGGTCACAGAGGGCGTGACCCTGTCAAGGTCGGGGTGAGGGAACGTATCGTTACTTCGCTGGAGGGGTAGGCTTTGCTTGAGCTGACAGGATTCCCGGGGCAGAAGTTCGTGACGAGTCGGAGATCACCCGATTTGCCTCGACCACAGATTTGCCCCCACGCGTCACCTTGTTTGCGCTTCATACTTGCTCTGTGTTCGTGTCTTGACGCGCCAGACCGATCCCCTGTAGTGTTCCCGGGCGAATCCCCGGGATCGGCCGGAGCGTCACAACAGGCAACGATCAATCGTGACTCCGATCCGCTGACCCACCGTCCGCATCACCACACCCCGCTGGCCCTGGAGACATGGCGTGGCCCATATCACGATCCTCGGCGCCGGGTTCATGGGGAGCGCGCTTACCATCCCGGCGACGGACAACGGGCACCGGGTGACGCTGTGGGGAACGTGGCTGGATGACCACATTGTGGAGGCGGTCCGGCGGGGAGAGGCGCACCCGAAGCTCCGACTCCGCCTTCCGCCGTCCGTCCGGGTGTATCCGCACACCGAGCTGGCCCGGGCGCTTCGCGGGGCAGACCTGGTCGTGAACGCCGTGACCTCGGAGGGAACGCTGCCGTTCCTGGCGCGCGCGTTCCCGCACCTCACCCCGGGGACGCCCATGCTGAGCGTGGCCAAAGGGTTGCTCCGCCGACGGACCGGCCGGGTGGATACCATCTCGGCGAACATCGCGGAGCGCCTGCCCCGGTCCCTGCGCCGCGGCTTCCGGTTAGTGACGGTGGGCGGTCCGTCCAAGGCGATGGAGCTGGCACGCCGAGTCCCGACCGCGGTCTGCTACGCCTCGCAGGACGCGACGGCCCGCCGTTTGGCCCGCAGGCTGTTTCAGACACCGTACTACGCCGTCCAGGAGACCGCCGACGTCCGGGGGCTGGAGATCTGCTCCGCCTTCAAGAACGCCTACGCCATCGCCATCGGCTTGTGCGATGGGCTGGTGAAAACCGGGCGGTGGGAGGCCACGTACAACACCAAGGCCGCCCTCTTCACGCAGGCGATCGCGGAGATCGAGATCCTGGTGCGGAGGGTGCGGGGCGATGCCGCCACCGTGGCCGGTCTTCCCGCCGTGGGGGACCTCTTCGTCACCGGCGTGGCCGGGCGCAATCGCACCTTCGGCGAGATGCGGGGATCCGGCATGACGACTGACCAGGTGGTGGCGGAGCTCACCGCCCGGGACGAGCTGACCGAGGGTTACGCCGCCATCCGGATGGGCCACGCCTTTGTCCGGCAGCGGCGGATCCGGGGGCTCCCCCTGCTGGAAGCACTCTACCGAATTGTCTATCGGGACGCAGATGTGGAGCGGGAGTTGCGCCGGGACGTCTTCGGCCGTCCCGGGAGGGGGAGGGCATGAATCCCATTCGTGTCCAGGCCATTCTCTTCGACTTCGACGGCGTGCTGGTGGACAGCGAGCCCATCCGGTTCACGGCCGGCGCCCGAGCCCTGGGGGAGATCGGCGAGGCCCTGACCTGGGAGCGCTTCATGCGGCTCTGGCTCGGGCGGACCGATGAGGCCGGCCTGCGCGACCTCCTGGGCGATCGCTACGAGGCCGAGGGAACGCGGGTCGCGGCCCGCCGGAACGCGCTGTACGAGGAGCGGATGGACGAGGTCCCGGCCTTCGACGACAGCGTTCGGCTGATCCGCCGGCTTCCCGACGAAATCCGGCTGGCCGTGGCCACCGGATCGCGGCGGATGGAGGTGGAGCACATCCTCGGGCACCTCGGGCTTTCGCACCATTTCCACGCCATTGTCACGGCCGAGGATTATGCGCACGCCAAGCCCGCACCGGACCCGTTCCTGGCCGCGTCCCGCCGTCTGGTGGTGCCTCCTGCCTCGTGCCTGGTCCTCGAGGACAGCGCGGCCGGCGTGGCGGCGGCCCACGCGGCCGGGATGCCCGTCGTAGCGGTGGACCGCAGGCGGGGGGCGGTGGGGCTGGACAGGGCCACCTGGACGGTGGCGAGCCTCGACGCACTCGAGCTGACGTCCGCCGGAGAAGTCGTGGTGAGGACCACACGCACCAGCAGGGCGAGCTGACGACACGGAAATCCTGACCTGCACGGGCAACCGTGGACCCACCTGAGCCACTCTCTCGCGACCCACCCTGTCCTGGCATTCCCCGGATCCCTTCCTGCAGCCGTCCAAAGGGTAAGACCAGAAACATCTTGACTGTATACAGGCTGTGTATAAACTACCCGCCACCATGGCGACGCAACGTGGTCTGCTCAGCGATCGAGCCTACGCCAAGCTGAAGCAAGCTATTCTTACGGGGACGCTCACGCCTGGCACTCCCCTGGTCGAGCTGGATTTGGCCAAGCGGTTCGGGATCGGCCGGACTCCCATCCGGGAGGCCATCCGGCGCCTGCGCGACGAGGGACTGGTTCGCCTGATCAGGAACAAGGGTGCGTTCGTCGAGCGGATGGGACTTACCGACATCGAGGAGGCCCTGTTCCTCCGGGAATTGCTGGAAGTCGCCGCCGTACACCGGGGGATTGACTTGATTCCCGAGGAACGATTGAAAGCGCTTGACGCTGCCTTCGAGCGGTTCGCCCACATGGGGGACCGGTTTCCGGCGGACGAGTGTTTGGCGGCGGATGTGGCCCTGCACGAGCTGATCGTGAATTCCGCGCGTAGCCCCCGCCTCGTGAAATTCCACAAGCAGCTCGCCGACCAGATCCACCGGATCCGCTATTTCCAGGCGGAGAGGATGCGGGCCTCGATCCCGGAGCATCGGGCGATCATCCGTGCGTTACGCAAGCGGAATGCCGCAGAGGCTGAACGGGCGATCCGCACCCACATGGAGAAGATCCGGGAGAACCTCTACCGCAATCGCCACTTGCTCTGAGTCAGGCGTGCGCCAGGCCTTCCGTGTCGCCTTGGAACGAATCACGTCTCGTATGTCGCGCCTGCCTCGATCAGTTTGATCACGGGCTGTTGAGAAGTTTGGATGATTCCCGAGGCGCAAGTTCCCTTCGAAGACGGGTACTCCACGGTGGTGATGTCAAGGAGCGGGAGACGCGGGTGTGTTCCCGTGATCGCATAACAGGGGAGGGGGACGACGATGAAGAAGAACGGGTTGTATCACGGACGGAACAGGGGAGCGATGAGCCGACGCGATCTGCTGAGGTTGGGCGGTGCCGCTGTTCTCGGGGCGGGCGTGGGACCGTTCGTATGGACCTCGGCCAAAGGACAGACCTTTGATTGGAAGCGGTTCCGCGGCAAAGAGCTGTTCCTGATGCTGGCCAAACACCCGTGGCCGGAAGAGATGGTGAAGTGGATCCCCGAGTTTCAGGATCTGACCGACATGAAGGTCAACTACGAGATGCTGCCGGATCAACAACAGCGACAGAAAAACGTGATCCAGTTCACTGCCGGCGACCCCGGGACGGACGCATTCTACAGCAGCTTGCACGTGGAGAAAAAGCGGTTCTGGAAATCCGGCTGGTATGAGCCGCTGAATCCCTATCTCCAGAATCGCAGCCTGACCAACCCCGACTTTGACTGGAATGACTTCACCGAGGGCGCCCGAACCACGGCGGCCCAGCCGGATGGGACGGTCAGCGCCATCCCCTGCTTCATGGACGCGTTGATCCTGTTCTATCGAAAGGATATCTTCCAGGCGAAGGGCCTGAAACCACCCAAGACGATGGCGGAGATGGAAGAGCTCGCCAAGAAATTGCACAACCCGCCTCAGTTGTACGGGATCGTGTACCGCGGTCTCAAGAATGCGAATGCCGCGACGTGGGACGGCATGTTGTTCAACTTCGGTGGCGACTTCCTCACCAAAGACGGGAAGGCGAACCTCACCAGCAAAGAGGCCGTCGCCACCACCGAATACTACGCGCGGCTTCTCCGGAACTACGGACCGCCGGGGGTGGTGCAGTTCAACTGGTACGAGTGCAGCTCCGCATTCAGCCAGGGGCAGATCGCCATGTACTACGACGGGGTCAACTTCGCCAACATCCTCGAGGACAAGGAGAAGGCGAAGACAGCCGGAAAGGTGGGGTACGTGATCTTTCCCAAGGGCCCCGGCGGACAATGGGCCGCCACCTTCACGCCAGGCATGGCCATCAGCCGCCTCAGCCGAAACAAAGAAGCGGCGTGGTACTTCGTCCAGTGGTCCACGAGCAAGAAGAATTACGTACGCCAATTGGTCGCTGGGGTCGGTGTCCCCCGCGTCTCTGCCTGGAGCGCCCCCGAGGTGCAGGCCAAGCGAAAGTACCCACAAGATTGGTACGAGGCCTATCTGGAGAGCCTCAAGGTCGGGCGCCTGGGTGTGCCTGAGATCGTGGGGGTCACCGAGTACCGCGACATCATCGGGGTCGCCATCGAGAAGGCCATCGAGGGGGTGGACGTCAGGACGGTGCTGAACCAGGCCCAGAAGGAATTTCAGGAGCTTCTCGACAAGACCGAGAAGGCCTAGCGGATCCCAGCGAAAGGGCCTGGGTCCCTGCACGGGATTCAGGCCCTTTTGCTGCCTGCGGAAGCTCGACGTGGTGGGATCCGTTTCCGGGACCCGCGGCGTCGAGGCCCGATGAGCCTACATCATCCTCTTCCCAGGTCTCTCTTTGGCCTTCCCCCGCGGAAGGAATCCCCATGCGGCTGAGTTGTATTCCCGCCACGTATTTCGTGGACATCATCGAGGGCCGGATGACTATTGAGGCCTGGATTGATCTGTCGGCCTCCCTGGGTCTGGATGGCCTGGACTTTGGCCAGGCCTGGTTCCGGGACCGCCGTCCGGCCACCATTAACAGCTTGCGCCGGCGGATCGAAGACAAGGGGTTGCAGGCCTGCATGCTGACTTGCGCCCCCGACTTCACGCATCCAGAGGCGGCGGGGAGGCAGGCCACATTTGACGAAATGCAGGCGATGATCGAACTGGCCCACCAACTCGGGTCACCCCTGATCCGGGTCACCGCTGGGCAGGCCCACCCGTCGGTTTCCCGCGCCCAAGGGGTGGCGTGGGTCTGCGATGGCATCAGGAAGTTACTGCCGGATGCCGAGGCGGCCGGCGTGACTTTCGCCTACGAGAATCACACCAAGGCCTCGGTGTGGCAGTATCGGGACTTCTCCGAAGACTCCGCGATCTTCCTAGAGATCGTCCGGGCGATGGAGGGAACGGCGCTGCGCGTGAACTTCGACACGGCGAACCCGCTGGTCCACGATGAGGATCCCCTGCCGCTGCTGCGCCAGGTCGCCCACAGGGTCGCCAGCATCCATGCCAATGATACCCGGGCTCGCGGCCGGTTCGATTTTTGCGTGGTCGGCCAGGGGCTCGTGCCGTACGCGGAGATTTTCACCTTCCTAAAGCGGACCGTCGGGTTCGACGGGTGGATCTCGGTGGAGGAGTACAGTCGGACAGGTGACCAGGGATTCCGGAAGGCCATTCGCTTTGTCCGCGATGCCTGGGCGGCCGCATGATGGGGATCCCGGTGACTATCGACCTCCCGCTGCGGGTGAACGCACCCTTCGATGTGGTCGGCCTCGGCGTGAACGTCATCAACCACCTGTTCCTGGTATCCCGATTTCCAGAGCCGGACACGAAGATCGATCCCCTGGCGGTCACCCAGCAGGGCGGCGGCGTGGTGGCGACCGCCCTCGTGGCGTGCGCCCGCCTGGGCCTCACGGCGAAATACATAGGGAAGGTGGGGGCGGACGCCCCCGGAGAACTCTCGCGGAAGAGCCTGGAACACGAGGGGATCGACGTCGCCGACCTCGTCGTGGACCCCCGCGAGAACACGCGGGTCACCTTCGGGTTGATCGAGCAGGCGTCGGGACGGCGAACGCTGATCCGCGGTGTCGAGCCGCTGGCCCGCCTCCGGCCCGAGGAGGTTCCTGCCGCCGCCGTGATCTGCGGTCGGGTCTTGCACCTGGATGGATACGAGGGGTCGGCCGCGGCGCGGGCGGCCCGTCTTGCGCGGGAGGCAGGTATTCCCGTGTCGCTGGACGCCGAGGACGCCACGGAATGCCAGGAGGAGTTGTTCGCCCTCACCGATATCCTGATCATGGCGCGTGCCCTTGGCGAGCGACTCACCGGCTGCAGGCAGGTGCCGGCGATCCTGGACCGGCTGGAACGGCTTGGTCCCAGGGTTGTCGGACTCACTCTGGCCGCCGATGGCGCGGTGGTCCGTCACCGCTCCACGACCGTCCACGTTCCGGGCTTCAAGGTGGACGTGGTCGATACCACTGGCGCGGGGGACGTGTTCCACGGGGCGTTCCTCGCCGGCCTCCTGTGGGGATGGCCACTCGAAGAGATCGTGCGACTTGCCAATGCCGTGGCCGCGTTGAAGTGCCGGAAGCTGGGAGGCCGAGCAGGAATCCCAACCCTGGCCGAGGCTCGGGCATTCGTTCAAGCGACGGGTCCGGACCTGCCGCCCATTCCGACTCGCGGGTAAGGACGAACCCCTCGTCCATCTCGTATGGAGTGTGTATGTCCACGGGCATTCGCCCCACAGGCCCCGGCGATCACCTCACCCCACGCCGGGATAACCTCTGCTCGCGCAGAGCCCTGCTCGTGTTGATCCCAGTGCTAGGCGTGCTGGGTCTCTTTGCGCGCGCAGAGGCGGCCGCCTACCGTGACGAGCTGACGTTCCTGGGGCGGACGACCTTTCTCTTCCGGGAGTACGCCCTGGTCGTTCCCGTGGACGTGAAGCGCCAGCCGCTCCCCGGCGAGGTGTTCCTCGAGATCAAGGCCTGGGGTGCTTGGAACGGCTCCTGGGTCCCCTACATCTACGAACCGATTACCGTCGGTGGCGCCCTGGCTGATGACCTGAACGGCATCATCGCCCGCTACCGACAGATCAAAGGAGAGACGAACCTGGATGTCCGGAAGGCGTCGGATAACGCCTTCGTCCTGAACTACGACAAAGGTCTGACGCGCTTCGACATGCAGACGCAAGGCCTCGTCCCGCGGGTGACCCTCGAGAATCCCGAAGGCCGCCTGGCCCTCGGGGTGGCGGACGCGCGGCTCAATGTCAACGGGCACGAGGTGGCGGGACGCGTGGTCTCCGCCATCGTCACGCCCGGACCGAGGAGCGACGCCACCGGGCGGTACGGCCTCTACGATCACATTTCGCTGCAGCTCCCGTCGGGAAGCATCCTGGTCGTGTACCACAGTCGGAACCGGCCGGGCTTCAACCTGGCTGCCCTCCTCACTCCGGACGGGAAGGGAGACCGGCAGACCCGCAAGGTTCAGGTCTCCTGGCAGAAGTTGTGGCGGGACCAGGAGTCCGGCCGGGATGTGCCCACCGCCTGGGCCATCGAGGCGCCGGAGGTGGGGATCAGGGCCGACCTTACCGAGTGGGGGCGGAACCTGGTGCGCTACAAGACCGATGCCGGCAAGACGGCCGTGGCGGTGAACGTCATGGTCCGTGGATCGGTGGAGGTCGGCGGAACACGGGCGGAGGTCTTCGGCCTCAACGTGCACGTCCAGGACGAATGAGTCGCCTCAGATGATCCGCTAGACGTCGGATGAAGCCGGCGGGTTCATCCCGCCGGAGGATCATCCGCGCAGCCCCAAACCCCTCGCTTTATGCGGGGGGAAAGCGTGGGACGGAGGTGCTATGACCAACTCGATCGGCCGGGTGACCAGCATCCTGTCCATCCCGTACGGCTACACGGTGTCCCTGTGGTCGGCTGGGGCCCTGACGGTGACCCGCATCGGGCCGCCGTCGGCCCTCGATGTGATGCTCTTCGTGCTGGGCGCCGTCGTCGCCTTCGTCGCCCTGGCCGGAGTCGGGCGCGCCCACTTGGACGCCGAGGTGCCCATGCGCGTTCCGTGGCTGGTCGTCGTGAATCTGTTCCCGATCGTGGCGGCCCTCGTCGTCGTCGCCTTTCCCGCCCGGGTGCTGGGGAGGACGGTCGGCTACTTTGCAGACAGTTTCCTGGCGACGGCAACCTACATCCTGAGCCTGGCAGGCCTGATTCGAGGCGCGCGGGCCTGGCGGGAGCGGGTAGCGGCCCGGCCCGTGGGATGGGAGTGAAGAGGGACACGACGGCGCATGGCCTGACGGGCGCGCGGCGATCCATCCGCCCGTTCCTGCTCCAGACCATCCTGCCCATCGGGCACATTCACCCCGCCAACCTGCCGCCGGCGCAGAAGGAGACGGGCTTCCGGCCGAAGACTTTCCGGAACCGGTAGGAAACTCCGTATCCCTCTGCACACCCAGATATGAATCCTGCCTGACAACTCCCCGCCCGCTGTGCTAGGGTATCAAGCGTTCGAGACCTGCCACCTGCACTACTACGATCTGCTGGCTACGAGGGAGACTGGGAATGGCGAACCAGGAGCAACTGGACCAGCTCTGCATCAACACCATCCGGATGCTGGCCGCCGACGCCGTCCAGAAGGCGAAGTCGGGCCATCCGGGCATGCCCATGGGGGCAGCGGCCATGGCCTACGTCCTGTGGACGCGCTTCCTGAAATACAATCCCGCGAACCCCAAGTGGCCGGATCGGGATCGTTTCGTGTTATCCGCGGGACACGGCTGCATGCTCCAGTACGCGCTGCTGCACCTGACCGGCTACGACCTGAGCCTGGAGGACATCCAGAATTTCCGCCAGTGGGAGAGCAAGACGCCCGGCCACCCCGAATACAGTCACACTCCCGGCGTGGAAACCAGCACGGGCCCGCTGGGACAGGGCGTGGGGAACGGGATCGGGATGGCCATCGCAGAGCGCTGGCTGGCCGCGCAGTTCAACCGTCCCGGGCACACCATCGTGGATCACTACACCTATGCCATCGTGAGCGACGGGGACCTGATGGAGGGCGTGGCGTCCGAGGCAACGTCCCTGGCCGGACACCTGAAGCTCGGCAAGCTGATCTACCTGTACGATGACAATCGTATCTCCATCGAAGGGAGCACGGATCTGGCGTTCACGGAAGATGTCGGCCGCCGGTTCGAGGCCTACGGGTGGCACGTGCAGCGGGTGGCCGACGGCAACGACCTGGCCGCGGTCGAGGCGGCCATCCGGGCGGCGCGGGCCGAGACGTCGCGCCCGTCGCTCATCATCGCCCGGACGCACATCGGGTACGGCAGTCCGAATAAGCAGGATTCCCACAAGGCACACGGGGAGCCGCTGGGCGAGGACGAGGTGAAGCTCACCAAGCAGAAGCTGGGCTGGCCGCTCGAGCCGCCGTTTTTCATCCCGGAGGAGGCGCGGCAGGAGTTCCGCAAGGCCCTCGATCGGGGCCGGGCGTGGGAGGCCGAATGGCGCCAGCGCCTGAGCGAATACGCTGCCGCGTATCCCCAGGAGGCGGCGCGCTGGGACCGGCTCATGGATGGGAAGCTTCCGGACGACTGGGATGCCGATCTCCCCGCCTTTGCACCGAGCGATCCGGCCATGGCGACGCGGGCGGCCTCGGGCAAGGTCCTGCAGGCTCTCTTCTCGAAGATCCCCAACATGATCGGCGGGTCGGCCGACCTGGCGCCGTCCACCAACACCTACATCAAGGAGTACGGGGAATTTCAGGCAGGGTCGTACGGGGGACGCAACCTGCGGTTCGGTGTCCGCGAGCATGCCATGGGCTCCATCAGTAACGGCATGGCGCTGCACGGAGGGGTCCGGCCGTTCACGGCGACGTTCTTGATCTTCTCCGACTACATGCGGCCGGCCGTGCGCCTGGCGGCGCTGATGGGGGTTCCTGTGGTTTTCATCTTCACCCACGACAGCATCGGCCTGGGCGAGGATGGGCCGACGCACCAGCCCATCGAGCACTTGATGGCCCTGCGGGCGATTCCGCATCTCACGGTGATCCGGCCGGCAGACGCGAACGAGACGGTCGAGGCCTGGCGCGCGGCCCTCGCAGACCAGGGCCCGACCTGCCTGGTCCTGACCCGGCAGAACCTGCCGGTTTTGGACCGGGCCGGGATGCAGGCAGGGGGCGGGGTGGAGCGTGGCGCCTACGTTCTGTCGGATCCGCCAACAGGGAAGCCGCAGGTGATCCTGATCGCCACCGGCTCGGAGGTGTCGGTGGCAGTGGGCGCACAGAAGCTTCTGGCGGAGAAGGGCGTCGCCGCCCGCGTGGTCAGCATGCCGTCGTGGGAGATTTTCGAGCGACAGCCACCGGAGTACCGTGCGAGCGTCCTGCCGCCCCTGATCACGGCACGAGTCGCGGTGGAGGCGGGGAGTCCCCTGGGCTGGTACAAGTACGTAGGGACGAGCGGGGAGATCGTGGGCATAACCCGCTTCGGCGCTTCGGCGCCGGGGGAGGGCAACTTCGAGAAGTTCCGCTTC